>Ga0302322_100000837_pt1 | contig 24198 bp, 18 predicted proteins | sample Fen_T0_2_FD_203757 | JGI IMG/M metagenome (GOLD analysis project Ga0302322, IMG submission 203757) | Peat permafrost microbial communities from Stordalen Mire near Abisko, Sweden - Fen_T0_2 | ecosystem: Environmental > Terrestrial > Soil > Wetlands > Permafrost | place: Sweden: Abisko...
ATCCTTCGCACGCTCAGCAGCAGTGGCAAAACGGTGATCATGGTCACTCACGATCCCAAAGCTGCCGCCTACGGTTCACGCAGTATCCATCTCGAAAAAGGCGAACTGGTCCGTTGAGCCAAAGCCATGACCATTCCCGGTTTCATCATCAAGAACGCCTTTCGCAATAAGCGCCGCGCTGCGCTGTGCGTGCTCAGCGTCGCCGCCAGTCTCGCACTGCTCGTCATCCTCCTCGTGATTCTCGATTTCTTCGTCAATCCGCCCGAGGATGTGGGCTCTTCGCTGCGCATCGCTGTACGCAACAAAGTTTCGCTCGCGGCTCCCTTGCCTGTGCGGCAGCGGCCGATTATCGCCAAGATCCCCGGCGTCGAGGCGCTCACCGCGCTCACCTATTTCGGCGGCAATTACCACGGCGAATCGAGTACCTATTTCGCCCAGTTCGGCATGGAGCCCAGCCAACTTGAGGCAGTGTTCGGCGAGGCGAAAATGCCCCGTGACCAGCTCGAAGCCTGGATGGCCAACCGCACGTCCTGCATTGTCGGCGCCGACACCGCCAAACGTTACAATCTCAAGGTGGGCGATAAATTTCCTCTCGTCGGCACGATCTACCCCGTCGACCTCGACCTCACTATCGCCGGCTTCTACAAGGGCACGACTGACGATCGAAACGTCTTCTTTCATCAGAAATATCTCGACGAGCTCCTCGGCGATCCAGGCACTGTCGGCATGTGGTGGATCAAAGCTCGCTCGGCCGAAGAGGTCCCTGGAGTGATCGACCGGGTTAATGCCGCCTTCGCCAACAGCTCCGCCGAAGTTCTCGCCGAGACCGAACGCGCGTTCCAGATGGATTTCATCTCGATGATGGCAAATGTGAAATCCCTCATTGCCTCGATCTGCTCGGTCGTCGTCTTCGCTCTCGCCCTTGTCTCCGCCAGCACCATGAGCATGGCAATCCGCGAACGCATCCGCGAACTCTCCGTGCTTAAAGCGCTCGGGTTCCGCCGTCACGAGCTCTTCGCGTTTATCCTCGCCGAGAGTTTTGGCCTAGCGGCTGTCGGCTTCATTCTCGGCGTCGGCGGAATTTGCGCCGCGTTCGCCAGTGTCGACTTCTCCGCCGCAAGTGGCGGCTTTCTTCCCTCCAGCCTCTCCGCCACGCCGCGCATCATAGGGATTGCTGCCTTGGTCGCCGTTGGCCTGGGTATCATTTCCAGTCTCGCTCCCGCCCTCTCTGTTTCCCGACTGAGCGTCGTCGACGGTCTCAAAACGCTCGACTGAGTTTACCCTCTCACTTCCTTTCCGTGCTCCCTCTCCTCAAATATCATGTCCGGTCCGTCTTCGTGCGCTGGCGCTCGACGTTTGCTACGATCATCGGGCTCGCCCTCGTAATCGCTGTCTTTGTGATGGTCCAATCGCTCGCCGTGGGCATCGAGAAAACCAGCGCCAACACCGGCGATCCGCGCAATCTTCTCGTCACTCGCCAGGGCGCACTCGCCGAAGCGACCAGCGTCATCACTCGCGAGCAGTTTAATATCATCCGCTATCTTCCAGGGGTCGAACTCGACGCCACCGGCACACCTATCGCCTCAGGTGACACTCTCATCATCATCAATCTTCCCCGCCGCGACGGCACGGGTAATTCCAACGTTATGCTCCGCGGTGTTGCGCCCGCTGGACGCGCGCTGCGTCCACAGGTGTCTCTTGTCGAAGGCCGTTGGTTCGTGCCGGGCCACCGCGAAGTGGTCGCCAGCCGCCGCCTCGCCAATCGCTTCGCCAATCTCCACATCGGAGGCCAATTCAAGACGGGCGGCGTCGAGCTCACTGTCGTCGGCATTTTCGACGGACAACGCAGCGCCTTCGATTCAGAAGTCTGGCTCGATGCCGACGAAGCCCGGAGCGCTTTCGACCGCCCCGATTACTCCAGCATGCTCCTTCGCGCCCAAAGCGACGAAGCCCTCGCCGGAATCCGCCGCACCATCGAAGCCAATCGCCGGCTCAAGGTGAAAGCCGTTAGCGAAGTCGCTTATTATAAAGAGCTGACTCGCACCGCTGGCCCTATCAAATGGCTCGGCAACGGCCTCGCCATCGTCATGTCGATCGGCGCGCTGTTCGCGGCGATGAACACCCTTTACGCCAGCGTCGGCGCACGCACGCGTGAAATCGGCACGTTGCGCGTTCTTGGCTTCCGTCGCCGCAGCATCCTCCTTGGATTTCTCCTCGAAGGCGCCCTGCTCGCCGCCATCGCCGGGATTCTCGGTTGTGCCGCCGCCTATTTTGGTTGGAACGGCACGAGCACCGGGACGTTCGGCCAAGAGACTTTCACTGAGATCGTTTTTGATTTCCAGATCACCCCGTTCCTCATCGCCCAAGGAATTACTTTCGCAATCGTCGTCGGCCTGATCGGCAGTTTTCTGCCGGCGTTGCGCGCGGCGCGATTGCCTGTCATCGCTTCACTCAAAGCCGCCTGATTTTCCCCGTGAAATCCTCGAACCTTTCCCAATTGCAGATTGATCCCGCACAAAAGCGACGCCCACGCGGCCCGGTGAAAACCATCTTCGCCGTCGTGATCGCTGCCGCAGCCGTGGCCGCATGGTTCGCCTGGCCACATGAAGGAGGCGAACGTCGCATCGTCGGAAAAAAAGCCGAAGCGGCGAAACCCACCATTTCCGCACCGAGCACTAGCGTAGCCGAACCTGCTAAAATCGGCTCGGCCGCACCGGCTCCAACGGATTCACCGTTTGTACTCACTGTCTCCGGTTACATCATCAATCGTGAGCGCATCGAAATCAGTCCGCGGTTCCAGGGTGTCGTAAAATGGATCGGCGTGAAGAAAGGCGACTCGGTCAAAAAGGACCAAGTTGTCGTACTGCTCGACGACGCCGAGCAAAAGGCACAAGTCGCTTCGGCCGAAGGTCGCCTGACCAACGCGCGTGTGGCACTCGAACGCGCTGAGCTCAACTACCGCCGCGTGCGTGAACTCTCGGCGCGCGATGTCACATCCAAAGAAGCCGAGGACGAAGCGCGTCTCTCTGTTGATGCGGCCAAAGCAGCCATTTTAGAAATCGACGGTCAGCTCACGCTCGCCAAAACCTATCTTGACTGGACGGTCATCCGGTCGCCGATCGACGGTGTCGTGCTCGAAAAGCTAGCCGAGCCCGGCGAACTCGTTACTCCGCAAAGCTTCGGCGGCGCCCGCGGCCCAAGCACCGCCGTGCTGGCCGTTGCCGACTTACAGGACCTGCAGGTCGAAATCGATGTCAACGAGTCCGATCTTGCCAAGATTTCGCTCGGTCAGCGCGCACAAGTGAGCCCTGAGGCGTATCCCGAAAAACACTACGAAGGCGTTGTTGCGGAAATTTCACCTGAGGCCAACCGGCAGAAAGGTACATTGCAGATCAAGGTCCAGATTAAGCAGCCCGATCGTTATCTGACGCCAGAATTGACCGCTAAAGTTGAGTTTTTAAAACAGTGAAAACGGCTTCAGTCGAGCAGGTCCAACTCGGCTCTCATGAGGCTGGTGAGCTCAGCAAAATCGATAGGTTTGCCCAGGATTCCCGCGACACCGATCGACTGTGCGCTTCGGTTGCTGAGCTCTGGCGAAAACCCAGTAACCAAAATCACAGGCAGCTTCGGACGCAGTTCATGGATCGCGTCACTCAGCTCCAAGCCCGACAATTGCGGCATCGTTTGGTCGGCGATCACCAGGTCGAAGCTTTCCGGCTCCTCCTGAAAACGCTTTAGCGCCGCGGGGCTTTTTAGCTCAGATGTGACTTGATAACCAAGTCGCGCCAACGTGCCGCTGAGCGCGCCTAAAACCAGTTCCTCGTCATCAACGACTAAAATCCGTTCACTGCCGCGCAACGGCATCGAGTGACGGCTGGCAGACGTTGGCAAATGACTCTGCGCTGCCGGCAGAAGAATCCGGAATACCGTGCCCTGCCCCGCCTCGCTCTCGACGCGAATAGTGCCGCCGTGATCGGTCACAATGCCATGCACCACAGCCAGCCCCAGCCCTGTGCCTTCGTTAATCGGTTTTGTTGAAAAGAAAGGATCAAATATTCGCGACATCACTTCGCGGCTCATACCGCAACCTGTATCACGTACTTCAATACTCACGTAATCGCCAAACGGCATGGGGTGAGTGGCGCCAGGCAGCGTTTCTGCGTCTCCCAAATTCGAAATCCTGATGGTGAGTTCACCGCCGCGCGAGCCGATGGCGTGGCCAGAATTGGCACCCAGATTCATAAACACTTGGTGGAGTTGGGTTGGGTCGGCATCTACTAAATCGCTGGCCGCCTCAACCTCACAACGGATCACGATTCCCGAAGGCAGCGCCGCCCTTAACAGCGAGAGCGCCTCACGCGCTACTTGCCCGACCGATACCAACTTGCGTTCACCATGTGTCTGTCGACTAAAAGCTAAAATCTGTCGCACCAGCGCTGTAGCTCGATCACCCGCCGTGAGCACCTGACGCAAATAATTCTGCGCGGGATGATCAGCAGGCAAATCACCCGCAATAATCTGGATGTGACCCAGCATGCCCGCGAGTATGTTGTTAAAATCGTGCGCGATCCCGCCAGCCAAGGTGCCAACCGCCTCCATTTTGCTCGCGCGAATCAACTGCTCTCGCAAGCCCTCTCGTTCCCGCTCGGCCTTGGTTCTTTCCGCAATATCAGACTCGAGCGCCTTGTTAGCCTCCGCCAGAGCTGTGGTTCGCTCTGCTACCCGCTGTTGCATCTCGGCATTAGTTCGCTCGAGCGCCCGTTGAGACGCATCGACCGACCGAAGAAGTTGATTGATTTCGCGCGTCAACATGTCGATTTGACCGACGCCCTGTTCCGGCAAAGTGGCACTGAAATTCCCAACGCGCTGCATCTGCCTCAACTCCGTTTCCAAACGGACCAATTGCCTTTTCGTGGGACGGATCAGCAATGTATCGATGATAAAATAGGCTAATGCTAAACTAGCAAAAAGTGCTAAAACGAAAAAACTACGCGAGGCGGTGACAAAAAAAACAGCCCCCAGCACGCCAGCCAGTCCGGCCAGTGCGAGAAGAGTAAAGAGGAAGGTGTTTTTCTGTAATTTCAAAAAAGGCCAAAGCTTTCGCTTAGACCGGTGCAGAAGTTCCGGCTCACCTGTTCATCGGCACATCACTTATGCAGCTTAAAGCCACTTAATCTTTGCTAGCCACTATTTTCACCTGATTTGGGTAAGCTGAAGGCGAGTCATGAAATCCTGCGAGCGCCATCCCGCGCGCCACCTCGGGAGCCTTCATGAAGTACTGCCAAACAAAACCGCTGCGTGTGTTTTCCGCCATCAAAAGCGTGATTCCCACATCGATCGCAATTACGTCGGAAGCCACCCAGCCCGTAGCGGGATTAAACGCATCAACAAATCCATATCGCTGCCAGACCGCCGGACCGCCAACCTTGCGCATCTCACGCAAAGCCTTAATGCACTCGCGAGGAGCAAACGGCAGCGATCCTCCGGGTGCGCAGGGGGCGAGCGTGCCATCGATTTTGGTCGGCGACTCCTGCGGTCCGCCCCAGGCCACATAACCTTTGGCGCTATCGGAGGCTGTCACGCCCCACATGTTGGGCGACCAATGGGCAAAACTCGCGGCATTGTCCGCGCACCACTCGCGCTGGGCGAGCGTGGCATCCACAGAGTTTCTCCAATAGTCCGCATGATCGTCTCGACGTCCGCGAAAATCGAACCACGCATGGGCAAACTGATGGGTGAACAACGGCGCGCACTGGATAAACGTGTGTGTTCCGTACGTCACAACCGGCGTGCGCCGCCAAGCATGCCAGCTCGCTGGCGGCAGCGGATTTGACGGCGCTCCGATGCCCAAGAGGTACATGCCGAGCAACTCGCTATAGCTATCCCAGCGGTTCTTGATAAAGCCGGTCTCCGGCCGCCAGCCATGCGTAAGCGTAGGCCCACCGTTCATCGCCCACGTCCAATCAACTCGACCGTAAAGCTCATTCACCAACCGCGTCACTTCAGGGTCATTTAAATATTCGCGAGCCAATAACGCGCCTTTCAAAAACAGCGCTGTGTCGATCGTCGACGCCTCGCAGTTCCACATGCGCCGGCCAGTCTGGGCGTTGATGTAATGATAAATCCATCCCCGCTCGTGCTCCACCTGTTCACTGATAAAACGCAGCACCTTGACCGTGCGCGCTAACGTTTCCTCATGAGTCATCCAGCCTCGATAATCACCGATGCACCAGGCTGTCAGTGCGAACCCGGTCGCGGCGATACTCGCGGGCGACTGGCTGCGTGAACCGTTGGCCGGAGCGCGATCTCTGGTCAGGCCGGTCTGAGGATCAGAGTGCTCAAGGAAAAACAAAAGCGACCGAGCCTGTATCTCTTCCAAAAAAGTCTCGTCAGCTTCGTTCGCCAACTGCGAATGCCGGTCCGGCAAGGACGGATCGCGCGACTGCGCACTCATCAACACCACACAGGCCGTCAATAAGCCCGCGAACCACCTCACCGCCCGATGCCCACAACCGGGAATCGGAAGGCGAACTGAGAGGTGATTTTTCATATCCATACTTCTATTTACGTATCGGCACATTGAGGTGTTACACTGAATTTTTAGGGGTAAAATAAGGGCTTCTCCTACAGAGAAAACGCCGTATTTATCTTCTGAATACCGGCACTGAATTCCATCTTGGCAACCATCAGAAATTATCCTCCATCCCCTTTCTGTCTCAGTGCTTATGACACGCGAAAAAAGACTGCCGTTTTGGATCGTTAAAAATCAGTGCGAGAAAGCTATGTTTTTATCTCCAAACCAAGACTGAAAAAAAGCCGTTAAAATAATTTTGTGGGTAATTCTCCTCATAAAAACGCCCTACTAAGAACATCCCGATTGAGACATAAACACCGATTTGGGCCGCAAACGAGCCGCCGCCCGGCAAGCGGGCGGCGGCTACATTCGTTTCGGGTCGTACCCGAGACCATCGATAGATGGTTATCTTCGTCGGAAGTCCGGCGGAGCGGACTGACTCTGATCAACTAACGAAAACCAATATCGGCCCATTATTGAAAAAACTAAACCTCCACCTGCATTTTTCTGCGCTTTTTCTTCAAAAAAATTTGCGGTCAGATCAACCAGCGCCTCCGCACTGTTCATCCCAGCACGGTTAGCAAGATCCCGGCCAACACACCGATCACCGCAGGCAGTTTTTTGCGCCCATTTTTCTCGCCAAAAAACACTAGCCCGCCGGTAAACGCCACCAACGTGCTGCCGCGACGAATGCTAGAAACAAGCGAGATCAAAGCTTTGGGATCACGCAAGGCGCTGAAGTAAATGAAGTCCGACACTAATAGCGCCAGGGCCAGAAAAACGATACTCCAGCGCCAATGAAACTCGTTGCGCGGCCACCAGCGCAGTTTCCAGCCAATAACAATCGGCAGAAATACGACCGCGAGATAAACTGAAAACCACGCCTGCACGGTTGCGGCGGAAAAACCGGCTCGAGCCAGCAAAAATCGATCGTACAGCGCACTGCACGCTCCAAGCAAGGTACCCGCGACCAGTAGGTAGATCCACTTATTGCGGTGAAAATGGATTCCCTCATCTCGCCCGGCAAAAGACAGTCCAACGAACGACGCGATCGTCGTCGCCACGCCCGCCATCTCTAGCCACGTCGGCCTCTCAGCCAGCACTAGAAGTGCTCCGAACAAAATCCAGATCGGCCCCGTCGCCCGCACCGGTGATGCCAACGACATCGGCAGGTGCTTAACTGCGAAATAGGTACAAACCCAAGAAGCCGCGACGATCGCTGACTTCAACGCCAGTTGCCCGTGCTGCAGTGCCGTAAGGGGCGCAACTTGTAGGCCCGCTGGAAGTAATCCCGGCTGCGCCGCCGCGAGCGACATAAGGCTCGTCCAGATCACGGCATTGCACACCGTGCTGAAAAACAAAACGGGCAATACTGCGTTGTCGCGAACCGCGAGCTTCGTGAAAAGCTCGTAGCAACCGAGGAAGAAGGCAGCGATCAAGCTGGCGGTGATCCAATGCATGAAAACCGTCCACGCTGACAACCCACCGTGGCTGCATCAAGGGTACAAAAAACAATCGGCACCAACGAAGTATGGCACTCACGCGCAGATGAGTTAGCTTCGCCTTTCTCATGAAGTCAGCCGCGCACAACACCAACCGTCTCGCTCCTTGGGACCTTTTACTTGACGGACGTTTCAACTCTAAACGTCCGGGCCGCACGCTGTGGGCACTGTTTTCCGGTGAGCGCCGTTCGATCGCGATCGCGGTGACGTTGTATGTCATCAAGCAAACGCCCGCGTCACTCCTGCCGCTCGTAGTCGGTATGATTATCGATGCGCTCACGCCGCTGAAGGACGACTCTTTCCATCATATCCTCTGGATCGCCGCCGCCTACCTCGCTCTACTCGCGCAAAATCCGATCATGCACACGCTGTTCGTGCGCGTGATGAGTCGGTTGTTACGTCACATGCAGTTTATCTTGCGCAGCGCACTGGTCGAGCGGTTGCAGCAGCTCGCCATAACCTTTTACGATACACAACAAAGTGCCACGCTCCAGACCAAGATTCTGCGCGACGTCGAAGCAGTTGACGGTCTCTGTCGGCACCTGATGCACAATGGCCTCAACGGCATACTAATCATCGTTTATGTGACCGCCATCGCTTCGATTAAACAACCGCTACTCGCGTTGTATTTTCTGGTGACCGTCCCAATCGGCGTCGCACTGCTCAAACTTTTCGACCGGCGGTTCCGCAAACATTACCAAGCTCTGCGCGAGGAGACCGAGCAGATGAACGCCCGCGTGAGCGATATGCTCCAAATGATGCCTGTCACACGCGCCCACGGCTTGGAAGATTTCGAAACGCGCGGCGTGCGCACATTTTTTCACCGTCTGCGCAAACGCGGGCTCGAGGTCGACACAGTAACAGAGCTGTTCGCCTCGATATCTTGGGTAACGTTTAGCCTCTTCCAACTCGCCTGTCTGATTTTTTCAGCATGGTTGGTCGTGAAACATAGGATCTCCGTCGGCGAAGCCGTGATGTATCATACTTATTTCGGTATGCTCATTGGTTCGGTTCAGCAAGTGCTCAGCGTTTTTCCAGCGCTCGCCCAGGGCACCGACGCCATTCGCTCCATTGGCGAAGTGCTGGAAGCGCCCCAACTCGAAGTCAACGAAGGCAAACCCGAGGCGCCGACTCCGTTGCGTGGCGAAATCATTTTCGATAACGTCAGCTACACCTACTCGCGCGGTCGCGAGGTGGCATTGAGTAATGTCTCGCTGACTATCGCGCCAGGCGAAACCGTCGCGTTCGTCGGCGAATCTGGCGCCGGAAAATCGACCCTCGTGAACCTCGCCATCGGGTTCCGCCAGCCTTCGACCGGACGCGTGCTGCTTGATGGCCACGACCTGCGCGATATCGACCTGCGCACCTATCGTCGCCAGATCGGTGTCGTGCCACAATCGACCATCCTCTTCGCTGGCACACTTCGCGACAATCTCACCTACGGCCTCGCCGGCATTGGCGACGACTCGCTCTGGACAATTCTAAAACAGGCCAACCTCGAAGCATTCGCTCGTGAACTACCGCAAGGCCTCAACACCCCGCTCGGCGAGAGCGGCGCCCGCATGTCGGGCGGCCAACGCCAACGACTCGCTATCGCCAGAGCATTACTGCGCAATCCACGGCTGATTCTGCTCGATGAAGCCACTTCCGCGCTCGACACAGAGTCCGAGCGGCTGGTGCAAGAGGCGCTGGTCCGACTTACCACCGGGCGCACCACGCTGATCGTGGCGCATCGCTTTTCGACTATTCGGCACGCACACCGCATCGTCGTTCTACACGGTGGCCAAATTGTGGAAATCGGTACTCACGACGGGCTCATGGCGAAGAACGGTTACTTTTACCGGTTAGCCACACTTCAAACTTAAAATCCTACAATTGCGGTTCGATCCCGGGAATGAGCGAGTATAGAAACGATTTGGTGCGCTGCCAAAAAGTGGTCGCATGCTCAAAATAGAGCGTAGCGGGCTGGCCATTTTGTTCGCCCGTCCAGGTCAGATATTTTTCTTCGCGCCACACACCGCGGTCTGCCCGAAATTCCCAATCACTGTGCAGCTGCACACGCCAGCTTCGCCGCGGTGAAAAATCTTCCTCGAGGAAATCAGCCATCTGTGTCGCCAGCTTGGGACTGTGCACAAGCACAGCGATCTCAGTATTAAGTTTTACCGAGCGTGGATCGAGATTGGCACTACCTATATAAAGTCGCTCACGGTCTAGTACCAACACCTTGGCGTGCAGCGACGAGAGCGACGAACGCGGGCGATACCAACGGCGTTCGCTGCGCGTAAGACCGGCGTGCGCCTTGTACTCATAAAGTTCTATTCCCGATACAAGCAGGTTATAGCGGTATCTTTTATACGCGGCGTAAACGAGCGAAACGTCGGTCGCAGACAACGCAGCAGTCATCATTTTTATTTTTACGCCGCGAGCCCGTAACTCAGTAAATTGCTCACTCAATTCCTTTGTCGGCAGCATATACGCAGACTCCGCCAACAACTCGTGATTAGTCCGTTTAAGTTCCTGCGCAAGACGTGCCGATACTTGCGTCGTCTCACGACTGGTCTTCTGAATCTTACGCGGCGGCTCACTTATAATCTCGCCTTCAGCCCAGACCAAAGCGTCGCGCCGAGTCAGATCACGAAGGTAATTATGCCAGCGCTCGTCGTTTTCCTGCTCGAAGCCTTCAATGCTTTTGACGCGTTCGGCCAAGCGTAATTTCAATTTCTGCAGATCTGCGCCAGTAGTTTTTTTCCGTACAAACCTGAATGCAGGGACGGCCCATTTGCTATTCCAGTAATCGTCAAAAGCGCGCGACGCGTCGCGAGTAAGCGGACCAGCGACGAGCAGATCGAAATCGCGAAAGTTGCTCTCGGAATCCAAGCTGAAATAGTTATTTCCAATGTTTCGGCCACCGATAATCGAGACAGCATTATCAACAATGAAAATTTTGTTATGCATTCGACGAACCATTCGATTGAAGTCAAAAGCGTACTGTGGCAGCCGGGCCCATCGTGCACGGAAAAGAAACGGATTAAATACACGCACCTCGATGTTGGGATGGGCACAGAGCGTAGCCATCTCACGGTCGTCGCTAAGATTATTGTCGTCGAGCAAGAGTCGCACTCGAACCCCTCGGTCAGCTGCTGAGATCAGCCGTTGAAAAAAATATGAGCCCGCTGCGTCGGGATCGCAGATGTAGTATTGCGCGTCGATGGTTCGTTCAGCCACGTCCGCCAACGCCGTACGGGCCACCAGGGCCTCCCGCCCGTACTCAAGCAGCTTGAAACCCGATTGCCCTGGATGCTCCTGGAGTTGCGGCGCGAGCATATGCCCCAGCGGTGTTGTTTCAGGTTGCTGAAACGCTTGCGATTTTTCCGCAGGCACGTGGGGCCGAATCGAGACGCAGCCTCCGCAAAAAAAAATCGCGAGCCAGAGCAGTATCAGAATCAATCTCGCTCGGGTGTTTTGCGCCATGACGTTCAATAAGGTGATTTAACATCCTCACACCTTAGCTCTGAATTCAACCTCGATCGCAAAATCAACAGAACCAATCGCACGGGAATTTCACTTTAATTGCTTCGGACAAAATCCGGTAAAAGGAGCGCATCCCCTCGCCATAGAGCAAAAACATCGGTTGCTCATTGAGCGGCTTCCGTTATAGGTTTTCGTCACGTGTCATCGCTCACCCCTAACACTAGCCCGCATCAAAAGTCTGGTACGCCGCCGCTAAACGTAAATATGGCAGCGTCAGCTCAGCTTTTTTTTCGGCGATTAATGGAGAGCATTCCTGACCGCATCTATTTTAAAGATATCGAAGGACGGTTCATGGCGGTCAGCCATGCCCATGCCGCTTCACTCGGGCTGTCTAGTCCAGAGCAGGCTGTGGGGAAAACAGACTTCGATTTCTTCGAAAAATCGCTCGCGCGGCAAAAATTCGCCGACGAACGGGATATTATCCGCACTGGGCTCGGGTTTGTCGGAAAAGAAGAGCGAGCTCGTTCCGGCACTGGGAAAACTCGTTGGGTAATGACTTCTAAACAACCATTGCTTGGGGACAAAGGGGAGATTATTGGCACATTCGGAATATCCCGCGACATCACTGATATGAGAGCGGCGCGCGAGGCGCTCCAAGCACATCACCGACTACTAGAAACACTTATCGATATCCTCCCCTGCCGGATTTTTATAAAAGATGACGAGGGCCGTATACGGCTAACCAATGCGGCCTATCGCGAGGCGCTCGGAGTCAAAAGTGCCGCCGACATCGAAGGCCGCCGCCTCGACGAACTCATCAACGATCCCCGCGCCAGCGATGTAGCTGCTGACGACGAGGCCGTTCTCGAGCACGGCCGCTCCATTCTCAATCGTGAGGAATATGACGCCAGCCCGCTCGCTCACAAACGCTGGATGCTTCTTTCCAAAGTACCTCTGCGTGATGCCGACGGGCATGTACAAGGAATCGTGGGTATGTCGGCCGATATCACTATTCAAAAGGATGCTGAAGCTCGCGCCCTCCAAGCCCAACGCGAACTCGAAGCCAAAAACCAACAGATGCAATCTGAGCTCGTCGTCGCGCGCGAACTCCAGACTGAGCTCATGTCTTCAAGTATGCAAAGCGTGCGCGAAGAGTTGGAGACCGCTGCCCCTTTCATCCCAAGCATAGGCTTCCATTACGAACCCTGCGAATTCCTCGCCGGAGATTTTTTTCAAGCGATCCCCTATTCGAAATACAGCTTCGGCCTTCTACTGTGTGATGTCATGGGCCACGGCGTAAAAGCCGCCCTCGTGACTACGCTCATACGCGGCTTACTCAGCGATGTTCGCAGCAAACAACTCCCGCCAGCACAAGTACTGGAACACCTCAACGAGCGCCTCTGTCCGCTGCTCGACCGCCCGCCACTGCCTCGCTTTGTCACAGCACTTTACGGCCGCGTCGACTTATCTGCAGGCACAATCGACATCGCCAGTGCCGGCCACCCCTGGCCTTTCCTTCAACGCGAAAAAGCCGAGACTATCCCAATCACTAACGAACTCTGCGGTCCCGCGCTTGGTTTCGTAAGAGGTGCTACCTACACTTCGAAATCGCACGCGCTCGCCCGAGGAGACCGTCTGTTCTTGTTTACTGATGGATGGATTGAAGAATCAAATGAGGCTGGCGATGAATTCGGCACAGAACGCCTGTTGCAGGCACTCGCTTCCTATAAAGATATGCCTGCCGAAAAGGTTCTCGCCACTATCGCAGCCGATATTGCTTCTTTTTCGGGAAAAACCATCCGCAACGACGACCTCTGCGGTGTGCTCCTCGGGGTGTAGCGCAATCTGGTCCGCAACCCCTGATCAAGGGCAACCCGACGCCTGCCACTGTTCGCAAATCCGATGATACTCGGAAATAAACTGCAGATCGTCGTCCTTCAATGATTCGATCCAAGTCCTGCGCGAGGAAAGCGGCTTTGCTCTCACGGCATACAATGGGCACATGGAGGGATTCTTGTGACCCAGCGGACAGGACGTCGCTAAGCCATACACAAGGCTGGCCAAATCTTGGCGTCGCGCCGCTTCGCAACAATTGGAGGTAACATCCATGCGAGGAAATAATCTGTTAACAGCTATCGGCAATGCAACGCCTGAATCTCAGGTAAACGCCCTAGGCTACCAGGGTTTATCCCTCTATGCGTCCAGTGTAATAAACTGTTTGCCACATACAAATTTTGCTCGCAACGTATCGGTGAAGTACGTTGCGAGGATCCACAACTCTGCCCGAGTTCCCACGAGGGAAACTGGAGCGAGGTGGGAGTAATTACCAGACAGCCAACGTCCGTGGTTTCGTTTACTTCAATTCGAGCACGACGACGGACTTCGCGGGTAGCGAGATTTCGAGCGTATCCGCTTTCAGCGTCGCGCCAGTGAAGGCAGCAGGTTGAACGATATTTGGCTCGGTGAAGGTGTTGTGGCTGTCTATAGCGGATGCGGTGAGGACCCGGCCGGTTACTGATTTTGCGGCCAATCCGTTAAGCTTGCACGACACCGTGAGCGGCTTGTTTGGATCGCAGTTGGTCAGCGAGACGTGCACAGCGCCAGCAGCATCACGCGAGGCAGCGGCACTGATGGCGGGAATCGATTTTACTCCAAAGGTATAGCTCGGAGAAACGAACTCGAGAGGGATCAAGGTCGCGTTCTGATGAACCTTAAACATCTCGAAGACATGGTAGGTCGGCGTGAGAATCATCTTTTCTTTATCCGTGAGAATCATCGCCTGAAGAACGTTCACCATCTGGGCAATATTAGCCATGGTCACGCGATCAGCATGATGCTGGAAAATATGTAAGTTGATCGCGGCGAGAATAGCGTCGCGGATCGTATTCTGCTGATAGAGAAAGCCCGGATTCGTGCCAGGCTCGACGTCGGTCCAGATACCCCACTCGTCGACAACCATGCCGACTTTCTTCTCTGGATCGTGCCGATCCATGATCGCGAGATGCTTACTCAGCAATTCTTCCATCTTGAGTGTGTTTAGGAGAGTTGAAAAATATTGGTCTTCACCGAAACCGGTAGCAGGGCCCTTCTTTTTCCATTCGTTGGTCGGTAGGGTATAGTAGTGGAGCGCGAGCCCGTTCATCTGTTTGCCAGCAATCGTCATCAAAACCTCGGTCCAGTCGTAGTTGCTGCCATTGGCACCGCAAGCAATGCGCTGGATACGATAGGAGTCTCGATTGTAGTCTTTAACAAAGGTATTATAACGACGGAAATTGTCCGCACAGAATTCGGGGCGCATGTTTCCGCCACAGCCCCAGCTTTCGTTGCCAACAGCCATGTAGGGAACTTTCCACGGCTTCTCGCGCCCATTGGCTCGACGAAGATTTGCCATCGGAGAGTTCGCATCGGAGGTCATGTATTCGACCCACTCCATCGCCTCTTGCACGGTACCACTGCCGACGTTGAGGCAGACGTAGGGTTCGGCACCGATCAATTCGCAAAAATCGAGAAACTCATGCGTGCCGAAATGATTATTTTCCACGACGCCACCCCAATGGGAATTATACATGGAGGGTCGTTTCTCGCGCGGGCCAATGCCATCACGCCAGTGATACTCGTCGGCGAAACAGCCACCCGGCCAGCGTAATTGCGGCACGCCAAGTTGCTTGAGCGCAGCAACGACGTCGTTGCGGTAGCCACGCGTATTGGGAATTGGTGAATCCGGGCCGACCCAAATGCCTTCGTAAATACAACGGCCAAGGTGCTCAGCGAACTGACCATAGATGTTCTTGCTGATGACTGGACCGGGCTGGTCGGCACGTAGCGTAGCGACGACTTTGTCTGTTGATGCGCCAGCGGGAGCGGCACTTTGTGCTTCAGCGATCAGGGCCAAGCCAATCGCCAAGATCCAAAGACAGGCGTATTTCAGGGTATTTTTCATATGTAGATAGGTTAGGGTAGTTAAGAAATAATCAAATTTTTATAGCCAAACAGCCCGATATTCATAACGCGCGAGCGTGAGCGAACCAGTCGCCAACGTAGCGCCCGAGAGAGCATCCTGACCGGGACGCGGCAGTTGAACTTGCCCGCCATGACCATCCATATTGATGACCAGCCAGAGGACCCGCCCGTCTTTGCTCACCCGCGGGCAAACGAGCGTGCCTTTGCTCGTATCAATGCGAGTGGCGCCGGCCTGAACGGCGTAATGTGCTAGCAGCTTAGTGAGCAAATCGGCTCCAGCATCACCCTGCGGTTGTGCACCGAGCATCACAACTGCGCCACGGCCAAGCTTCCGCTCAGTAATAAACGCAAGGCCCGGAGCTTGTTCGCAGGTAAGTGCACCAATAGTTTTTGCATCTGGATGATTGGGTCGGAAAGCGTGACACCAACCACTGAGCGGCGCCGAAAGGCCTTTGAATTCGCCCTTCGCACCAGCACTCGTAACGGGGAAACTGAAAACTGTTTCGACGCCTGCGAACGTATCAAGAGCGCCGAGTCCGGCGTCAGTCGGCACAGTGTGTTCACCCGTGCGCGTGCCGGTGAGCGGTCCGCAAATCCAGATGCCGCCCTTTTCAACCCAAGCTTTGACCCGCTCGCGAAACTCATCGCTCACGTACGGCATCAAGGGCGTAACAAGCAACTTCAGCCCATCGAGCGAAGTGTTTTCAAAACGCAGATCACGCGGCAAGCCAGCATCGATCAATCGCTCATGCCAGGCAGCCATCATAGCGCGAAAATCCAATTTGTAATTGGAATTTTCCCCCAAAGGCTCGGTTATAAGAAATGTCCGCCCGCGGTCCGACCAAGTCAGCGCAGCCTCGACCGGAGCCGGATGCGTCGCCTCCAAGAGTGGCAACAGCGCGCGTCGTACTTTCTCCACCTGCTTCACGCTCTCAAAGCCAATGCTGGGCTTGCCCCACGCCGTGATCACGGCGCTGTGCGGCAACTCGCAACCGGTTCGCTGCTGACGCCAGAGCCAGTAACAAAATGCCTCCGCACCCAAACCGTAACATGCGACGGCCTCGGCCACGAGATAGCCCGTCGGATGCATCGTCTCATAATTTTTCAGCCAGCCGTTATGCGCACAGCTCGTTTCCATAACCCAAAACGGACGGCCCGGTTTCGCCGCCCGAAACAGATCACAGTTCATGATAATGCTGTAGAATTTGTCACTTGGCGAGTAGTTGTCGAATGATGCAAAATCCAGATTCTCACACATGCGCTCGAAGTTTACAGCGAACCCGAGACTGAAGTTATGCGTGATGGGTGCGGCAGAATATTTACGGATGATCGTCGACTGCGCGTCCATAAACTCCGCAACGGAATCACGTGAAAACTGCAGGTAAGCGGTACTCAACGAGGCGTTGTGAAGGAAGGGCGTTTTGCGCGGCGCAGGCACTTGATTGAAACGCTGGTAACGTTGGCTCCAGATTTCGGTTCCCCAGGCATCGTTAAGTTTTTCGATCGTGCCGTAGCGGCGCTCAAGCCATTTGTGCCAGCAGGCCACGGAAGCTTCGCTAAAATCTTCCTGCACGTGGCATTTGAATTCGTTGTCGATTTGCCAGCCAACCAAGCCGGGATGACGACCCACCGCTTTGGCACAAGCTTCGACTATCTTCCAGCAAGCCGCCTGCACTTCAAGATGTTCGATGCTCGTATGCTGACGCGCGCCATGAACCATCGTGACGCCGTCGGCGTTAACAAAACAGCGTTCAGGATGGCCATCCACGAGCCAGATAGGCGGGGTCGCCGTCGGGGTGCAAAATATCGTGCTGATGCCGGCTGCATGGAGTTTATCCATCACGCGCACAAAATAATCGAGCGAGATGCGTCCTTCGTCGGGCTCCATTTTCGACCAAGCGAACTCGCCCATGCGCACAACATTAATACCAGTCTCGCGCATGATCCCAATGTCGCGATCGATCTCTGAATCAGGCCAGAGTTCTGGATAATAGGCGGCACCGTGATACAGGCCTTTCATAGGAGGAAGAGGTGCGCCGATAGGCATCAGGGACGGCGAAGTTTGGCCTGATGCCTCAGCGGCGGAGGCTGCGCTCACGGGCAGACGCAGAGCGGAAACACTGGCAGCAGAGGCGAGAATCTTGATAGCTGAGCGCCGGGACAGTCCGGCGTTAGGGAAAGAATCGGGGGTCATGGGCAATTTTTAAAGTTGAACAATCTTGAAGAAAATTAGTTCTGAGCTTCGTTTCGCTAAAAGAGATCCAGCGCACGACTAAGGTCGGGGCACCGTCCGGTTCCCGAGATCCAAGCCAGCCAAACGACCAGGCAGTGTGTTTTCATGGAGCAGTGCTAAGAAGAAAGGGGTTAGCAACGCGGCTAGACCGACCGCGAAAACATTGACCATACGCTGCCGCCTATCGTTATCCAGCGCGCAGAAACACCAACCCCGCTTTTTTCACTTTACCGTCAGTTTTGATCCAAGGCACTCCGCACACCCTGGCCGCAACTGCTTTCACGGCGGTCAGCTCTGACGGTCCACAAACCTCGTTATTGCTAGTCCGAGAAAACAGGTTTGCCGTAGTCAGCTCCGCATGAAACCCCTTCCCGTTCGTCATAAGTCATTTTTCTTTGCCTGTCTGGTTGCGCTAACTGCCCTGATCGCCGCGCCGCTGCCCTTCGCCGCAAATGAAAACACCGCTCTCAAATTCAGCTTCGGTTCGGGCGAAACGCCCGCGGGTTTTACCGCGGTCGCGCCCGAGAGCATTTACACTGAAATGCGTGGCTACGGTTTCGAGCCTGGGGCAGCTATTGTCAGCAAACCCGCTTCTAACGCCCCTGGGGCCGGTTTCTGCACGAGCGACAAACCGTTTTATTTCTCGGTCGCGCTGCCGGAGGGTAACTACCGCGTCACTGTCACCCTTGGCGACCCCTCCGGCGAGTCGGACACAACCGTCAAAGCTGAGTTGCGTCGCCTGATGCTCGAACTGGTTAAAACCGCCAAATGCGAGATTGTTACCCGTACATTCATCGTCAACACCCGCACGCCGCGCATCGGAGCCGGGCCGGCCGAAGTCTCACTCAAGCCACGTGAAAAGACGATGGAAGCCTGGGCATGGGACAACCGCCTCACGCTCGAATTCAACGGCACCCATCCGTGCCTCTCAACACTCGAGATCTATCGGGCCGATGACGTACCGACAATTTACCTCATCGGCGATTCGACCGTGTGCGATCAACCGAATGAGCCCTGGGCAAGTTGGGGACAGATGCTCACGCGTTTTTTCAAACCCGACATCGCCATTGCGAATCACGCCGAATCCGGCGAGGCATTGCGCAGTTCAAGACGCGCGCATCGTTTCGAGAAAATTTTTAGCACTATCAAGCGAGGTGACTACGTGATCATTCAATTCGGCCACAATGACGAAAAAGAAAAAGGAGACGGCATCGGTGCCATGACGAGTTATAAAACCGATCTCGCCAATCTCGTCTCCGAAGTGCGAGACCATGGCGCCACGCCGATCGTCGTCACGCCTATGCAACGCCGAACTTTCGATGCCAACGGCCACGTCACCAATTCTCACGGTGATTATCCAGAAGCCGTTCGCCAGGTCGCTCGCGAAAAATCCGTCGCACTGATCGATCTGCACGCCATGAGCACCTCTTTCTACGAAGCACTCGGAGCCGACAAATCCGCTCTGGCATTTTCAACCGTCGACCGGAAAACCGATGGCACCCACCACAACGCCTACGGCAGTTACGAACTCGCCAAGTGCATCGTCCAAGGCATCAAAGCCGCTCAGCCCGACCTGGCCCGCCATCTCGTCGATGGACTGCCAACCTTCGATCCGGCAACACCCGATCCAGCCGCTACCTTTAATATTCCTGTGAGCCCACAGATCTCGATCGAAAAGCCGTACGGCAACTAACGCTCGCCCGCTGTGGCAAGATAACGCTTTTATTGACCGACCGCGCCAGCAAGTTGCGCGAGCAATTTTTCGACCGACTTAGCTCCGTTGACTGTTTCGGCAACTTCGATCGGCTTGCGTCCATTAAGCGCTGGAGCGTAAGCACTGACCCACTGAACCGCAGCAGGTTCGTTGCCGCCGCAGAGCGCGAGCGCTCGGTTGAAAGTTAGCTCGACATGACGGAAGCCCACCAGCTTTTCGACCGCCACGATCTCCTCGCCGCCACGCCCGCGGCGCATCTTGCTGGCCGAAACGCCGCTCAAGCGTTCGCATTGCTCGGGCGACATGCCCATCTGACGACCAATGCGAAACAGCTCCTTCGCAGAAACGCCATCAACAAAACGCGACGGTATAACAGGTGCATCGACAGCTTTCTTCGCAGGCTTTTTCGCAGTTGGCATTCGTTCAACGTGTGGCGTTCCGCTCGGCTGCGTCAAGCGCAGCATGCAAAAGCCCTGCTTCTTGCTCAAACCAAGTTCACTTTTACACGTCGGCTGCGACAAAATGAGTTTTCAGCGACCTCCGAAATGGTTTCACTGCTCGTTTACTCATCCTTTCCACACCATGAAAAAAGACGCCGTACTCACCAAAATTAAGAACGAGAAGGTCATTGCCCTGATCCGCGCCGATAGCCCGGACGGTCTTCTCGATTGCGCAAAAGCCCTCGCCGCTGGCGGGCTCACGAGCATCGAGCTCACCATGACCACACCCGGCGCCATCCGCATGCTCGAAAAAGCCTCCGCGGAAATGCCTGATTTCACCTTCGGCCTCGGCACCGTGCTCGACGGCGAAACCGCACGCGCGGGCATCCTCGCCGGCGCAAAATTCATCGTCACGCCAGCTTTTCGCCCTGAAGTCATCGAAATGTGCCACCGCTACTCGATTCCGATCATGAGCGGCGCGTTCACCCCGACCGAAGTCATCAATACCTGGGACGCTGGCGTCGACGCCGTGAAGATTTTCCCCGCCGAATTTTTTGGCCCTGCCTACATCAAGTCCATCAAAGCACCGTTCCCGCAGATCGAAGTCGTGCCCACCGGCGGCGTAAACGACAAGAACGTAGGCGAATTCCTCAAAGCCGGCGCGTTTGCTACGGCTGCAGGCAGTTCGCTGGTCGATGCTAAGTCCTTTAAAGAAAAGAACTGGGCTGCCATCACCGCCAAGGCCAAAGCTTTTGCCGACGCCGTTGCCGCAGCGAAATAGTCGCCAGAGGCAAATCCGCAGAACATCGTTTCTGGTTTTTCCAAGCAGGACCCATTACGGTCCTGCTTTTTTTGCACCTTCACGCAAAGTGGTAATGACCGCTTCCGTCCCCGATCAGCGTCGATAATCTTCTCTGCAAAAAACTCCGCAACGGTTGCCCGCGATCAGCTCAGCTTCCGAGAAACTTTGTCACGTCAGGAAGGACCTTCACCCGATGGCCGCCCGCAAGACGCTCCATATAAGGATCTTCCGCTTGCGTCACTTCAACCTCCTCTTCCTCGACATCGCCAGGCTCGTCGCCATCGCCCTCACCCATTTCGATGTCGTCATCCACATTCACACCTTCGACAAGCCATTCAGGTTCGTCGAAATAGTGGGACATGCGACGCGGCTGCGGATCTAGAATAAGCGCGGGATTCTTAACGCGACCGCCTTTCACAAATTCAAACAAACAAGGGAAAAACTTGTCTTTGAAACGGCTTTGAAAATCCGAGAGCCACTTATTGGCTACGCCTTCGCGCCGCGCAAGCAGCACGATATCTGAAAAATGGATACACGCCTCGTACCAAGCAATCAGAGGCTTATGTTTCTCCGCGAACTGGCAGTTAACAACGCAAAGCACGCGACCGAGTTCGCCGCCATTTGCGTCGATCCACGGTTTAAAACCCTCGATCTGGTCGATCGGATTACTTCGCCCGTCCGTCACAACAAAAACATGTGTCACCCCGTCCGCCATCACATCATCAGGCGTCGAAATCATTCCTTCAGACCAGGTCCAGCGCTTGAGTTCACCTAGTTTCAGATCGTGCTCGCTCGCAGTCTCGGAAGCCGCGAGCAAAACGATCGATTTATCACCTTCGTTAAGGCCACCATCAACCAGATCGGCCAACACTTCACGCCGGCCCGAATCAGCGGCACCGAGGATAAGGTAAACTAGCGGTTTTTCAGAAGGCATGTTCTCTTTATTTAGACAGAATGAGCAAAATTTTCAGAATTGGAAAAACGCCACAGGCATTATCCATTTTGTTTATTCTGTCGAAAATCTAAATGTCCCGCATTGCGCGCTTTGGCGCATCCAATGGTCAACCAACACAAGCGCAGTCATCGCTTCGACAATTGGCACCGCACGCGGCAGCACACACGGATCATGACGGCCTTTGCCCATAAGTTCAGTTTCGCGACCGTGGATATCCACCGTCTTTTGGGACTGGAGGATGGTTGCTGTCGGTTTAAACGCCACGCGAAAAACAAGTTCCTCGCCGGAGCTGATGCCGCCGAGCACGCCGCCGGCACGATTCGTCGCAGCACGCGTCTGTCCGTCACGCACGACAAAAAGATCATTATGCTCTGAGCCTTTTAAGAGTGTGCCGCCAAAACCACTGCCGATTTCAAAGCCCTTCGTCGCAGGCAACGAGAGCATCGCTTTTGCAAGGTCGGCTTCCAAACGATCGAAAACCGGCTCGCCTAGCCCGGCCGGCAAACCGCGCACGCGGCACTCGATGATGCCACCCACCGAATCGCCGTCGGAACGAATCGCCTTGATGCGTTCGATCATTTTCGCAGCGGTGGCCGAGTCCGGGCAGCGCACCGCCGTCGCCTCGACCTCCTCAAGAGAGGGGAATTTCGACAGAGCAGAAATAGGCATTTCGATATCGTGGACGCGGCTCACAAACGCCCGGATCTCCACAGGCTTCGTAGGATCGGCCAAACTAAGGATTTTTTTGGCGATCGCACCCGCAGCCACGCGACCGATGGTTTCGCGCGCCGAGCTTCGGCCACCACCGCGGTGATCGCGAAAGCCGAACTTCGCCTGGTAGGTAAAATCAGCGTGAGAAGGGCGGAATTTTTCGCGCATCTCGTCGTAGGCGCCGGGCCGTTGGTCATTGTTGCGCACCAACATACCGATCGGAGTACCCGTGGTACGCCCCTCAAACAGCCCTGAGAGAATTTCTACGCGGTCTTCTTCTTTGCGCGGGGTCACGATGTCGCTCTGTCCCGGACGCCTACGGTCAAGCTCGACTTGAATTTCCTCGGCCGTGAGCGGCAATTTAGGAGGGCAACCGTCGACGACCACGCCCACCCCGCCACCATGGCTTTCGCCCCAAGTGGTTATGGAAAAGAGCTGGCCAAAACGGTTAGGCATGATCTGGGCAGATTTGGCAGAGTCACTCGCCCTCGCAAGTGTCAAAATCACGCAACTTAATCCCCAACTAGGCGTCTTAGGCATCGCACCAAAACTCGAAGACCCTTTACGTAGACGTGCCAAAGCCTACAACGCGGTTTACAAGCCGCCTAGTTTCACATCTGATCTATCAACAGTTAGCTCGTACTTTAGCATCTATTTTGATCACAACATGACCCCTCGCCTCCTTCGAGTGTGGTTACTGGCGGCAGTTGCCGGTAGCTCTCTTTCTGTTTTTGCTCAGACCCAGGCTGAAGCGCCCAGCGCGCAGACTGCACCTCAGCCACCGCCCGCGCGCACGACCGCGCCAGTCGTCGCAAATCCCGTCGCGCCCGAAGAGATGGTGCAACCCAACCTGCCCGACGCACCGCTCGATTTGGTGCTTCCACTTTTAGAGCAATGGACCGGCCGTATGGTTCTTCGCCCGCAGGCTCTCCCCACGCCGACGATCACCCTTGTCTGCAGGCAGCCAATGCCCAAGTCAGAGGCACTTCGCGCGCTTGAGACCGCCCTCAACCTCAACGGCATAGCGGTCGTACGCATGGGCGACAGATTCATCAAGGTCGTCCCCCTGCAAAACGCCCGTGTCGAAAGCCCGCAACTTATCGAAGGCTCCTCGCTCGATTTGCCTCCCAGCGGCCAGGTCGTAACGAAGCTTTTCCAACTTCAGTTTCTGCGTGCCAACGAATTCGTCCCACAGCTCCAAACTCTCTTCAACCAGAACGTCAGCGCTCCCGTCTTTTTCGATAAAAGCAACGCCGTGCTTCTCACGGATTCCCTAAGCACCATCCAACGGATCGAACTGCTCCTGCAAAAGCTCGATCAGCCGTTCATGGCCAACCTCGCACCGAAGTTCTATACCATCCACTTCGCCAAGGCGAGTGACGTGGTGAATAAAATCCGCGCCATGATGCAGGGTACGCTCCAGAACCAGATCGGCTCAGCTACCAGTTACTCTGCCGACGACCGCACCAACCAAGTCGTCCTGATCGCAGACCCGCGGCAACATGCTTTTTTTGACGAACTCATCAGCAAGCTCGACGTCAAATCCGATCCGAACACGCGTAATGAAGTCATCTACCTAAAACACGCTGCTTCGAAAGATGTCTCTGCCCTGCTCAATAGTCTTGTTTCAGGCCAAACCAAAGCTGCCCAAACCTCCGGCTCCATCCAACCCGGTCTCGGCATCCAACCTGGACAGCCACCCGTACCTAACCAAGGGCCACAATCTAACCAATCCGTAAATGCTTTGGTCGGCGACGTTGGTTCCACTCAATTCAGCAGTCTCGTCACCATCATCGCCGACGACCGCAGCAATGCCGTCGTCGTCAATGGGACGAT
>Ga0302322_100000838_pt1 | contig 24189 bp, 18 predicted proteins | sample Fen_T0_2_FD_203757 | JGI IMG/M metagenome (GOLD analysis project Ga0302322, IMG submission 203757) | Peat permafrost microbial communities from Stordalen Mire near Abisko, Sweden - Fen_T0_2 | ecosystem: Environmental > Terrestrial > Soil > Wetlands > Permafrost | place: Sweden: Abisko...
GTCAAGAACGGCCTGGCTGAAGCCGGCGTCGTCGTCGAGGAGTACGGCGGCGACGTGCCCATGGTGCCCGTCTCCGCAAAGGCCCGTCTCGGACTGGACGAGCTGCTCGAGATGATCATCCTCGTCGCGGACCTGCAGGACCTCAAGGCCAACCCCAAGCGGCCCGCCATCGGAACTATCGTCGAGGCAGAACTCGACAAGGGCCGGGGCCCGGTTGCGACGGCGCTGGTCCAGACCGGAACCTTGCGCGTCGGAGACGTCATCGTCGTCGGCGAGACATACGGCAAGGTCCGCGCGCTCGAAAACGGCCTCGGCAAGCGAATCACCAAGGCGGGCCCTTCCAGTCCCGCCGTGGTCCTGGGCCTGGCCGATGTACCGCAGGCCGGCGACATCTTGCGCGTCGTAGCAGACGAGAAGATCGCCCGCACGATGGTCGAGGGCCGGAAGGCCGCCTCCGCGGACCGGTCGGAAGGGAGTGGCAGGACCACTCTCGAGGATCTGTACGCACAGATCCAGGCCGGCCAGACCAAGGAACTGCGGATCATCCTGAAGACCGACGTTTCGGGCTCGCTCGGCGCGATTACTCACGCCCTGCAGCAGCTGTCGACCGACGAGGTTCGGATCAATGTCCTTCACGAAGCCGCCGGCGACGTGACCGACAACGACATCATGCTCGCTGCGGCGTCCAACGCGATCGTCGTGGCCTTCAGCACGAAGGTGACCGACACCGCCAGACGCGCGGCCGAATCCGAGAAGGTCGACGTCCGACAGTACGACATCATCTACAAGCTCACCGACGACATCTCGGCCGCACTGCGCGGCATGCTCGAGCCGGAGCAGGTGGAGACGGTCGAGGGTCGGGCCGAAGTTCGCAAGATCTTCAAGGTCGGCAAGGTGGCGGTCATCGCCGGCTGCTACGTCACCGACGGAAGGATCGTGCGCGGCGGCGGCGCTCGAGTCTGGCGAGGCGGGAAGATCATCCTGACCGACAAGATCGAGTCGCTGCGCCGAATGAAGGACGACGTCCGGGAGGTCGCAACGACCTTCGAATGCGGCATCGGCCTGGCGGGATCGAACGATCTGGTCGAAGGTGACGTCATCGAGTGCTTCACCCAGCAGATGGTGAGCCGGGCGGCGGGTTGAGCCGTCGTCGCGGCTCCTGCCAGAGCCGGAGTATCCAGCCCCGATGAGCCAACGAACCGAACGCATCGACGAGCTTCTCCGCCAGGAGATCGGCAAGGCGCTCGAGAGCGAGTTGTCCGATCCCAGGATCGGCTTTGTGACCGTGACCGACGTCGAGACGAGCTCGGATCTTTCACACGCGAAGGTCTGGGTCAGCGTCATAGGGTCCGAGGACGAGCGCAAGGAGACGCTGTCCGCGCTGCGGCGGGCGATGCCCTACGTGCGCCACGGCCTCAGCTCGAAGATACGGATGCGGCGCATTCCCGAGCTCGATGTCCGGCTCGATGATTCGATCGACCGCGGGACGCGGATCCTTCACCTGCTGGACGAGATTCAGGCGGGGCGCAGTCCGGAAGAGATCGGCGCTCAACCCGAGTCGCTACCGACGCCCGTTCAGCGTCTGCCGCGCGACGGCGACGTGCCCGAGCGAGAATCGGCAGTCCTGCCGCCGCAGGAGCCCCGGAAGCGGTTCCGGCGCAGACCGGAGACGGGCGGCGCCTCCAAGCCCGGCTCTAGACCGGGTCGCGGAGAGGGCAGGAGGGGGCCGCGGTGAGCGACGTTGGGCCGCGGATCGATCTGTCGGAATACGCAGCTGCCGTGCCCCAGGAGGTAGTTGACCGGCTGCGCGCGGCGCGACGAGTTCTCACCATCTGCCACGAGAATCCGGAGGCGGACGCGCTTGGTTCCGCCCTCGCGATCGCGATGCTCGTCGAGGCGAACGGGGGAGTGGCCACGCCCGTGTGCGCGGATCCGATGCCGGCGATGTACAAGTTCCTGCCGGGCATGGACCGGTTCCGCCGCGAGCCGGCCGCCGATATCGACTACGACCTGCTCGTGGTGGGAGACTGCGGCGAGCTGGAGCGGATCGGCCCCGTTCTCGAGTCGCATCGCGCGCTCTTCGATCGAGTGCCGATCCTCGACATCGACCACCACGTCTCGAACCCGCACTTCGGCGCAATCGATTGGGTTGACGCGCACAGTTCGGCCACGTGCGAGATGGTCACGCTCCTGGCGTGGCGGATGGGCGTGCCGCTCACGGCCGGGGACGGGATGCTCGCCGCGGCCCTCGCGGCCGGCGTGGTGATGGACACCGGCATCTTCCAGCACACCAACACGACTCCACGGACGTTGGTCGTGGCTGCGGCCCTGCGCGAGGCGGGCGCGCCGATCAGCGACATCGCCCGCCGGCTCTATCGGCTCAAGGCCAACAGCCAGCTCGTGCTCTTCGGCCGCGTGCTGTCGCGACTCGAGTCCGACTGCGACGGTCGGCTCGTCTGGTCCACGCTCGAACTCGCCGATCTGGCCGCCGCGGGGGCCAGCTCCGAGGAATCCGAGGGGCTGGTCGACATGCTCGCCCAGGCCCGCGACGCCCAGGCCGCGATTCTCTTCAAGGAGGCGGCGGGCGAGACCCGGATCAGCGTCCGGACCCGCGAAGGTGTCGATGCGACTGTGCTCACCGGCACGTTCGGTGGGGGCGGGCACGCTCGTGCTGCCGGCGCCACCGTGAACATGCCACTGGCCGAGGCGCGGCGTGCGGTCCTGGCGCGGGCCGTGGAACTGGTAGAGGCGGGCGGGACGACGCCACGATGAGCGGACCCGGCCGCGCCAAAGAGGGCGGCATCGACGGCATCCTCGTCCTGGCTAAACCGTCGGGACCGACATCCCACGACATGGTCGGACTCGTTCGCCGCCTGAGCGGCACGCACCGCGTCGGCCACGGCGGAACGCTCGATCCGTTTGCGTCCGGGGTCCTGCCCGTCTTCCTGGGACTTGGGACCCGAGTCGTCGAGTACCACATGCGCGACGACAAGGCCTATCGAGCGACCGTGTGCTTCGGCGCGAGTTCGTCGACCGACGATCGAGACGGCGAGCTCGCGCCCGGAAGCGGTCCGGCCCCTACTCGGGAGGCCGTACTGGAGGCGCTCGCCGGGTTCCGAGGGTCGATAGAGCAGCGTCCGCCGGCTTTCAGCGCTATGAAGATCGGCGGCCGCCGAGCCTATCAGCTGGCCCGTCAAGGCCAGCCCGTCGATCTGGCGGCTCGATCGGTCACGATCCACAGCCTGGAGCTGGTCCAATGGGACGGCTCGGACCCCGACCGGCCGACCGCGGTTGTCGAAGTCGAGTGCGGCGCGGGGACATACATACGGTCACTGGCTCGGGACCTCGGGGAGCGGCTCGGCTGCGGGGCATATCTCGGTGCCCTCACCAGAACTCGGAGCGGCCCGTTCCGTCTGGAGGCGGCCCGCGACCTCGACGTCGTGAGGAACGCCGCGGCCAAAGGCCCGGCCGCGTTTGCGGGTCTCATGCTCCCGATCGATGTGGGTCTGGAGTCGATACCGGTTGCGGATCTGACGGATGAAGAGCTCGTGGCAACGGCCCGAGGCCAGCAGGTGAAGCCGGCCAAACGGCCCCACGCCGAGCAGGGAGCCACTATCAGGCTGGTCGACTCGAGCCAGACGCTGGTGGGCATGGGTTCATGGCGCGCGGGCCGGATAGTGCCTGAGAAGATGTTCGTGGTTCCGGCTCCGCGAGCCGGCACAGATGACACGGCCGTCGCCAAGGCCCTGAGCCGCCCTGGTGAGCCCCGTCTGCAGTACGCCCGCGCCGGCATCCCGCACGAAGTCGTTGCCGGAGTTGACCAGCTGCGCGAGGACATGGGCCGTCTGTACCTCGCGGTCGGCGTCTTCGACGGCCTCCACCGTGGCCACCTGTACCTCATGCGCGAGCTGCGCCACGCGGCGGCGCGGGCGAACGCTCGGCCCGCGGTCATCACCTTCGACGCCCATCCCGAGGAGATCGTACTGGGTCTGGCGCCGGCATTGCTGTGCGACCCCGACGAGCGGCTGGTGCGTCTCGCTGCCGCCGGCGCGGAAATCACCGTTGTCCAGCATTTCGACCACGAGCTTCGGACTACCACCTACCAGGAATTCGTGGCGCGGATCCGGAGTCGGGTCGACCTGGCCGGATTCGTGATGACGCCTGAAGCTGCGTTCGGCTATGAGCGTCAGGGCACTCCGGAGGCGCTCACGGCTCTCGGCAAGGAAGTCGGCTTCGACGTGACGGTCGTTCATTCGCTGCTCCTCGATGGCGAGCAGGTCCGCAGCTCGGAGATCCGAAAGCGGATCGCCGCCGGCGATCTGGCGGCCGCGCAACGGATGCTCGGCCGGCCGCTTTCCGTCACCGGACGAGTCGAGGCGGTCCCCGGCGTCCGAGACGCGGTTCTGGTCCGCTTCGAGCTCCCGGTCGTCCTGCCGCCGGCGGGACGGTATTCAGTTCTCGTCGGAGCGCCCTGGCGGGCCGACGCCACACCTCTGCGCGCCGACAGGGCAGCCACGGCCGTCGTCGAAGGAGAGCTCCTCAGGCTCGAAGGCGGGCCCTGGGACGGATCGTCGGAGCGCGTCAGGATCGTTTTCGCGACCTGACGGCAGCGTCGGCGGGGGCGGCCGTCTGGCGAAGGCGGGCGAAGCCTGCTACCATCCGCCAGGCATTTAGAGAGATAAGAAACCCACGTTCTAGAGAGCTAGTCGGAGGATCGTGTGCCGCTCGCGCGGGAAGCGAAGGAACAGGTGATCTCGGATTACGCCGTACATGACGGCGACACCGGCTCTGCAGAGGTGCAGATTGCGCTTCTGACCGAAAGGATCAGGGAGCTCACGGAGCACCTGCGGAGCTTTCCGAAGGACAACCAATCCCGCCGCGGCCTCCTCAAGCTCGTCGGACAGCGACGGCGCCTTCTTGCCTACCTGATCAAGAAGGACAACGCCCGCTATCGCGCCGTCATCGCACGGCTCGGACTTCGCCGCTAGCGCTGCAGCCCGGGCGTGGGGCAGAGACCTCGCGCCGGTGCATCTTTCGCTCGGCCCGTCCAGACGAACTTCGGAACACCATCCGTCCTCCTGGCTCAGGAGGAGTAGAAACCCGTGTCTCAGACATTCGAGACGCAATTCGCCGGACGCACCCTCACCATTGAGACCGGCAAGCTGGCCATGCTCGCCGGGGGCGCCGTTACGGTCCGCTTTGGCGACACCATGGTGCTCGGCACCGCAAACCGGTCCGATCCGCGGCCCGGCCTGGACTTCTTCCCGCTCACGGTCGAGTTCGAAGAGCGCATGTACGCCGCCGGCAAGATCCCGGGCGGCTTCATCAAGCGCGAATCGCGCCCGTCCGAAGCGGCCATCCTGGCCTGCCGCCTGACCGACCGCCCGATCCGCCCGCTGTTCCCCGAGGGTTACAAGGACGACATCCAGATCGTGATCACGGTCCTTTCGACGGACCAGGAGAACCAGACCGACGTCCTCGGGACGTTCGCGGCCTCGTGCGCCCTGACGATCAGCGCGATCCCGTTCCTCGGCCCCATCGGCGCCGTGCGAATCGGCCGGATCGACGGCGAGTTCGTGGTGAACCCCACGATCAGCGACCTCGAGCGCTCCGACATCGACCTCATCGTCTCGGGGACTCGCGACGCAATCATGATGGTCGAAGCCGGCGCCCAGATCGTGCCCGAAGACGTGATGGCCGACGCCATCCTCTTCGGCCACCGCGCCCTCCAGCCGCTCATCGACATCCAGGATGAGATGCGCGCCGCGGTGGGCAAGCCCAAGTCCGTGGGCTACCTCGAACCGGGCACAGGCTCCGTCCTCGACTTTGTCGCGAAGGCGGGCCAGCGCGGTTCCGAGTTCGTCGTGATCGACACCGAAACGACCGGCCGCGATCCCAAGGTCGCCGACCTGATCGAGATCGGCGCAGTCCGGGTTCGCGACGGCAAGATCGTCGACAAGTTCACCAGCTTCGTGAACCCCGGCCGGGACATCTTCGGCGCCCAGATGCACGGCATCACCACTGCCGACGTCGCCGGAGCCCCGGTTGCCAGGGAAGCGGCCCAGAAGCTGCTCGCCTTCGTTGCCGGCGCACCGGTTGTCGGCCACAACATCGGCTTCGACCTCGGCTTCCTCGACCTCGCCCTGGGCGAGCCGGGCAAGTTCATCGAGGGCGGCTACTTCGACACCCTCGTGATCGCTAAAGAGGCGTATCCGGACCTCGAGTCCTACAAGCTCGGCGACGTCGCTCGCTTCTTCGGCATCACCGTCGAGACCGTTCACCGCGGCCTCCCAGACGCCGAGACGACTGCAGCCGTCCTGGTCAAGTTCGGGGAAGACCTTCCGAACCGTGTCCAGAACCTGATGGACGCCATCGCAATCTCGATCCGCGCCAACCGCAAGGAAGGCGAGGATTCTGCCGGATTGCTCGACGCCGCACGACGCCAGGGTCGCGTCAGCAAGAACCTCTTCCAGCTCGTCCAGAAGAAGACGGTCCGCAAGACGGTCCTCGACGAAGGCATCCGCATGGACGGGCGTGGCGTCGACGAGCTCCGCCAGATCTCAGTCGAGGTCGGCGTGCTGCCGCGGGCCCACGGCTCCGGGCTCTTCACCCGCGGCCAGACTCAGGCCCTCACCGTAGCCACGCTCGGCCCCTCCTCCGACGTCCAGCGGATCGACACGATCAGCCCCGAGACGGAGAAGCGGTTCCTCCACCACTACAACATGCCTCCCTACAGCACCGGCGAGAACAAGCCGATGCGCGGTCCCGGGCGGCGCGAGATCGGCCACGGCCACCTCGCCGAGCGGGCCCTTCTGCCGGTCCTTCCGTCGGCCGATGAGTTCCCGTACGTGATCCGCCTCGTCAGCGAGTGCGTGACCTCGAACGGCTCGACGTCGATGGCATCGACCTGCGGGTCGAGCCTGGCTCTCATGGACGCCGGTGTGCCGATCAAGGCGGCCGTCGGCGGCGCCGCGATGGGCTTGATCACCGAGCCGGACGGCAAGTTCGTCGTCCTGACGGACATCCTCGGCAAGGAAGACGCCTTCGGCGACATGGACTTCAAGGTGACCGGTACCCGCGAGGGCGTCACGGCGCTGCAGATGGACATCAAGGTCAAGGGCATCAGCGAGGCGATCATCCGCCAGGGTCTCGAGAAGGCGCACGCAGCCCGAATGGCCATCCTCGACAAGATGGACGCGGTCATGCCGGCCAGCCGGACCGAGATGAGCAGCTTCGCGCCGCGCATCATCACCATCAAGATCAACCCCGAGAAGATCCGCGACATCATCGGCAAGGGCGGCTCCGTGATCCGCAAGATCCAGGAGGAAACCGGCACCGAGATCAATGTCGAGGACGATGGCACCGTTTCGATCGCTGCCGTGTCCGGCGAAAGCTCGCGCAAGGCGGTCCAGTGGATCGAGTCCCTGACCCGCGACGTGGAAGTCGGCGGCCTGTACCTGGGCAAAGTGACCCGGATCATGGGCTTCGGCTGCTTCGTGGAAATCCTGCCGGGCAAAGAAGGCCTGGTCCGGATCGGCGAGCTGGCCGACTATCACGTCCCCACCGTGGAGGACGTGGTCTCGGTCGGCGACGAGGTCATGGTCGTCGTGACCGAGATCGACCGCCAGGGTCGGGTCAATCTCTCGCGCAAGGCGGCGATGCAGCGGCATCTCGCCCGCACCGAGGGCTGATTTCGTCGCGCTTGATCGAGAGTGGCCGGCGCTGCCGTCGCGAGACGCGTGCGCCGGCCACTCAATATCCACCGAGTGCATAGCTATGCAGGTCGACGTACGCATATGCACCCCAGGACCGGCGAAGGCCGGTCCGCTGGTATACTCGAAGCGGTGCCGGTAAGCCCAGAAGGGTGGTGGAGAGATGTCCCAGGAACGCCAGTTGTTCACCGTTGCGGTCGTCGGCGCCACCGGCGTCGTCGGGCGGACGATGACCCGCGTCCTCTCCGAGCGGCACTTTCCGGTCGGTGAGCTCCGGCTTCTGGCCTCCGGGCGATCTGCCGGAACGACCGTGAGTTCAGAGGGACGGACGCTCACGATGGGGGAGGCCGTCCCAGAAGCGTTCGATGGCGTCGACATCGCCTTCTTCTCGGCCGGGGCGGACGTCTCGAAGCAGCTCGTCCCCGAAGTGACCGCTCGAGGCGTGACCGTCATCGACAATTCCAATGCCTGGCGCATGGATCCCGAGGTTCCGCTTATCGTCAGCCAGGTCAATCCCGGCGACGCGGAGTGGCACGAGGGGATCATCGCCAACCCGAACTGCTCGACGATGCAGCTGGTGCCGGTGTTGATGGCGCTGCGTGACACGGTGGGCCTCGAACGTGTCATCGTCGACACCTACCAATCCGTCTCGGGGACCGGCGCAGAAGCCCTTGCCGAGCTGGAGAATCAGATTCGCGCGCACGTCGCGGGCGAGCCGAAGATCGCCTCCGTGTACCCGCATCCGATCGCCTTCAACGCGCTGCCGGAGATCGACGTCTTCCTCGAGAACGGCTATACCCGCGAGGAGTGGAAGGTCGTCACCGAGTGCCGCAAGATCCTGCATCTGCCGGAGCTGCGAGTCTCGTGCACGGCCGTGCGCGTGCCGGTGTTCGTCAGTCATTCGGAGGCGGTTCACGTCGAGACGACGCGCGCAATCACGCCCGATGACGCTCGCCGCGCGTTCGCGGCCGTGCCCGGAGTGGTGGTAGTCGACGATCCGCAGAACCACGGATACCCCATCGCGACCCAGGCCGCCGGATCGGACGAGGTCTATGTGGGCCGCGTGCGATCCGATCCCTCGGTGGAACGGGGGCTCGCTTTCTGGGTGGTGAGCGACAACCTGCGTAAGGGCGCAGCCACCAACGCGGTCGAGATCGGCGAGGCCCTGATCGAGCGCGGCTGGGTCAAGGCCCGCTCGCGCCGCCCCGTCTCGACCGGGGCCGGGGAAGCCTCGTGACCGACGCCGTGCGTCAGGCGGCGCTCGACGCAATAGGGGCCGAGATCGCGCAGTGCACGCGTTGCCGTCTGCACGAGAACAGAACGCGGGCGGTGCCGGGGGAGGGGACCGCTGCGACGGAGGTCGTCTTCGTGGGCGAAGGTCCGGGCGTGAACGAAGACCGCCAGGGCCGGCCGTTCGTGGGTCCGGCCGGGGCGCTCCTCGACGAGCTGCTCGCCTCCGTCTTGTGGTCGCGCGGCGAGGTCTTCATCACGAACGTTGTCAAATGCCGCCCGCCGGGCAACCGCGATCCCGAACCCGACGAGATCGCCGCCTGCGCCCCCTATCTAACCCGGCAACTCGAAGTCCTCGATCCGGCGCTCGTAGTAACCCTGGGCCGCTTCTCCATGGCCCGTTTTAGCCCCGGGTCGCGGATCGGGCAGGTTCACGGAACGTTCCGTGAAGCGGATGCAGCCTCCGGAACGCCGAACGCCCTGACCTTCTCGATGTACCACCCGGCCGCGGCCCTGCACCAAGGCTCCCTCAAGCAGACGCTCTTCTCGGACATGCAGGGCGTGCCCAAGGCGTTGACCGAGGCTCGTGCACTGCGAGCCTCCATGCCCGAACCCGAACGCACCGAAGTGGCGAGCCATGCGGCGATGTCCGAGGAGCTCCTGCCGACCGCGCCGCGCGCTGAAGTGGATCCCGATTCCGTCGCCGATGCTGCCGCCGATTTCGGCCCAACGGCGCAGCTCGACCTCTTCTAGGATGGACAGAACCGATACCTCCCGTCAGTCGAGCTCAGATGATTGATACCCAGACCCCCCTCCGCATAATCCCCCTCGGAGGCGTAGGGGAAATCGGCAAGAACATGTACGTCTTCGAGTACGGCGACGACATCGTCGTGGTCGACTGCGGACTCATGTTCCCCGATGAGGCCATGTACGGCATCGACCTCATCATTCCCGACGTCACCTACCTGCGGGAGAACAGCGACAAGGTTCGCGCTTTCTTGATCACCCACGGCCACGAGGATCACATCGGCGGGCTGCCCTTCATCCTGCCGTACTTCCCGGGCGTGCCGGTGTACGCGTCCACGCTGGCCCGAGGGTTGCTGGGGATAAAGATCAAGGAGCACAAGCTCCATTCCAACCCGCTCATGCCGCTCGATCCGGGCGATAACGTGGAGATCGGGCCGTTCCGAGTGGAGCCGTTCCGGATCGGCCACTCGATCCCCGATGCCATGGGCATGGCCATCCATACTCCGGTAGGCACCGTCGTGACGACGGGCGACTTCAAGTTCGATCACACCCCGGTCGACGGCCGGCGCTCCGACTTCGCAATCCTCTCGCGGCTGGGCGAGGATGGCGTCGTCTGCCTGTTGTCGGACTCGACCGGCGCCGAGAAGCCCGGCTACACGCTGTCCGAACGTACGGTGGGCGAGACCTTCCGCGAGATCATGGAGCCGCTCGAAGGCCGGGTCATCGTCGCGACCTTCGCCAGCAACATCGCCCGAATCCAGCAGGTCATCGACGCCGCCGCCACATTCGATCGCAAGGTGGCCGTCATAGGGCGGTCGATGGAACAGAACTTCCGCATCGCCACGGACCTCGGATACCTCACGCACGCGCCCGGTCAGGTCGTCGCCAAAGACCAGATCGGCGCTCACGAGCGCATCGTGATCGCCACGACCGGCTCCCAGGGTGAACCGATGGCCGGCCTCGCGCGCATGGCCAACCGCGATCACCGCTTCGTGGAGATTCAGGCCGGCGACACGGTCATCGTCAGCGCCAGCCCGATCCCCGGCAACGAAGAGTACGTGGCCCGGACGATCGACAATCTCTTCAAGGCCGGCGCCAACGTCTATTACCACTCCGTGAAGCATGTCCACGTCTCTGGCCATGCCAGCCAGGAGGAGCTCAAGCTGATGCTTGGCCTCACCCGGCCCAAGTACTTCATCCCGATCCACGGCGAGTTCCGGATGCTGGTCCAGCACGGCCGCCTGGCGATGGAGACAGGTGTCGCGCCGGAGAACGTCTACATCATCGAAAACGGCCAGGCCATCGAGTTCTTTGCCGATGGCAGTGCCCGGCGCGGCGCTCCGGTCACGTCCGGATACGTGCTGGTGGACGGCCTGTCGGTGGGTGACGTGGGCGAAGTCGTCCTGCGCGACCGCAAGGCCCTTGCAAACGACGGCATGTTCATCGTCGTCGTGACCGTCGACAAGCAGACCGGAAAAGTGGTCGCACGGCCGGAGATCGTGACCCGCGGCTTCGTTCACGGGAACGAGAGCGATCCGCTCATGGAAGGCGCCGTCGAGCGCATCATGTCGGCCGTCGAAAGCCCGGGCGATCGGACCAGCGAGGTAGGTCTGCTGAAGAGCCAGATCAAGGACGAGGTGTCGCGGTACCTCTACGAGCAGACGCGGCGACGGCCGCTCGTCTTCCCGGTCGTGGTGGAGGTCTAATGGCGACTCGCAGCGGCTCGTCCGCGAGCCGCAACAGCCGGCCCGCGGCCGTGCGCCGCCGGGGCAGCCGCAGCAGACCCCGGATCGCACCCGACGTGGTCAGGTCGATCATCGGGTTGACTTTGATGCTCGTGGGCGTGGCGACCCTGATCGCGCTGCTTCTGCCGGGGGAAGGGAAACTGACAGACTGGTGGCGAGATTCGATCGCCCCATGGGTCGGTTTCGGCCGGCGTGTCCTGCCCTTCCTGATGCTCGCCGTTGGCTGGTGGATGGTCGAGCGGGCCAAAGGCGTCCGCGGCGACTGGGAGCTGGCCGCGTTCGGAACGGCGGTCAGCTTCTGCGCTGGGCTGGGCCTCCTCGAGCTGTTTGCGCCGTCGCACGGTGGCATCATCGGCAAGGCCCTGGCCCACAACCTTCCCGGGCTGATCACGAGTCCGGGCACGGCGATTCTATTGACGGTCATCCTGATCGCCGGCCTGCTGTTGACGATCGACATGTCGCTGCCGGCTCTGATCGCACCGGTTTCACAACTCGCCTCCAAGTCGGCCAACGCGCTCTTCCGACCCGCCCTGGAGAGGGCTGAAGGGGCCGTGACCAGGCGCGACAAGGTCGACCGGCCGGAGCAACTCGGCAGAGAAGCGATTGCCGTCGAACCCAGGGGCAAGGCTGCGGAGCAGCGGGCAGGTTCCATCCCCCCGGCGATCTCCAATCCTGGCCCCACCTCCTTGACCTTCGCGCCGCCGGCTGCGCCCGGCGCCACCACTCGTGACGGCGGTCCGCTGCGTGTGACGTCGCCGCTGCCTGAGGGGACGCGCGCCGGAATGTCGATCCGCGCCGGCGCCCCGATCCGCGGCCAGCTAGGCGCGTTTTCGGCGAGCGGCGACGCCACCGAGTCTCTGGCGGTCGAGATGGCCAAGCCCCGCCCCGAGTATCACCTCCCACCGCTGGCATTGCTCGAGGACATCGCACCTCGCGGCGGCGACAGCACGATGGATCACCGTCGTAACGCCTCGATCATCGTCGCTAAGCTGGCCAGCTTCAACATCCCGGCACGGGTCGCAGTCTGGAACGCCGGCCCGGTTGTCACTCAATACGAGGTGGAGCCGTCGCCGGAGATCAAGGTCTCCCGCATCGAGGCTCTCTCGGACGACCTGGCAATGGCTCTGGCGGCCCCGACCATCCGGATCGAGGCGCCGATCCCGGGCAAGAGCGTCGTCGGCATCGAGATCCCCAACAAAGACCCCAACATCGTGCAGCTCCGCAGGATCCTCGAGGAGGTCGATCTCAGGGCAGCCTCGAAGCTCACTTTCGCCCTCGGCCGCGACGTGGCCGGTCACGCCCGCGCCACGGATCTGGCCAAGATGCCCCATCTGCTCATCGCCGGCGCGACCGGATCGGGCAAGAGCGTCATGGTCAACGCCCTTATCGTCAGCCTGCTCTGCAACGCCACGCCGGATGACGTCAGGCTAGTCCTCATGGACCTCAAGCGCGTCGAACTGGCTGGTTACAACGGTCTCCCGCACCTGATGGTGCCGGTGATCACGGAGCCGGAACGGGCCAAGGCCGCGCTCAAATGGGCCGTGTCGGAGATGGAGAACCGCTACCGGCGCTTTGCCGGCGCAACCGCTCGGAACATCGCCGGCTTCAACGAGAGCCGCGTCGATCCGGCCGACCGGATGCCGTTCCTTGTGATCATCATCGACGAGCTGGCCGACCTGATGATGCGAGAGGGCAGGAACGTCGAAGACCCAATCGTTCGACTGGCCCAGAAGGCTCGCGCCACGGGCATCCACCTCGTCCTGGCAACCCAGCGGCCATCGGTGAATGTCGTGACCGGACTGATCAAGGCGAACTTCCCGAGCCGCATAGCGTTCGCCATGGCATCCCAGATCGACTCGCGCACGATCCTCGACATGCCGGGCGCCGAGGATCTGATCGGCCGTGGCGACATGCTCTTTCAGCCGGCCGATCTGCCGCGTCCAATCCGCCTGCAAGGCGTCTTCGTCTCCGACAAGGAGATTGCCAACATCACCGATCACTGGCGCGCCGAAGCCGAGCCGCACTACGACATGGGCATTCTCGAGACCGGCGACGAAGCCGAATCGGCGCCGGAACCGGTTGACGAAGAGGCGGACCGCCTCCTCCTCGATGCCGTCGGCGTCATCCAGGAGTACGATCGCGCCTCCGCGTCGCTGCTCCAGCGACGCCTGAAAGTTGGCTACGCCCGCGCCGCCAGGATCATCGATCAGTTGGAGGCGCGCGGTTACATAGGCCCGTTCGACGGGTCCAACGCGCGGCAGGTGCTGCGCAGGGACGGAGCCGCGCCCATGCACGGGTATACCGGGCACGGCGAGGATGAGGTATGACCGCTAACCAGCAACCGCGCCGGCTGCGGCGCCAGGCAGGGGAGGGGAGCAGGTCCGGAGGCTCGGCGTCGGCCGGTCAGTCCATTTCCGAGCGCCTGCGGGCCGCCCGAGAGGCTAGGGGAATCGACCTCTTCCGCGTGGAACGAGATACCAAGATCCGGATCAAGTACCTGGTCGCCATGGAGCTGGGCCAGTTCGAGGAACTGCCGGCAGATGTATACGCACGCGGTTTCCTGCGGAACTACGCCAGCTATCTGGGGCTCGACCCGGACGAAGCGGAGACCGAATGGCGCAACGGTAACGGCGCCGCGCCCCCCTCCGGACCTGCGGTCGAGCCGCCGGCATTGCCGCCGATCAGCTACCAGTCGCCCGTCTTCCATGCTCCCACCTTCCAGGTGCCCCCGTTCAAGGTCCCGGACTTCAAATTCCCGGCCCTGAAGTGGCCCATCACCACCAAGCCGGCCGGCGAGCCGATTGTCGCCCCGGCCGCGGCAAAGCCCGCGCCGGGAGGGCGCAAGTCCGCGCCGACATCCAAACCCGCCCCGGTGGCGTCCAAGGCTGCCCAGGCTGCGGCGAAGCAAGCTATCGCGGCCGCGAATGTGTCCCCGACCCAGATGCCCGTCCTGGCACCATCGCCGTGGAATCGGCCGTCGTTCTCCCTTCGGATCCCGGCGTTTCTTCAGCGGCGAGAAAGTGACAAGGCCGTCGAGCCGTTCATCGGTGGGCCCCAGCCGCTCACCATGCCCGGCCGCTCATTGCTGCTACAGCCGACCCACGTCGTGCTGCTGCTGCTGGCGGTGGTGATCCTGGCGGTGGCGCTCTTCTTCGGACTTCAGGCCACGCGTGTTCTTCAGGATCCGACCCTCACCGTGAGCGCTCCCGCGCAAGCCCTCGAGAACCGCCCCACCGGCACTACCACCTACGCCCTAAAGGGCAAGGCAACAAGTAAGGCCGAGATCAGCATCCGGTGGGACAACCGCGACCCCATGCACACGCAAGCCGACGCCGCTGGGAATTGGGCCTTCCAGGTCACGCTCCACAACGGCAACAACCAGTTCGACATCTGGTCGACCGATCTCAATACCAACCACGATTCCGCGATCGTGTCGAGGGTTATCAACGTCCTGACACCCACGGCGTCCCCTGTACCGCTATTCCTGGCGGTGAACTCGCCGCTGGATGGCGCTGGGTTCCGCGACGGCAGCTTTGTCGTGACCGGCACCGTCGTTGCCGTCACCTCAGTCACGGTCACGCCCATCTACTTGGGCCCGGCGCCGTCCGACCTGCCCACTCCTAAGCCCATCAAGACGGCCGGCCCGGTCCCGACCGCTCAGGCGACGCTCCAGCCGCTGGCCACCGAGACGCCGCTGATTGCATTTCTCTCGCCGACGCCTTCGCCTCGTCCGACCCCGGCGCCGAACGCGTCCAACGCTCCCACCCCGGTCCAGGTGATCCCGACGATCGACGGCAAGTTCTCGGCCCAGATGCACCTCTGGTCGGGTCGATGGAAGCTATCCGTGGTCGGCGCCAACGCCCAGGGACTTGCAACCAAGCCGGTGGAGGTCAACGTGATCGTCACGGCCGGCTCGCTGATCGTCGTGATCGACATCAGGGGCGGACCGGTGGACTTGAGGATCTGGAGGGACGGCAAGGTTGTATCCGGGTATACGCCGTACATCCAGTACAAGTCGGGCAAGCAGGTGAAGATCGTCGCCGATCAATCGGTCTGGATCTTCACAGGAGTCGCGAAGTACACGTACGTGACTGTAAATGGGGTCCCACTCGGGCGCCTGGGCCCGACGAACAATCCCGGGAGCTGGCGTATCACCGCCTTCGGGCCACCGACGCCTTCGAACGACCGGTGAGCCGACCATGGCGGAAGAGTCTCTGAGGGTCCTTGCCGAGCAACTCCAGGAGGCGTGCCTGCGCCTCGGATTGACCGTGGCCACGGCGGAGTCGTGCACCGGCGGCCTCGTTGCGAGTGCCATCACGGACGTCAGCGGTTCCAGCGGATACTTCCGCGGCGGTGTGGTCTCGTACTCCAATGACGCCAAGATCGCGCTCCTGGGAGTCCCTCAGGCGCTTCTGGAGGCCCATGGTGCCGTGAGCGCGCAAGCAGCCAGGGCGATGGCCCTGGGCGCGCAGGCGCTCCTCTCGGCCGATCTCGCTGCGGCGGTGACGGGGGTGGCCGGTCCGGGAGGCGGGAGCGCCTCGAAGCCCGTGGGTCTGACCTACGTCGCCGTCGCCGACTCCACGGGTGTGGATGTGCGGCGGTTCGCCTGGGCCGGGGACCGGCTCGAAAACAAGGAAGCGAGCGCCAGGGCGGCGCTGGAGCTCCTCCTCCGGCACGCAAATGCGGTGTCCCGATCGGCCGACCCAGATCCGGCCGCGGGGGGAGCGCCGGAGTGACCGGCGTGAGGGGCGCGGCGTCGATCGGGTCGGGTTTGGAGCCGGCCCGCACTGCTCGGCCGATCCGGGTAGGGGAACGGATCCACGTCGTCGGCGCGGCGGGCGCCGGAGCGAGTGCGGCCGTGATTCTGGCGCATGCCGCGCACGCCGAGGTCAGCGGCTGCGACCCGGGCGGGCCGTCGCCCTACACGCCCGCGATCGACGCTCTGGGCATCTCTCTGGCAGGTGGCCACGATGCGCGCCACGTGACCGATCTGCCGCGTCCGGAGCGTCTGGCAGTGACCAAGGCCCTGACTGCTATCGACCCCCACAATCCCGAGCTGGAAGCTGCACGCGCGGTGGGGATCCCGATCGAGCCCTGGCAGCAGGTCATCGCCGACGCAGCCGCGGGACGGCTTCTCGTCGGCGTGGCCGGAACTCACGGGAAAAGCACTACCGCGGGCTGGCTGGTCCACGTGCTGGTTCAGGCGGGGCTCGATCCCTCGGCGTTCGTCGGCGCTTTGCTCCCGGCGTCGCTCACCGGCGGCTTGCCGTCGACCGCACGCGTCGGCCGGGGCGCCCCGTTCGTGGTCGAGGCGGACGAGTACGCCGGCAACTTCGACGCATACCGGCCGGGGATCGCCATTCTGACCTCGGCCGAGTGGGACCACCCCGATGTCTTCGCCGACGACGAGGCCGTGGTCGCGACCTTCACGTCGTGGCTGGAGAAAGCTGCAGGTTCGGGAGCCGTGCCGATTCTCATTGCCAACGTTGCCGACCCCGGAGTTGCGGCCGTAGTGGGCCGCCTGCGGGAATGGCCGGGCACCGTTTGTGCGGTGTCGCTCCTGGCGGCTGGCCGATCGCTACCGGACGAAGCGGGGCGCCGCGAGATGGCGGAACACTTTGGGACCGCCGCGAAGCCGGCGGGTGTGTTGCTCGGCCGCGTCGTCGAGGCCGGTCCGGAAGGAACGTTGCTCGAGATCGCGGGCGCGGGCGATCTTGTGGGCGGCCACGACGCCGTCTTGACCACTCGCCTGGCGCTGGCCGGCCGCCACAACGCCGCCAACGCGCTCGGAGTGGCAGGTGCGGCGTTGACCCTCGGAGTGGCACCGAATGCCGTGGCGGCGGGCCTGGCGAGCTTCCAGGGCGTCGGGCGACGCTTGGAGCGGAAAGGCGATAGCAGCGGAGTCGTTGTGTATGACGACTACGGCCATCACCCGACGGCAATCCGTGAGACGCTCGCAGCAATCCGCCAGAGAGAGCCCGGCAAGCGGATCTGGGCCGTATACGAGCCGCTGACCTACCACCGGACCGCGGCCATGCTCGAGCAGTTCGCCGAAGTCCTGGCGCAGGCCGACGCGGTCGCCGTAGCGGATATCTGGGCCAGCCGCGACCCGGACACCACCATCACGTCGGCGGCTGCACTGGCCGAGGCGGTGGCCCGCCGCAACCCGCGAATACCTGCCATGGCACCGGGTTCGGTCGAGGCGACGGCCGCCTGGCTTGCCGGGGAGGTTCGATCGGGCGACGCGGTGCTCGTCATGGGCGGCGGGAAGAGCTATCGCATCGCCGAGTTGCTCCTGGAGGCCCTTCGGCGCTGAGGGACTCGGGATCGTGGCCGGATGCCCGTTGCGGCCGGCCACGCGGTCCGGAGTCCCCAAAGTCGTTTGTTCTGCTGCACAATCGACGTGCCCCGGCCCCACCATTCCGGGAGACATGAGTCAGGAGGCCCGATGGCAGGCGAGTCATCGTTCGACGTCGTGAGCGACTTCGACGACATGGAGATGCGCAACGCGCTCGACCAGGTGAGGCGCGAGGTGCAGCAGCGCTATGACTTCAAGGGAGTCACGTTCGAGCTGACGCAGGCAAAGACGGAGCTCGTTCTTCTGACGGACGACGAGTTTCGGGCGGCGGCAATAAAGGATCTGATCGAGAGCAAGGCCGTGCGGCGGAGCCTGTCGCTCAAGATCTTCGATTGGGGCAAGCTCGAACCTGCCGGAGGCGACAAGGTCCGCCAGAAGATCACCCTCCGCCGCGGTCTCGACGATGTCCTGGCCAAGAAGCTGAGCAAGTTGATCCGCGACGAGTTCCCCAAGGTAAAGTCCCAGATCCAGGGCGACGCCCTGCGAGTCTCCGGCAAGAACAAGGACGACCTCCAGCTGGTGATCGGCCGGCTGAAGGAGCTCGATGAACCGTTGCCACTGCAATTCACGAACTACCGATGAGAACCGCCCGGCAACGATCGGCGCGGTGATCTGGACCGCCGTCACGTCCACCGTGACGCCGGTAAAGGAGAGCGGCAATGTCGATGAGTGAAGGCCAGAGCGCCACCGTCACGGTCGGCGCGGCTCTGGCCGAAGCGTTGGCTCGGGCCGGCGTGAAGATCGCCTTCACCGTCCCGGGCGAGAGCCTCCTCGGCCTTCTGGACGGCCTGGCGGCGAACAAGATCCGGATCGTCACCACCCGCCACGAGGGCGCGGCATCGTTCATGGCCGAGGCGGTCGCACAGCTGACCGGCCGGCCCACACTGGTTCTGGCCGGGCGAGCGCCCGGCGCCGCGAATCTGGCCATTGGATTGCACGCCGCCTTTGCGGATTCCGCGCCCGTCATTGCGATCGTCGGGCAGGTCCGCCGCGAGGTGCGCGGCCGCGAGGCCTTCCAGGAAATGGACCTCGTTCGAACCTTCGAGCCGATGGTGAAATGGGCGGCGGAGGCGAAGGAACCCGGCGAGGTAGCTGCTCTGGGCGAGAAAGCCGTGGCGACGGCACTCAGGGGCCGGCCGGGACCCGTCCTCCTGTCGGTGCCGGAGGATCTGCTGGACCTGCAGGTGACCGGCGAGCCGCATCCCGGCGTTCGAGTCGAGCACCAGGCAGATCCGGACCCGGCGCTCATCCGCAAGGTGCTGCACCTGCTTCTGGACGCCCGGCGGCCGCTGATCGTGGCCGGTGCCGGCGTGCTTCGCGCTCGCAGCACCGACGCGCTGGTCCGTTTTGCAGAAACGCTGCAGGTCCCGGTGGTCGCCTCGTGGCGGCGTGGTGACGTCTTTCCGAACGACAACCCGCTGTACCTCGGCATGACCGGCCTCGGCTCGTCTGCAAGCGTCCGAGTTCGGATGGAGGAAGCCGACGCAATCCTCGCCCTGGGGTGCCGGATGGGCGAGATGACCACGTACCGATACTCCGTTCCCGGCGCTGAGACGCGTTGGGCGCAGGTCGATGCGGAACCACGCGCCGTTGCGTTGCCGCACGGGCCCGAGATCGTCATGGCCGCCGATGTCGCTGCGTTCCTGCGGCTGGCTCAGCGAGCCCTGGCAAATGCCGCGCTGGACGCGGCGGGCTTCGACGCCAGGCGCCTCCAGAACGTGACCGACCGGGAAGCCTTCGACGCCGGTTCGGTCGTCGGCGAGGAAGCGTGGGACGGACCGGGCGTGCATCCCGGCCGCGTCGTGGCAACTCTGGCCAGAGTCCTGCCCGCGGAGGCGATTCTCACGACCGACGCCGGCGACTTCGGAACGTGGGCCGCGCGCGGTTACCGCTTCCGCCGCCCGGGGACGTTCCTCGGAACCACCTCCGGCGCAATGGGCTACGGACTGCCGGCCGCGATCGGCGCGACGCTGGCCCGACCGGGCAGGCTGGGGGTGGCGCTCGCCGGAGACGGCGGATTCGCGATGACGATGGCCGAACTCGAGACGGCGGTCCGAGAGCGAGCGCACGTGATTGCGATCGTGTTCGACAACGGACGTTACGGCATGATCTGGCGGCACCAGACGCAGCGCGGCGCTCCGGGTGGACTCGCCACCCGGCTCGGCGCCGTGAACTTCGCGGCCATCGCCGAGGCGTGCGGTGCGCTCGGGCTCGCGGTCAATTCAGACGAGGAGTTCGAGCCGGCATTGCGGCAGGCAATGGAGTCCGGAAGGCCCGCTCTGCTGCACCTGGCCCTGGATCCCCGCTGGACGACACCGGATCACCTTCCATCGGCCCTTGAGGCGGACGAGGTTGCGACTGCCGTTGAGTGGACTGAGACGGGCGAGGTTGCGGACGTCGGCGAGGTCGTGGAAGTCGCCGAAGCCGGCGAGGCTCACGAGGTCACTGAGACCACTGAATCAGTGCCCGACGAGTCGCCCGAAGCCACCACCGAGACTCCTCTTGAGGCAGCCGAGAAATGGGCGGCCGAGCCGGCCGCGGAGCCCGTGACCGAGAATGCGGCCCCGAAGCAGACTCACGACCATTTGGAGCCGGAACCGGCGGAGTAGCGCCGGCGGCGCGCCCGTTAGCGGACCTGTCGCGGCGTCCGGAGTTCGAGGACGAGTTGCGTGCGGCGCTCGTTCAACCGGCGCTCCAGCCCGACCGGGTATACGTGCGGGTTGAGCAGGCGGCGGATTGCCGGATGCAGTGACGCGATCTGGCCTCGAGCTTTGTCGCGGATCTCGTCGAGGGTGGGGGAGGGGTTCGTGCGCCGGCCCTCGCGGAGCACCGGCGTGACCAGTTCGTGCGCGCTCCAAGCCGGGTCGATCGAGCGCATGTGGAGTACGTCGGCCGGATCGACGATGACGCCGCCCGGTCCCTCGGGTCGCATTCCTTCGTCGTAGATCATGTCGGCCCGGAACCGCCCGGATGCGTCGCTGAACCGGTGCACGCCGAGGATCCCCGGGGTCGAGATCTTGGCCGTCTGCTCCGATAGCTTGATCGGGAAGCGCCACGAGTCGTCGGCGTCGCGGATGGCGGTCAGTTTGTAGACCGCCCCGAGCGCCGGTTGGTCGAACGCGGTGTCGAGCTTGGTCCCGACGCCCCAGACGTCGATTCGCGCTCCCTGCTCGCGCAGCGACTCGATGGTGTGCTCGTCGAGATCGTTGGAGGCGACGATCTTGGTCTCGGTGAAGCCGGCCTCATCCAGCATGCGCCGGGCTTCGACAGAGAGGTAGGCGAGGTCGCCGGAGTCGAGCCGGATGGCGTCGAGCGTTCGACCTCGCTCGCGCATTCGTCTGCCGGTCTCGATGGCTCGGCTCACTCCCGTCAGCGAGTCATACGTGTCTACGAGGAGCGTGACGTTGTCCGGCTGAGCGTCGGCGTAGGCATCAAAGGCGGCCTGTTCGTCGCCGAAGACCTGGACCCAGGAGTGGGCGTGGGTGCCTCTGACCGGGATCCCGCTGAGCCGCCCCGCCAGGACGTTCGAGGTTGCCGCCACCCCGCCGATGTATGCCGCCCGGGCCGCCGAGAGGGCGCCGTCCGGACCCTGGGCGCGTCGCAGCCCGAATTCCAGGATGGACCCGCCGCCGGCCGCCTCGACCACCCGGGCCGCCTTCGTGGCCACCAGCGTCTGGAAGCCGATGACGGTGAGAAGAAGGCTTTCGACCAGCTGAGCTTGAAGAAGCGGCCCACTTACCCGGACCAGGGGCTCGTTGGCGAAGACGATCGTCCCCTCGGGAATCGCGTCCACGTCGCAAGTGAAAGCCAGTGCGGCCAGGTGATCCAGGAACGCCACCGGGAAGAGCGGCTTGCCCGTGACCCCGCGCAGGCTTGCCAGGTGTTCGATGTCCGCAGCCTCGAACCTGAGGTTCTCGAGGATCTCGAGCGCGTCGTCAAGGCCGGCGGCCACGGCATATCCGCCACCGAACGGCAGGCTGCGGAAGCTCAAGGTGAAGACGGCGTGCCGTTCGGCCAATCCGGTCGAGAGATAGCCCGACCCCATCGTCAATTCATAGAGATCCGTCAGCGTCGCCAGGGTCGGTCGATACAACTCTCGAACGGCGGACATAACGGCTGGCTTCCCCGATTGGTTGTTTCCCAAACGTTACCCGGTTCGGCACCTCCCCGCCGAGATGCCACCCGGGTAGGAGGCCCAACTCGTTCGCGTAGTTGCGTCGCGCCGGCTGCACCCGAAATGGCGAGGGCTGGTAATCCACCGGCGGAGTCTGTATCCAGGGGAGGGCGTTGGTGTAATTGGGAGCAAATTCGGCGCCCAGACAAGAGGCTAGATACCCATTGAGTAAGGAGTTGCTCATGTCATCGCGTCCGAGCAGACGCGGCGTCCAGCGACTGGGAGTAGGACTCATCGCCGTCTCGTTGGCCCTCACGGCCGTCGGAACGGTGATGGCCCACACAGGCAGCCCGTCCGGAATCACCGTCACTCCGACAACCGGCCAGTCCATACAGGCTTCGGGTACGTGGACCTGGCCCGCCATGGCCACCGCCGGCCATCAGAGCTACATCGGCTTCGCCATCGACTGGGGCGACGTGACAAGCGGCAACGCTCTCGGCACGTTCCACATCGGCGACGGCACGCCGGCCACCAACGTCATCATGCAGCCGACGTCGCCCGCGCAGGGCGCGAGCGGATCGTGGGGTCCGGTGTCGCACACGTACGCCGCGCCCGGCGTATACACAGTCTGCGTCATCATCTACGACCTCGGTCTGACCAAGCCGTTCACCACCACGGGCTACCACAGCCTGCAGGCGGGCGGCACCGGCCACAACACCGACAACTCGGTCGACCATGCCCTGCAGGTCCCGACCATGTGCGGGCGCGTCGATCTGACCGCTCCGTCGCCGAGCCCGACCGCAGTCGCAACCCCGACTGCGCTTGCAACCCCAACCTCCTTCGAGTCTTTCCAGGGAGCCACGAGCGATCCCACGGCCAGCCCTCCGCCTACCGGCGCGGCTGGTTCTCCCTCGGCTCCGGATCCGGGTACGCCGGCTCTGCCGCTCGCTCTTCTGATTGCGTCCAGCCTGGCGGCTGTGTTCGTCTTCAGGACCACCAAGGTGGCACGCCGCTAGCGGGCTGCGTTCCATTTCGCCGTCACGCGCGGCGGACCACGGGTTAACCCGTTCGGTCCGCCGCGTTTCCTTGCGCCGTCCCGCCCTCCGGCTCAAGACAGCCGGGTAGGGATGTACTGTGCGTTCGAGTAGGTGGTGTCGCGCCGGGTGAGCCAAGTCAACCGACGGACGGCACACTACCCGGAATCTCTATGCAGCGGCCGGGCGGGTAGGTAGCGTGTGCTCAAGCCAGCGTGAAGGAAGAGGGCAAACAACCCCCGCTGAGCAAGGAGTGGCACATGGCATCGCGTCCAGGCAGACGCGTCGTCCAGCGTCTAGGAATTGGGCTCACCGCTGTTTCGCTGGCAATGATGGTCGTCGGTACGGTCACGGCCGGATCGGGTAATCCCAACACAATCGGGGTAATTCCCTCCGGCGCCTTGACGGTACAGGCGTCGGGCACATGGTCGTGGGCGGAGATGGCGACCAACCCCAAGCTCAGCTACACCGGCTTTGCCCTCGATTGGGGCGACGTTACCAGCGGCAACGCCCTCGGCATATACCACATCGGCGACGGGACGCCCGCCACAAACGTCGTTCTCCAGCCGACTTCGCCCGCACAAGGGACGAGCGGATTGTGGGGTCCGGCATCCCACACTTACGCCGCGCCCGGTGTCTATACGGTTTGCGTGATCCTCTATGACCTCGGCGAGGTCAAGCCCTTCAAGACCACCGGGTACCACGGCCTCAAGGCCACCGGTACGAGCCGCAACTCGGACAACTCCGTGGACAACAAGCTGGAAGTCCCGACCATGTGCACGAAGGTCGACCTGACGGCTCCGTCCCCGACCTCGACCGCAGTCCCGACCTCGACCGCAGTCACGGTCACGGCGGCGAGCCCGACCCCGTTTGAGTCGTTCCAGGGCATCACGAGCGATCCATCGTTCTCCCCCCCGCCCACCGGCACGGCGAGCCTGCCCGACCAGAAGGGCGGCCTTCCGACGATGCCGCTATTCCTGCTCATCGGCTCTTTCCTGACCTCATTGTTCGTCTTCCGAACCGTCAAGGTAAGCCGCTAACTTGCTCCTTTAGGCGCAATCAATTCGCGGCGGCCCGCGGGATCGACCCGCCCGGGCCGCCGCGTTTCTGTGTCCGCAACGGTCGGTTTGGAAGGCACGATCCCGGCCGCGCCAATTTCTCGCGGGCGGATGGCAGCGTTGCGCGTACAATCCTGGAGTTGCTCGCCCGGTGCCGGTTGGGCCGCGCGTTTGGCAGCGGAGGGTGCGGG
>Ga0302322_100000839_pt1 | contig 24180 bp, 20 predicted proteins | sample Fen_T0_2_FD_203757 | JGI IMG/M metagenome (GOLD analysis project Ga0302322, IMG submission 203757) | Peat permafrost microbial communities from Stordalen Mire near Abisko, Sweden - Fen_T0_2 | ecosystem: Environmental > Terrestrial > Soil > Wetlands > Permafrost | place: Sweden: Abisko...
TCCCCCCTTGGTCAACGCACCCAGAAAATCCTCCATGGTCTCGAAGCGCTCGCTCCTGTCTTGGCGAAGCGCGCGCATGACGGCATCCGCCACGTGGATGGGCACCGAAGGGCACAGGTCGCCCAGGGGCCGGGGTTTCTCGGACATGTGCATGAGCAACAGTTCCACGCCAGTCGCGGCGACGTGCGGCGGGCGCCCGGCCAGCATTTCGTAAAGGATGGTGCCGAAGGCGTAGATGTCGGAACGGTGATCGACGTCGGCGCTGTCCTTGCACTGTTCGGGTGACATATAGGTGGGGCTGCCCATAATCAGGCCTGCCTCCGTGCGGACGGTTCCCTCGCCTCCTCCACCGCGTTTCACTTTGGCGATCCCGAAATCCAGAATCTTGACCCGTTCGCCCCCCGGCGCGCCTTCCTCGGGCACCAGAAACAGGTTTTCGGGTTTGAGATCGCGGTGCACGATCCCCACGGCGTGCGCAGCCGAAAGCGCCGAGCTGGTTTGGCGGGAGATCTCCAGCGCCTGCGCCACCGAAAGCCTGCCGACCTTGGACAGCCTCCGTTTCAGCGAGGTCCCTTCGAGGAACTCCATGAGGATGTAGGGCCAACCCTCGGGCGTTTCACCAGCGTCGAAGATTTCAATGATGCCAGGATGCCGGATGGCGCTGGCCGCCCGGGCTTCGTTGAAGAAGCGCCGGACCAATTCCTTGTCCAGGGCGAGCACGGGTCGCAGCACCTTGATGGCCGCGTGACGCTCAAGGTGCCGGTTCTCGGCAAGGTAGACCTCGCCAAAGGCGCCCTCCCCTATCAGGCGCACGACGTGGTAGTTGCCGAAGTTCCGTCGTGACTGCAACGCCATGGATTCGCTATCCCACGCAGAGCGTACGCTCAATGAAGGGATGAATCCAGTCCTCCATCGCATGGCGTTGACGGGGTGGCTGCGCAGGCCAACTGGCCCGAAACGCGTCGTCGAGAGCATTCCATGGGGTCTCGAAACCACCCTCATGATCGGCGCACTTGGTGCGAAGTCAGGCCCAAAGCGCTAGCATATGACCGCTCTGACCGCGACCCTCGGTTTCGACACGACGCGATCGCAGGTTGCACCTCTTTCCATGAATACTACCCAGCCGAAACAGCGCCGACACATATCAGGGAGTAACCTAATCCTCTATTGGCTTCTCCTGATACGAGCCAGGCCCGAGCTCACGAACCCGACGCCATGCCGATCGACTCATCTACTTTCACGCGCCCCCGTGGTGACGTGTCATGACTGAGCCCCTGGTCGATACGCGCGGACGGGCATTGCGGGACGTGCGCATTTCCCTGACCGACCATTGCAACTTGCGCTGCACCTACTGCATGCCCAAGGATCGCGGCGAGCTATCCTTCCTGCCGAGTTCCCAGCTCCTTTCCTTCGAGGAAATCGCTCGCCTGGTGGCGGAACTGTCCACGCTGGGGCTGCGCAAGGTCAAGTTGACCGGTGGCGAGCCGCTGCTGCGCCCAAACTTGCCCGACCTGGTCGGCCAGCTGCGAGCCTCCCATCCCGGCCTGGAAATCAACCTGATCACCAACGGCGTTTTGCTTCCGCCGCTGGCACCCGCCCTGCGCGCCGCAGGACTTACCCGACTCACGGTCAGCCTCGACGGGCTCCGCCCGCAACGCCTGCACGCCATGAGCGGGCGGGGCGACGTGGCCGCCCGTGCGCTGGATGGGATCGAAGCTGCCCTGAACGCTGGTTTTGCCCCGCTGAAGATCAACATGGTGGTCATCCGTGGCTTGAACGACGACGAGGTGGAAGGCATGGCCGCGCGCTTTCGCGGACCGCACACCATCTTGCGCTTCATCGAATACATGGATGTGGGCACCCTCAACCGCTGGCGACGGGCCGACGTGGTCCCTTCGGCCGAAATCCTGTCGCGGCTGCGCAAGCAGGGGGACCTTCTGCCTGTGGATCCCGCCCACCGGGGCGAGACCGCCAGACGCTACCGCTACGCCGACGGCTCCGGCGAGATCGGCTTCATTTCTAGCGTGACGGAGCCCTTTTGCGGGGACTGCAACAGGTTGCGCGTAACCTCCGACGGGACTGCCCACACCTGCCTGTTCTCATCGGCGGGTCCCAACCTGCGTCCGTTCCTCGCAGAGGGCCAGGTCGAGCAATTACGGGCGGTGCTTTCCACCTTGTGGCGACAAAGGCACGACCAGTACTCGGTCGAGCGCTCGAGCGTCCCTGCACGCCACAAGCTTGAGATGTTCTCCATGGGGGGATGATGAAGATCCAGATCCAATACTTCGCCATGCTCGCGGAAAGGCGAGGCTTGACCGAAGAGTGGCTGACCGTGGAAACACCCGACCTCGCCGCTCTCTACGATGCCCTGGCAAGACAACATGGCCTTCCCCTGTCCCGTGTTTCCATCCGGCCCGCCGTCAACGACGCCTTCCGCGCGTGGGACCATCCTCTGCGCGACGGCGATCGGGTGGTCTTCGTGCCACCGGTATCGGGCGGATAAGCATGACCACCTTCCGTCTACTCGACGATCCCCTGCCTAGCGATCCCCCCTTTCCCATCACCGTTGCCGCGGGTGCCGTGGTCAGCTTCGACGGCCGGGTCCGGGAGCACAACAACGGCCGGGGCGTGCGCAAACTCGCCTATTCGGCCTACCCCGCCTTGGCTCTTTCCGAGGGTGACAGGATCGTCTCCGAGGCCATCACCAAGTTCGCACTGAACGCCGCCGCGTGCTGCCACCGCCTTGGCGACCTTGCCCTGGGCGACGTGGCCGTGCGAGTCTGGGCCGTTGCCGCTCACCGCGAGGAAGCCTTCGCAGGCTGTCGCTACATCATCGATGAGGTGAAGTCCCGCGTGCCGATCTGGAAGAAGGAGACCTACGTGGACGGCTTAAGCGAATGGGTTCTATGCACACACTGACGGGCGTGACCATCGCGCTACCGGAAACACGCGAGATCGCGCGCATGGCCGCACTGCTGGAGGCCGCCGGCGCGACCACGCTGCGCTGTCCGCTCGTCGCACTTGTGGATCCATCCGATTGGGGACCCGTGGACGCTTGGCTGGAAGAATTCGCCCGCGCTGGGTTGGACGATCTCATTCTCCTAACCGGCGAAGGGTTGCGCCGGCTGCTCGATCGGGCGCGTGCCCAAGGCCTCTACGACGCCTTTGTGGCCGCCCTCAAGAACGCACGCAAGATCACTCGGGGTGGCAAGCCCGCGCGAGTCCTGCACGAGCTTGGCCTCGCGCCGGACATCGCGGCTTCCCCGCCAACCTCGCAAGGGGTGATTGAGACCCTCCAGCCCTTTGACCTGCGCCAACGTCGCATCGGCGTGCAGCTGTACGGGACCGATCCCAATCGAAGCCTGGTGGAATTCTTGAACCATGCCGGCGCCATCGTGAAAGCGGTGGCCCCCTACGCGCACGCCCCGGCCTCGGACGCCGGGAAGGTTCGGGATCTGATCGCCGAACTGGCCGCCGGAAAGGTCGATGTCGTCGCCTTCACCACCGCCTCGCAAATCGATCGTCTATGGCAAGTCGGCGTTGAGGCCGGCTTGGAATTCGAGCTTCGGGCTGGACTTGCGCGCTCCCGTGTCGCCGCCATGGGACCCATCGTGGTCGAATCGCTGCGCGCCCGGGGCATCCGGGTGGATATCGTTCCGGAAAGTCACTTCGTCATGAAGCGCCTCACGGACGCCATCGCGGCTGCCCTCTCCCAACGCTGATAGGGAAGGTTCACGTTTCCGACTGCGAAACCAAAAGTTTCGTCCTGGATACACGGCGGCTGTGGCAACGGAAATCGTCCGCGGTCCACTCTCGCTATATGAGACCAAATCACTCCGCATTCGATTCGACCAAGGCGTCGTCCCGTGTGCTTTTCCTTTCCACCACCGCCTTCACACTGCTCTTCGCCGTGTGGTTGATGTTCGGCGTGCTTGGCGTATCCATCAAGTCCGAACTGCACCTCGACAAGGTCCAGTTCGCCTGGCTGACCGCCATGGCGATCCTTTCCGGATCCCTGCTGCGCCTTCCCTTCGGGGTCCTTGCGGATCGAATCGGCGGCAAGCGCGTGTTCACGGCGCTTCTGCTCTTCACCGCCGTGCCGTGCGCCGCGGTTTCCTTCGTCCATTCCTACCAGGCGCTGATGATTCTGGCCTTTCTCTTCGGAATTGCCGGTAATTCGTTCTCGGCGGGCATCGCCTGGACGTCGGCCTGGTTCTCGCACGAGCGACAGGGCGTCGCCCTGGGGGTCTTCGGGGCGGGCAACGTCGGGGCCTCGGTGACCAAGCTCATCGGGCCAGCGCTCATCGCGGCGGTTCCCACCGCCGGCTTCATGAATGGAATGATTCCCGGCGGCTGGCGGTTCATCCCCGTGTTGTATTCGGTTCTGCTGGTCGCCATGGCGGCGGTGGTCGGGTTTACCGCGCCCACGCCGGACCGTCGCCCGGGCGCGAACCGCACGATGACCTCGCTGCTCAACCCCTTGCGTGTCACCCGCGTGTGGCGCTTTGGGCTCTACTATGTCGTCGTTTTCGGCGCATATGTGGCCTTCTCGCTATGGCTGCCCAACTACTACAAGACCGTCTATGGCCTGCCGCTGAGCAAAGCGGCGCTGTTGACCGCCTTCTTCATCTTTCCCGCCAGCCTGCTGCGACCACTTGGCGGTTGGATGTCCGACAGGTTCGGCGCCCGCCCGGTGACCTACGGGGTCTTCATTGCCATGTTCGTTGCGTGCATTCCCTTGTGCCTTCCCAGGGGCGCGTTCGGCCTGACGCTCACCCTCGGTCAATTCTTTGTCCTCATCGAGATGCTGTCCATCGGAATGGGGATCGGCAAGGCATCGGTCTACAAGTACGTTCCCGAGTATTTCCCCAAGGATGTGGGCGCAGTTGGCGGTCTTGTGGGTTCGCTGGGCGCCCTGGGTGGTTTCCTCATGCCCATCTGCTTTGGCTATCTCGATGATGCAACCCATATCCCACAAAGCTGCTTCTGGGTCATGCTCGCGACGCTCGCGGTGAGCCTCGGCTGGTTGCACACGGTGGTACTGGGAATGAAGCGCCGTCGAGAAACGCCCGTCTTGGGCGTAACCGCCAGGAGCGCCACTACATCTTAAACACGCAAGAGAAGTAGGAGAAGAATGTCCTCACGGAAGCGCCTGGTTGTCATTGGCAACGGGATGGTTGGTCACCACTTCGTTGAAAAAATTCTAGAGACTGCTGCACAAGACTTCCACGTCACCGTCTTCTGTGAAGAAAGGCACCTCGCCTACGACAGGGTCAACCTTTCGAAGTACTTCGATGGCAAGAGCGCGGCGGATCTGGCCCTGGCCACCACCGCCGCCTACGACGCCGCGGGGGTCGAAGTTCTCGTCGGGGATCCCGCTGTTGGCGTGGATCCCGTGGCCCAGACCGTGCAGTCGCGCGGCGGGAAGAGCGTCGCCTACGACGCCTTGATCTTCGCCACCGGGTCCTATCCCTTCGTGCCTCCCATCGAGGGCAAGGATGCCAAGGGCTGTTTCGTGTATCGGACCTTGGACGACCTGGATGCCATCCGCACCTACGCCGAGCACGCCGACACCGGGGCCGTGATCGGAGGCGGCTTGCTCGGCTTGGAAGCGGCCAATGCCCTACGCAATTTGGGACTGGAAACCCACGTGGTAGAGATGGGACCACGCCTCATGCCGTTGCAGATCGACGACGTTGGCGGCGCCCTGCTCAAGCGCAGCATCGAAGGCCTGGGGGTGGCGGTTCACACCGGCAAGAGCACCAAGCACATCATCGTCCAGGACGGTCGCGTGGCCGGGCTGAAATTCTCCGACGACGGCGTGCTGGCGGCTGACATCGTGGTCTTTTCGGCAGGTGTTCGTCCCCGCGACGATCTGGCCCGCGCCAGTGGCCTCGACATCGGTCCGCGCGGTGGCATCGTGGTCGATGCCCGCTGCCGGGCCTCGCTGCCCAATATCCTGGCCATCGGCGAATGCGCCTCCTGGGATTCGCGGACCTACGGCTTGGTCGCGCCTGGCTACCGGATGGCCGACATCGCCGTCGAAGAGCTGACAGGGCAAGGAGACAGCCGACTCGGGACCTTCGACTTGAGCACCAAGTTGAAGCTGATGGGAGTCGATGTGGCGAGTTTCGGCGACGCCTTTGCCTTCGAGGCGGTGGCCCACAATTTGTCCATTCTCGACAGCGTGGCGGGGATCTACAAGAAGCTGGTGATCAGCGCCGACCGCGAACGGTTGCTGGGCGGCATGCTGGTGGGCGACGCTTCGTCGTACAGCGTCCTGCTGGCCATGGCACAGGCCAAGACGCGCCTGCCCGACCACCCCGAGAACCTGATCCTTCCCGAGCGCGCCGGAGAATCCACGGGGCTTGGGCCAGAGGCGCTTCCCGACGCGGCGCTATTGTGCAACTGCCACAACGTGAGCAAGGGGACCATCTGCAAGGCCATCGCCGATGGCGGCCTGACCCAGCTCTCCGACGTGAAGAAGAAGACCAAGGCCGGCACGGGCTGCGGATCCTGTTCGACCCTGGTCGGCCAAGTACTGAAGGCCGAGCTCAAGCGCGCCGGTGTGGCCGTGAACAACCATGTGTGCGAGCACTTTCCCTACTCGCGCCAGGAGCTGTTCCACTTGGTCAAGCTCAAGGGGCACCGCACATTTCTCGACGCCATTGCCGAGCTCGGCCGCGGCGCTGGCTGCGAGATTTGCAAGCCCGCCGTGGCCTCCATCCTGGCCTCCATCTGGAACGAGCACATCCTGTCCAAACCGCATGTCGGCCTGCAGGACACCAACGATCGATTTCTGGCCAACATGCAACGGGACGGCAGTTACTCCGTGGTCCCGCGCGTCCCCGCCGGTGAAATCACACCGAAGCAGCTCATGGGTCTGGGTGAGGTTGCCCAGCGCTACGGCCTGTACACCAAGATCACCGGCGCCCAGCGTGTCGATCTGTTTGGGGCGCGCCTCGACCAGTTACCCGACATCTGGCGCGACCTCATCGCGGCGGGCTTTGAATCGGGACACGCCTATGGCAAGGCCCTGCGCACCGTGAAGTCATGCGTGGGCAGCACGTGGTGCCGCTTTGGTGTGCAAGACTCGGTCTCGTTCGCCATCCAGATCGAAAACCGCTACAAGGGTCTGCGCAGTCCGCACAAGTTGAAGTCGGCTGTTTCCGGGTGTTCGCGCGAATGCGCGGAGGCGCAGAGCAAGGACTTTGGACTCATCGCCACCAGCAACGGTTACAATCTCTACGTGTGCGGCAACGGCGGCATGAATCCGGCCCATGGCCAATTGCTCGCTTCCGATCTGGACACCGATACCGTGATTCGCTACCTCGATCGCTTCCTCATGTTCTACATTCGAACCGCCGACCGGCTTGAACGAACAGCCCCCTGGTTCGCCAAGCTCGAAGGCGGTATCGACTACCTTCGCCGGGTCGTCATCGATGATACCCTCGGCATCTGTGCCGAGCTCGAACAGGACATGCAGAAGATCGTCGATAGCTACCAGTGCGAATGGAAGACCGCGGTGAACGATCCAGAGAAGCTCAAGCTGTTCCGGCCCTTCGTCAACAGCGACGCGCACGACCCGACCATGGTGCACATTCCCCTGCGCACACAGCACCGGGCCGCCACCTGGAGCGAAAAGGCAGACCTGGTGAAGGAGGCCATCTAGCCATGGCCAGCGAACGCTGGACCGATGTCTGCGCCCTGGAGGACATCGTACCCGACACGGGCGTTTGTGCGCTGCTGGGCAAGCGGCAGGTAGCGCTGTTCCGAGTTGGCAGCGGGAACCAGGTGTATGCCCTTTCCAATTTCGATCCCATCAGCAAGGCCTTCGTTCTGGCCCGTGGCATTGTGGGCGACAAGGGCGGCATCCCCAAAGTCGCCTCGCCGGTCTTCAAGCAAAGTTTCGACCTGCGCACGGGTCAGTGCCTGGACGAGGCCGACGTCTGGGTTCCGTGTTTCGAGGCCCGCGTGCGCGGAGGACGTGTCGAGCTGCTCTGCGAAGGCTTCGGCGCGTGACCTCTGTCGACGACCCATCCTCCACGCGCACCCATTGTCCGTACTGCGCCTTTCAGTGCGGGATGACCATGCGCAAGAAGCGCTCGCCCGCCGTCGGTTTCGATGTACAAGGCGACCCGCTCTTCCCCATCAACGTGGGGCGCATGTGCATCAAGGGCTTCACGTCGGCCGAACTTCTCGATCATCCAGCGCGGCTGCTGACGCCTCAAATACGAGCCGCCGACGGCCAGCTGCGCACGGCAAGCTGGGATGCGGCCCTGGACTTCGTGGCCGAGCGGCTACTGCGCCTGCGCGAAACCTACGGTGCGGGCGCGCTGGCCGCCTTTGGCAGTGGGGCGCTGACCAACGAGAAAGCCTATCTGCTGGGCAAGTTCGTGCGCGTGGCGCTGAAATCCCCCTTCATCGACTACAACGGCCGCTTCTGCATGGCCTCGGCGGCGGCGGGACAAAATCAGGCGTTCGGCATCGACCGCGGCCTGCCCTTTCCCGTGCAGGACATAGCAAAGGCCGGCACCCTACTTCTTTGGGGCGCCAATTGCGCCGACACCATGCCGCCCATCATGCAGTGGATCGATCAGCAGCGCGCAGCCGGCACCCTGATTGTGGTGGATCCGCGCCGAACCGAGACCGCGCGGGTGGCTCACGAGCACGTCCAACTGACGCCCGGAACCGATCTGGCACTGGCCAACGGTCTGCTGGCCTTGGCCATCGAAGAGCGCTTGGTGGACGCGGACTACATCGCCAGCAGGACGACCGGGTTCGACGATGTTCGCCGTTCGGTGATGACCATGGTCCCGGCCCAGGTCGAGCGGCTGACCGGGATTTCCATCGACCAACAACTGCGCGTAGTGCGACTGCTCGCCAAGGCGCCAGCGAGCATGCTGCTATCTGGCCGCGGCCCCGAGCAGCAGTCCAAGGGCAGCGACACCGTCCTGGCCATGATCAACCTCATGCTCGCGCTTGGCAAAGTGGGAAAGCCCGCCAGCGGCTATGGGTGCCTCACCGGACAAGGCAATGGGCAGGGCGGACGCGAGCACGGACAGAAGGCCGATCAGTTGCCGGGGTATCGCCTGATCGAGAACCCGAGCGACCGCGCCGCCGTGGCCAAGGTGTGGAACATGGATCCCACGGATCTTCCCGGCAAGGGCAAGAGCGCGCAAGAGATGCTTGAAAGCCTGGGACCGAGCGGCGGCATTCGCGCCATGTTGGTATTTGGGTCCAACCTTGCCGTGGCCGCGCCCGACGCCAACGCGCTCGCCGCGCGCTTGCGTTCGCTGGACCTATTCGTGGTCTGCGATGCCTTTCTCAACGAAACCACGCAGGCCGCGCACGTGGTGCTGCCGGTCACCCAGTGGGCCGAAGAAGAAGGAACCCTGACCAACCTCGAAGGACGGGTCCTCCTGCGCCGGCCAGCCCGACCAGCCCCGGCCGGCGTGCGCAGCGACATCGATATTCTGTGCGCCTTGGCCGAGCGCCTAGGCGAGGGCAAGCGCTTTCGCTTCTCGTCCGCGCGTGAGGTTTTTGCCGAGCTTCGGCTCGCCACCGCTGGCGCGCGGGCGGACTACAGTGGCATCACCTACGAGAAGATCGATCGTGAGCAAGGTGTGTATTGGCCCTGCCCGGAAGAATCCCATCCCGGAACCCCGCGCCTTTTCCAGGACCGGTTCGCCCATCCCGACGGAAAGGCGCGCTTCTTGCCGGTTCACTACCGACCGGCTGCAGAGCCGCCCGATCGGGACTATCCCTTCTATTTCACCACTGGCCGCTACCGTGAGCACTACAACTCGGGCGCGCAAACACGCAACGTAGGCGAATTGGTCGAGGCCCGCCCCGAACCTCGCGCCCAAATCCACCCGCGCTTGGCGACCCGGCTTGGGGTTCGCCCCGGCAGCGCCCTGGTGGTCGAAAGCCGCCGCGGCACCGTCACCTTCGCCGTCGAGGTGAGCACTGGCATGCGCGAGGACACCATCTTTGCCCCCTTCCACTGGGGCGGCATTCAAGCCGCCAACCGGCTAACGATCCCGGCCTTGGACCCAACCAGCCGAATGCCGGAATTCAAGGTTTGCGCCGTGCGCGCGCGGGCAGCCACAAGAGCCGAGGAAATCCCACGTGACTAAGAAGCACCTGGCCGTCATCGGCAACGGCATGGCCGCCGAGCGCTTTCTGGAAGAGATGGTCAGGAAGCAAGGGCTGACCAGGTACACCATCTCGGTCTTCGGCGAGGAAGCAGGCGGATCGTACAACCGCCTTCTCCTTGGCAAGGTCTTGGGTGGTGAATCGCCCGATAGCATCGTCACCAAACCCGTGGAATGGTACGCCCGCCACGGCGTGGCTCTGAATAGCGGGATCACCGTCAAGCGGCTGGACACCGATGCGGGCGACGTTGAAACCACGGACGGCCAGCGCCACCCCTACGATCTCGCGGTCATTGCCACTGGAAGCCAGCCTCTCGTTCCGCCCATCGAGGGATTGACGGCTGAGAGCGGCGAGCTGCGCCCCGGGGTCTTTCTCTATCGCAGCATGGCCGATTGTCTGAGCATGCGCTCCCATGCGCGTGCCGGCGACAATGCCGTGGTGCTTGGTGGAGGGTTGCTGGGTCTGGAAGCAGCCAAGGAGCTAAGTGACCTCGGTCTTCACGTGACCGTGGTCCACGCGCGCAGGTTGCTGATGAACGCACAGCTCGACGATCTGGGCGGGGCCATGCTCCAGCGCCACGTGGAGAAGCGAGGGATCTTCGTGCGCACCGGACACACCATCGAGGCTGTTCTGGGCGACGGCCCAATCACTGCCCTGCGCCTTGATGATGGCAAGAAGATCGCCGCGGATCTTCTGGTTCTGGCGTGTGGCGTTCGCCCGCGCGTCGAGGTGGCCAAGGCTTCCGACCTGCCCATCAACAAGGGCATTCTGGTCAATGATGCCCTGGCCACGGAGGTTCCTGGAATCTATGCCATCGGCGATTGCGCCGAACACAACGGCAAGAGCTACGGCCTGGCGGCGCCAGCCTGGGAGCAGGCCTCCGTCCTGGCCGACCTGCTCACGGGTAGCAACCCGCAAGCGCGCTACCACGGCTCCAAGATCTACACCCGGCTGAAGGTTGCCGGCGTTGACGTGGCGTCCATGGGGCGCATCGAACCCGAGTTGGAGATGGACGAGGTCATCCAGGTCGTGGAAACCCGCCGGGATACCTACCGCCGGTTGATCGTGCGCGGGGGCGAGCTCATCGGCGCCATCTTGGTAGGCAACACCAGCGCCACCGCGCATTTGGTTCAGCTATTCGACCGCGGCGACCCCTTGCCGGCCGATCCCTTGCTGGCCCTGTGTTCGGAAGGCTCGATGGTCGAAGCCACCGGCGACAGGCAGGTTTGCAACTGCCGCAAGGTGACCGAGTCACGCCTGCGTGTGGCCATCGCCGAGGGCGCCACGACCATGGAGGGTCTGTGCGATGCCACGGGAGCCGGAACCGGATGTGGTTCGTGCAAGGGTGAATTGGCCGAGCTCATTGCCCGGCACGACGCCAAGCCGATCAAATTGGCAGCCATAGGCTGAGCCCTAGGGATTGATGCCCCTCGCCGTTGATGTCAAGCTTCGAGCTTGCTCACGCCCCAACAAACTTGGTCCGTCATCTCGGAGCAACTCGCTCCCCTGCCCGCGCACGCGTTGCCGCTCGACGAGGCGCACGGGCACGTGTTGGCCGAGCCCGTGTGCGCGGATCGCGATCTTCCCCCCGCCGATCGCTCGGCCATGGATGGCTTCGCGGTGCGTGCGGCGGATCTTGAGAACGCGCCCGTCACCTTGCACGTCATGGGTGAGATCGCCGCTGGATCAGCGGCGGCGCCCGTCGTGACGCCAGGAACCTGCGCGCGCATCTTCACCGGCGCCAACGTCCCGCCTGGCGCCGATGCGGTGGTGATGATCGAGAGCACGCGCGAGGAGGTCCCAGGCCAGGTGACCTTCGTCAGTGCCGAACGGCCCGGCGCGAACATTCTTCGTCGTGGGGAGAACGCACGGCAGGGAAGCGAGCTCGTGCCCGCGGGCCGCGTTCTCGGCGCTGTTCACATCGGCGTGTGCGCGGCTGCGGGCCGCACAGAGGTTCGCGTGGTCCGCAAACCGCGCGTCGCGATCATCACCACGGGTCGGGAGCTCCTCGACCCGGGAACAGCCGCGGAGGCACACCAGGAGCGCGATTCTAACGGCCCCATGCTGACCGCCGCGCTTTGCGCGGGGGGATTCTCGGTGGTCTTCGCGAGGCGGGTTTCAGACGACGCCGTGGCCATCGTGGATTGTCTGCGCGACGCGCTCGCCACCGCGGACGCGGTCGTGCTGAGCGGTGGCGTGTCGGTGGGCGCATACGACTTCGTGCCCGCGGCGGTAACTGCTGTTGGGGCGCGCACCCTGGTTCACGGCGTGGCCATGAAACCTGGCAAGCCCTTTCTGTTCGCGCTGGCCCCCAAGCAACAGCCGATCTTTGGCTTGCCTGGCAATCCTCTGAGCGCGGCCACCGGGCTTCATGAATTCGTCTTGCCCGCCCTCCGGCGCGTGGCGGGCTGGCCCGAATCGGAATGCCGGCCGCTCGTGCGCGCGCGACTGCGCGAGGCGGTCGCGAACAAGCCAGGCCGGCAGCGCTACGTCCTGGCTACGCTGGCTTGGTCGCCGACTGGGGCGGAGGTGCAGGCGGTGCCAAGCCAGAGCTCGGCCGATCTCGCGGCTGGAGCACGGGCCGATGGTGCCATCGTCGTTCCTGCGGATGCGCACGAGCTCGACGCTGGTACGCTCGTGGATTTTCGCCCTTGGCGAATGTGGCCGTAGGAATCACATGAACAAACGCAGTACACGACTCACCCATCTGGACAAAGCAGGGCGAGCCCGCATGGTCGACGTCGCCGACAAACCACCGACGGCGCGCCTGGCGCGGGCCGAGGCCAGCGTATGGCTGGGCCGCGGCCTCGCAAACCTGCTTCGGCGGACGGGCTCGGTGAGCAAGGGCAATGTGCTCGAAACCGCACGCCTGGCGGGAATCATGGGCGCCAAGCAGACTTCGCAGCTGATTCCGCTGTGCCACCCCCTGGCGCTCGACGTGGTCGAGGTTGACGCACAGGTGGTCGGCGATCGCGTCGTCATCGAAACACTGGCACGAACGCGTGGATCTACCGGCGTGGAGATGGAGGCACTCACTGCTGCCTCGGTGGCAGCGCTGACCGTCTACGACATGTGCAAAGCCGCGAGCAAAGACCTGCTTATCGGTCCTATCCGGCTGCTCGAAAAGAGCGGCGGCCGCTCGGGACATTGGCAAGCCAAGGAGATGAAGAAGGAGAAAAGAAAGGAGAAGAAGCGTGGCCGGAAAGGTTGAAGCCATCTGCACAAGCCAGCGCAAGGGCATTCCCAAGACAGTGGTTTCCACCGCGCAGCTACGCCGCGATCACGGCATCGAGGGTGATGCGCATGCGGGCCCAGGCCACCGCCAGGTGAGTTTGCTCGCCCACGAACAAATTGAAGCCTTCAAGCTGTCCGGACACATCGATCTTCGCTCCGGCGACTTCGCCGAGAATCTCGTGCTGTCTGGACTCGATCTGAGCTCGCTCGGGCTGGGCAGCCGAATTCGCGTTGGCACCGACGCAATTCTCACCATCACCCAACTGGGCAAACGCTGTCACCAGCGCTGCGCCATCTACGGCAAGACTGGCGACTGCATCATGCCCCGCGTGGGCCTATTTGCGCGTGTCCTAGCCGGCGGCCCGTTGGCCGTCGGGGACGCGGTCGCCATCGAAGAGGTGGTCGAACGCTCACGGTTTCAAGCCGTGGTGCTGACGCTCAGCGATCGCTGCGCGGCCGGGACCGCGCAAGACACCGCCGGCCCCGCCATCGCCAACCTGCTACGCGAGTCACTACCAGCGCATATCTACACGACCCAGATCCTGCCCGACGGTCGGGCTGGCTTAGCCGAACGGTTGCGTCACTATGCCGATGGACACGGCATCGATCTCGTGGTCGCGGTCGGCGGAACCGGACCCGCCCCGCGCGACGAGACACCCGAGGCCGTCCGAGACGTTGTCGAAAGGCTGACGCCGGGATTCGACGAGGCCATGCGCCAGGCATCAATGGCCGTCACACCTCTCGCCATGCTGTCGCGGGCTTGCTCCGGAATCCGCGGCACCACCTTGATCCTGTCGCTGCCTGGCTCCGAGCGCGCAGCCGTGGAAAATCTGCGCGCCGTCCTGCCCGCGCTTCCGCACGGACTGGCAAAGCTGCGCGGCGATCCTGCGGATTGTGGCCGCCCCACCCCATGACAGCGCTCGAACACGTGCCGGCCTTTGGCATCTGCGGTTACAGCGGCGCGGGCAAGACCACCCTCATCGTGGAAATCGTACGCCGGTTGCGTTCGCGCGGACTTGCCACCTTGGTCATCAAACACGACACCCACGGACTGACCATCGACCGGCGAGGCAAGGATTCGCAGCGCTTTTTCGACGCTGGCGCGGATGTCATCGCACGCGATCCGGCGCAAAGCTTTGTCAGACTTCGACGGAACGACCGCGGAGACCTTGCTGAGCTACTCGCCCGATCTCAGCGCGACTACGACGTCATTCTGGTCGAAGGCCATAAGACCACACCGTTGCCTCGCAAGGCCTGGCTGCGCCGCCACGGGCGCGACCGCGCACCACGCAGCTGTGGGCCCGTGGCTTTGGATTTGCGGCGCGATCAGGACCGGGTCAGTGCGACCTGGGCGTGGATTGAACAGGGGCTTGAAGACCTCCACCGTTCTGTTCCGACGCTGGTGGGCATTCTGATTGGCGGAGGCTCACAGCGGATGGGACAAAGCAAGCATCTGCTCACCTATCGCGGGCGCACCTGGCTTTCCCTCATCGTGGCCGCCGCCAGACAGGTCAGCGACGGCGTCGTGCTTCTAGGCGGCGGTCGGGTACCACGTTCCTGTTCTTCGCTTGTCCGTCTCCCCGATGCGCCCTGGGTCGCTGGTCCCACGGCGGGCATGTGCGCCGCCCTTCGCTGGCACCCAGACGCGCGCTGGATCTTCCTCGCCTGCGACAGCCCGCTGGTGACCCCGGAAGCGCTACGCTGGCTCAAGAATCAAGCCAGGCCCGGGATCTGGGCTGTGCAGGCGCGTCTTTCCGCGAGCAAGGCGCCCGAACCATTTCCTGGCTGGTACGACTTCCGCGCAGCAACCACCCTTGAGTCATCGCGCGGTCCCTCGCGGCTGGCGCGGCACCCGCGAACCACCACGCCTGTGCTGCCTGCTGAGTTTCAGACCGCGTGGCGGAGCTGCAACACCCCTGCGGAAGTGGCGCGATACCTGTCCTCCTCCTCCTGAGACCCTCTGTCTCCGGGTGATCGGTAACTTCGCTGCGAGAAAGACACTTCGCGTTCTCGGTTTTTGTGTGAGGATGCCTGGGATGCGCCAGAGAATGACGTGGATGTTTCACGGGGCTGCGCTTGGCGTGGCGATTCTGTGTGGCCTTGGCTGCGCGGCAAACCGGGGGCAAGCGGGCGATTCGATCGAGTGGCGGACAGGGAGCAGAACTGGCAACCCCATGGAGATCCGCTTGATCGTCAGCGGTTCCAACCTCAAGGCCGTGCTCGTCAACCGTTCGTCTGTGGAGCAGAGGCTGCTCCACGACGCCCATCTGCAGACATCGACGCTGGAGCTCGTCTCCGCGACCAGCAGCGGCCCCAAGCCCTACGATTCCCGCATGATCATGAAGTACGACACCAAGCCCTACTGTCAGCTGTTCCAAACGCTCGCGCCCGGCAAGAAGCTGGAGCTCGGCTCCGTGCGTTTCCAGAAGTCGCGCGATGGTTTTGCGGGCCAGTGGGGACCGTTCAACTTCGAGGAGGTGCCTGCAGGCGACTACCAGGCCCGGGTTACCTGGCACAGCGAGCGCGACCAGTGCTACGACGAGAGCACCCGGCAGATGCGCAAGCTGCCGTCCGTCTGGCGGGGCTTGGTCCGGTCGAACCAGGTGACCGTGCACCTGCCCTGAGCGCGCGTTACCGCAAGCTACCGAATGCCGGCCAGGCTCAATGGGCCTTTGCGCAATTGCAGATCCGTCGTGGCAGCAGCCCCAGCCGGCAAGCTGAGCCAGTGCGGACCTGGCGGACCACTGCCTGCGCAACGGGTGTTCCATGCTAATCATCAACTCAGACTCCAACTGCAAGAATCGATTCCAGGTCCGACGGGTTCTCGGATTTATCGGCAAGTGTTCGGTCCCTTTCGCTGGTCTTGCGCTCCTGGCCGCGTGTTCGGCGAAAATCGAAACCCTGCCCGGTGCCGGCGGCGGTGGCGGCGGTCAAGGCGGCGGCGCCCAGGGCGGAAGTACTGGGGTTTCCATCAGACTCGACGCCAGCGCGCAGGGAGGAGCCGGCGGCTCAGCGACAGCCTTCACCACCGGCACCTGCGCGAACACGGTGGGATGGACATGCAACCTGCCGGATTGTCCCAACCCGGACGTGGCCACCACCATCACCGGCAAGGTCTACGATCCCGCCGGCAAGAACCCCATCTACGGCGCCGTCGTCTACATCCCCAACGATCTCGGGGCCATCACGTCGATTCCCCAAGGGCCGGGCAACGCCTGTGGCACGTGCGTGGTGCCCCAGGGCAGTCCCCTGGCCGGTGCGGTCACCGCCGCGGATGGCGCATTCACCATCAAGAAGGCCCCGGTTGGCACCAAGGTTCCCCTCGTGGTTCAAGTCGGGAAATGGCGGCGCATGACCTATGTCTCCGTCAACAACCAGTGCGCGGCCAACGCCATCACCGACGTCAATCTCACGCGCCTGCCGCGCTCGCAAACCGACGGCGAAAAGGCGTCCATCCCCAAGATCGCCATCGCGGTGGGCGATGCGGATCGGCTGCAGTGCCTGTTCACCCGCATGGGCGTAGATCCGCACGAATTCACCAACCCCGGGGGCACGGGCGCCATCAACCTCTACAATCTGCCCTCGGCGCTCAATGACAGCTCCTCCTATCGCGGCGCCTACGACGCCAGCTACAACAGCGGCGCGCAGTATCCGGATGCTGGCGCGCTTTGGGGCGATATCAACCAGCTTGCCCAGTACGACGTTCTCTTGCTTGCCTGCGGCGGCAACCAGTCGGCCACCAATCCCGCCAAGACCAGCCCGAACCCCATTTCAGACACTGCGAAGGCCAACATGGTGAACTACCTCGCGCATGGTGGCCGCGCCTTCGCCGAGCACTACCACTGGGCCTGGATCAAATCCTTCCCCACCGGCACCAAGCCCACCGACGTGCCCATCCCCTCGCCGCTCGGGGTGGACGTGGCCACCTGGATTCCTTACGACTCAAGCAACGTCCTGCCATCGACGCCCGCCCTGGTCGAGACCTCGTTCCCCAAGGGTAAGGACTTCGCCCAGTGGCTGCTTACCGTCGGGGCGTCCTCGTCGCTGGGAACCATCACCTTCGATCCCACTGACACCACGACCAAGCCCAGCGCGAAAGATGAAATCGCCACGCCGCCTTCATCGCGGCGCTGGATCTATCAACCCGAAGACGCGGCCAATCCAAGTGGCCCGGCGGCCAACACGCACTACCTCAGCTTCAATGTGTCGAGCACCGGACAGGTCATCGACCGACTCGATACGACCAGCACCAACATGTGCGGCCGCTTCGTCTACACCGGGCTGCATGTGGCCGCTGCGGCGAGCGGTGCCCATGCACCCGACAGCAAGAGCACGTTCCCGTCCCAGTGCCAGGCCGGCGACCTTTCGTCCTACGAGAAGGCCATCGAGTTCATGCTCTTCGATCTGTCATCCTGTCTCACCCCAGACCAGTCCACGGTGGGACAAACCATCATCTTCTAATCGGCCCTGGATGCGAGCGGACATCCTTATCTGAAAATTCCGGGCGCTACGGCGTCGTGACCAGCACGTCATCGACCGAGGCAATGAGTCCCTTTTCAACTTGGATACCGAGGGCGGTTTGGTCGGCGAGGCAGCCGCCGTTGGCCACCGGCACGCCATTGGTGGCTAGCAAGGCGGAGGTGCAATCGTCGTTGAAGGTCGCCACCTGGAGATCCTCGAAGAATGCCGCCAAATGAACGCTGCTGGTTCCGCTGATAGTCAGCTTGATACGGCGCCACTGATTCATGGCGATAGGCGTGGCAAAGGGCTCCCCCGAGGCAACCTCGCAGATGGTGTAGTTCCCCGAGCCGTCGGGCACCTTCTTGAAGATGCTGACCTGGCTGATGGTTCCATCCTTGGCCACCACCGCGCCCACCGCGTAGAAGACGTTGGCAGTGGCTGCGGATTGCCGAACATCCAGCCGAACCGTTCGCGTCGAGCTCGGCGGATCCTCGATGCGCAGGCGCATGGAAGCGGTGATGTTCGTCGCCGAGAACAGGTCACCGGACAAATTGCAGCGAATGCGCGTGTAGTCGGTTTGCGACGCGTCGAGCGTGACGATGGCGTTGGCCCCATCCCGTGCGTTCGTCACGGGACCATCGGACGACTCAGAGAGCAGCCAATTGACTTCGTAGCCGCCATCGAAGCCGTCGCTGAAGAGCGTCACTGGCCCGGCCGGCGAGGTGTCTCGGACGATCGCCACCTCGGGCGCGGTTTCGCGTCCTGCGGTCTCCGGGGACGAGGTCTCGGGCAGAAGCGCGTAGGCGTCTTTCATCGCCTGTGCATCGGGCAATGCATTTGCGCTATCGGAGACAATGCTGTCCCCGATGAATGCGTCGATGAATGCGTCGGCAACCCTGACGACGGTATCAGCCGCGGTATCGGGCCCGACGGAGGTGCTGTCCCGGGTGGAGGCGTCTGCACCCACGGCAACGATGGCGATAGCTGTCTGCGAGGTGCACCCGCTTGCCGACAGGCATAGGCTACCACAAACAAGTTGCAGTGTCAGGGACGACAACCTTATCCAACGGTCCATACCACTATCCTAGGCGGTTAGTCTGAGCCTGTCTCGCCGTCCCCACCGGTTTCGACCCCCACGCCGCCGTCCATGGGCTCGACGATCCTCTGGGCAATGGGAAAGCCAAGCTCGACGATCCCCTGCGCCACCATGCCGGCAACCGCCATGGCGCCTTGGGCATTCAGGTGGGTGCTGTCGCCGGGGGCGAAGTAGGCCCCGGAAGCCGTGAGGCCCAGCGTCGTCAGCCAAGCGCTGGTTTTGGCCTCTAGATCGACGACGGGCGTGCCGGTTTCCGTGCCAACGGCGAGGACGGCAGCCGTGTAGGCGGCGTGGGAATCCGGCACCGTTGCGCCAGAGAATTGCCGACGGCTGATCGAGGTCAGGAGTACCGCGAAACCGCCCAGGGCTCGCGTCTCCGCGATGTAGGTCTTGAGATAGTAGCGATAGGAGGTGTTGGGGATCGTGTAGCGGGCGGTGTCGCCGTATTTCTCGTCGTTGTGCCCAAATTCGATGAACACATAGTCGCCGGGCTTGATCGTCGTTTTCACGCTGGCCCAGAAGCCCTCGTCGATGAAGCTCTTCGAGCTGCGGCCCGACTGAGCTGCGTCGTGGATGGTCACGCCAGCACCAAAGTAGTTGCCCAGCACGGCGCCCCAGCCCACACGCGGATCCGTGGCAGGAAAGATGGCGGCGGTGGAATCTCCAGCGATGTGGATGGTGACGTTGGCGGTGAGCGCAGGGGGCGCGCCGCCCTCCCCCGCGTCCACCAAACTTGGATCGAAAGGGTCACGGACATCGGCTGCCGCCCCGGTGTCGGGTGTCGTGCTGGTGTCGGAAGGAACGACCGCTGCGACATCAGGTGCAGCGTCCGTGGCCTGACTCGCGTCGACACCATGGGCCGAATCACCGCAGCCCACGAGCAGCAGGAAGGGCACAACCAGGGCCGTGCCCGCGCAAGATCGAAGTGGATGCCTAGTCACCATGACTCCGGATGGTTACCACCACTGCGACTGGCAATCCCAGACCATCCAGCTCACAGGTTGCGCGTACCCGCTTGATTGTTGGTAGTAGCCGGGCTTCTCCACGCACGCGCAGGTGTTCGTGGATTTCGAGCTATCGATGCCCAAGGCCCACTGGGTTGTGCAGGAATTGTTCTTGGTCACGTTTCCGCTGGCCGTGGCGGCCCGGCTGCCCGCCAGATTCGTGGCTGCCGCGCTGTCCGCTGCCGCTGTCACCAGGGCGCAGCCGCCAGCGTCGGGCGCGGTGTATTTACCACCGGTGCACGACAGCTGTTTGAATCCATACATGCCTGGGGCACAGGTCTTGAGGCAGGTCTCGAAGCCCGTGATGCAGGCGGTGGCCGTGTCACCGCTCTTGGACGAGTTGGGTCCTGGACACATCACATCGGTGGTGAGGGTGGCGCCGTCCACCCGATCCACGAGGGCATGGACGTCGGACGGCTTGTAGCTGCAATTGGGACCGGGTCCTTCGCCGGTGCCGTTGGAGGCCTTGGTGGAATCGTTGTCGCTGTTCACCTGGTAGGTATTGCAAAGGGTCGGCGTTCGGAAGGTGCAGATGTTCGACAGGGTCACCTTATCGTTCTCGCTGACACCAGCGACCTGATTGACCCCAATGGCGATAACATCCGAGATGTTGACCGTGTGCTTCGCGCTGGTTGTGCACCCGCCCCCCTTGCCGCACGAACGGTAGAGCTTGCCGCCCACCTCGACGTAGACGTTCTTGATGTTGAGCGTGCTGTCGCCGCCGTTGTGCTGGATGGTCTTGTCGCGCGCTCCCTTGAAGCCGCTGTTCGAGATGGTCGAGGCGGCCGAGGCGGTTCCGTCCAAGTTGATCGTGACCGCGTCGTCACAAATGTACGAGAACCAGACGTTGTCGATGGTGCAGCTTCCCAGGCAATGGATGCCGTCGCCGACCTTCTTGCCGAAGACCACGTTCTTGACCGAACCTCCGTTGGCAACTTCGAGGATCGCCTTGGTACTGTCCTGATCACCTATCGAGCAGTCGTTGAGGTCGCCCTCGTGCAAGGCGCCTTTGCCGTCGTAATCCGTGACCGACTTGGTGCCGCTGATGGTAACCGTGGAGCCCGTGGGCGTGGGCCAAGCCGGAATCTTGCACGTGGGTGACACGGTCACGCTGGTGCCCGTGCTGCCGCCGGCCGTGCTGGCCCCGCCCGAGCCGGTGGTGCCACCGGTCGTGCTGGCACCGCCGGTTCCTGGTGTGCCGCCGGCCGGACTGCCTCCGCCTGTGCCAGGTGCACCTCCAGCCGGAGTGCTGCCACCTATTCCGGTGGTGCCGCCTGTGCGCGCCCCACCGTTGGTGGTTGTCCCGCCAGTGCCCGATGCACCGCCGCTGCTCGACCCGCCACCGGATCCCGTCGCGCCGCCGTTGCTGTTGCCGCCGCTGCCGCTGGAGGATCCACCATTGCCGCCGTTGCTGGTCGCACCGCCGTTGCTGGTCGCGCCGCCGTTGCTGGTCACGCCGCCATTGCTGGTCACGCCGCCATTGCTGGTCACGCCGCCATTGCTGGTCACGCCGCCATTGCTGGTCACGCCGCCATTGCTGGTCACGCCTGCCGCGCCAGACCCACCGTTGCTACTCGTGGCGCCCCCACTGCCGCCACGACTCGACGATTGGCCACCTGTGGCGGTTCCCCCAGTCGTCCCTCCGCCGGAGCAAGCCCCGATGGACAGCGTGATTGGCAAGAGAATGGAGAGAAGAATCCGCGTTTCTTTCATGGTCGGCTCCAAAGCGGCGATAGCCGCGTTGCTTGGCGAGACTTGTTGATCGCGGCAGTGGAGGCCCAGGCTCATTTCGGCTCACCCATACGGCAGGGCGATCTTGGGGCTGCGGTGCACCCGCAGCGAAACTGTGAGCCATATTCACGCGGTCTCGCCACCGCCACGACAAAACGCCCACACAAACATTCGGGGGAACGACCATGTCGCGAGGGTTTCTGATTTCTGCGCTGCTTTGTACGGTTTCTATTCTGATCCCATCCTGTGGCAGCCAAACCGCAAGCTCGGGTGGCACAGGCGGCGCCGAGAACGGTGGCACCACGACGGCGACGGGAGGGAACACCACCACGACGGGTGGAATGGCCGGAGGCTCGGGAGGAGCCACCACGGCTGCGGGCGGGACCACGACCGCCTCGGGTGGAGCCACCACGGCTGCGGGCGGGACCACGACCGCTGCAGGGGGAGCGCGAACCGGCGGAACCCCGGGAAGCGGTGGCTCGACTACGGCATCGGGCGGAAGTGCAACCGCGAGCGGTGGCACGACCACGGGATCGGGCGGGAAAACCACTGCAACAGGTGGATCTACCATCGGGTCCGGCGGTGCAACGACGGCGACGGGCGGCACAACGGCCGCATCCGGTGGCACACCTAGCACGGGCGGTGCAACGGTGACGGGCACGGGTGGGGTGACGACGGGTACGGGCGGAGCGACCGGGGTCGGTGGCAGCTCTGGCGGCGGCCTCGAGGTCTGGGTATCGCCGACGGGCAATGACGATACTGGCACCGGCACCAAGGACTCGCCCCTCTTTAGCATCTGCTGGGATGACAGCGACAACTCCATCAAGAAGGGTGCCTGCTACAAGTTGTGTCCCGTCGGCGCAGGCTGCAGCGCGGCCGGCGGCACCATTTGGGTCATGGATGGAACCTACAAGTACACTGCCACGCAGAAGATCGGGACCAGCAAGCTGGGAACGGCGAGCGGTCCCTTCAACGTCTATGCTGTAGCGGGCGCCAAGCCCGTTCTCGATTTCAGCGCCTTGACCGTCGATTCCACGAGCCGTGGCCTTCAGCTCGGAGGCGACTACTGGCACGTCAAAGGGCTGACCGTCACGAAGGCTGGGGACACTGGCATCTTCGTCATGGGGAACAACAACACGGTCGAACAATGTGTTGCCCACCATAACCAAGACGCTGGCATCGTGGTCGGCGTCAACAAGGATCGCTCTGGGTCGGGAAAGAACAATCTCTTCCTCAATTGCGACTCGTACCAGAACAACGATACAGACACCAACGGGGCCAATGCTGACGGGTTTGGCGCCAAGGAAAACACCGGAGGGACCGGTAACATATTCCGTGGCTGCCGGGCCTGGGACAACGCGGATGATGGTTTCGATTTCTACGGCTGGGACTCGCCGATCACGGTGGACAATTGCTGGGCCATCTCGCAGTCGAAGACCACCGGAGGCAGCAAGAGCAACGGCAATGGCTTCAAGTTGGGTGGCAACAGCGTTTCCGCTGCCCACATCCTCAAGGATCTCTACGCCACGGACAACAAATACGCCGCGGTTCCAGGCAATTGTGGTTTCACCAACAACAGCAATCCAGCTTCCATGAGTTGCACTGGTACTTGCGCGGCTTGGGGCAATTCGCGGGATGACCAGAACATCTCCGGTGTTGGCACCACGGCCCCGGGTAGCGCCACCGCCGCCAAGATGATCGCGGCACCGAGAAACGCCGACGGCTCGCTTCCTGCGATCACTTCCTTGTAGTCGTTCACGCTGCTTCTGCTGGAAAACGGCCGTGCGGACTCTCTCCCCGCGCGGCCGTTTTCGTTTGGCGTTGGATCTTGGGCCAGTGCAATCGGCCCAAACTACAGGGAGAGCGGCGCTCGGCATGCGCCGCTAAGCTCCAGGCCACCAAACACCGTCCACACTCCTCTTGCCCGGCCGCAACGCTGCCAGGAGCGCTGCCGCCCCTGGCAACCAAACGCCGCTCTCCCCAATTCCGCTTTCAATTGCCTACCCTCCGACCGCCCATACAACTAAGTTATCTAGGCTACGCTCCTCCGATGCCGATCCATGGAGAAGGTTTCATTGCTTCTTCCTGCAGCAGATGTCCTGCGGCGGAGTCCGTCCACCAGCGCAACGAACAGTCGCGTTCAAAATGTAAATTGCCCGCAACTTCTTCGTGCCAATCACCCCTTGCGCCCCCAGTCGGCCTGCCGCCCGCGGCGCGAAGTGCCCAGGACCCTTGCCGCTCCGGATGAAGCTGTACAGCGCATACGATTCCTCGAATAGCAGGGATTATGTCCGGACAAACCAAGTCCTATCGCTCGAGACAACCGCTGCGGGTCATCGCCGAGCACACGAATTGGCAGGGCCACTCGCCCGACGTGCATCATGCGATGAGGGACAACCTCGCTCGACTCAAGCAACTTGGGGTTGAGCCGATCGACGACCGAGGGTAGGTCAACGGTGCCCCGAGGAGGTGCCCCCGGGGAGGTGCCCCGGGGAG
>Ga0302322_100000840_pt1 | contig 24178 bp, 19 predicted proteins | sample Fen_T0_2_FD_203757 | JGI IMG/M metagenome (GOLD analysis project Ga0302322, IMG submission 203757) | Peat permafrost microbial communities from Stordalen Mire near Abisko, Sweden - Fen_T0_2 | ecosystem: Environmental > Terrestrial > Soil > Wetlands > Permafrost | place: Sweden: Abisko...
GCCGTGTACTCCGGAATGTCGAAGCTCACGCGGACGTGGCTTTGGGCGGCGAGGTTGTAGATTTCGTCGGGCTGCAGGGAATAGAGCAGCTTCACCAGCGAGACGCTGTCCGCGAGGTCGCCGTAGTGGAGGAAGAGGCGCTTGTCGGCGCCGTGCTCGAAGGCCTGGAGGTGGTCGATGCGACCCCGGTTCATGGTGCTCGCGCGCCGGACGAGGCCATGGACTTCGTAGCCCTTGGAGAGGAGGAGTTCGGCGAGATAGGAACCGTCCTGTCCCGTGATGCCGGTGATGAAAGCTTTCTTTTTCATGTCAATTTTTTGAGTTCGGATTCGACCAAGCGAGCGACGAGTTCCTTGAAGGGCACACTGTTTTGCCAACCGAGCAGGCGTTTGGCCTTGGAGGGATTGCCGCACGGTGCGACCGGCTCGACCGAGGTCAGCAGGGCCGCGTCCTGGCGGACGTGGTCGCGCCAATTGAGTCCGACGCATTCGAAGGCGTGGGTCACGAGGTCCTGGACGCTATGAAGTTCTCCCGTGGCCAGGACGAAGTCGTCGACGCTCTTTTGCTGCAGCATGAGCCACATGCCATGGACGTAATCGGGGGCCCAGCCCCAGTCGCGCCGGCCCTCAAGGCTGCCGAGGACGAGTTCTTGTTGCAGGCCCTTTTTGATGCGGGCGGCGGCCCGGGCGATCTTGATGGTGACAAACCCACTGCCGCGGCGAGGTGATTCGTGATTGTAGAGAATCGCGGAGCAGGTCGGCAGCCGGTACGCGATGCGGTAGATCCGGGCCATGTGCTCGGAAAAGGCCTTGGCCGCACCGTACGGCGTCGTCGGATTGAGGGGCGTCATTTCGTCCTGCGGCGAATGCGGAGGAGAACCGAAGACCTCACTGCTTGAGGCGTAGAGGAATTTGGTCGGTTCGGGGAGGTCGCGGAGAATTTCCAGGAGGCGCAGAGTCGCCATGCCGATGCTGTCGACCGTGGACTCGGGCAGTTCCAAGCTCAGGCGGGGGCTCGACTGGCCGGCGAGGTGGTAAAACTCGTTGGGTTTGGCGCGGCTGATGATCCGGCGGAGGTGAGTGGCGTCTTCGAAGGCGCCGTTATGCAGGAACAAGCGCTTGTTCAGAATTTCGGGATCAGCCACGAGATGGCGAATATTGCTGCCGGCGAGAGCGTCCGGCCGATGCACCAAGCCATGGACTTCGTAGCCTTTGGCCAGCAGGAGTTCCGCCAGGTAGGAACCGTCCTGGCCGGTGATGCCGGTGATAAAAGCGCGAGGGGTGGGCATGGGTTGGTGGCGACCCTACTTGGATGGAGGAACGCCTCGGGCTCAAGAGCTTAGTTTGGGGGCAAGGGCGGGGCGAATGGGGTGGAATCGAAAAGTCCTAAAACTCCAAACGTTTTACACGAAGGACGCAAAGGACGCAGAGCATTTTTGCCCACGAAGAACACTAAATCCACGAAAACTTGAAGTCAGCGAGGCATCAGATTTAGCCAACGACCCCGTCGTCGGGTGCGAGTCCAATTCGAAGAAGAATCGCTCCCAAGGCATCCTTTTCGTGCCGTTCGTGATATTTCGTGGGCAATCCCCCGCCGAATCAGTGCTCCGTCTCGATAGTGTAGCCTTTCGAATCCAACGTGACCGTGACGTTGCCGTTGATGCCGCTGACGTAGGTGGGAACCTTGTGTTCAATGAAATAGTTGCGGAGGCGCATGCTGCGGGCGGATTCCCAGAGGTGTTTCGGGGAGGAAATCAGCACCGTTTTCGCCGCGACACGATCGAAGAATTCGTTCGGGGCTACGCTCTCGGTGCCGTGGTGAGGCACTTTGAGGAGATCTGCGCCGATATCGACCGTGCTACCGGCTAGATAGGTCCCAAGCTTATTGTTCAAGTCTCCGGTAAACAGGATACGGGTCGGGCCATGAAATACTTTGAGGATGATCGAAGTGTCGTTCACGTCGGTTTCACCGATCGGCGTGTGGACGCCGTCGTACGCGCAGACGACATCAATTCCTGCGGTGAGACCACCCGGCAACTTACATTCGTAGAGTCGTTCGCCTGCTTTTGGCGTGTGGAAGGGGATGTGCCGGGCTCTCAATTCAGTCAGAACCGCCTGAACGTCATTCCAGTCGCAACCCCAGGGCATTTCGCGATCGGCGACTTTCTTTTCGGGAACATTGAGTATCACTTGATCCACGATTATGCCGGCCTTGAGCAGGGCCAAAAATCGGCCGTAATGGTCCCGGTGAAAATGACTGATCACGACCAGCGCCAGATGCGGGACGCCGTGCTGTTTCAGTTGAGCTAGGGCGATGCCGGGCGCATCGATAGCCTCGGCGGCATCGATGAGGATCTTCGCGCCATCCGGCATTTCGATGAGATGGCAATCCGCCTGCGCTTCGGCCGGGGTCACATTAAGCATGGTCCAGCGTGTGCGTTCCTCCTCTGCGGAGGCGAACGCCAGAGTGATTACGCTGAAAATAGCTGAACTGAGAAAAGTGCGACAAACGATGGGCAAGTGTGAATGGGGTAAAACACCTATGTTTGATTTTCGCCAGTTCAAATCGTTATCGGTTGAATGGTAGACCGCGAACTACACGGAAGGGCACGGATTTTTACACCAAGGTCGCGAAGGAAGCAAAGTGGGTGGTTTAGCCGGGTCTGGTTCTTATTCGTTCCCTTGTTGTCCTTCGTGCAAATCCAAACTCCACAGCGAGGGCGCCGTGGCTCCAGTGCTGAATCGCTGCTCCGATGGAATGCCGCTACTTGGCGACGAAGAGAGTTTGGTTAACCTGTTCGACTGCGGCTTTGGTGAATTCCGTAATAGGGTCTTCGCTTGCAGGGAGTGTGTGCAGGTGAAGCACGCCGTCGCTCAATTTGGATTCGGCGATCTGGCGAACGGCTTTGAGGGATTCCAAGGGCAAGGCCACGCGAGTGCGCTTGCCGGCATCGACCACCCGAATGGCCTGAAGATCGATTCGGGTTTCGGTCGTGCAGGGATCGAATCGCAGGGCCCTCAAGGCTTGATTCGGCAAGGGCAGGCGAATCGTCTGCAGGCCCTGATGAGGTTCCGTGGAGATGCGGACGCTTTCATTTTCGTTCAGGCCTTTCCCAGAGTCCCAAAAGAGCTGAGTGTCGGCCGGTTTGTTCGCCACCAAGTCGATTTCCAGCCAGCGATCCGAGGCCAAGGGAGGTGGAACGAAACGACTGGAGTGGATCGAGTTTTTGATCAGGCCGCGATTGCCGACGGTGGCAAACATTGCTCCGAGGCAGGCCATGAAGCCCACATGGGCCAGAAAATCGCGCCAGCTGGTTGGGCGATGGAAAGTAAACAGGACGGCGAGCAAAAGAATCAGCAGCATTCCCGTGAGGTAGCCCGTGGAGAGTAGGCAGCGGAGCAGGTTGCGGTGATTCATTCCCACCGGAACGATCGGGGCAGGTAGGTTGACCAAGCTGAACGGTTCGGTCGCCCCTTTGGTCGTCACGAGCTTCCAGCCATTGGGCACCGGCTGGACCGCATCGATCTCGTGGGAGAGGGCGAAGTCCGTGCGATTGAAATGGCATTGTTCCTCACCGCGCCGGTTGATCAGGCGAAAATTCGTGATGAGCAACTCGCCGGGCGCACGGAAGGGGTTCACGCGTAGCGCCTTTAGCGGAGCGTCCTGGAGCGGGAAAGTGTAGGTGTAAGCCTGATTGCTCGGACTGATCGGAATGCGAATCGAGTCGAGGTCCGTGAAACCCCGCCCGTAATCCAGAAAGAGCTGAGTTTCATTCGTGATGTTGGCCGCACAAGTGATCTCAAGGTAGTTGATGTCCTGGCCGGGGTTGTTGAGTGGGTACCACTCGAGCGGAACCTCCTGGGGCAACAAGAAACCAACCACGGCAAGAGCCAAGGCGAACAGACCTCGCCTCCAGGTGGGATGGAAGAGTCCGGAAACGGTGGACGGTGGGCGCTCAGCGGGCATGAACGGAGAACGGTAGACGGAAGACGGTGGACGGCAGACGGAAGACGGTGGACGGAAGACGGTGGACGGTGGACGGAAGACGGAAGACGGTAAACGGAAGGCGATTGGATGGTGAACGGTGACTATTTTGACCAGTCGCCGGATTTTAACATACTGCCGAGTCGACGTCCTACGAGCTTCGCGTTCTCCCACAATGAATCAAACGCCTTGGGGTCGAGGTAGCCGTAAGTTCGGGCTCGCAGCAACCAGTGGAGCGTCTCCTGCAATTCTGCATCCGCATCGGTTAGCTTACTCGTGAAATGGGCTGGGTAGCGGCGCTTGGACCACGCCTCCGCAATATTAGCCCCAACTGAGCGTGAGGAACGCCGAATCTGATCCGTCAGCGAATACATCTCTTCTTTCGGCCATGACTGAGTGTGCTTGAAGACAGCGAAATCCAATGCGCATGCCTCCTGGTAGATGTCCAACTCAGTAAAACTTTCTACTTTTCGGTCCATCCACGATGGTGATCAGAGCGAGGAAATTTTTCAAGGCTCGGTCGCCGGATATGCCTGCGATGGGTCGACGGTTCGGCCCGCCCGATGACAGTCGGTTGCCTGCTGCACCGGCAGTCTGCCAAACCGCCAAAGCTGCCGGCCGATCGGTGACCGCCTACCGTTTTCCGTCATCCACCGTCCGACCGTTCACCGGATCCCGCGTCCAGGACCAACGCCAAGCAGACTCAAGCCGAATCCGGCGGCGAGGCCAACGCCGAGTCCGGCGATTCCCGCCAAGGCCAAGCCACGATAGAAACTTTCAGTTTTGGTCTGCATGCTGATGCGGACGGCGTCACCGAATTGCTGGTGTTGGAAATCTTCGTAGGTTAACCGGATGTCGTTGATGAGCTGGTCGTAGACTTTTTTGAGGGATTCCACGGATTTTTGGAATTGCTCCAGCGCCTCCGTCTTTTGGATATAATCGCTCTTCATGAACGTCTCCATGTTATTCCGTCGATCCTGCATGATGGCCTTCTCTGATTGGATGCTGCGGGTGCGCAAGCTTGCGTCCAAAGCCCGGCGGACAAGGAAATTATTGGCGTCGTTGGCGAGGAGCGAGTCGATCAGACCTTGATCCACGACCGGGGAGTCTGCCCTTTGCTGACCGGACTGTGATTTGATGCCCAGGACGTAATTTTGCATGCGTTCTTGGGTCTGTTTGAGCAATGACATCACCACTTTTTCCTCCTCGGCCGCCTTGTTTTCGTCGTCGCTCAAGGTCTTGAGGTAATAGTCCATTTTAAGAAGGGCGATCTTTCGATCTTTCGACAGCCCGTTTTGGCGAATCAACCCCAGGGTTTCGTTCAGGCGGATCTGGGTGAAGAGTTGATTTTCCTTCTGGAGGTCGCTGAAGGAAAGATTCGTTCTCGCGGATCGAAACGTCCGGCTGGCACCTCCCATGGTGGCGAGTTCGCTTTCTCCGGAACGCGGTGACGTTCCCGCCATCATGCCCAGGAACGACGAAATGTTCTGACTCTCCTGACCGAGAACCAACTCGTAGTCGAAGTAATCAGCATCTTTGAGCGACTCGAAGGCTTTGCCAAAATTAAGTGGGAGAGATAGGTACGTCCTTGTAAATTTTTCCTGATAACAATTCACGATTTCGTTCAGCAGCAATTCGCGCTGGCGAGGAGAAACGGGGAAGCCTCGTGGAAGCGACAGAGACAATCTGTATTCGTCCGGTACATACGGGCGGGGCGTTTGGCCGCTGGCGCGGAGTTTGTCGCGCTCTTTCACGATGTTATCAGGAATGATGCCTTCGATGCTCAAAGCCGTTCGGATAGAGCTTTGGGAGTTTTGGTTTGTTTCCAAACCCTGCCGTTTTAGGGCTTCCGCTACTATTTCAGGTGATCGTAGATCGTCCGCTTGGAATTTCGACTTGTCAGGGTACTCACCTCTTTCAAAGCCACTAAAGCTGAATGCGACACGGGTGGACGTGGTAATAATTGAGTAGGATCCGGTCGCAAGATAAGCGATAGCGGCAATAGCCAAACCTAAAGACGCTAGACCGAAAATGAAAGGCAGGCCGTGTAACAGGCGTTTGAAGATCTCGGCAAAATTAATACTATCGTCGTCGTTAAATGGCGTGGAGGTGACGTTTTCGTTCATGGATAAGTGGTGGCGAAAAATGATTGATCAATAGTGTTTACGTGCACGTATCAGACAAGAAATACAACTGGTTACTTTTAGACACGCAATCCTACGTCTTATCTGCGGCGCAAATAAAATGATCAGATAGCCATGGCAATGAGCATCGGAACGCTGGCCGATAACTGCTGAAGATTGGCAGCAGGGCGGATTTTAGCTGCTTTATTAGAAAGCAGGCGATGTAAGGCTGGCATCCGGTTTGGCTGTACGCGATTGGGCGGAGTCTGGCCCTCTGGCATAATTATTAAACGGAATATTCAATTCAGAACTAATGGCTTTTTAGTTAGGCGCGGCCGGTCGCAGTGTTTTAGCGGGTTGGGGGATGGGGCGATCAGCATTCAGGGCATTGGGTGCATGCTGAATTTCTGGACCGCTTCATCCAAGGCGGCTTGAGTAGAGTGAACGAGCTGAGCCTGATATTCGGGGACCAGTTTACGGATTGCTAATTTTACTCTCCCTCCATCGCCCGTGACCGCTGCAGCCTTCACAACCTCCAAGCCGGTCCGCAATACCTGCAGCGGTTGAGCGACGCCGATAAATCGCATGATTTTCGCATGCGCCGTCAATGTCATATTCTCGGAATTGTAGTTCAATTCCTCGTAGAGTTTTTCGCCGGGTCGGAGGCCGGTGAATTTGATTTCGATATCAACAGCGGGATCGAGTCCGCTGAGCTCGATCAACTGCCGGGCCAGGTCGATGATTTTCATGGGCTTTCCCATATCCAAAACAAAGATTTCTCCGCTTTCTCCAAGGGTGGCACTTTGCAGTACGAGGCCAACGGCCTCATTGACCGTCATAAAGTAGCGTGTTATTTCCGGGTGGGTGATAGTGAGGGGTCCACCATCGGCGATCTGTTTTTTGAAGGTTGGGATGACACTGCCGGATGAGCCGAGTACGTTTCCGAACCGTACGGCCATAAACTTGGTCACACCGTTGCAGGAAGCCTGCAGAGCTTGAAGATAAAGTTCAGCGAGTCGCTTAGTTGCACCCATCACATTGGTAGGGTTGATCGCCTTATCGGTCGAAATCATCACGAAACGTTCGACCCCATGGGTAACCGACAATTCAGCAAGCTGGCAGGTTCCAAGGGTGTTGTTGCGGAATGCCTCCGCAGGTTGTAGCTCCATCATGGGAACATGCTTATGCGCGGCAGCGTGAAAAATGATTGCCGGACAGTAGCGTTGAAAAATCGCGGTCATGCGTTCCGCATCCATGATATCGGCGACGAGTGGAATCACATTCGCCGCCAATCCAAGACCGATCAATTCCTGCTCGATCTGAAAAAGCAGAAACTCACTGCGTTCGACCAGCAACAGCTGCTGGGGAGCAAAGCTGGCAATTTGACGGCAGAGTTCACTGCCTATGCTGCCACCAGCACCGGTAACAACCACGACTTTGTTCGTAACGAGTTCCCGAATACGGTCAGTTTGCAGGTTGATTGGATCGCGGCCCAGCAAATCTTGAATTTCAACTGGGCGGATTTGAGAGACACGCACGCGACCGGTGGCGAGCTGCTCATATGACGGAACAATTTCAAATCGCAGCTTAAGTTGATTAAGTAGGCTTACTATTTCCCTCATTCTCCGCCCGGACGCGCTTGGCATGGCGATGATGACTTCGTCGATTTTTTGACGATGAAGAAAGTCCGGTATCGTTTCGGGTGTGCCATGTACGATCACCCCATGTATGGTCGTTCCCCATTTGCGGCGGTCGTCATCAAAAAAGGCCCTTGTAATCATCCTGCGACCGCGACGCAACATGAGATCCCGGATCAGAGCAGCACCGACATCTCCAGCCCCGATGATGGCCACATTTTCTTCCTTGTCTGACGGGATACTTTTGTCGAAGTACCCTTCCCTGAATAAGCGCAAGGAGAGTCTGAAACCGCAGAGAAAGAGGAAAGTGACCAGGAAATCGGTTACAATGACTGAGCGTGGTGGGGCATATAATACCCCCAAACTGATCCATGCTCCCAAGGCTAGAGCGGCAGAGATGGCACAAACCGCTAACAATTTACCCAGATCATGAAATCCGAAGTAGGTAAGTAGACTTCCAAATTGTCCGAACGCAAACAGGAGGATAAGTTTGACCCCTACGATGCCTGAAAAAATCCAAATCCCATGAATCAGGCTCTCTGGTGGAATCTTAAAATCAAAACGGAGTTCATAAGCAAACCAGAGTGAGGCAACCAAGCCGGTAGCATAAGCGACCAGCAAGAACGATTGGCGAAGAGCGGTGGAAAAAGTTGAGGGCACTAAGGTGATCGAACAATTTACTGAATAATAGCTGTATAGGGTGGCAACTTTAAATGGGGCGGTCGGAATCGCATCGACCGATAATGCAAATTTAACTGCCCCGGCCATCTTTCAATCCGATTCGCGGAAAATACCAAGCAATCCTCAGCCATTTTGCGCTCCTTGGGACAGTGCCGTGGATATAGGCGAAGTGCCTGCGCAGCGCTCATCGAGTGTATATGGAGCCGCAAGCGACTGGAACGACCGCGAATGTCACGGGTAGGGTAAACCGAGCCGGATGAGGGCGACCTCGAAATCCATGGCGAAAGTAAAGTCGACCCCGTGTAGGAACAGATCAATGGAAAGGTCGGTAACCTCTTGGTTCGCCGAAATGGGGGGCGTTGCCATTGCCAGCGGCCTTCGTAGCCGACGCAATCGGCTACGGAGGGGGCAGGTGGAGCAACGGGGGTGTTTCCGGCAATGCGCCGCGTACGGCAATCGCTCTTTGCCGATCTGCGTTGCGCGAACATTGTGAGGCGGGGCGAAGCCTCGTGGCATTTCGGCGCATTTCGCTCTTTCAGGAAAAGCCTTCGGGAAGGGGCTTGGATGCGCCGATCGTTCGGCAAGATTAGTTCATTTTTCCTTGAACTCAGGCGTGGTGGGCGCGAATTTAGCCGTTTCTTGGCTGCCCAAAAAACTACTCCAACCCCGTTGCGACACTCATTTGAAGACGAGTGCGTCTCCTTCTTTGAGGAGGTGGTGCAGCTTTTCGGGGTACCAAAGTCGGTGGGCCAGATCTATGGTTTGCTTTATGCCTCACCTGGGCCGCTCGGATTTCCTGACATAGTCGAAAGACTCGAGATCAGCAAAGGCTCGGTCAGCCAAGGGCTGCAACTTCTCAGATCACTAGGGGCGATTCTGGAGGTAGAGAGCAAGAATGGGGACGGGCGTGGCACCCTGTACGAACCAGAGTTGAGCTTGCGCCAGCTCGTGGCGGGTATCCTGCGCGAACGCATTGCGCCGATGGCTGCGCCTAGTGCTGATCGCCTGAGGCGTCTGCAGCAACTCGCGGAGCAAGCTCCCGAGAATACGAAATTCTATTTGGGACGTGCGAAGCAACTTGGGACCTGGCGTAAGCGGTTTACCACCGTGCTGCCACTACTCACTGCGCTGCTCGGCCCGAAGAAAAAGAACAAGTGATCGAAACCACGGGCTTATCTGCCTGCTTTCGGTTGCGTCCTCCCGGACGTGACGGGGCGAAGCTCGCCCAGAGTTTTCCTTCGAAAACGGCTGATGAGTTTCGTGCCATTCTCGGTACGCGACACCCATGAGGCGATGTTGGCAAAAAAGGATACCGTGAGCGGCATTCGTCGAAATCTTCTGAGCAGCATTTACCTGGCCGGAGCCAATTCGCTATCGCAACTGGCGCTCGTCCCGGTGTTCCTCCATTGCTGGGGTCAGCAGGTCTACGGGGAGTGGTTGGTGTTGTTTACGGTCCCTGCGTTTTTTGTTTTCTCTGATGTCGGACTTTCCAGTGCGGTGGGCAACGCACTCACGATCGCGCTCGGGCAAGGCCGGGTACGCGAAGCAGAGCGGTCGTTCAACGCGGCGTGGAAGTTTCAGGTGATTGCGTGGGTTGGGATATTCTGCGTCTTGGGCCTGCTCTTGATTTTTTCCCCCCTGCGGGAGGGGCTTGGCGTCCCGCAAATGGATCTCGGGAAATTCTCGCTTACCGTCTTGATGCTGAGTCTATACTCGCTGGCATCCCTCCAGGCGAGCATGCTCTCGGCAATTTACCGCGCGGCGGGAACCTATGCGAATTATCTCTCATGGAGTGCGCATGCACGTATTCTTGAAGCGGTCCTTGTCGCGGTGGTGCTGGCCAGCGGCGGAAGGATAATTGCTGTTGCGGCTGCGATGCTTGCCGTGCGCGCCTTTGGAACCGTGATTCTTTATGAGAAAGGCCGCCGGCTATTGCCTGGCGTGTGCTGCCGGTTGTTTTCTGGGACGTGGGCGGATCTTGTTCCTTTGCTGCCGTCCGGACTTGCGTTCCTCTCGTTTCCCGTAGCCAACGCCTTGGTCAATCAAGGGACTGTTCTGGTGGTTAATCATATGGCCGGACCGGCGGCGGTTGTTTTGCTGAATGTTTGTCGCCAACTCGCCCGTATCTTTCAGCAGGGTACGAGCACGATTCTAACGGCATTTCAGCCAGAGATGACACGGGCCTACGGCGCTAAAAACGGAGTGCGTGTCCGGCAGTTGCAGTCAGCCGCGTTGCTTCCCGTATGTCTGGTGGCGATTCCGTTCATCGCCGGCGTGACGGTATTCGGCGCGGACGTTATTCAGGGGTGGACGCGCAAGGACTTGGGCGTAACTTGGCCTTTGATGTTTGCCTGCTCGGTAGAGGCGGTAACCTTCGGCGGAGGTGCGTTGTGCAGCCTGCTGCCGTGGGCAATAAACCGCATCCGCGCCCTCAGTCTTGTCTATATTCTCTTAAATGCCGGTGCGTTGCTGGGAGGTGCGGTGCTGATGGGACCATTCGGGCTGACTGGACTCGTCGGCGCATTCTGCCTAGCCGGGACCGCGTATTGTGCGACCGGCCTTTTTTTGGGCTGCCGGCTGGGCGGATTTGCTTTGCGGGACTTGTGGTCGCCGCGCGAGATTGCCGCCACGGTCGCTTGGTGGAGAACGAGAAAAGCCTGACTCAAACACTCATCCAGACTTTCATTTTAATATCATGAGATCGCTCCTGCCCATTTCGTGGCGTCGTCGATTACGGCGTAGTTTCGATCGATGCTTCTGTCGCCCGGGATTGAACCTGAGCCGGATCGGACAGGGGGCGGCGTGGACGGTGCTTGCGTCGCGCTTGGGGCCGGGCTCGGTGGTGCTTTCCGGCGGAGCAGGCAATGATATTTCTTTTGAGCTCGAACTGGCGTCCCGCTTTGGGTGCCGGGTGGCGGTGTTTGATCCGTCGCCCACAGGATCGGCAACCTTTGATGCGGTGCAGGTCCCTCCCGCAGGGATCTCTTTTCACAAACTGGGTTTGGCCAACGAGACACGCTCGATCACGTTCGCCCGACCTATGGATGAAGCCGAGGGATCCTTTAGTGTAGCCACTACAAGTCTTGGGACTGTCGAGTTCGCTTGTGTCTCGCCGAAGGAAGCTCTGAGCGTCGCGGGCCTGGGCCAGCCTGAATTGCTGAAAATCGATATCGAGGGTTTTGAATATGAGTTCTTGGAAAAGATGATCGAGCAAGGGATTCGGCCGCCGCAGATCGCGGTCGAATTTCACCACTTTATGGCTCACGTGCCTTTGCGTCGGACTTTATCCGTTCTCTGGCGACTCAGGCGTTCTGGCTATGTGATTGCTCACAAGGAGCAGTGCGACTTTCTACTGATACATCGGAGCGTGATTCTCCCATGACACCTCAAGTCACCCTCGTTGTTCCAGGGCGCTGGCATGCGTTTGATTTTGCGCGGGAGTTGCAGTGCCTAGGCGCGTTGCATCGCATTATCACCAATTATCCGAAAAGCCGGACGAGGCGATGGGGTATTCCGGACGACAAAGTGGTTAGCCTCCCCCTTACGCTTTTGCTGACTAAGGCTGCTTGGAAATTGGGCGGAGAGCGTTTTGCCACGCGCCATAATTTTCGGATAAACAATCTCTTCGCGCGTGCAGCTGCGGAGAAGCTTGGTAATCCAGATGTGGTGCATGGGTGGTCGGGGACTGCCGAGCCGTCAATTATCAAAGCGAGAGATCGCGGGATCGTCACGGTGCTCGAGCGAAGTTCCTCGCATATGCTTGAGCAGTGCCGGATCCTGCGTGAGGAGTACGCGTCGCTCGGGCTTCGCTGGGAGGAAACGCCCCCTGCAACTGTCGATGGGGAGTTGCGGGAATACGAACTTGTCAACCAAGTGTTTGTTCCGAGTCTCTTTGTGGAACGCAGTTTCCTCGCCCGGAAGTTTCCTGCCCGTCGACTATTCCGGAATGGATTTGGTGTTGATCTGACTCGGTTTAAACCCGGTAGGAAACCGGATGATATCTTTCGCGTGATTTACGCGGGGGCACTGAGCATACGCAAAGGCGTCCATCACCTGGCGAACGCATTTCGGGCAGCGGGCATACCTCGCAGTGAGCTGCTTCTGGTGGGGGGGGCCTCGCCAGAAACCGACCGTCTTATAGGAGAGGATACGACAGGCATCCGCCGCGTTGGACACTTGCCGCAAACTGAACTTCCGAGACTTTATCAGACAGGTTCGGTTTTTGCCATGGCCAGCCTCGAGGAGGGGCAGGCTTATGTTCAGGCGCAGGCGCTCGCGTGTGGTTTGCCGTTAGTTTGTACAACCAATACGGGCGGGGAAGATTTCTTGCTTATGAGCGGAGCAGGTGTCGCCAGAGGGGCTGGCGTCATTGAATATCCGGCCGGCTACTTGGTCCCTGCTGGGGATCCTGCAGCCATGGCTATGGCTTTGCGTGCGTTGGCCAGGGATCCGGCTCTCTTGCACGCCAAGCAGACAGCCGCCGCGCATCTCGCTGAGCGAGATTTGTCCTGGGCTCGATACGCGGAGGCCAACCTCGGTGCTTATCGGCGGTTGTTGATGGAATCTTCTATCTCCGAATCGTGACAACCGGACTCAGATTGGCGGCGTGTGCAACGCACCCAATACAATATCATTCGCCCGTTTGGCGCCGTTTGGCCGCGGAACCCGGTATCGAGTTCGAAGCATTCTATGGCACCGACATCAGCGTGCGTGGCTACAAGGATTCTGAATTCGGAACTACTGTAAAGTGGGATACCCCTTTGACCGCAGGGTTCAAGCATACCTGTCTCTCAACCGATCCGAGAATACAATCCGTGGATTTCTGGAATCCGACCGCATCCGGCCTGATGCGGGAATTCCGCCGATTCCGCCCGGACGTAGTGCTGCTTACCGCGTACAGTGGACTTTTCAATATGGGGGCCTGGCGAGCGGCGCGTGCGGTCGGCGCTAAAGTGATCATGAGGCACGAAGCGTCGGATGTGGCGGTTTCTCGATCGCGCTGGAAGGAGTGGGGGCGTGATCTGCTACTGCGCCGACTGTACGTGCGCATCGACGGGTTTGCCGTGATTGGAAGCGAGGCGCGCCGGCATTTGCTCCGTCTAAAGGTGGGCGAACAAAAAATGGAGCCGGCACCATATTGCGTAGATAGCGACTTTTTTGCCGGCGAAATGGCGCGTTGGCTGCCGCAACGAGGCACAATCCGAGGGGAGTTCGGCATGGTCGAAGGAGATATCGCTCTGGTTTTTTCCGGTAAGCTGATACCTAAGAAAGATCCGCTGCTGATACTAACGGCCCTGGCCCGGCTGGATCCCAAGGTGCGCGCTCGTATCCATTTGTTGGTGGCTGGTGATGGTGAGTTGCGAGACGCCTTGATTGCGGCCGGCCGGCAACAGCTCGGAGAGCGGCTTCATTTTTTCGGTTTCCTGAACCAAACGGAAATCGGCCGCGTGTACGCGTGCGGCGACGTGCTAGTTCTCCCCTCCCGTCGGGGTGCAGGCGAAACGTGGGGATTGGTTGTTAATGAGGCAATGCAGTTTGGTCTGGCGCCGCTGGTCAGCGATGGTGTGGGCTGTGCCCCGGATTTAGTATTGGGCGACGGCGGACGGGTGTTTGCCAGCGCAGACTCTGAGGAATTGGCGGAGGCAATACGCATTGTAGCCACTGATCTCAGCGCACGGGGAGAGCAAATTCGTGCGAGTGTCCGCCTGCGGGCCGGCACCCACAGCTCTGCAACGGCGGTAGCAGGAATCGCAACGCTTGCCCGGAGAGTCTTATTATGATCACGTCATTGTTTCCAAACACTCGCGCTTGGACGGATAAAGTTGGTCCCTTAAAGTACTGGTCTCGAATGGCGACCCGCCAGTTTGCAAAACGAGTATTGCGGCGTGGCCTTTGGTTAAAACTTCCTAATGGCCGCTCAGTCTGGCTCCCAGACGACAGTGCGTTTTCCTCGGTGGCATGGGTCACCAAAGGAGCCGTGGATGACGGGTTCGAAGTCTTGCTGCGCAAGCTGGGAGAATCGGGTACGGCATTCTTTGATGTAGGAGCTCATTTCGGGTTTTACTGTGCCTTTTTGTGCGACCGCCATACTCCCTGCGTTGCCTTTGAACCAGACTGCCGGACCCTTCCGGCTCTTCAACGTAATCTCGCTGCTATTCCGGGCGCAGTATGTGTCTCAGCAGCAGTTTCTGATCGCGCAGGCGAAGTTCGTTTCTCACAATCCTCGTCCTCGCCCGAAAGTCGTGTGCTGGCGGGGGGCGAGCAAGTAGATGAACGCTTCATGAAAAAAGTTCCAGTGGTCCAAATCGACCAGATCTGGCGTGATCAGGGCCTCCCAAAAGTTGGCGTGGTTAAGATCGATACCGAGGGACATGAGACGTTTGTACTTACTGGGGCGATGTCTATGATCGAAGCGAACCGCCCGATAATGTTGATCGAGGCAACGGCACAAACCTTGGCAGCCCATGTGGCATGGCTTGATTCGCTTGGGTATGTTGCCCTAACCCTTAGCGATAGGCATCATGCGAAAGGCCAGCACGCGACAGTCGCGCCGCTATACAACCTCGCGGTAGCATTCAAAAGCGGCATGATCTTGATGGTTCCGGAGCATGTTCGAAGCAAAGCCGCCTGGCAGGATGTTGTCTCTGGTCGTTACGATTTTTCATTTGCCTCTGGCAATTGGCCATCTGTGCCAAAACGTTCGCTTTAGAGGTGAGCTGCTTGAGAACCGTAACACCCCATCTCCGCCATGAATAAAACCGAGTTCCGAAATCGTGCCTATGGATGCTACGTCACTGGCTTCAAACAGGTAGACGCGACCAGCAATGTAAGCGACTCTCCCTCTGCACTGCGTTACCGCCATTATCTCAGGCGAAGGCTGAGCCCTTGGCTGGAGCGAGTAGCGAAAGATGCTGAAATTGCAGATTTAGGCTGCGGGGACGGTATGCTCCTGCGGGTGTTTCAGGAAATGGGCTTTCAGAACTTGCATGGAGTTGAGGGGAGTCCTGAGATGCACCGTTTATGCCAGACAAGTTTCCCAGGAGTTGAGCAGGGGGACTTGCGTGCTTACCTGCGTCGCAAGGCGGGAGCATTCGATGTGATTGCCCTGTTTGATGTGATCGAGCATTTTACCAGAGAGGAAGGCGTGGAAGTGTTGGATGAAATCAACGCCGCGCTGCGGCCGGGTGGTTTGCTACTATTGCAGCTGCCTAACGGAGATTCTCCCTTTGCAGAGGCTGTGTTTGCGGGAGATATAACTCACGAAGCGCTTTATACGCGGGGGAGTTTAGGGCACATCCTTGCGATCGGCGGCTTTGAGCTCCTGGCGCTCGATGAACACTCGGCGGAACCAGTGGATTTCCGTTCTGCTGTTCGCTGGCTGGCCTGGCGCTGTCTCCGCTCAGGTATCGCATTTTGTCACCGAGTGGAAACCGGCGGTGTTTCTACCGGCGTATATTCTAGGGTGATGCGCGCGGTTGCGCGGAAGCGCTGAATTTGCCGACTGATTGACCATGCGAATTCTTTTCCTTGGAGATGACCATCCACTGCTTACCAGCGGGCATCGCGCGGCAGCCTTGCGCCGATTAGGTCATGAGGTGACGGTTTTGAATCCAAGCGCTTCTCTTCCCCGAAGTCGGATTGTCGGCGGCTTGAGCACCCGTGTCGGCCTGTGGCCCTTTGTGCCATGGGTAGATGCGTCGCTGCGTCGGAAAATAGGCCAGGCGCAATTCGAGCTCACATGGGTGGATTGCGGACCGGAGCTTGGGCCCGGGTTTCATCGCTGGCTCCGGGAGCGGGGTATGAAGATAGTGAATTACAACGTAGACGATCCATTCGGTCCCCGCGACGGACATAAGTGGGACCTTTATCGACGCTCGGTTCGATTTCATGACGTGACGGCCGTGGTGCGGCAGGAAAACGTGAAGGAGGCTGAAGACGCTGGTGCCCGCCGAATTTTGCATGTGTTTCGTTCCTACGATCCGGTCGCTCACGCTCCATTGCCGCTAAACGACGAGGAACGACGCGCATGGCAGAGTGACGTGATTTTTGTGGGCTCCTGGATGCCGGAACGCGGACCTTTTATGGTAAGGCTTCTTGATGCGGGGGTTCCTTTGACGATTCGTGGCGATCACTGGGAGAAGGCCCCTGAATATGAGCGTTTGCGCTCAGTCATCCGAGGGCAAGCCATCTACGGCCCGGATTACGTCCGGGCAATCCAGTGTGCAAAAGTCGCGCTTGGACTGCTCTCGAAGGGGAATCGCGATCTGCATACCCAGCGGAGTGCTGAAGTGCCATTTATCGGCGGCGCGGTCTTTTGTGCGGAGCGCACGATTGAACACGAAACGCTGTTTCAAGACGGGGTTGATGCGTTGTTGTGGCGTGATAGTAAAGAGTGCGCTCAGGCGTGCGCCAAGCTCCTGGCCGACGAAATTATGCGTGACCGCATGGCGCGATCTGCGCGTGCTCGCATCGTAGGGGCCGGCCTATCGAACGACTTGATCGCAGCGCGAATTCTGTCCGCGCTTCAACTCAGCGAGAGCAGTGAAGGCCTATCCCAGTCAATGCCGCCATTCGCCACGCGAGTAAAGATTAGGCCGACGGATCCTCAACGATAATGCCTGTATCGACGTTGGACATTCTTTCGCTTGGGCTTACAGCCGCAGTTGGACTGGCTGGAGTGATTTCCGTCTTTCGTCACGCTGATCGAAGGATAAATCTGCCAGTGCTGTTTCTAACGTGCTTGTTTCTTTATCTCGGTGGGGGAGGTTGTTTTTCTCTAATGGTAGGCGATCCCTGGGATCTTAAAAACTACATGGATTTGTACGCGATCGCGCCGGGTGATATTACACGTGGTTGTCTCGCGGTCATGGCTCATGGGCTGGCGTTGTGGTTCATGGCCCATGTGCTCCCCAAGCCCGTAGTCGTTTCCCATTCCGAAATTGTCCATTTGGTCCAGCTGGTCATTAAGGACCCCTATCTGAAACTGGTTTTGGTCGGAGCCGCGATTGTGCAGGTTTATGCCCTGGCAATTGGTTCATTTGGATTCGAGGGAGTGTTGCTCGATACAAGCACAGGGGAGTTGGGAATGGCTTCACCTTGGGCATTGTTGGCCAACTGGATGAGCACCGCGCTTGCGCCGACCTGCGTTTTTGTCGCGGCCGCGCGACGCAAAATTACGCTGCCTTTGCTGGTCGGGTTTCTATGGAATCTTGGGCTCGTTGCGCTTGTGAGCCGGCGCAACTTTCTCTCGGTAACGTTCATTTCAATCCTGCCTCTTTTTATTTTCTCTTTTAGTCGCAGGCTTCGCTTGACGGTCATATTCTCCGCGGCAGGTGCAGGGATCTTTGCAATGGTTGTATTTTTTAGCTTTCGCTTGTCGATGTGGGAGCACGAATTGGATCGCACTAAGGTGGGAGGCATTGTTTTGGGCGGAGTCGGAATGCTGAAAGACCGTGAAATGATAAAGTCCCGCCTCTTGGAGAACGTTTCTACGCGAACCCTTAACATTTGCTATACGAGTTTGATTGCGAAGCACTCTCACTGGGCCACCGGCGCAAACGGCGAAATCCTAGGGTATAGCTTCGCTTCGATTGTGCCGACGTTCCTCTACCCGCAAAAACCATATTTTAGCGCAATCGGAGGAGAAGAGGGCGTGACGATGCGGGTCTTTTCGATTCAGACGGAACGAGATGAAAATAATTCGATCGTGACGGCCGCACTAACAGATTTCGGATACCTCGGTCTTTTGGCATACGCCATTGTCCTCTATTTGATCATAGCTATAGCGGTGAAAGCTGTCCGCTGTTGCCGAATTACGTCGCTGAGTCTGTCGGCATTGTGCCTTCTCCTATTCACGCTGACAGACATCGAGAATCAATTCGCAGCTATGTTAGTATCGCTTCGTTTAATTGTGACGCTTTGCATAGTTGGAGGCGCTTGGATTGGGCTTCTGCCTCGAAAAGCCAAGGGGTTATTGCAATGACTTCGGTCAGGCTCTTTCTGCGCAATCCGGGTGGCGAGGGGTTCAGCATTGAACGGTTGTTTCGCGAACTGGCGGAAAACGTGCCTCCTGACATTGTCTGCGAATCGCGAATGTGCGCGTTTGTGAGCCGCGGGCTATTTCGGCGACTTTATTGCGTGGCCGAAGCATCTTGGAGGCAAGGGTCGGTCAATCACGTCACTGGGGATGTTCACTATCTCGCAATCGGCCTTCCGGGCGATAGGACCATATTGTCCGTAATGGACTGTGTGAATCTACGTCGTCTTTCGGGTTGGAGGCGGAGGGTGCTGAAATTCTTTTGGTACACTTGGCCGCTGGCCCGAGTACGCGTTGTGACGACGATTTCCGAATCGACGAGGCAAGAGTTGATTCAGCTCACCGCTGTACCACCCGATAAAGTTCGCGTCGTGCACTGCAATGTTTCGCCGGTATTTGTACCTGTCCCGACGGTTTTTAACTCCACGACGCCGCGAATCCTGCTGATCGGTACAACTCCGAATAAAAATTTGGAGCGTGTCGCTAAGGCGCTTAGGGGGCTTCGCTGCGAAGTTGAACTCATAGGTACTCCTGCCGCCCATCTACGGGCCATGTTCGACGCCTGTGGTGTGGAGTTCCGCATGCTGGGTAATGTTCCTGACGCGTCGGTTGCAGACGCGTATCGGCGTTGTGATATATTGCTTTTTCCATCAACTTATGAGGGCTTCGGTATGCCGATCGTGGAGGCGCAAGCGGTGGGACGGCCGGTAATCACTAGCAACTGCTCGGCGATGCCTGAGGCAGCTGGGAACGGGGCGTGTCTCGTTGATCCTTTCGATCCGGCGTCCATTCGTGCTGGCGTCGAGCGTATTATTGACGATGCAAGTTATCGTGACGAGCTGGTGCAGCGGGGGTTTGTGAATAGCCAGCGTTTTTCGATCACCAAGATCGCAGCGGATTATGCAGCTATTTACCGAGAGGTCGCTGCGGAAGCGGCGAAAAAATAATGACCGAATTCTTTTGTGCTGCGGCTGAGTGGAATTGTGCAGGAGTGACGCCACTTATTGAGACGATTTCGAAGTGCCATAAAAACATGCTTCCATGTGTGGAATAGCCAGTGTCTTCGGTGACCCTTCGCTGATTCGGTTCGACTGGATCGCACCGCGCCTGCTAACAGGCTTGCGTCATCGTGGTCCGGATCACCAGCAGGTTTGGCAGACAGAAGTCGCCCCAGGGCGGGCCCTTTGCCTGCTGCACACCCGACTGGCCATACTTGATCTTTCCCCTGCGGGACGGCAGCCCATGACCGATCCGGAAACGGGCAACGTCATCGTTTTTAACGGTGAGATCTACAACTTTGCGGAGCTCAGGTCCGAGTTGCGGAAGCTGGATCCAAGCTACCAATTTCGCTCAACCTCTGATACGGAAGTACTCCTGCGCGGCTATGCTGCGTGGGGGACGGAAATGCTGAAGCGGTTGGATGGAATGTTTGCCTTCGTGCTCTACGATCGCCGTCGTGGGACGTTGCTGGTTGCCCGCGATCACGTCGGGATCAAACCGCTGTATTTCGTTGAAATGCGGGGCGGTGGGCTGGCTTTTGCATCTGAAGTTCGCGCATTGATGGACGCGGGGCTCTGCTCGAGGCAAATTGACCCAGCGGGCATGGCCTCGTTTTTGCGTACAGGAGCGGTGGAGGAGCCCGCAACGATCTGCCGGGGCGTATTCGCTTTTCCGCCTGGATCATGGTCTGAGATTTCCCTCACGGCGCCCCGATTGCCTGTACCGGTTCGCTACTGGCGAGCGGAAGATTTTCTTACGGCTCGCTCGGACGGCAACGATCACCGCGCCCTCTTGGAGGCGACAGTGCGCGAGCAGTTGGTCGCGGATGTTCCGGTGGGTTTGTTTCTGTCTGCGGGAGTCGATTCGACCGTCCTTGCTGTGATGGCGACGAAATTTGCGCCCGGTTCTTTGCAGGCGTTCACCATCCGTTCGGGAGAAGGTGCCGACGATGAGGCCGATCTCGCCGCGGCCACCGCGCGCCGCCTGGGAATTCGCCATGTGATTGAACCTTTGGCTGCGGCCAGAGCGGAAGCCTGGGTGTTGGATGGCGTAGCGGCCATGGACCAGCCTTCGTCGGATGGCATCAACAGCTACCTGATCTCACGGGTGTCGCGGGGAAAAGGTATGACCGCAGTTCTGGCGGGGACCGGGGCGGATGAGTTGCATGGTGGGTATCCCCATTTTGGCAATCTGGCGAAGTGGCGAAATCCGATCATGGGCCTTGTCGCAGATGCGGCGCTCATCCGCGGTTTGCGACTGACGAAACGGACTACCGCGGCCGAGCGTTTGGAACTGATTCGTGCGGCGGCGCCCTCGATCGGCGCGATGCTGGCGGAGAAGCGCCGGTACTTCACGCCGTCATGGATCGCTCAGTACGCTCCGCATTGGACCGACGCGGGCGGCGAGTTTGTACCCGCGGTAGACGAACCGGCCGAAGCCAAGGATGCGATCATGATTGGAGAACTGGCGGGCTATCTGCGCAACATGCTGCTGCGGGACAGCGATTGGGCGACCATGGCGAACGCCCAAGAATTGCGTGTTCCGTATCTGGGCAGACGTTATATGGAATTTGTCCTGGGTCTTCCCTGGTCGGAAAAAGCCCGGAAGGGCAGGGGGCCGAACAAGCCCCTGCTCTCCCGGGAGATCCCGGAGGACCTTCGCGAGATTACCCGCCGTCCGAAGACGGGATTCGAACTCGACTATCCCGGTATGCTGCTCGGCCCGCATGCGGAATTTTTTCGCGGAGCGATCCGCTCTCTCGGCGCGACAGGGTTCGCTCTTGACGGGGACCGCTTGCTGAAGGCGCTGGGGACCGCGCCCTCGCACAAGGAGGCGCGCCGTTTGTGGTCGCTTTTGTGTCTGGGGGCCTACGTCCAGAAGCATAGTCTTTTCCTGTGATGAAATTGTCCTTCCCCGTATTCCTATTCCCTTCGTGTGTTCATGAAAAAATGGGCCAGATGATGCCGTTTGCTGGCGCGCGTATTTTTGTCTGGTTCTCGGGTTTGTTCTTGGGGGCGCTGTTCGCCACGGCAGCGGATCAACTTCGGGCTGGGCATGTCATCGAATTACCGTCTGGGCAGCGGAGCCTCGATGTAGAAATCTCCGTAGAATATGGTGGCATGCATCGGATTTTCGTACGCGGGCTGGCGTATGGTGGCGCGGTCGTTGTAGGCGTAAATGGTCAGTTTCCGCAGGCGGTGGAGCTTCTCGCCTCGGGCGGATTAAAATCTGGTCGCGCAGACTGCGCTTGGATTACGGCTGAGCTGGTGAAGGGAAAAAATCGGGTGCATATTGAGGAGAAAGAGGGGGTGCAGATCGTACACGTGCCGGACAGTTCAATCTGGTTTGGAGCGGCGTCGGATGCGGGAGCGAAACCGAGGTTTTCGGTCGATTTCTCAGATTGGCAAAAAACTGAATCGGAGTACCCGTTCGCGGTTTACCATGGGTCCGCAGGCGAGGAATTTCTCTATTTCAGCGGGAAGTTCGATTACTACTACGGCGAATCCTACACCGCGGAGGTTGATGGTATTTCCGGAAGTTCGGGGCAATCTGAAGCGACGCTGACGTATTGTGCCCGGCACCCCTCGGTCGGGTTGCGCATGCCGATGCAGGTCACGTTAGTCCGCAGTGACCTAGCGGGAAACTTCAGCCTCCGGGTGCGTCAGGTGCTCCAGGCTGAAGGGATCCCGCAGTGGAAGGATAACGTCGAGTTTCTTCATGTTGTGCTGAACAGGGGTTACGGACGTGATTGGGCGGATGGCGAACCAGACTGGACTTGGTTCCGAACGGGACCGGAGGGGAATGCCGATACCCTTGGCGCGAGCCGCACTGCGTTTGCTCGTATGAGAGACTGGTCCGCCCGCACTTACTCGTTCGCGTCGAGCACAGCGAATCCCGCCGAGCGTGGTACTTCGGGGATTCATCATACCGGTGCGGCGTTTCTGATGGATGGCATCAACGGGGTGGGGGGGTGGTTTAGCAAGAAAGGTGTCGGAAGCTGCGGCCTCGTTTTCCACCGATATCGCGCAAATTTTCGTCATGATATTCGCCCCCTCTACAGCCACTGTGGCGACGGGGCCGATACGCATTTTTGTCTCTTCTGGGGCGGATTGTTTAGTCCGCTTGGAATGAGGCAGGGCGACGAGATCGAGATCGAGTACAGTCTTTGTTTTTTTCCCTCCGAGCTGCAATTGACGGATGTAATGGATATCAACGCAGTCGACCTTGACGTGTTCGGCGACGAGTCGGTGCATAAGTCTCCGTTGCGCGGCTGGGTGGGTACGACGGATATGGCAGGGTTGGTTCGCGAAGATGGCTCGATGCTCCTTCTCGGGCTGGCGGGGGGAACGGGCCGATTTGCCTTGCCGGCTGAATTCACCGCGAATGCGAAGTCAGTGCAGCGCCTTTCCGATGCCGGGCGTGACACGCGCACGAATGCGCGAATGGAAAGCGGACAGGTAGAAGCGGCCCCGGGCGAGTTTGTGATCATTGATCGCGGAGCGGCGTTGAAGCCGGCTGCTACTCAATAAGGCGGGGCGGCCCCAAAACGCATACTTAACTTTTGTGAATCAATCGCTCGCGGGTTCTAATAGCTTTCCGAGGCATTTACATACCTTGGATGCTGTTCGCGGCTTGGCTGCACTCGCAGTTGTTTTCTGGCATTGGGTTCATTTTTTTCTACAAGACACGCCGCATTTTCAGCGTGAGCTGCAGCCGTTGTACTCCGTATTTGCTCCTTTATATACTCAAGGCTGGAGGGCGGTGGATTTGTTTTTCTGCCTCTCAGGGTTCATTTTTTACTGGCGCTACTCTGGAATGGTCGCCGAGAGGACGATTTCCTCCAGGAATTTTTTTGTGATGAGATTTGCCCGTTTGTATCCACTGCATGCGCTGACGCTCGTTGCCGTTGCGGTGGGGCAGCAGATCATGATGGCGCAAAGAGGGTCGTACTTTGTTTATCCATACAATGACTTCTATCATTTTGCGCTGCAGACGTTATTCGCCGCGAATTGGGGCTTGCAGAAAGGCTGGTCGTTCAACGCTCCAGTTTGGTCGGTCGCATATGAGCTTGGGCTTTACGCAGTTTTTTTTGTCGTTTGTTTCTACAATTTCCGGCGTTGGTGGCATCTTGCCCTGATGAGCAGTTTGGGTTGTGGATTGACGTTTTCTAGCTACCCGACGCTGCATCAGTTCGGCGTATGTACTGTGAGCTTTTTTATGGGAGGGCTGGCTTTTCACGGAGCTCGTTTTCTCGTGCGCTGCTCGGTGAGTACGGGTGCGCTGACCATCCTGAGTGGACTGACCATTCTGATCTGGATTTTGACGCCATCAACGCCTTGGGAAAGTGTCGTCTCCGCGCATGCCAATGGACGGCTTAGATTTGGTGTCAGTCAGTTGGCCTCACCGCTGCTAAAGCTGTGGTACAACCATTCATTCAGTCTGATTGTCTTTCCCATGACAATCATGGTGGTTGCCCTTTGGGAGGTCAGGTGGAGGTCGGTTGCTAGCTGGGCGGGGGTTTTAGGGCGCATCAGTTATTCGTCCTATTTGCTGCATTTTCCGCTGCAGCTTGTTTTCGCCGGTGTAGCTGCGCGCTTGGGGTTTTCGTATGCATTTTTCTATACGCCGGTGGCACTTTGGCTTTTCTTTGGGACCCTGATTCCCTTGTCTCTTTTGACCTATCACTTCTTCGAACTACCGTGCCAAAGAGCTATTCG
>Ga0302322_100000841_pt1 | contig 24172 bp, 22 predicted proteins | sample Fen_T0_2_FD_203757 | JGI IMG/M metagenome (GOLD analysis project Ga0302322, IMG submission 203757) | Peat permafrost microbial communities from Stordalen Mire near Abisko, Sweden - Fen_T0_2 | ecosystem: Environmental > Terrestrial > Soil > Wetlands > Permafrost | place: Sweden: Abisko...
AAGGACGGTTGCCCGTTGAGCTTCGCCAGCCAGCACTCGCGGCTGTCGCCCCTGCGCATGTGGTTCCGTTGGATGACGCGGCAGAACTATCTCTTGCACAACCCGGCATCGGAGATCGAGCTGCCCAAGCTGCCGAAGCCGTTGCCACGTGTGCTGACCGCATCCGAAGCTGAACTGATCCTGCATCAGCCCAACGTCGCCGACCCGCTCGGTATCCGCGACCGCGCCATGCTGGAGATGTTTTACTCGACCGGAATGCGGCGCACCGAACTGCTCCGCTTGCGGCTCTACGATGTGGACCGCGAAGCGGGCATCGTGACCATCCGCGAGGGCAAGGGCAAGAAAGACCGTGTAATCCCCGTCGGCGAGCGTGCCGTCGCGTGGCTCGACAAGTATCTCGACCAGGCGCGGCCCCGGCTTGTAGCCGAGCCGGACGATGGCACACTCTTCCTTACCGCGCAGGGCGAACCGTTCGGTCCCAACCGTCTCAGCGGCCTGGTTCGCGATTACGTTGAAGCGGCCGGAATCGGCAAGCATGGAGCTTGCCATCTCTTCCGCCATACGATGGCCACGCTGATGCTCGAAGGCGGCGCGGACATCCGCTTTATCCAGCAGATGCTCGGTCATGCGCGGCTCGATACGACGCAGATTTACACGCATGTCTCGATACGGATGCTCAAGCAAATCCACTCGGCAACTCATCCGGCAGCGCAGCTTAAACGCGGCTCGGAAGACCCGGCGGAAGCCGTCCAGAACGCCGTGCTTGCCCAGGATGTTCCGGGCCAGATGTGGCCCGGTGTTCCGGCCTCCACAGCCGAGCAACTGTTCGCCGCTCTGGATGCTGAATCAGACGAGGAAGAGCAGGAGTAATGTTCTTCTTTTAGTAGCTGCTATAGCTGCTAAAGAAGGGGCCGATTCCGTCCCGGAACCGGCCCCGATGCGTCACCGAATCCCATGCCGATCCAGGCTGCAATCGCACGCCGATGCGCTCCGTAATCCGCCGCTCTTCCGCTGCGCAATCTGTGCGCAATGCCGCGCAGAATCCGCTCCCGTTCCCGGCTCTAAAGCCGTACAATCGGAGGCAATGGAATCAACCCAAATCCAGGCGTTGTACGAACCGCCTCTAGCTGCTATGCCGCAGCTAAGCGAAAAACCGCGTCATGGGTTCGAGACCTGGAAAACGGAAGCTAAACCGAGGTCGAGTAGCTGCAACTTCACAGTGACGCTAGGCTTGCGAGCAACGGTGGTTGAAAACGGCGTCAGAGAAACTTACAGCGCCAGATACTACAACCCAAACACCGGTAGGTTCATGTCCCGGGATCCGGAGGCAGGTAATCGTTTCGATCCAGCGACATTGCATAAGTATCTTTATGCCAATGGCGATCCGGTCAATGGAATTGATCCGACAGGAAGAGACGCCGTAATCTCCATGTCATTGAGGGCTGCATTAGTGGCTTATCGAGTTGAACTTTTTCTAGATACCACGTGGCAAATGACAGTGTATTGGTCGGGGTATGGGGGGGCTTATGCGGTAACAACAACGAGGGGTGCAGTACCCATGATCTGCGCGGCCATCATATTGGCCAATGCGGCGCTTGGGGTAAATGGAGGACCTACATGGCTGCCTTGGTTCTGCTAGTAAGCCAAATACCGAGCGATGGTAGTGTCGTTACGCATCGTGGACAGTTCACGTATTCAGGAACGCTGCTCTAGTGGTGTTTCTCATGCAGGTGATCGTTTATCCGTTGCGGAGATTCGAGGTTTCAATGGCAGCGATAAACTCGGCCTTGTAACAGGGCACGACTTCAGTCGTGCCGCAAACGCAGCAAAATGAAGCCGGGCTTTAGCCCCTGAGGATCTTCCGGATAAGGGATTTGACCGTCGCGAGGCCCTGAAAATGGACGCTAACATTGAGACACTACACTAGCATAACGGTCGGGAACGGAAGATCGCGAGGAAAAGTGAGCACAAATCGTGAACATAATGTGGAGCGCAGTTTCAAGGCAGAACTCCAAAGGGGACTGTTCTTTGGACTGATAATGCTGCTTGGATGGACGTATTTCGTTGCAAGTGTCATTACATCCACCTTCGAACTTACATACGCTTCTGCACTTGATTGGAGGCTTCTAACCGTCTTAACAAGCTCACTAATATATTTCGGAATAGTCGTGACCACCAGGAGATGGGGTCTAATAATGAAACACTCAAATGCGTCAACCGTGCTTTGGACCACGGGGGTGCCCAGCTTCTTATTATTGGGTATTATCGCAATGATTTGGAGCGTGTCATTAGAACAATCAGAGATAAATATGGAGGCCTACGCACTGCAAGTACTAATGGCTGTTTGCGCTCTTCAAACTCCGGTTTACCTATGTCGTTATGTCTGCAAGTCATTCATGGCTTTGCGTGCACCTGGATTTGTAGACAAGGAGCGAAGGAATGACTTATGGGCCAGCACGATGAGAAGCTCCCAGCCGACCACAATGGAATGGAGGAATATGAGCCCGAGGGCACGATTCACTTTTGTGGCGATTCATTTTTGCAGCGCAGCTCTCTGGACTTGGCTCGTCATCTATTATCGATACATCTGTCACTCGTTCCTCGGGCAGTCTTCATGGGCAATGGCGTTCCTTTGGTTGTTTTTGGCCACTGAATGGTTGCGTTCTGGCTGGTTATTTTTAAGCGTTTGGCCCGGGTGGGTGCCGGGTGCCCCACCCTTGAAATAACCACCAGAGTTAGCGGCGGCAGGTGGCCCGGTCATCGACCGCAACGGACAGTCCTGAGCCATGAGAGGCTGTGGCCCGTTCACCGCAGTTTTATCGCGATGAGCAGGCGGCTTGCCTGCTGTTGTGGCTTCGGTGGGTGTCCTCGTCACGACCAGCAAAAGCCCACGCTGCTTCGCATCGGTAGTAGGAGGGACACGTCACCCCCGAGCGAACTTGTGCGGACGAGTTTGCAGGAATTTCGGGTGGCGAATATAATCTCTTCCATTCGTTTGGTCGGGGGCGTCTGGAGAATACAGCGTGTTGCTTCTGCGGATAGCTGTTGCAACAGATATACACTCTGCACTTAACTCGGTTCCCGTTGATGACATTCCCCGGATATTTGGAGAATAAGCCGAGGCTAGAAGGCCGGTGTCAAGGCTTTTGACCGCGTAGCGGCGTCCGTTTGGCGGACGGCCTTGACACCGGCCGGGCCTCGGCTACACTCTGGCTATCCGGGGAGTGTTATCTTGGATCTGGAATTACATACCCATACCAATTCCAAAATCCATTACTTGTGCATGGGCCGGCTGTTGCTCTATTGAGTGTGACACTGGGGCCTGTTGAATCGCGGCTGCGTGTGACACGTCACGGCTGAGTTCCTTGGCCAGAGAAGTTGCATCGCTCGTGAAAATCTGTGCGTCGCATGCGCCGCGCGAGACGGCGACGTAGGCCATGCGGCTGTTGAGGAGCTCTTTCGCGGCTAGTTCAGTGTCCACGTGAATCAGCACGCGGTCGGCGGTTTGGCCCTGACTGGAATGGCTGGTGACAGCATAGCCGAAATCGAGATGCAGGTTCCTGTGCCGATCGAGTTCGACTACGCGGCCACTATCCATCTTCAAATGCAATCGCCCGTCGTCGCCGATGCTTGAGATGGTGCCCAGTTCGCGGTTCGCCACTTTAAGGTCGTTAGCGGGCGCGGTGAATTGAATGCGGTCACCGACGGAGAAACTGCGCATCTCCTCGCGAAAAACAGCGACGCCCTGCTGACGGTGCGGATCGTAAATTCGCTCCGTGCCATCCGACAGCTCGACCGTCAACCGGTTGGCCGCGCCGTCGCTTCTCTTTACCTGCGCATATTTACCCTTGGCAATGCCGGTTTCCTTTGAGCCGCGTGAGTAGCGCAACACATCGCCAACTTCGTATCGCTCGGCCCAGGTTCGGTCCGCTCCGGTTAGATTCTGGCGCGGGACGAGCGTTCGAATGGTGTGCTCCGTGCCACCCACGATGCCACGACCACGCAATTCGGAGTGAATGCGTTCGTTGATCTCCATGCGGGATCGGTTGTCGGGGGAGACAACCAGCGTCTTCTCCGGCGACGAGGCATATTCCTTTGCAATGGCCGCGATGCGCTCAGTGTGGGAGCGAATCTCATGTACCCGGCCCTGCCATTGGAGATTCTGGATGGCCTCGCGTACTTCGCCGCGCGAAAGCTGCTCGACAACTTGTTTCAGTTTTGGGTCCTTCTGGCGCATGATCTCATCGAGCCTGACTGTTACCATGCCTGCGTCCTGAAGCTGCGCAAACGGACGCCCAGCCTCCACCGCCTCATGCTGTCGCCGGTCGCCAACCAACAGGACGCGGTCATTTGCATGGAGCCTCTCGATAAAATCGTGCATCTGGCGGGTAGATGCCAGCGAAGATTCGTCGAGCACGTAGAGACGTTTCATTCCGGTGTCGGGCTGCTCACCTCGCGCCAGATGCTTCTGTAGTGTGCATGTCTCCATTCCCGCTTCTGCAAGCTTCTGCGCGGCACGAGAGGTTGGAGCGAAGCCTTCTACTCTATATCCGTCCGCCTCCACGCCATCACGAATGACTGATAGTGTAGTTGTCTTGCCCGCGCCAGCGATGCCATCAAGGCCCACGAACTTCTCGCGGGAGAGCAGAATGTCGTCTACAGCCTCGCGCTGTGAGACGGTCAGTTCCGGATGGCGGTCCTCCGTAGCGATCCTGACTCGGGGAGAAACCAGCATCGGGTCGCTGTAGTCGCGCCGATTGCCTTCCTTCATTTTGGCAACGATTTCGCGTTCCATATAGATCATTGCCGGGGTGGTAAATCGCTGGCCTGCTCCGTTATGCGCAACTTCACGGAGCTCTCCCGATCTGATCCGACGGGCGAACTCCTGGGTGATGGCGGCATGAGTCGTTTCTCCCATTCCACGCGCGAGCGCCGCTTCAAGGATCGCGCGACGGTCCTGGATGGCGGACCTTTCAAAGACATGATCGCGCGCCCAGGTCATCGCTCGTTGTGCGGGTAACTGCGGCTCTTGCATTTGCTGTTGTCCATGCTCCCGCGCCAGAGAGACCACTCGATCCGCTTGGTGACCATACTTTGCGGCCAAGTCGCGATGCCGCCGCAAGACTTCTTCCTGCGACAGCAGCTCCTTGCTGTCACGCGTGTGATGCGCGGCGATTTGAGCCGCTGCCGCGCCGTCGATACCCTGTGCGCGAAGATGATCTTTGATCTGCTCCCGGCGCGGGCTCGATGCCTCCAGATACTCCTTCGAGTAACCCTTGATCTCCGGCTGCCCATGCTTGCCGCGTTCCAATTCATAGCCCAGCTTTTCGAGACGAAGCGCCAGTTCCGATCGGTACACTGCCGTGACGTAATGTTGCGAGACAAAGATCTCGTGCGGCTGCAAGGCGCGCGTCTGGCCGTTGTCACGCTCCGTGACATTGAAGATGACGGCATGAGTATGCAGTTGTGGCGCCGCATAACCATCGACGGGCCGAGCGGTGTCGTGCTCGAAGGAGGCCGCAACGAATTTGCCTGTCGTTTCCGGTGCGTGGATATTTCCAATGCGGGCCTGAGTGTAGCGTTCCAGTTCGGCCAACGCCGCGCGAACGCTCTCGCGGTGCGCCAGCCGCACCCGGTCATCGCCACCCACAAGCGCGGTTAGCGATACCGACTTAGGCGCGGAGAACGTGGCATCCCATCCGGCGCGATGTTCGGCACTCGTGACCTCCTTGCCAAACTTGCCCTCATAGGTTCTCGAAACCTGGTGGTGGACAAGCTGCGCCTCGGTGTGCGGATGCTGGCCTTCGCTCAACCGAGCGAAATGTTCTCCCTGAACTGAGCCGACAAGATTCCATTGACGGGCAAGCCTGCCCTGCCATTCGCTATGACCCTGTTGGTCGCGGCTCCAATAGTTCTGCTGACGCGATGCAAATTCCTTGGCGTGGTAGGTGCGCGCCTGACTGGCTGACAACGGCTTTGAGATGGTGAGCATGGGGAGTGCTCCTGGTTAATTCAGATTTTGTCCGACGGGTGTCTCCATTCATTCGATCTCGTGCTTTTGGCTCCAGAGATAGCCGCCCTTGTCGGTTCCGTCGTAGACGCCAAAGAGTGGTAGTGCAAACGAAGCTGACCTCACTGGCGACTCGGTGCGGTTGGAAGCTACAGCCGGTACAGTCGATTGCAATGCTATGCAGTGCGGTGCGGGGCTGTGCAACGAGGCGAGGAGGGAACCAAGCTGTTGCGGCCATTCCGCGCACTGTTCAAAGAACCCTGACGATGGCCCGTTCGCGGCTGCTAGCCGTCTTCGCCAGGCGAACTCGGAGATCAACTCCCGAATCAATCCTCTGAGAAAGAACCATCCACAGAGCGAAACGCAGAACACGACCAGTCCGCACATCTCCGGAAGAAAGAGAAACTCCCGAAGGTCCTCGCCATCAAAGGCCAAATCGGTCAACGCCGGACTGAACCTCGCCACCGAAACTCGCTGCGGCGGTCCCTCTGATAATCCTTTCCAGCCTGCATCGAGGGCAGATTGGGAGATTGCCATGCCAATTACGTCGTCGGATGCAACAGCATCGTCATCCGAAGCTAGCTCCCGTTTCCGATGCGACCCCGCTTTCCATATCAACTGGACCTCAATGGTTGCCGGTGCAATCGCCGGCAGTGAACACCAGATGAACGAAGGCAAGTAATGACGTTGAATCGGTGTCCAAAAACAGCTCTCGCACACCCAGATTGTTCCGACCTCGACAGCCATCGCAAGCGCAGCAAGCCGGGCAAGAATGACAAGGATCTGCCTCCGATTCATCGTTCTTCGCCACCTCCCCCGGCTCGCTGAGCAAGGAAGTCAGCGAGCATCTGGCGGCCCTGTTCGAGTTTGCGCGCGTCGGTCCGGTCACGAATCTTGAGGACAGATTCAGGCAGCAGTGGCTTGCCTTCGACCGTCGCCTGAGCGCCTGCATGAAACAGGCTCAACAGCGCGTATCGTACTGCCCAGATCTCCGCGAGGAGCAGTTCAACTGGATCGGCGGGCCGTTGTCGAGACGCGGTCAACGCTGTCTCCCTCAGCCATTCCGCGAGTGGCTTACCGGCTCGTTCTGCCGCCGATTCGACCTCCGAAAGCTCGTTCGGAGTGAGCCGCGTGGCAATGGTTTTGGAACGAAAGCCCGGCTTGCTTTCGTCACTCGATGGCGGCCTGTTCACTTGCACTGTCGTCGCTTGGGAGGCGTTCATGGGAGACCTTCCCTTCTGACGTGCGTGTTCTTTGATTAACGAGCTACTCTTGTCAATCTACGTGAAGTGCTTTCCCTTCAATGTGTTTACGCCACAGCTCTCTATAGCGCTCTTTCCGTTTACAAACGTAAACGTGCGCTAGCATTTGTAAACGCCGCGAAGTGAAGTCGCTGATGCCGCGGAAGTTAACAAATGTAAACACCCCGGCGCTTCAGGTATCTTTGCAGTTCCCAAGTTGGGGGTGTTGTGTCCACCTACAGCCGCTGCAGAGCAGCGCGCGCTTAAAGTTCGCCGTACTCAAGAGAGAGCTCAGTCCAGATACGCTGCAACTCAGGCATCTCCCAGGCGCAACGGAAACACTGCTGAACTGAGGCCCATTCCACTTGACTGAAGCCAAAGGTCGCTGCGCCTTCACAGCGAATCCAAACGCGCGGTTCGCTCTCTCCGCTTGCAACCGTGTATCCGAAGAAGTAGCGTCCCTTCCAATGGGAATTCGTTACCGTCGCATTCCACTCTCCAAGCAAGGTTCGAAACTCGGCGATCATCGGATACGGAGCCATCTCGTACATCGCCATGCGATCCGGGGGAAGGTTCAAGAGTAAGGAAAGGTCGCCCGAGCCCGCTGCAAAGGAAACCACAAATCCGCCCTCAAAGACGGACGAGATGGCCGCACTGTAGCGGCGGCCAAGAGTATCTTCGCCGGCCTGATCGCGAACAGGCATTTGGCGAGTGATGTAGTGGCCTCTCGCCGCTGCCCTCCACAGCGCCACCCAGGAAGGCTTCAGCGCGCTGTTCAAGGCTTCGATGTTCGGAAAGTGCTCCTCCTCCAAAAGCTCATAGAGATTCCGCGCTGCGAACTGAGGCCATTGATAGAAATCCGGCTCGCTCACCCTCTCGATCAGCCGCTCAATAACCGCACTGACAACCAGGCCTTTCCGGTTCAAGACCTCTTCTCCCTCTTCGTTCAGGATGGGGAGGTTGCCAAGGTATTTCGCGTCGTCGACGTTCTTGCTTGGTCGCCGTATCTTGTAGGCGGCAAGGAATGCCTCAAGAATGCCCTTCACCGTCTCGCCAGAGACCGGATAAGTCGGGGCGAGATTTGAGTACCGCTCGGTTCCCTGCTGCGCAAAATAGGCCACGACAATCCACTCCGAGCGCGAAAGAGAATACCCCGCCTCGATCTTCCTCCTCGCCTGAGCCAACGACTTGGTGGCATCCGACAACAACTCCGCGATCTCAAGGCGATCTTCGCGGGCCGACTCCAAAAGCTGCTTGGCCACCTCGGAGGTCGATACGCTCTCTCCGTTCTTGAGCGAGAGAAGTTCCTTTAGCCGTTCGAGCCTGGCTCGCAACGCATCAGAGATGCGAACGGAGATCACTGGCTGTTGCGGTGCGACTGCCTTTTCAGCCATTTGCGTCCTTTCTTGCGATACAGGATTGGAGCTGTAACGTTACAACTTGACTCTAAGGGTACATTTGAAGTAATGTCAAGTGAAGTGAGACAGGCGAGGTGCCCTTTGCGTCTTTCTTCCCCCTCCCCGCGCCGCCTGCGCATCGAACAAGCCGGTCAATATGATCTCCCGTTTCCGGTTGAGACTGTAGCTTTCCTCAATGCAGCCGAAACTGATCCCAAACCTGAATTCCCTCCAGTGCAAACTGCTGGGAAGCTACGCGCTTCGCGGAATTCCAAGACTCCGGTCCGACGTGCACCAAGGCAGAATGAACGAGACCGAAAGCCGCCCGCAAAAGAGGATCTGGCTCCTAACGGTACACTGCTCAAAAACCCTCAAGAGGCTCCGGTGGTGGTCCAATTCCTGCGTCTGCCAGAGGTGAAAGCAGTCACGGGCCTCGGAAAGACCAGTATTTATGAGCTGATTCGGGACAAGAGCTTTCCTGCGCCAGTCCGCCTTGGCGCACGCGCAGTTGCGTGGGTCAGGTCAGAAGTCACTCAGTGGGCTTTAGAGCGCGTACACGCGTCGCGGTCCGTGGCTTAACGCTGCCGCGCTGGACCATGCCGGCCGTCTGTGTGTGAAGCGGAGCGCGCTTCAAGCTTGCGTTGCCCTGAAATTCCTCGCCCTTAGCTAATTGATCGTCCAAGTAATCTGCCCACCATTGCATCATCGACGCACGCTGACTCAGGTACTTGGCGTGATTGTATGCAGCGGCCACTTTGTTGCGCTTAATATGAGCAAGCTGCAATTCAATGTGCTCGTCTGCAAAGTCGTTCTCATGCAGGATCGTCGAAGCGAGTCCGCGAAAACCGTGGCCGGTCATCCGTCCCTTGTAGCCAAGACGATAAAGGGCAAACAAGATAGTGTTGTTGCTCATTGGCTTATTCTTGTCGAGCGCGCCAGGGAAGACAAACCTGCCTCTCCCGGATAACAATGTAAGAGCGCGTAGAACGTCTACAGATTGCCGCGACAGGGGAACGATATGCGGCGTATCCATTTTCATGCGCTCGGCCGGAATATCCCAACGGGCTTTGTCCAAATCAAATTCCGGCCATTCGGATTCGATGAGTTCAGAGGTGCGCACGAATGTATAGGCCATGAGCCGCATGGCAAGGCGCGTAATTGCATCGCCATCGTAGTCCACCATCTTCGCAAGTAGCGTCGGGAGTTCTTTGGCATCCACGCGCGAGAAGTTCTCCTCTGCGGCCTCGGCCAGAATATCCTTGGGCTTGAAATCAGATGCGGGGTTCCGGCTGGCGATTCCGTGGGCAATTGCATATCGGAAGATCTGACCCGTGGTTTCGTGCGCGCGCTTCGCTACGTCTCTTGCTCCGCGATCCTCGATTGCAAGCATTAGCTTCCGAATGTCCGCAGGGGTCACGTTGTCGATGAACTTGTGGCCGAAGGCCGGAAAGACGTCAGCTTCGAGACGCCGCAGGACGTAATCGGCATGGCGTGGGGATTTGCCAGCAGTCCACCATTCCCACCACTTGCGGGCAATTTTCTCAAAGCTGTTCTCGACCTCACGCTGTCGTTCTTCAGCTTCCCGCTGCCGGGTCTCAGCCTCCGCTTTGCGCTCCATCATAGGATCAATGCCATCGGCCAACTTATGGCGAGCTACAAAATGACGTTCGCGAGCTTCCTTGAGCGTGACTAGCGGGTATTCCCCGAGAGCCATCATCTTCTCCTTACCATCGAAGCGATAGCGCCAGCGCCAGAGTCTTGCGCCAGTCGGTGAGATGAGCAGGCACAGCCCGCCGCCGTCGGCCAGCTTGTAGGGCTTGCTGCCTGGTTTTGCGTTTTCGATTTCCTTCGTCGTGAGTCCCATGTCCGTGACCCTCCGGAGGGTGGATTTGCTCCGTACCCACACATCGGAGCAACGATACCCACAATTATACCCACAGAAAAATCTGGCTAGAAGAGGACGCCGACGAACCACAGCGCACCAATATCTGAAGGAATCTGTATTATAATCATCGAGTTATCTTGTCTGTTGAAGGTTCGGGAAGGTTCGACGAAGATCGGAAAAGTATGTATTTTGGCTGCCCACCAGGGATTCGAACCCCAATATGCTGCTCCAGAGGCAGCTGTCCTACCATTGAACGAGTGGGCATCCTTTACTGCTGGCCTGTTCTTCGGCCTAGTCAGACCGGCAGCCCAATCTTCTGGAACGCCATATCCAACTTTTCCATCATAAGGGGATTCTCCGCTCCCGGTCAAACCCCATAGCCCGCATGTCGAACAGCTTGCTATTCTTCGCGCAACACTTCCAGAGGTCGAAGCCCAAGAATCCGGTAGCTTGCAATCCAACCAGTCGCCGTAGCAAGCACCGCCGTACCCAGCAGCGCGATCACTGTGGCGAGCCACTGGACATGAAATCCAACCTCCAGCTTGAGAACGTGGTAGAGCACCCTCGTCAACAGATTCCCGAAAACCACGCCGACTGTCCCTGCCAGCAACCCAAGAACGCTGAACTCGACACTGAACGTGCGCACGATGCGCATCCGCGTAGCTCCCAGCGTCTTCATCACCACTGCCTCGCGCATCCGCCGGAAACGTGTGCTGGCAATGCTCGAAGCCAAAATCATCAGCCCCGCAAAGATCGAGAACCCCGCCAGGAATCGCACCACAAACGTGATCTGATCGACGACGCTCTCGATCCTCTCCAGCACATCGGCCAGGTTGATCACCGTGACAGTTGGATAGGCCGCGAAGAGCGTCCGCTCGAGCGACGCCACCTGCTTCGGATCGACGTGCGCGCCGCCGTACCATGTAGCCGGTTGCTCTTTAAGCTGCCCCGAAGGCAGCACAAACTGCACCTGCGCACCCAGGTGCTGCCCGTCGGCGCTATAGATCGCGGCCACTTTAAGCGCGCGCACTGTGCCGCCAACCTCCAACTCCACGGCGGAGCCCACTCCCAAATGCAGCCGCTGAGCCACTCCTTCGCTGACTGCCAACTCAGCCGACGCACCGCCTGTCCACCACTTCCCCTGGGTTACTTTGTCGCCCGCCGGGGGCGTATCGGCCCAGGTCAAACCTGCATTCTCCAGCATGTGCCGAGGAAAATGTTCGCCTTTGAGTTGCTCCACAGGCGCGCCGTTCAGCGAGACAAAACGGCCGGTCACCACCGGCATCAGATCCAGAGCCTGGCCGCTCGTCTGGCTCACTCCGGGCTGGTGCGCAAAAAACTGCCGAACGCCGGAAACCTCAGCGCTCGTTACATCAATCAGAAAGATATTGGGCAGCTTGGGCGAAGCCGTTTCACGCAGATCGCGCAAGAGCGCCGACTGCATCAGGTAGACCGCCAGAATCAGCATCACGCCAGTCCCCAGCGCAGCCAGCACCGCCGCCGACTGGTTGCCCGGCCGATAAAGGTTGGCGAGCCCATGACGTAAGAACGAAGGCAGGCGCAGCCGGACACGATTGAGCAGAAAGCGAAGCGTCCAGAGCGCGGCCGCCGCCATCAGCAGCAGGACGATCAACGCGATAGTAAACAACGCAGCAAACCATATGCCGACCTTGGCAGAATCAGACAGCGCCCAGGCAATTCCTCCCAGCGCCAGCACCACAATCGCAGACAATCCGAGTTGCAGCCTGCGCGCCCACCATCGCGCGAGCCATCCGCGAACGCCATCCGGCCCCTGCTCCACAAGGCGGCGCAACACCAGCACAGGCCGCACGGCGCGAACATCAAGAAGTGGCGGCAGGCAAAAAAGCAGCGTAGTCAACAGGCCTGTTCCGAGCCCTGCTGCGATCGAGAGCCATGGAAAATCAAGATGCGCGTGAACCGGCAGAAGGTTGCCGAAGACCGCAGGCAGTGCGGCCATCAAACCCACCCCGGCCGCCACACCAACCATGCCTCCCGCGAGTCCAAGGGCAAGCGTTTGCAGCAGAAAAATGCGTAGCAGATCACCGGACCCCGCGCCAACAGCCTTCAAAATGGCCAGCATATCCATCCGCTGTTCGAGGTGCGCGTGCATAGCCATGGCCACGCCAATCGCACCCAGCACCATGGCAACGAGGCAGATCAGGCTCAGAATCGCGGTCGCGTTATCGAGCCCGTGCGTCAACCCCGGATTGCCTTCGCGGAAATCCATCACCTGCGCGTCGGGTAATGCCGATTCGATCTGCTTGCGCAGCGCGGCTAGATCTGCCTGAGGCTTGCCAAGCTCGGGCAGCTTGATCAGCTGCCGCCTGCTGGCCCGGCTTCCCGGAGCAAGCAGGCCGGTCCGTGCAAGCGCCGCCTGCGAAATCATCACGCGCGGCCCCAGTCCCGCCCCGGCCGTGATGCGGTCAGGCTCCTGCTTGAGCACCGCGGAAATTCTGAATTCCCTTCCCCCCAAACGCAGCGACTGGCCCACCTGCGCATTCAGCCGGATCAGAAACTCCTCGGCCACCACCGCCGAATCACCATCCAAAGCCTGCGACAAGCTCATCGCCGGCTCCAGCGTGGCCTTGCCATAGTAGGGATACTCGGCCGGGTCCACTGCCTTAAGAGAAACTAGAAGCGGCATGGGGTCCGGCGGAGCCGACGCCATGGAGATGGTCTCGGCGACCCAGGTTGTTCGCATCCCGTTCTGCTTCGCAATGGCCGCGATCTTGCCCGTCTCCGCTGCAGTCGGCTCACGATAGAGCCGCGCACTCAGATCGCCGGCCATCAGCGATCGCGCCTCCGCTGAAAGTGTCCTCCGGAAGCTGTCGCTAAAACCGCGCACACCAACGAGAGCCGCAACCCCCACAGCGACCGAAAGCACCACGAAGCCGAATTTGCCCGGCGCCGAGCGCAGATCGCGCCATCCGATCGCCGCAGCTCTCCGCCAGCTCAATGCGCGCTTAGCCATTCTTCGCCTGCTCTACAACGGCAACTTCAAAGGGCAGCGAATCTTCCACAATCATTCCATCTTTGAGCACAATCTTGCGGTCGGCGCGGCTGGCTACCTCAGGGTCGTGCGTGACGAGAACTAATGTCGTTCCCGCCTTGCGATTGCGATCGAGCAAGAGGTCGAGCACAAGCTTTCCGTTTGCAGAGTCCAGATTGCCCGTAGGCTCATCGGCCATCACAATCGGCGGCTCCACCACAAAGGCCCGCGCCAGCGCCACTCGCTGCTGTTCACCACCAGACAATTGCACCGGGTAGTGATCCATTCTCTCGGCCAGCCCGACCTCGTCCAGCAACTGCCGCGCCCGCTCCAGCCCGCTGCCCGCAAGATTCAGTTCAAATGGAAGCAAAACATTTTCCAGAGCTGTCAGCGTTTGAATCAGTTGATACGACTGAAAGACAAAGCCGATCTTCGCGCCGCGCACCGCAGCCAGCTCCGCCTCAGCCAGATTATGAATCGGCACGCCATCGAGCCAGATCTCGCCTGAGCTGGGTGTATCGAGCCCCGCCAGCAAGCCCAGCAGCGTACTCTTCCCGCTGCCGCTCGCGCCAACAATCGCTACAAATTGTCCGGCCGGAATCGTCAGCGTGATCCCTTTCAGAATCTCCACGCGCCGAGCACCGTTCTGAATCCACTTCTTCGCGTCACGAACTTCAATCACTCGCCCGGCCTCCAAATCGCCAAAATGCGGCTCTCAATTCCCTGCTCTTCGCTACACTATGAATGTGTACGTTCGCCGATCCCTGTTTGTTTCGCTTTGTCTGATTCTCTTTGCGCCATTCGTCCTGGTTGCGCAAGAGCAGATCGCCAGGCCCTTGCTTGTCTGCTATGGCGACAGCATCACTGCGGGCTACGGCCTGCAATCCGGCCAATCGTTTCCAGACGCGCTCGAACGCAACTTGAACAAACGCGGCTACCACTATAGGGTAAGCAACCACGGCACCAGCGGCGCAACCACCAAAGATGCCGTTGCAGGCTTGAGCGCGATCCTGCGCCTGCATCCCGAAATAGTCATCGTCGAGTTCGGCGGCAACGACGGCCTGCGCGGCCTGCCCCCTGCACAAACCCGCCAAAATCTCGACACCGTGCTGACAGCTCTCGACAGCGCGCACATCAAGACTCTGCTCGCCGGCATCACCCTACCGCCAAACTACGGCCAAGACTATATCCGGCAATTTGAGCAGACCTTCCGTGATCTAGCGGCAAAGCATCACGCCGCATTCGTTCCCATGATTTACAAAGATTTGGTCAACGTCCCCGGCACGATCCAACCCGACGGGATTCACCCCGCTCCAAAGGGCTCTGAGATTATCGCCCAAACGCTAATGCCGGTGCTTGTGCCCTTGCTTCGCAAAGAGCGGTGATCATTCTTCAATGATTAGCAGGTACGCAAATCTGGTCTCTGACCGTCTATTCTTGTACAGGCACCGTGCCCCATCCATTCGCCTTTTCTCTGGCGAATGGGTGGGAAACCGCGAACCCCAAGGTTCGAAATCAACCGGCCAGAGACTAAGCCCACGCGCCGCCACAAGCAGTCGGAACCACGCCGTACAAACCGATCACTGTCCCCTGTTCACTGACCACTGAATATAACCACTGGCTGAAAGAGCGTCCCCGCAACCCGTTTTGCAATCCCCGCAAGCTCGCGCTGTCCCTCAAAAACCTTGACCAGCGGCGCCTGCGAAAACTCTGGCAGATTAGCCTGCGCGCCATTACGCAGCCGCCCCAGGCTCTGCGCATCGGCGGTTACAGCAGGCATCTCCGGCAACAGCTTCCGTGGATGTATACACAACCCTTCCAACGCCTCGACATCCCCAGCCAGCGCCTGCAGTTCGTCCAGCGTATGCGCCTCGGCCAGAGTGAAAACGCCCGCCTGCGTGCGACGCAAACTGCTCAAGTGCGCCCCGCAGCCAAGATCCAGACCCAACTCGTGAGCCACAGAACGCACGTATCCTCCTGCGCTTACACTCATCGTAAAACTCGCCTCGGCTCCGTTGAGAAAGACGATTTCAAAACTCGCGATGTGAATCGTGACTGCCTTCAACTCTACAGGCTTGCCTTCGCGAGCCAGCTTGTAGGCGGGCGTTCCGGCGACCTTCTTAGCGGAGAAAGCCGGCGGCATCTGCTGCATCTCGCCATGAAAACGCTCTGCCGCCGCTCGCACGCGATCAATCGTCAGCGTCAGCGAATACTCTGCGAAGCAGTCCTCACCGGCGGCCTGTCCTTCGGCATCGTAGGTGTCCGTGGCAAAGCCAAAGCGAATCCTTCCACTGTAGCTCTTTTCTGCCGAAGAAAAGTACTGCGCCAGCCGCGTATATTTCCCCAGCAGCAGCGGCAGAACGCCTGTAGCCATCGGGTCCAGCGTGCCGAGGTGTCCAATCGACCTCTCGCCGCAGATCTTGCGCAACCGGTTCACCACATCGTGGCTGGTCATGCCGCCCGGTTTATCGATAACGAGAAGTCCGTTCACCTATCCACTGTAGCTGAACCGGCTGAGATTATCTTTCCGCGCCCGGCTGGTGAAGCAGCGAAAGGAACTCCAGCCGCGTCTCTTTCTTCTGAAAGCAGCCCACCATCGCGCTCGTCACAGTCGAAGAATGCTGCTTCTCAATGCCGCGCATCATCATGCACAGATGGCGCGCCTCGATCACCACACCCACCCCCTGCGGCTGAATTGCGCTCTGAATCGCGTCGGCGATCTGCCGCGTGAGCCGCTCCTGCACCTGCAGCCTGCGCGCAAAAACCTCCACCAGCCGGGGAATCTTGCTCAGGCCGATCACCTTGCCCTTGGGAATATAGGCCACATGCACCTTCCCAAAAAACGGCAGCATGTGATGCTCGCAGAGAGAGAACATCTCGATGTCCTTGACGATCACCATCTCATCGTAGTCCTCGTCAAAAAGCGCCCCGCGCAAGATCATCGTCGGATCTTCGTTGTAGCCCTTCGTCAAGTGCGCCAGCGACTTCGCAACCCTGCTCGGCGTGGCCAGCAGGCCCTGTCGGCTTGGATCTTCGCCCAACCGGCCCAGCAATTCGTGAATAATCGCCTCTGTGCTTGCCTCACTGAGGCCTTCATCGATTCCTGCCGGCCCTGTTATAGATTTGCTCATTGTCATTGGCTGTGCCATCTTTCTCATCCTCCCGCCCTGGGGAATAGGGCGTCATTACTCGCCGTCACACTCAAAGAAGTTATTCTCGGTCTCTTCCACACGCACATGTTCCAGCTCACCGGCCGGCAGCGCGTCCTTCAACAAGCCAAACACCGCTCTACAAAGATTCTCTGTCGTCGGCACACGATTCTGAAAGAGCGGATCGAGATTGAGGTTCGTGTGATCAAAACGATCGATCACCTTTGTTCGCACGGCCTGATCGAGCGCAACCATATCGATGACCATGCCAGTCTCAGGATCGACCGCCCCGCCAACCAGCACTTCGACCGTATAGTTGTGTCCGTGGCCATTCGCGTTGTAGCACTTGCCATACACGACCCGATTCTCGTCGGCAGAGAGCTGATCTGCATGAAGCCGGTGGCTTGCTGAAATCATGTATCTGCGACCGAAGCTAGCTCTCATGGCTGCCCTCGAAACTCCGCAAAGATCTCCGGTGTCTCGTAGATGCGAACCCGGCTCAATCGCGCTCCGCCCGCTGCCGTCACCGCAGGTTCAAGCCGCTTCCAGGCGGCTATAGCCAAATTTTCCGTTGTCGGAATCGTCGCGGCACTTTCCGAAGCCACAAACTCCTGAACATCGAGATTGAGATTGCGATGATCCCAGGCATCGAGCACTTCGCGTTCAATCACGTCCCTCAACCACTTCAGATCGACGACGAAGCCCGTGACCGGATCAACCTCGCCCGCCACCGTGACCTCCAGCGTGTAGTTATGCCCGTGCCCATTGCGATTGGCGCAGCGCCCAAAGACCTGCTGGTTCCTCTCCTCGGTCCAGGCCGGGTTCCAATAGTAGTGCGAAGCGGAAAACGTAGCCCGGCGTGTCAGGAAGATCATCTTACCCCTCGATTGTTTGATGCGTGAGCAGCGGTCAAGGCTTCATGCGATTCGGGTTTAGAGACATCAACCTCTGCCTATCTCACGACTACGAACTTCACCCCTCCAACTCTCAGTTCTCCAGAGCGTTTCACCGCCGTCTCATCGCGAAAACCATAACCAGCGACAAAGTTATCTCTCGTTACGAGGTTGAATCCTTCAAACGACATTGAGACGGTATACTCCCCAGTATTCATGAGCTTAAACTTGTGTGTAACTTCCTCGGTCCAAGTGGCCGACTTACCAGGTGGGATATCAAGAAAACCGCCAGATCCGCTAAGTTCCCGAGGATCGAGCAAGGGCGGGCATTCGTCTGGCCTTGTGCCCGCCCTTTCCCGACATCCCGCGCGAGTCAAGGCCGGTTTCAATCCTGTTGCAGCCTCGACCACATCCACCGAGACTGCGGGGATGCCATCGTAGAAATACTCATTCGCGATCAGATCTGCCGAGTGGTTGACGACTGTAATCTTTATCCATATCTGCGAACCCAATGGGAACTCTCGCGTGGAAGCCCAAATCTTCGGAAAACAGCCGTCCACGTCCTTCTTGCAGTTCGGCTCAGGATCGAGTCGTCCCGTCTCGACGGAAACCGAGAGTGGGTTGTTCGCTACAACCGGTACAAAAATCTCCGCACCTACGGGGGCGCTTACCTTGGCCGTCTGCTGGGCAATGGCACTCAAAGAAAGAACAACCATGAGTGGAATTACGGTTTGCGTTTTTGCAGTCTTCATCTTGCGCTCCTCGGCTCATACCTAATGCAGTTCAACCGCAGGTTGTTAGGCCTTGTATTCCCTGCCCTTCCAGCTAACCCGCTTCAAAATATGCACCTCGTACCAGCTTCGGCAAAGCAGCATCACAAACAGCGGCAGCCCCAGCGGCGCAATGGCGCAATCAAAAAACGGAAAGTTCGACTTCGCGACGCGTCCATAAAACCGGAAGAGATTCCTCACCCACAAGAGCGCCAGCACCCAGCCCGCGCCCAGCCACTGCAGCGAATGCGCGGCAAATCGCGCGTTCCATAGCCAGAGAGCCAGCACCGGCAGCACCACCAGCAGCCCGATATCCAGCAACCGCCACACCGCCAACGACAGAGCGTTGTCAAAGAGCAGCGCAAGATTCTTGCTCCAGCCCTCGATCATCGCCCCAGTCGAGCGATACATGCGCGTAGAGACTGCCTCTTCTGCATAGCGAAAGCGCAGTCCGATCTTGCGCCGCTTGGCGATAAAAGCCATCTCCACATCTTCCAGCAGCTTATCCGCCACCGAGGGATGGCCGCCGATCCGCCGATACGCCTCCCGCTCGACCAGAATGAACTGCCCATTGGCCGCGGCGATCCGCTGATTCGGATCGGAGACCTTCTCCGGCGGATAGGCCAGCGAAAGTTCGCTAAAGACCAACGACATCAGCGACCGCTGCAACACCCCCTGCACAATCTGCCTCGGTGAGTAGCTCAGCAGCCCCGCCTTATGCCTCGCAGCCTCATGCATCGCCCGGCGCAGATTTCCCGGCTCGTGAATCGTATCTGCATCCGTGAAGAGCAGCCAGCGCCCTCGCGCACGTCTTGCCGCCGTCCAGACGGCGTTGTTCTTGCCCACCCAGCCCGGCTCCAGCTTGCCCGCGTTCATCACCGTCACTGCGGCAAAGCCACGAGCAATCTCGGCCGTCCGGTCTGTCGAGCCGTCGTCCACCACAACCAGCTCCCAGTCGCGTCCCAGTTTGAAAATTTCTTCGGACTGGCTCGTCAGCGACTCCAGACAGGCCGCAAGGCAGTCTTGCTCGTTGCGTGCCGGAATGATAACGGTCAGCTCGATCAACTCCTCCGGCTCCGGCTGGTCATAGACGGTCCCAGGCACCGCCTGCCACGTCACCGGCATTGCTACCGGCTCATCGGAGAGCCCCAGCACGGGCTTGAAGCCTGCCTTTCCAACCGCATCACTCTCCACTTTCTTCTCCATCCGCCCTCGACCTTTCGCAGGAACCCTTTCGCTCCGTATTATAGGGATGTGAGGCTTCCCCGGTTTCCTTCCTTCGCGTTGCTCCTCCTGCTGGCCTTCGCGCCCGGCTGCGACCGTGGTGCGCACCCGGCCCAGACAGGCCGCGTCGCTCCGGACTTCACCGTCTCAGACGGCGCAACCACGGTTCATCTCGCAAGCTATCGCGGCCGAGTCGTGCTGCTCAACTTCTGGGCCACGTGGTGCCCGCCCTGCATACAGGAGATGCCTGCCCTGATCCAGCTCCACCACGAGCACCCCGAACTCGCCATCGTAGCCGTCAGCATCGACGAAGACCCCGAGGCCTACAGCCGCTTTCTCCTCCGCCGCCACGTCGACCTGATCACCGTCCGCGACCCCGCCCAGAAGGCCGCTCAACTCTTCCACACCGATGGCTGGCCCGAGACCTACATCATTGACCGGAACGGAGTCATCCGCCGCAAGATCGTCGGCGACCCGGACTGGTCCAACCCCGAGATCCGCGCTTTTCTGAAGGGTCTCTAGATTCTTGCTATGATTTCCCTATGACTTCGGTCGAAGTGATCTTTCGCTATGCCGCGCCACCCACAGAGGCGGTAACTTTCGCGCTGGCCGCTGTTCGCGAGGTCTATGGCATTCGCCGGCTCACCTTCGATCGCTCCGCAAGCACTCTCCGCGTTGAGTACGACGCCACCCGTCTCAATCCCGCCGCCGTTGCCAAGCTGGTCAGGCAGGCAGGGCTTGAGATCGAAGATGAGCCGCAGCAGACTTCCTCGCCGGCAGCGGTAGTTTAGGGCAAGTTCGTTTTTTGCTGTAGACTCCCGTGCTCCATCCTTTCCGCTTTTTCCTGCGGAAAGGGTGGAGCACCAATGAAACGCTGGTCCACACCATTCTTAAAACTCACAAAAAAGTATTTCCCGCAGATCCGTCCATAAAAACAAGGCATAGAACGCATCCTTACGCAAAGCTGGATGCTTGATGATTGCTTGCGTCTAGAGCGGCTTGTGACGAACCGCTTCAAGCTTGCAGCCACCACTAGCCCGCGCCGTAGGCGCAATGGTTAGTAGCCCCGCGCTTCAGCGTGGGGAAACCGAAACCTGCAATTCAACCGGAGTCCCGGAGGGACGGCGTTCATGATCTGATCCATTTGAACTTTTGACGAAAAGAAGAAGGAACAGAAACAGATCGTCTGGGATTCAATGCCGGAGAAGAAAAGCTGGTGCGCCCGGAGAGAGTCGAACTCCCGACCTTTTGGTTCGTAGCCAAACGCTCTATCCAATTGAGCTACGGGCGCACATCATACAACCATCTATCTACGAGTAGTTTGCATCTCAAAACCGTTTTGGTCTGAGATGGCGGCTGATCTATGGTGCGCCCGGAGAGATTCGAACTCCCGACCCTTTGGTTCGTAGCCAAATACTCTATCCAGCTGAGCTACGGGCGCACACGTCAACTTCCTCATAGTACCAAACTTTCCGCCTCACAGGAATACACGCCAGACGGCAGCCGGCACTTCAGCAGATTTCAAGGCACCTAACCCAGACGTCGGGGTCCACCCCAGAAAAAACGGAGCGCCGAAGCACTCCGTCTCTCTTCCGCGCTTCAGTTCTCAATACAGCCTGAAGTTGATTTCGATATTGACCATCACCGGCACCGCTGTCTTGCCGTCCTTCATCGCCGGCTTGAACTTGTACTTCATCACCGCTTCTAGCGCCTTCTCGTCCAGCCCCATGCCCAGCGGACGCACCACCCGCGGATTCTGTGGATTGCCATGCGCGTCGACGATGATAGCGATAAGGCATACGCCTTGATATTTGGCGCGGCGAGCCTCATCGGAGAACTCAGGATCGACGCTGAACACCAGCGTCGGTGCCGAGACACCCCCACCTATCCGATAGAGTCCACCGCCAGTGTTGCCGCCGGTTCCCGGCCCATAACCATTACCATTTCCCGATCCCAGACCGCCGCCTGATCCCGTTCCCATGCCGCTGCCGCTCCCCTGGCCATTCGAGGCCAGTTGAACGTTGACCGAGTTCTTCATGCCGATATTCGGCAGCATCGGATTGTCCGGCAGTTTAAGCTCCTGCTGCACATTGATCGCCGATTCCATCGGAATCAACGGATGTTCCACCCTCTGTACCTGGGGAGGCGTGACCGGATTCTTTTCGAGCTTGGGCAGCTTGCCCTTCTCGGGATCGATCTTACTGTGATCGCCACCGCCACCACCGCCGCCTGCCTTGTTGGCAGCCTGCAGCCCCTTGAAGTCCGTCAATTCGATGTCGGTCGGCGACAGCTTCGGCTTTGCGTTGTCGATGATCTTCTTTCCGACAAAGAAAAGCGCCACCAGCACGATGGCGATATTGATGCTCGTCGAGATGCCGATCGCCCACGGGTTCGGCTTCACCGCCATCCTGTCCGGCACCGGAATCGGCGTCGAAGTCAGCTCCAGCGGCGGATATTTCGGCGGAAAGAAGACATCCCGTATGCTCTCGTAGAGATCGACCCAGATGGGCCGCTCCTTGATGGGAATGCCAAAGGTCACGTCAAGCGCTGCACTCTCCGCAGTGGCGACAGTTGCTTGAGACTCCGAGTCGGGCTGGATGATTAGGTCGTTTGCCATATCTGCGGCTGGTTCAGTGGCCTCTGGGCGCCTGGTTTGCCGTCGAAAAGAGGAGGGGGCTTCCGTCTCCAGGACTGCCTCTCTATTATGCTTGACTCCGCCCGCTTGTGTCTCGCTCAAAGGGGCCTCGCGATCCAGACTCTCATATTCCGGCGTGGTCAGGCTTCCCATAAACAATAGACGAAGCACTTTCGCACTCGTCACCTCCCGCAGATGCAAAAAAGTGAGCAAAAGCTGTGAAACATTCTCATCTAGCTTCTCTCCGGCTCAGGGCAATCGCATGAACGGATTCTGTTGTCACAAAGAGTCCCTTTCCACCGGCAAGCAGGTCAAATGCGCTCCCAAGCAGGTCAAATGCACACAATCGTCCCGGAGGGACGCGTCGAGAATAGCCCAGGATGGAGCGAAGCGGAATCCTGGGAAGACGTGTTTGGCGAATCCGGACGCCCCGGAGGGGCGGCACGAACCAGCTTCATGACTTCGATACGTTCATGCGATTGCCCTGCGCTGCGGTTTGCCCGATGGGCTTTTTCTTTGCCCGCCATTTACACTAAAGAATGAATCAGATCGGAAGAACCCAGGGAGTAACGATGTCCTCAGTACCGGAGTTGAAGGCGACCCTCACCTTGCCCCAAACCGCCTTCCCCATGAAGGCAAATCTGCCCCAGAATGAACCGCTCAGGCTCGCCCGCTGGGCCGAGATGGGGCTTTATAACGAGCTGCGCAAGGCCGGCGCCGGCCGCCCGGCCTACATTCTTCATGACGGCCCGCCCTACGCCAACGGTCCCATTCACCTCGGCCACGCGCTGAACAAGGGCCTGAAAGATTTTGTCGTCAAGTCGAAGACCATGGCGGGCTTTGACGCCCCCTACGTCCCCGGCTTCGACTGCCACGGCCTGCCCATCGAAATCAAGGTTGACGAGCACCTTGGCCGCAAAAAGCTCGAAATGCCCGTTCCCCAGGTCCTCGAAGCCTGCCGCGCCTACGCGCAAAAATACGTTGACCTGCAAACCTCGCAGTTCGAGCGCATCGGCTGCTTTGGCCGTTGGCAACAGCCGTACAAAACCATGTCCCGCGACTACGAGGCCCGCACCCTCGAGGCTTTTTACGGCTTCCTCGAAAAAGGCTTCGTTTATCGCGGACTCAAGCCCGTCTACTGGTGCATCCACGACCGCACGGCCCTTGCCGAGGCCGAGGTCGAATACGACCAGCACACCAGCTCAGCGATCTACGTGCGTTACAAGCTCACTTCTGACCCGGCTGCGATCGACCCGGCCTTGGCTGGCAAGCAAGTCTCGACGATCATCTGGACCACCACCCCGTGGACCCTCCCAGCGTCGATGGCCGTGGCCTTTCATCCGGATTTCGAGTACGTGGCACTGCAAGTAAACACCACGCCCGCCGACCCACAATCTCCGGGTGCCCCATCCATTCCGCGCTCTTCAGCGGAATGGGTGGGAGACCACGAACCGGGTGCCCCCGGTCCCTCGCATTTGGGGACCGGGGATACCACGGTCTATATCGTCGCCGCCGAACTGGCAGCCTCAGTCGTCGCTGCCTGCAAGCTAGGCGAGGCCGCCGAACTGGCTCGCTTCAAAGGCAGCCAGCTCGACCGCGTAACCTTCCAGCATCCCTTCCTCGATCGCTCCATCCTCGGCGTCAACGCCACCTATGTCACCGCCGACACCGGCACCGGCGCAGTTCACACCGCACCCGCACACGGAGCAGACGACTTCTACACCGGCCAGCGCTACGGCCTCGACCTCACCTGCCGCGTCGATGCAACCGGCCACGTTCACGTCGACCCCAGCGTTTGGAACCATGCCGCTCCGCCAGCCTTCGACGGCTTGAAGGTATGGGCCGCCAATCCGGTGATCCTGGCCATGCTTGAAGAAGCCGGCGCGCTGCTCAGCGTCAGCGATCTCGAACACTCCTATCCGCACTGCTGGCGCTGTCACAAGCCGGTCATCTATCGC
>Ga0302322_100000842_pt1 | contig 24156 bp, 26 predicted proteins | sample Fen_T0_2_FD_203757 | JGI IMG/M metagenome (GOLD analysis project Ga0302322, IMG submission 203757) | Peat permafrost microbial communities from Stordalen Mire near Abisko, Sweden - Fen_T0_2 | ecosystem: Environmental > Terrestrial > Soil > Wetlands > Permafrost | place: Sweden: Abisko...
CGCGACCAGTTGGTGGGCATACGCGCCTCCTTCTTCCGAAGGACCGCGAACACCTCCTCCACCTCTTCGTCGTTGATGACCTCGCGCAGGCCGATCTCCTCGGCGTTGTCCGCGGGCACCATCAGCGTGAGGTCTCCGTAGGCCAGGCGCAGCACGAGGTAGTCGCGCTTCTCGCCGAAGGCTTCCTTCTTCTCGCGCTTCTCGATGGTCGCAGCACCGTGGTGGGGGTAGACGACCTTGTCGCCGACGTCGAACGGCATGACTCTCCTCGCACAAACTCTCGCGTACGGCCCCAGCTGGGGGGATTGGGGTGGGGCCGGCCGGAAACGGCAGGACATCCAGGGTACCAGAGCCCCGGGACGCCCCCGCCGGGGAGCCGGGGAAGGCCGAGGCCGGCATGCCCCGCTCCGGCCCGGACGAGTCGCTACGCTCACCTGCACCATGACCGAGCACCGTCGGGTCCTGGAGACCTCGCAACTGCTGGGCGCGATGCCCGCCGACACGCTGGAAGGCCTGCGCGCCGTCTCGACCTCGCGCACCTTTGCCCGCAACGAGGTCATCTTCCGGCGCGGCGAGGCCGCATCGGAGATGTACGGCATCGTCAGCGGGCGCGTGGCCATCCTCACGAGTTCCCCCGACGGCCGGGAGTCCCTCGTGGCCGTGCTCGAGGAGGGCGCGCTGTTCGGCGAACTCGGTCTGTTCGACGACGGCCCCCGCTCCGCCGACGCGCGGGCGCTCGAGGAGACCAAGGTCATCGTGCTCGCGTACGAGCCGCTGCGCGCCGCGATCGACCAGCAGCCCACGCTGCTGTGGGTGATCGTCCGCTTGCTCGCCCGCCGCCTGCGCACCACCGACGACGCCCTCGCCGACGCCGTGTTCCTCGACGTGCCCGCCCGCACCGCCAAGCGGCTCCTCGACATCGCCGGCGACCAGGACACCTTCCGCCTCCCGATGACGCAGGAAGACCTCGCCGGCCTCGTCGGCGCGAGCCGTGAGCGCGTGAACAAGGCGCTCTCGCTCTTCACCCGGCTCGGCTGGATCAAGGTGGAGGGGCGCAACCGCTATCACATCCTCGACCGCCAGGCGCTCGAGGAACGCTCCACCCTCTACTGACGCGACCTGCGGGTCAGGTGGGCTGGAGGAAGGCGAGGACACGACGCCACGCGTCGGTCGCGTCATCGGCGCGGTGCGCCGGGCGCTCGGGCGCGTGCACGAAGCCGTGCTCCGCCTCCGGGTACACCACGATCTCGCAGTCGGGGCGTGACACCCACGCCGCGCTCAACGCCTCGATGTCGGCCGACGGCGTGAAGTCGTCACGACCACCGAAGATCGCGAGGGTGGGGCAGACCTCCGCCGCGCTGTCGAGCGGCAGCTTCGTGTGGGGACCGACCCAGCTCTCCGGCGGCACGACCATGCCGTAGAACGCAACCGCGCGGTCGAAGCGCCCCGTCGCCGCGGCCTTCAGCACCTGCATGCCACCCATGCAGAAGCCGAGCACCGCCACCTCACGCACGTCGTCGTGCACGACGAGGTAGTCGGCCGCGGCCTCGAGGTCGCCGAGCTGCAGCTCGTCGTCGAGCTCCTTCGCGTAGGCCATGCGCGCCGACGGGTCGTCGGTCGCGCCGCGCACCTCGACGGGCGCGCGGGCGAACGGCTCCGGGCAGCACACCGCGAAGCCGTGCGTGGCGAGACGGCGGCACAGGTCGTCGAACAGCGGACGCACCCCCATGATGTCGGGGTGCAGCACGAGGCCCGAGTGCGGCATGCCATCGGGTCGGGCATGGATCGCGTCGACCGCGGCGCCGTCGGGGCCCTTCAACACGATGTGTTCGACGTCGACCTCGTGGGTGCCGGGCGTCAGTTCCGCCATGTGTCCTCCGTCAGACGTAGCGCTCGAGGATGGAGGTCTCCGCGAGGCGCGAGAGACCTTCCTTGATCGCCCGGGCGCGGGCGTCGCCGACGCCTTCGACCTCGGTGAGATCCGCGAGACCGGCCCGCATGATCTTCTGCAGGTTGTGGAACCGGTCGACCACGTGGTCGGAGACGATCTCGGGCAGTCGCGGGATCTTGTGCAGCAACCGGAAGCCGCGCGGCTGCAGCGCGCTGTCGATGCCGGCGCCGGCCGGGAGGTGCAGCACGCCGGAGACCGCGGCGAGGTCGAGCACGGCTTCGTCGTCGAGTTCGGCGAGCTCGCGCATCACGTTGACCAGCTCGAAGTCGGGGGCGGCGCTGAAGTAGTCCTTCGCCACGAGGCGCCGGTCTTCTTCCACCCCGCCGACGAGTTCCTCGAGTTGGAGCATCACGAGTCGTCCGTCGGCGCCGAGCTCCACGACGTAGCCCTCGATCTCCTCGGAGATGCGCCGCACCATCTCGGCTCGCTGCAGCACCGTGGCCACGTCGCGCACGGTGACGAGGTCTTCCACCTCCAGCGCGGAGAGCGAACCACTCACCGCGTCGAGACGGGCCTTGTAGCGCCCGAGGATCTGCAGCGCCTGGTCGGCGCGGGCGAGCACGCGCGGGATCGGTTCGAGGGTGTGCTTCTCGCCCCGCCGGTGGATGGTGACGAGCGACATGTCCTCGGACACGGTGATCACCGGCACGTCGAGCTGGCGGCCGACCCGCTCGGCGGTGCGGTGGCGGGTGCCGGTCTCCGACGTGGGGACGTTCGGGTCGGGGACGAGGTGCACGTTGGCGCGCGCCACCCGCGAGGTGTCGGCCGCGAGGATGATCGCGCCGTCCATCTTGGCGAGCTCGGAGAGGCGCTGCGGGGTGAACTCGGCGTCGAGCAGGAAGCCGCCGGAGCACACCGACAGCACGTCGGGTCCGTCGCCCACGACGATGAGCGCGCCCATCCGGGCCTGGAGGATGCGGTCGAGGCCCTCACGCAGCTGCGTGCCCGGCGCGACGAGGCGCAGGGCGACCATCATTGCTTCCGATCGCTTTGGGGCGGGCACGGTGCGCTCAGCCTCTCGGTGGGGTCGGACGACGGTCGGCCGGTCGGCCGGTCGGCCGTTCGGTCGGTCGGGGTCTCGCCGGGTGCCTCAGGATACCGCGGCGAATCCCGGATCGGCCCGGATCAGGCCGAGTGCAACCGCTTCGCGCAGATCGCCGACGGGCAGCACCTGGATCCCCGGCTGGTCGGGGGTGCCCGGCGGGACCAGCGCCGTCTCGAAGCCGAGGCGGGCGGCCTCGGCGAGGCGGCGCTCCAACTGCGGCACCGAGCGCACCTCCCCACCCAGTCCCAACTCCCCCACCACGACCTGTCGCTCGGGTGCCGCCCGCCCGGTCCGCGCGCCGGCCGCGGCCAGGGCCAGCGCGAGATCGAGCCCGGGCTCGGTGACGCGCAGACCACCGGCGATGCTGCCGTAGACGTCGTGCTGCATCATGTTGACCTCGGCCCGCTGCGCGAGCACGGCGAGGAGCATCGACAGCCGTTGCGCGTCGATGCCCGAACCCGAACGCCGCGGCGCCGGCGCGTTGCTCGGCACCACCAGCGCCTGCACCTCCACCATCACCGGCCGCGCCCCCTCGAGCACCGCGGCCACCGCGGAACCGGCGACTCCGGGCCGACGGTCGACGAGGAAGCGCGCCGACGCGTCGGGGACGCATTCCAGTCCTTCACTCGTCATGTCGAAGAGACCGAGTTCCTGGGTGGAACCGAACCGGTGCTTGAGCGCGCGCAGCAGGCGCAGCGAGTGGCCGCGGTCACCGTCGAACGACAACACGGTGTCGACGATGTGCTCGAGCACACGCGGCCCCGCCACCGTTCCCTCCTTCGTGACGTGACCGACCAGCAGCGTGGCGAGGCCGCGCTCCTTCGCGAGTTGCACGAGCCGGTAGGCGCAGTCGCGCACCTGGGTGACCGAGCCGGGCGCGCCCGGCCGATCCGGATCGACCACGGTCTGGATCGAGTCGATGGCGAGCACGTCGGGCGCCACCGCCTCCGCGTGCGCGATGACGTGGTTGAGGTCGGTGGCGCCGGCGACGAGCAGGTTGTCGGCGAGCGCGCCGACACGCTCGGCGCGCATCCGCACCTGCGCGGGCGACTCCTCCGCCGTGACGAGCAGGCAGCGGAGACCGGCCGCGGCCATCGCCCCGAGCGACTGGAGCAACAACGTGCTCTTGCCCATGCCCGGTTCACCGGCGAGGAGCGTGACCGACCCGGGCACCAGCCCGCCCCCGAGCACGCGATCGAGTTCTTCGACGCCGGTGGAACGGCGCTCGGCGGCGTCGACCCCGACCTCGGCGATCGGTACCGGCGCCGATCCGAGCGCAAGCGTGGGCGCCAGCTCGACGCGCGCCGAGGCGACCTCCTCGACGAGGGTGCCCCACGCGTCGCACGCGGGGCAGCGCCCCATCCAGCGGGGCGACGAACCGCCACACTCGGTGCAGCGGTGGACGGTCCTGATTCTGGTGGCCATGCGGGGGACCGTACGCCAAGGGTGTGACATCTACGATCACCCGGTGCCGCCACCGCTCACCGTTGGTTTCGATCTCGACATGACGCTGGTCGACTCGCGGCCGGGGATCGTGGCCACGCTCGAGGCGCTGTACGAGGAGACCGGCGCGCCGGTGGCGGTCGAGGGCATGCTCGACGCATTGCTGCGGCGCAACCTCGACCTCGAGTTCGGCGACCGCTTCCCACCCGACGACGCGCGCCGGCTCGCGGGTCGCTTCCGCGAGCTCTACGTCGAGTTCGGCGTACCCGGCACGCACCTCCTCCCGGGGGCCCGCGAGTCGCTCGCGGCGGTGCGCGCCGCAGGTGGCCGGGTGATCGTCGTCACCGCGAAGTACGAGCCCAACGCGCGGCGTTGCCTCGACCAGGTGGGCATCGAAGCCGACGCGCTGTTCGGTTGGCGGTTCGCGGAAGCGAAGGGCGAGACCCTGCTCACCGAGGGCGCGCACGTGTACGTGGGTGACACCCCCAACGACGTGCGCGCCGGAATCGCGGGTGGCGCCGAGTCCGTCGCGGTCGCCACCGGTCCGCACGACGCCGACGAGTTGCGCGCCGCGGGGGCGGCGGTGGTGCTCAGTTCGTTGGCGGAGTTCCCCGCCTGGCTCGCGGCGCGTCCGCCGCACCGACCGGATCGCTGACCGGCCGGCGCCGCGCCGGGCCGTGACCCCGCCGACGGCTCGGCCACAGGAGCACCACGATCGCGGCGACGATCAACACCACCGCGAGCAGCACCAACACCGTCTTCTTCGTGTCGCGCACCGATGACGACGCGTCGACCGGCGTGACCTTGCCCCGCTGCCCGTTCACGACCGTGGTGTCGTCGGGCAGTTCGGCGACGACCTGCACCGACACCGCGTCGCTCGCACCGGCGAGCAACGTCCTGTCGAGCGCGGCGACGTCGACCCCCTGCGCGGTGAGCGACTGCACGAGTTGTTGATCGGCGGTGATGCCCGTGGCCAACTTCGCGAGGTCGATCGAACCGGTGACGGAGTACTTCGTGGAGAGCAGTCCCGTGCTGCGATCGACCTTCATGTCGCGCAACGGCCCGACCGCGCCACTGACGTCGTGCAGGATCGCGGTGGCCTGCGCGGGATCGGCGAACGGCTTCGTGAGCGTGAGCGTCGCGGAACCATCCTGCGCGCGCGCCCACGGCGCGACGGTCCAGCCCGACTTGGTGAGGTCGGCGACGCGCACGCGGTCCTCGAGCTTGCCGCCACCGGCCTCCGCGCTCTTCACCGCAGCGGCGTCGAGCACCGCGGCGACCTTCACCACGCCGCTGCCGTCCTCGTGCATCGTGACGGTGACGGTCGTGTCGACCTTGCACCCCGCGAGCAGCACCAGGAACGCGAACGCGACGAGGAGCAGGCGAGCATGCCTGCTCCTCGACGGTCGATGGGTGGAGCGGTGAGACTTCAGTGCGACGGCTCGACGCGAGCTGCTACTCGGTGGAACCCGAGCCGGCCAGCTCGACCGGCGGGGGCTCGATGCCCTCGATCGCCCGGAAGACGATCTCACCGTCGAGTGCGTCGACCATGATCGTCTCGCCGGCGTGGAATTCCTTCCACAGGATCTTCTCCGAAAGCGGGTCCTCGATCATGCGCTGGATCGCACGGCGCAGCGGCCGGGCGCCGAGCGCCGGGTCGTAGCCCCGGTCGGCGAGGAGGAGCTTCGCGTCGTTGGTGAGGTCGAGGCCGAGGCCCTGGGTCTCCAACTGGTTCTGCACCCGCTTGATGAGCAGGTCGACGATCTCGGTGACCTCGGCCTTGGTGAGCTCGCTGAAGACGATCACCTCGTCGATGCGGTTGAGGAACTCGGGGCGGAAGCTGCGCTTCAGCTCCTCGCTCACCTTCTCCTTCATCCGCTCGTAGGTCACGGCTTCGTCGGTCTTGCCGAACCCGATCGCGGTCTTGCGCAGATCCGCGGTGCCGAGGTTCGAGGTCATGATGATCACGGTGTTCTTGAAGTCGACCGTGCGGCCCTGGGCATCGGTCAGACGCCCGTCCTCCAGGATCTGGAGGAGCGTGTTGAACACGTCGGGGTGGGCCTTCTCGATCTCGTCGAAGAGCACGACGGAGAACGGCTTGCGGCGCACGGCCTCGGTGAGCTGACCGCCTTCGTCGTACCCGACGTAGCCGGGGGGCGAACCCACGAGGCGCGACACCGTGTGCTTCTCCATGTACTCCGACATGTCGAGCTGGATGAGCGCGCTCTCCTCACCGAAGAGGAACTCGGCGAGGGTCTTGGCGGTCTCGGTCTTCCCGACGCCGGACGGGCCGAGGAAGATGAACGAGCCCGACGGGCGCTTCGGGTCCTTGAGGCCGGCACGCGTGCGACGGATCGACTGCGACACCGCCTTGATCGCGGCGTCCTGGCCGACGATGCGCTTGTGCAGCTCCTCTTCCATGCGCAGGAGCTTGGCCGTCTCTTCCTCGGTGAGCTTGTACACCGGGATGCCGGTCCACAGCGCGAGCACCTCGGCGATGGACTCCTCGGTGACCTCGTTGAAGAGGTCGACGCCCTCGGCGCGCCATTCGGTTTCCTTGGTCTCGCGCTGCTCGAGGAGAGCCTTCTCGTCGTCGCGGAGCTTTGCGGCGCGTTCGAACTGCTGCGCCTCGATGGCCGCTTCCTTCTCCTTACGCGTGTTCGCGATCTGGTCTTCGAGCTCGCGGTAGTCGGGCGGGGCCTGCATGCGCCGGATGCGCAGACGCGAGCCCGCCTCGTCGATGAGGTCGATCGCCTTGTCGGGGAGGTGACGGTCGGAGATGTAGCGGTCGGCGAGGTTCGCCGCCGCGACCAGCGCCTGGTCGGTGATGGTCACGCGGTGGTGCTGCTCGTAGCGGTCGCGCAGGCCCTTGAGGATCTCGATCGTGTGGAGCACCGACGGCTCCTCGACCTTGATCGGCTGGAAGCGGCGCTCGAGCGCGGCGTCCTTCTCCAGGTGCTTGCGGTACTCGTCGAGCGTGGTGGCGCCGATGGTCTGCAGCTCGCCGCGGGCGAGCATCGGCTTGAGGATGCTCGCCGCGTCGATCGCACCCTCGGCCGCGCCGGCCCCGACGAGCGTGTGCAGCTCGTCGATGAAGAGGATGATGTCGCCGCGGGTGCGGATCTCCTTGAGCACCTTCTTGAGCCGCTCCTCGAAGTCGCCGCGGTAGCGGGAACCCGCCACCAGCGCACCGAGGTCGAGGGTGTAGAGCTGCTTGCCCTGCAGCGTCTCGGGCACGTCACCGCCGACGATGTCGGAGGCGAGGCCCTCGACGATCGCGGTCTTGCCCACGCCCGGCTCACCGATGAGCACGGGGTTGTTCTTCGTGCGGCGCGACAGCACCTGCATGACGCGCTCGATTTCCTTCTCGCGCCCGATCACCGGGTCGAGCTTTTTCTCGCGTGCGAGCTGCGTGAGGTTGCGGCCGAACTGGTCGAGCACCAGCGAGCCCGACTGCTGCTGCTCGCCCGCCGGGGCGCCGGCGCCCTGCGCCGCACCTTCCTTCGAACCGGCATAGCCGGAGAGGAGCTGGATGACCTGCTGGCGCACGCGGGAGAGATCGGCGCCGAGCTTCACGAGCACCTGCGCGGCGACACCTTCACCCTCGCGGATCAGGCCGAGGAGGATGTGTTCCGTGCCGATGTAGTTGTGACCGAGTTGCAGCGCCTCGCGGAGGGAGAGCTCGAGCACCTTCTTGGCGCGCGGCGTGAAGGGGATGTGGCCCGACGGCGCCTGGCCGCCGTGACCGATGATCTCCTCGACCTGGGCGCGCACGGCCTCGAGCGAGATGCCGAGCGACTCGAGCGCCTTCGCGGCGACGCCCTCGCCCTCGTGGATGAGACCCAGCAGGATGTGCTCGGTCCCGATGTAGTTGTGGTTGAGCAGGCGCGCTTCTTCCTGCGCCAGGACGACCACACGGCGGGCTCGATCGGTGAAGCGTTCGAACACGGTTGGGATCCGCCTCTCGTCAGTCGGATGAGCACGCACTCGGGCGCACCGGGAGGTGCGTCCTGAACAGCGTGAACTCCATCGGTCCAGTGTAATCGGCCCGTGTGCGGCCTCCCCGCAGGGATGGTTCCCGGGAAGGCTGCGTCGGCCGAAGGTTGACAACAGGAGTGTCAAGGCCGGTGGTTTGGAGAATGTTCCCGCCGGTGCATAGCGTTGCGCCATGACCGGGCCGGGAGCACCCAAGCGTCCGACCCTGCCTCCGGGGCTGCACGACGACCTGCCCGGCCTCGCGGCCGATCTCGAATTGGTCGACGACGCACTGCGCGAATCGGTCACCACGCCCGATCCGTTCCTCGCCGAGGTCGCCGCGCACCTGATCGGCGCCGGCGGCAAACGCCTCCGCCCCACCCTCACCTTGTGCGCGGCCTACGCCGCAACCGGCGACCTCGCCTCAGCTGGCGCCGATGCCGTCACCGGCGGGGTGGCCTGTGAACTCGTACACCTCGGCTCTCTCTACCACGACGACGTGATCGACGAGGCGGAAACCCGCCGCGGTGTGCCCAGCGTGAACGCCCGCTGGAGCAACATCGTGGCAATCCTCGCCGGCGACTTCCTCCTCGCACGGGCGTCGTCGCTCGCGGCGTCGCTCGGCGCCGATGTCGCTGCACTGCTTGCCGCCACCATCGGCGAACTCTGCCGCGGTCAGGTGCTCGAGCTGCAGCACATGTTCGACGTCGACCGCTCCGAAGACCAGTACGCATCGGCGATCGCCGGCAAGACCGCGGCCCTGTTCGCCACGTCGTGTCGCATCGGCGGGATGGTGACGGACATGCCCGATCCCACGCTCGACGCGCTCACCAGCTTCGGTCACCACCTCGGCATGTGCTTCCAGATCGTCGACGACGTGCTCGACCTCACGTCCACCGACGACGCGCTCGGCAAGCACGCCGGCCAGGACCTCCTCGAGGGCATCTACACGCTGCCGGTGATCCACACGATGCGCGAGCACCCGGAGCTGCGCGAGCTGCTCGGCCAGCCCCTCGACGACGCCCAGCTCGAAGCGGCCCGCGAGCTCACCGTCGCCAACGGCGCGATGGACGTCGCGATGGACGTCGCGAACGATCACGCGGTGAAGGCGAGCGAGGCGCTCGACGGCGCCGACGACCTCGACCCCGCCACCACGCGCACGCTGATCAGCCTCGTCGACGGTCTCGTCGGCCGCACCTACTGATCTCGCGCTCTGATCTCGCGCTCCCCGACTCGCGATTCGCGGCGGCGCCTGACCTCGTAACCTCGACCGTCATGACGACTCCGGCGATCCGAACGCCGACCAGCCTCGACGTGGAACGGATCAAGCAGCTGGCGATCGCCACCGAGATGTTCGGTCTCGACGAGGTCGGCTTCTTCGACGAGTTGCTCGCGGGGTTCTTCGATCGATCATCGGCCGACCATCGGTGGCTCGTGGCGGAGGATGCTGAGGGAGGCGTCGTGGCTGCGGCCCACTACGCCGCGGAGCCCTTCGCGGATCGCATGTGGAATCTGTACTTCCTTGCCGTTGCGCCGGACCGGCATGGGCGCGGGCTCGGAGGTTCGCTCATCGAGCACGTGGAACACGAGCTACGGAGCAGCGGCGAAGGCGTCGCCAGGGTTCTCATCGTGGAGACCTCCTCGACGGACCAGTACGCGCGGACACGTGCCTTCTACCGCCACCATGGATTCGACGAAGAGGCACGGATCCGCCAGTTCTACGGGCCCGACGACGACAAGGTCGTGTTCTGGAAATCGCTCGGCCATTCTCACGACCGGCCGTAGACCGGGAACCTGCTCGCGTCGCCGTAGCTCTCGATCGCCTGCACGTTCAGCAAGGTCTCCATGTCCTCGTCGGAGATGTCGAAGTCGAGGTCGGCGTTCGTGCGCATGTGCTCCGGGTTCGCGGTCTTCGGCAGCGGCAGCAGACCGAGCTCGAGGGTGTACCGAATCGACAGCTGCGGCAGGGTGACGCCGTACTTCTCCGCCATGCGCGCGACCTGGGGGTTCTTGAACAGCTCACCGTGCGCCATCGGCGAGTAGGCCTCGACCAGCATCCCGTGCTGCTGCGAGTACGCGATGAGGTCCGTCGGAGTGTTGCTGATGTGCGCGAGCACCTGGTTCACCATGGGTCCAATCGTGCACGCCGCGAGGATGTTGTCGATGTCCTGCGCCTGGAAGTTGGAGAGCCCGATGACGCGGAGCTTGCCGGCCTGGCAGGCGCCTTCGAGGGCTCGCCACGCTTCGCGGTTGCCTGCGAAGTGCCGATCGTCACTGCCGAATTCCTGCCACGGCTGCGGACTGTGGATGATCATCATGTCGAGGTACTCGAGCCCCGTCTTCGTCAGCGACTCGTCGATGGCCCGCACCGCGTCGTCGAACGACTTCACCTCGGCGGCGAGCTTCGACGTCACGAACAGCTGCTCCCGAGGTACACCGCAGGCGCGGATCCCCTCACCAACTCCCCTTTCGTTGTCATAGGCCTGTGCCGTGTCGACGTGCCGGTAGCCGATGGTCGCCGCGTCCCGCACCGCTCGCGCGGCGTCTCCGTCGTCGATGAACCACGTACCGAGCCCGAGCTTCGGGATGTCGACGCCGTTCGTCAGCGTGTAGGTCTCTTCGAGGATCACCGGGGGTCCTTTGCGGCGGGAGGCCGAGGTCGAGGGAAGGGCGCGCGCCTGACGTCACGTTCGCTTTACGGCGCGTCCTGACGCGCCTACCGTCAACGGACCATATTCGGACCGATGGCAGGAGGGCACCAGCAATGGGTCTGTTCGACAAGAAGATCAAGGGTGCGCAGGACGCGGCCGCCGACGCGATGGCCCAGGCCCAGGCGGCGCAAGCCGGCGCACCGGGAATGCCGGCGGGCATGGACATGGGCGCGATGACCGGCGGACAGGACATGGCCGCGATGGCCGCGTACTCGCAGAAGGTGAACAAGATCGCCCAGGTCGGCATCGAGGCGCCGGGCGTGCTCCACACGCTCACCGCCAACGGCACGCCCGACATCAGCGGCGGCACGATGTACGCGGTCGCGGTCACCTACCGGCCCGAGGGCGCAGACCCGATCGAGACCACGATCGACCAGAGCTTCCTGCCCTTCCAACTCGAGACCCTGTCCGAGGGTGCGTCGATCACGGTCAAGTACGACCCCGACGACCCGAAGTCGGCAGTCATCCACGGCTGGTAGCGGGCTGACCGAGGAGCGCGACCATGGGTTTCTTCAAAGACAGCAAGGACGCCATCAAGGGCGCCAAGGAACTCGGCGACTACCACGGCGGCATGCCGTCCATGAGCAGCGCGCTCAAGGACGTGAAGGCAGTCACCGACGACCGCGGGCAGAACGAGATCCTGCAGTCCGGCACGCCGGCCAAGGCCCGGGTGCTCGGCTTCGCGCTCCCGGTGCCCGACGACCGGTTCGCGATGCAGATCCAACTGGAGATCCACCCGCCGACGGGTGACCCGTACCTGGTGAACTACGTGTTCCCGAGCGCGCGTATGAAGGCGCCGTTGTCGGTGGGCATGGACGTGCCGGTGAAGATCAGCGCCACCGACCCGCAGGCCGTGGCCGTGCAGTGGGACGCGTTGAAGGGGTCGATCGCCGCCACGGGCGGCGACATGGCCGCGGTCACGCAGGGTCTCGCCCACACCAACCCGGGCACCGCCGACGCCGCGGGCCGCGCCTATCTGGCCGGTCAGGCGGCCGGCCAGCAACCGGCCGCGGACCAGAAGCCTGCGGAATCTGCGGCTGATCCGGCGGAGCGCCTCAAGAAGGCGCAGCAACTCTTCGACGCCGGGCTCATCTCGGCCGAGGAGTTCGAGGCCAAGCGCCAGGAGATCCTGGGCAGCCTGTGATGCGCATCTGATGGCCGACGAGACACGGGCCGGGTTCGCCGTTCCGGGCGCGTCCGGCCCGTTCCTCGCGGCCTTCAAGGCCGCGCCGCCCCAGTTCCTCGTCGACGGCGGCTACCGGCTCGTCGACGAGTCGTATGAATCACTGGTGTACGAGGCGAACGTCACCACCACGCCCATGAAGGTGTTCAGCTGGGGATTCGCCAAGACCCTCTACCGCCTCGCGTTCACGTTCCGCGACGCGGGTGACGGCATCACGGCGGTGACCGTGATCGGCCAGGCGAAGGACTCCGTGCGCGCCGCGATGGGGGCGTACGTCGCCGCGGCCGGCGAGGTCGGCCGCGCTTAGGTGTTGCGCTCGTGGACGATGCGCAGGCCCTGGAGGGTGAGCCAGGGTTCGAAGTGCTCGATCGTGCGTGAGTGCGGGATGATCAGCTCGGCGAGACCGCCGGTCGCCACCACCGTCGCGGGGCCGAGTTCGGCACGGAAGCGGTCGACGATCGCGTCGACCTGACCGCTGAAGCCGTAGACCGCGCCCGACTGGATCGCCTCGATCGTCGATTTGCCGATCACGTTCTTCGGCGCGACGAGTTCGACACTGCGCAGCGCGGCGGCGCGTTCGAACAGCGCCTCCAGCGAGATCTCGATGCCGGGGAAGATGGCGCCACCGAGGTACTCGCCCTTCTCGCTCACCGCGTCGACCGTGTTGGCGGTGCCGAAGTCGACGACGATCGTCGGACCGCCGTAGAGGTCGTACGCCCCGACCGCGTTGGCGATGCGATCCGCGCCGACGTTCTTGGGCTCGTCGTACAGGATGGGCATACCCGTGCGCACACCCGGTTCGAGCACGAGCGCCGTGAACCCGAAGTAGCGCTCGGTCATCTCGCGCAGCGCGGCCGTCACGCGCGGCACGCCCGACGCGATCGCGATGCCCGAGACCTGCGCGTCGAAGGAGAAGCCGTGGAACCCGAGGAACTGCTGGAACATCAGCGCGAGCTCGTCGGACGTGCGCGCGGGCACGGTGGCGATCCGCCAGTGGTCGACCAGCTCCTGACCGTTGAAGAGCCCGATCACCGTCTGGGTGTTGCCGCAGTCGATCGTCATCAGCATCGTCAGGACTCCTGGACTGCTATGTCGAAGCCGAGGTCGAGCGCGGGAGCCGACTGGGTGATCGCGCTCGTGGAAATGAGGTCGGCGCCCGCGTCGGCGAGGCCGCGCACGGTGGCGAGCGTGACGCCGCCCGACACCTCCACGAGGAAACCGCGCGGCGCCTTCGCCCGGGCGAGGTCCACGCACTCGCGCACCTGCGCGGGCGTCATGTTGTCGAGGAGCACCATCGTGGCGCCGGCAGCGATCGCCTCCTCGAGTTGATCGATACGGTCGCACTCCACCTCGACGACGCGTCCCGGCCACAGCGACTGCGCGCGGGCGACGGCCTCGGTGATCGAGAGCCCCGCGAGGTGGTTGTCCTTCACCAGCACGAAGTCGGAGAGCGAGCCCCGGTGGCTGACGCCGCCACCGGCGCGCACCGCCGCCTTCTCCAGCGCGCGCAAACCCGGGATCGTTTTCCGGGTGTCCCAGATGCGCGCGTCAGTGCCCGCGATCGCGTCGACGAACGCGCTGGTTGCAGTCGCGACTCCTGACAGGTGGCAGAGGAAGTTGAGCGCGCTGCGTTCGCCGGTGAGCACCGCGCGCAGCGGGCCGGTGACGGTGCCGACCCGTTGGCCGGGCGAGAGGCGGTCGCCGTCGGTGGCCACCCACGAGACGGTGACGGCCGGGTCGACCTGCGCGAACACTTCGGTGGCGCAGGCAGTGCCCGCGAGCACGCCCGCGGCACGCGCCACGATCGCGACCGTCGCGCCGGTGGTTTCGGGCACGAGCGCGGCGGTGAGATCACCGAGCGGGCCGATGTCCTCGGCGAGGGCACGGGCGACGACTTCGCGCACCACGTGCACGGGAGGGCCGATCACGTTCATCGCAACAGCTCCGACGCGGGCACCGGCAAGGGCACGAACGCGGGCGCACCCGCGGCGCTGGTACCGAGGGTGACGAACCGGCCGAGGAACGCGGGCGACGACTCGGGGAAGTCGAGCCGGGTGTGGGTGCCGCGCGACTCTTCGCGCGCGAGCGCGGCGGTGACCAGCACGCGCGCGACGGTGAGGAGGTTGGCGTCCTCGACGCTCGTGGCGCGCAGCGTGGCCAACTCGGCGACGGCACGGGCGAGGCTGTCGCCGCTGCGCAACACACCCGCGTCGCGTGTCATGAGCCGCTGCAACGTGTCGCGCACCGGGGGGCCGTCGGCCAGCGCGACCGGTTGGACCGCGACGTTGCGCGCGCTCACGGAACGATCGATACCGCGCATCACGCCGGTGTCGTCGGCGTGGTCCTTGCCGCCGACGATCGCCTCGACCGCGCGGGCCGCGAACACGAGGCCTTCGAGCAGTGAGTTCGACGCGAGGCGATTGGCGCCGTGCACGCCCGAGCACGCCGCCTCACCGCACGCCCAGAGCCCCGGCAGCGTGGTGGCACCGTCGAGGTCGGTGCAGACACCACCCGAGAGGTAGTGCGCGGCGGGCGCCACGGGGAGCCAGTCGACCTGCGGGTCGAGCCCGACGCCCTGCGCGGAGCGCCAGATCGTGGGAAACCGGCGGGGGAAGTCGTCGATGGCGGTGGCGTCGAGCCAGAGGTGGTCGAGGCCCCGCTCGTTGAGGCGGCGGCTGATCGCGCGGGCCACGACGTCGCGCGGCGCGAGATCCGCGAGTGGGTGCTCGTCGGCCATGAAGGCCACGCCGTGCTCGTCGCGCACGATCGCGCCCTCACCGCGGAGCGCCTCGGAGAGGAGCGGTCGGGGCATTGCGACGGGATCGTGCAACGCCGTCGGGTGGAACTGCATGAACTCGAGGTCGGCCACCGCTGCTCCGGCACGCATCGCCATCGCGATGCCGTCGCCCGTGGAGAGCTCGGGGTTGGTGGTCACGGCGAAGCACTGGCCCGCGCCGCCCGTGGCGACGAGCACGTTGCGCGCCCGCACTTCGTCGGCCTCCCCACCGACGACGCGCACGCCGGTGACCCGCCCGCCTTCGACGATGAGGTCGGTGGCGAGGCAGCTCTCGCGCACGTCGGCGCCCGACTCGCGCAGCGCGGCCACGAGCGACCGCTCGATCTCCGCTCCGGTGGCGTCGCCACCCGCGTGCACGACCCGCGCGACGGAGTGCCCGCCTTCGCGTGCCCGGGCGAGCTCGCCGTCGTCGACGCGGTCGAAACGGGTGCCGAGGTCGATGAGCTCGCGCACGCGGGCCGGGCCCTCCCCCACCAGCACGCGCACCGCGTCGGTGTCGCAGAGCCCGGCGCCCGCGGTCAGGGTGTCGGAGCCGTGCAGCTCGGGTGAGTCGTCGAGCTCGGACAGCGCCGCGGCCACGCCACCCTGCGCGTAGCGAGTGGTGGACCAGCCGAGCTCGCCCTTGGTGACCAGCGCGACCGACAAGCCCGACCGGTGGGCGCGCACGGCCGCCGAGAGGCCGGCGATGCCGCTGCCGAGGACGAGGAGATCGGTCACAGGCGCGTGAGCGGGGTGGGGTCGGCTACTGCGCGACGTCGCGCAGCGAGTGCATGACCGGGCGGTTGTCACCATCGACGTGCACGACGAGCGGCTCGTAACCCTCGAGCTCGAGCTCGTTGTACTGCGCGTAGGTGATCACGATCACCTTGTCGCCGCGGTGCACGAGACGGGCGGCCGCGCCGTTCACGATGCAGTCACCCGGACCGCCCAAGATCGCGTAGGTCTCGAAGCGCGCCCCGTTGTCGATGTCGAGGACGTGCACCTGCTCGTTCTCGCGAATGTCGGCAAGTTCCATGAGACGCGGGTCGAGGGTGATCGACCCGACGTAGTTGAGATCCGCACCGGTCACCGTGGCCCGGTGGATCTTCGACTTCATCATGATCCGCTGCATCAGCGCTCCTCCGCTGCGGGGACGGCAGTACGCCCCAGATCGACCGTGGCGTGCTCGCCGCTCACGGAGATGGTCACATTGTCGATGAGACGCGCGCGGCCCACGAATGCGGCGAGGGCCACGAGTGTCTCCGACGAATCCGTGCGGTCGAGACGTCCGACCGGCTCGAGGGTGGCGGCGTCGACGATCGCCGCGTAGTCGACCTTGATGCGCGGCTCGGTGCCGAGCATGTCGGTGAGCAGTGCGCGGAGGCGATCGCAATCGCGCTCGCCCCGCTGCACCGCTTCGCTCAGGACGAACAACGAGCGGCACAGCACCAGCGCGCCTTCGCGGTCGTCGTCGGTGAGGTATGCGTTGCGACTCGACATCGCGAGGCCGTCGATCTCGCGCACGAGTGGGCAGCCCACCACCTCGACGGGCAGGTTGAGGTCGCGCGTCATGCGCCGCACCACCGCGAGTTGCTGCGCGTCCTTGCGCCCGAAGTAGGCGCGGCACGCACCAACCATCGAGAGCAGCTTGGTGACGACGGTGGTGACGCCGTCGAAGTGACCCGGCCGGCTCGCACCACAGAGCACTTCGGTGATGCCGCCGACGTGCACCGTCGTGCGCTCGTCGCCGAGGTACACCTCGGCCACTTGGGGCACGAACAACAGGTCGACACCCTCGGCCGCGGCCTGCGCGGCGTCGCCCTCGAGGTCGCGCGGGTAGGCGGCGAGATCCTCGGTGGGCGCGAACTGCGTGGGGTTCACGAACAGGCTCACGACGACGAGATCGTTCTCGGCACGAGCCGCGCGCATCAGCGAACGGTGGCCGTCATGGAAGTAGCCCATCGTCGGCACGAAGCCGACGGTGCGCCCATGGGCGCGGGCGGCGTCGCAGACCTCGCGCAACTCGGCGACGGTGGTGACGGTCCTCATGCCGCACCGTCTTCGTGCGCAGGGCCGTCTTGCAACACGGCCGCCAGTGCGGCGTCGTCGCGACCCGTCAGGCGCAGGGCCTCTGCCGCCAGTGCGCGGTAGGCCCGCAGTTCGGCCGCGGGCAGCGTGTCGAGGTGACGGGCGACGGTGTCGGCGTCACCACGCGCAACCGGACCGGTGAGCGCGGCCTCGGGCCCGAGCGTCTCGACGTTGTCGAGCGTGGCGCGCACGAGGGGCAGCAGTGCCTCGGGGGGCACACCGGCCTCGGCGGCGATGCGGCTCGCCTGGCCGAGCAGCGCGACGAGATGGTTGGACGCGATCGTGGCCGCCGCGTGGTAGGCGACCCGCTGCTCGTCGGCCACGCGGAACGGGCGCATGCCGAGTGACACCGCGAGGCGCTCGACCCCGGCGGGGCCGTCGACCGCGCACCACGAGCCGGGGAGCCGCTCCACGCCGAGCTCCACCGACGGCAGGCTCTGCAGCGGGTGCAGGGAGCCCACGAGGACGTCGGGGCGGGCGGCGGCGAGCTTGTCGAGCTCGGCCAGCGTGCAGGCCCCCGAGAGATGGATCACGAGCGTCCCCGGCGCGACGGCCGGGACCAACGCGGCGGCGGTGCCGGCGATCTCGGCGTCGGGGGTGGCGATGATCACCAGTTCGGTGTCGAGTCCGCCATCTCCGCCGAGTCCGTCATTCCCGCCGAGCCCGCCATCTCCGCCGAGTCCGTCGACGTGGCCGACCTCGGCGACGGCGACCGCGGGTGCACCGAGCCGGGCCGCAACGGCGACCGTCGACGGTGCCTCCGGGGAACGCCCCGCGACCGCGACGCACCGCAGCCCGCGCGCGACGAGCGCGGTGGCGATGGTGGTGCCGGCGCGGCCGGGCCCCACGAGGGCGAAGGCCCGCTGGGATGCACTGTGCACGTGAACCTCTTCGTTCCAGCCCCGGTGAGGGGTGCCGGACTACTCGGGCAGGGTCAATGCTAGACCGGTTCCGCGTACCGATGCCCGGTCGGGGCCGGTGAGGACCGCGCCATTCGGATCCAGCACCGCCACCCGGGCCGGATCGAGGTCGGCGAGGGGCACCAACACGAAGGCCCGCACGGCCGCCCGCGGGTGCGGGACCACCAGGTCGGGTGTGTCGATCTGGTCGTCGCCATACACCAGCACATCGACGTCGAGCGTGCGGGGGCCCCAGTGCTCCTCGCGCACCCGGTGGGCCTCCTGCTCCAGCCGCTGGCACTCGACGAGCAGGTCGTGGGGCGTGAGGGTGGTGTCGACCCCCACGACCGCGTTGAGGAAGTCGGGCTGCTCCGGCCCGCCGACGGGGTCGGTCTCGTACACCGACGACACCCCGACCACCGCCACGCCCCGCGTGGCGGCGAGACCGTCGACCGCGCCCTGGAGGAACGCCAGCCGATCGCCCAGGTTGGTGCCGATGCCCAGATACGCGCGGACCGCGCCGGTCACGATTCGCCGGTCACGATTCGCCGGTCACGATTCGCCGGTCACGATTCGATCGTGACCGCGACGTAGTCGACCATTGCGCGGATCGGCGGGTGGAGCTTGCGCACGGTGACCCGCACACCGGTGACCCGCTCGTCGACCCGGCACACCTCGGCGATGCGGGTGGCCAACCGCTCGAGCAGCTGGTAGCTCTCGTTGCGCACGACCCGGCTCACCGCTTCCGACACTGCGGAATAGTCGACGGTGTCGTCGAGACCGTCGGTCTCCCCCGCGGTGCTGACGTCGACGGTCATCTCGACGTCGACCTCGAACGGCTGCGGGCGTTGCTTCTCCTCCGGCAGTACGCCGTGGATGCCGAGCTCGCGCAACCCCTTGACCTGGATGGTTCCCATGGGACTCTGGTACTCCCTGCCTCGTCAGCGCTTGGCGACGATGCCCTCGGCGACCGTCACGGAAACGATCTCGCGTGCATGGGCGCCGAGTTGACGTCCGGTGATCTTCTCGATGACGACGACCGCGTGTGGGCCTTCCGTGACCAGACCCGCGTAGATCAGGTAGCCCGCGAGCACGCCGAGCAACGGGTCGCCGAACTCCTCGTGGTGGATGAGCACGACCTCGTTCGGGTCGGCGAGCCACGCGGCCAGCGTGCGGTAGAGGCGTGGCAGCCGCTCGGACCATTCGTCGTGACGACCGATCGCGACGTGCGCGAACGGGATGCCCGCCTCCTCGTACGCGTGCAGGTTGTGCGGCGAGTCGAGCATCGACAGCACGTGGGTGAAACCGTGGCCGATCAGCCAGATCAGCTCTTCCTGCCGGCGTACCTTGCGATGGTTGCGCGCGAACCCGCCGGGCCGTTCGGACGCGGCGAGTCGATCTTTGATGATCCAGCAGAACGCGCGTGGCTGGAGCCCCTGCGCCCACCGGCCTTTCAAGCGACTGCCTCCGCGTCGATGCCCTGCATGACGTGCAGCAGCCGGGCCGCGTCGACCACGGGGCGCACGTCGTGGACGCGCACGATGCTCGCGCCGTGATCGAGCGCCCACACCGCGCTGGCCAGCGTCGCGTCGTCGCGCGCGGCCGGCGGCGGCACGTCGTTGCCGGTTGCCGACGCGAGCAGCGCGCCGAGGAACGCCTTGCGCGAGGTGCCGACGAGCACCGGGACGCCGACGCGCGCGACCAGTTCCGGCAACCGCGCCAGCAGCGCAAGGTTGTGGTGGGCGAGCTTGCCGAACCCGATGCCCGGATCGGCGCACAGCGCGTCGTCGGGCAGACCTGCGGCACGCGCGGCCTCGAGCCGTTCGACCAGGAACGCCGACACGTCGTCGACGACATCGTCGTAGCGCGGGTCGTCCTGCATCGTGCGGGGATCGCCCTGCATGTGCATGAGCACGATCCCGGCGCCGGCATCCGCGACGACCCCGAACATGTCGGGGTCAGCGCGCCCGGCGGTCACGTCGTTCACGATCGATGCGCCGGCGGCCAGCGCCGCCGCGGCCACCGACGCCTTGCCGGTGTCGATGCTCAGGGGCACTCCTCCACCAGCTCCACCAGCGAGGCCGCCCGCTCCCCGGCCCACCAGGCCCTGCACCACGGGCAACACCCGGCGCAGCTCCTCGGCGGCGTCGACCGGCGCGGCACCCGGGCGGGTCGACTCCCCGCCGATGTCGAGCAGGTCGGCCCCCTGGCCCACCAATGACGCCCCGTGGGTGATGGCCGACTCCGCGTCGAGGAAGCGGCCGCCGTCGGAGAAGGAGTCCGGGGTGACGTTGACGATCCCCATCACCGCGGGTCGGTCCCCGCAGACGGTCGGCCAGGCGAACATGAGTGCGCAGGATATCGGGATCCGCGCAGTCGGCGCGGGCCCGGAACGCCCGGTTTCTGTGGTTTAGAGGCGGTTTCCGGGGTAGGTGATGAGACTCATCGCCTCGGCGCGCGTGGCTCCGTTGCTCTTGAACAGGCCCCGCACCGCCGAGGTGATGGTCAGCGAACCGGGCTTCTTCACACCGCGCATCGACATGCAGAAGTGCTCCGCCTCGATGAGCACGAGCGCGCCGCGGGGGTTCAGCGTCTCCACGAGGGCGTCGGCGATCTGGGCCGTCAGGCGCTCCTGCACCTGCGGACGCTTCGCGAAGCCGTCGACCAGGCGGGCGATCTTCGAGAGACCGGTGATGCGGCCGTCGTCACCCGGGATGTAGGCCACGTGGGCCCGGCCCGCGAACGGGATCAGGTGGTGCTCGCACATCGAGTGCACCGCGATGTCTCGAACCATGACCATCTCGTCGTGGTCGGCCTCGAAGGTGACGGTGAGGTGCTCCGCCGGGTTCTCGTGGAGACCGCTGAAGATCTCCTCGTACATCTTCGCCATACGGCGGGGCGTGTCGAGGAGACCGTCACGCTCGGGGTCCTCCCCGAAGGCCTCGAGGATTTCGCGCACGGCGCGTTCGATGCGCTCACGGTCGACGGGGGAGCCGGTCGGGCTGTCGGTCACGCGGCACCTCCAGGGTGCGTCGGGGAGATCGGAGAGATCGGAGCGATCGGAGGGTTCGGGGCCGGGGACGCGGCCGACAACGTGGCGCGGCCGCCGCCGGTGCCGGCGCTGTCGAAGTGGCGTACGTCGGAGAACAACTCCTGCACGCGCTCGGCCTCGAGCGTCTCGTGCTCCATGAGTTCGGCGGCGATCCGGTCGAGCACGTCGCGGTTCTCCGCGAGCACGCTGCGCGCCGCGGTGTGCGCAGACTCGATGAGCGCGCGCACTTCGGCGTCGATGCTCGACGCGACGTCGTCGGAGTAGTCGGGCGTGGACGTGAAGTCGCGTCCGAGGAACACCTCACCCTGCGGATGGCCGAAGCGCATCGGACCGAGGTGGTCGCTCATGCCGTACTCGGTGACCATCTGGCGGGCGATCGTGGTGGCGCGGTCGATGTCGTTCTGCGCGCCCGTGGTGGGTTCGGTGAAGATGAGCTCTTCCGCGGTACGACCGCCGAGCAACATCGCGAGTTCGTCGACGAGCTCACTGCGCGTCACGAGGAACTTGTCCTCGGTGGGCAGGGTGAGCGTGTAGCCGAGCGCGCGCCCGCGGGGGATGATCGAGATCTTGTGCACCGGGTCGGTGTTCGGCAACGCGTGCGCAACCAACGCGTGCCCGCCCTCGTGGTAGGCGATGACGCGCTTCTCGCGATCGGAGATGAGGCGGCTGCGCCGCTCCGGGCCGGCCATCACCCGGTCGATGGCCTCTTCGAGCTGCGGCAGGCCGACGAGGTCGAGGTCGTGCCGAGCGGAGAGCAACGCCGCCTCGTTCATGAGGTTCGCGAGGTCGGCGCCGGTGAAGCCCGGCGTGCGCCGCGCGATGACGTCGAGGTCGACGCCCGGCGCCAGCGGCTTGGCCTTCGCGTGCACACGGAGGATCGCCTTGCGCCCCTCGAGGTCGGGGCGGTCGACCACGATCTGACGGTCGAAGCGCCCGGGCCGCAGCAACGCGGGGTCGAGGATGTCGGGACGGTTCGTGGACGCGAGCAGGATCACGCCGGCCTTCTGGTCGAAGCCGTCCATCTCCACCAGCAACTGGTTCAGCGTCTGCTCACGCTCGTCGTGACCACCACCGACGCCCGCGCCGCGCTGGCGGCCCACCGCGTCGATCTCGTCGACGAACACGATCGCCGGGGCCGCGGCCTTCGCCTGCTCGAACAGGTCGCGCACCCGCGACGCGCCGACGCCCACGAACATCTCGACGAAGTCGGAACCCGAGATCGAGAAGAACGGCACCCCGGCCTCACCGGCCACCGCCTTGGCGAGCAGCGTCTTGCCGGTGCCGGGCGGACCGAACAGCAACACGCCCTTCGGGATCTTCGCGCCCATCTTCTGGAACTTGGCCGGCGACGCGAGGAAGTCCTTGATCTCCTGGAGCTCCTCGACCGCCTCGTCGAGGCCGGCCACGTCGGCGAAGGTCACCTTGGGCTGGTCCTTGGTCATGAGCTTGGCCCGCGACTTGCCGAAGCCCATGATCCCGCGGCCGCCGCCCTGGAACTGACCGAGCACCCACATCAGCAGGAACGCGAGCAGCACGAACGGGAGCAGCGTGTAGAGGAGCCCGACCCACACACTCTGCGTCTGGTGATCGGTGTGCAGCTCCGAGACCTTGGCGTTCACGAGGTCCTGGGTGATGCGCGCCGTGTACGAGGACGGGAAGTCGACGGTGTACTTCGTGCCGTCCTTCAGGGTGCCGCTGACCGAGTGGTCCTGGTCGTGGATGGTGGCCGTCTTCACCTTGCCCGCGGCGACCTTGCTGGTGAAGGTGTCGAGCGACAGGTTCCTGGAGTCGTCGGTGCCGAGCAGCGCGCGCGCCACGAAGAAGGCGACGATGGCCAGGATCACCACGCCGACGACGGCGCTGCGACGCTTCTTGCTCAAGAGGGGACTCCGGCTCCTTGACGGGCGGCCGACCCAATGTAGTTGCTGCCCCGGGCGCCCTTTTCCGACGGGGCGCCCCGGTCCGGAACCACCGGCGTGCCGGGCTATTCGCCGGCGTACTCCGCAAGGAAGGGCAGGTTGCGCCAACGCTCGCCGACGTCGAGGCCGTAGCCGATCACGAACGAGGGCGGGATGGTGAAGCCGGTGTAGCGGAGGTCGAGCTCCGCCCGCTGCAGGCCTTCCTTCACCAGCAGCGCGCACACCTCCATCGAGGCGGGCCCGCGGGCCATGAGGTTCTTCCGCAGGTAGTCGAGCGTGAGCCCGGAGTCGACGATGTCCTCCACGATCAGCACGTGGCGATCGGTGAGGTCGAGGTCGAGGTCCTTGATGATGCGCACCACACCGCTGGACTTGGTGGCGGAGCCGTACGACGACACCGCCATGAAGTCGAACTCGACCGGCAGGTCGATCGCCCTCGAGAGGTCGCTCATGAACATGAAGGCGCCCTTGAGCACGCCCACGAGCAGCGGCGGACGCCCCTCGTAGTCGCGGGTGATCTCCTCGCCGAGCTCGCGGATGCGCGCCTGCAGCGCGTCCTCGCTGATGACGATTCGACCCACTTCGGCGTGCCGGCCTGGCGCTCGGCTGTCAGTCACCCGTCATCCTCTCGCGAGACGTCGCTGGAACCTACCGCGTGACGACGAGAACGCCGCGGGTCCGCCGCACCGCCCGCCCACCGGCGAGCTCCGCGGCGCGCGCGGTGCCTTCGACGACCGCGAGCACGCGGCCGATCTCGTCGGCCGACGGCGGCGGCGCACCCAGCCAGTTCCGCAACGCGCGGCGAGCAAGTACGGGGGGCAACGCGCGCAGGGACGCGACATCAGTCCGGCCGTCGGCACCCGGCCACGCCGCGACCGCCAGCCCGTCGAGGAACTCCGTCTCTTCGCGGAGCAACGCGGCCTGACGCGCCAGCACCGGCGTGAGGTCGCGTCCGGCGACGCGCTCCAGGAGCGGCAACACCTCGTGCCGGATGACGACGCGCCGGAACCCGGGGTCGTGGTTCATCGGATCGTCGAACACGGGAAGCCCGAGACGGGAGCACAACGCGCGCGTGTCGGAGCGTCGCCAGCCGAGCAGAGGCCGCGCGATCCGG
>Ga0302322_100000843_pt1 | contig 24148 bp, 22 predicted proteins | sample Fen_T0_2_FD_203757 | JGI IMG/M metagenome (GOLD analysis project Ga0302322, IMG submission 203757) | Peat permafrost microbial communities from Stordalen Mire near Abisko, Sweden - Fen_T0_2 | ecosystem: Environmental > Terrestrial > Soil > Wetlands > Permafrost | place: Sweden: Abisko...
AGCTCGGCTTGGCGGTCGTGGTGAGGTTGCGGACGTCGACCGAGGCGACGTACCCGCCTCCCCACTGGTTGATGATCTTGTAGGACGCCTGGCAGGTCGCGGGCGGCGGCGTGGTCGTGCCGCACCCGGACGTCGTCGGTGCCGGCGTCACCCCGGGCGGCGGCGTGACGCCGGACGTCGTGCTGGTGATCGTGACGTCGTCGACGTAGACCGTGGGCGGCGCGAACGGCGGCGGGGACACGCACCCGGGGTAGTCGATCGCCAGCTGCACCGTGACGCCCGCCGCGTAGGCCCCGCCGGTCATCGTGCCGTTACAGATCCAGTCGGCGATGACCGTCGTCGGGCGGAACCAGGCGGTGATCCGGGTCCATCCCGTCGAGTCGACCACGGCGCGGCCAGGCACGGCCTGTTCCGCGTTCGGCAGTCGCAGGCCGATGCTCACCTGGGGCGTTCCGGCAGGCAGGCGCACGAGCGCCGTCACCGAGTACCAGCCCCGGTAGGGGAGCGCGTTCGTCGACGTCTGGAACCAGCCGCCCGACGCCAGCTGGTGCGCGGCCAGGGCGTGCGTGCCGCTCGCGGCGGCGTCGGTGGTGGCGCCCAGGGTGACGCCGCTCGACCCGTACCAGCCCTGGACGGTCCCGTCCTCGAAGTCCCAGGTGCGGACGGCGGTCGGCGTGGGCGGCGGGGTCCCCGTGGCGGCCGTCGGGCAGGGCGTGGACGCCGAGGGCGTGCCGGACGCGCTGACGGTGGTGCCCGTGACCGGCCCGGTGCCGGTGGGCCCGGTGGCCGCCGTCGTGGTGGGCCCGGCGGCGTCCCGGCCGGATGCCGCCGAGGCCGTCGTGCCCGCCACGGCGAAGCCGCCGATCGTCAGGCCCAGCGTGCCGAGGACGGCGGCCAGGCTGATGGCTGTGGTGCGTCGCACCTGGATGCTGAAGGTCATGGTGGGCCCCCGTGGGGTAGTCCGGGCGAAGACGGCGTCAGAGGGTGCAGGCCATGCCGTCGAGCGTCACGGCGGTCGGCGCGGCGGCGTGCGCGGTGCCGGGGGGCAGGGCGGCGACGAGCCCGAGCGTCACCCTCCCCGAGGCCGGGAGCGGAGCCCAGGAGGGTGCCCGGGCGGTGACGGTACGGCCGCTCTGGGTCCAGGAGTCGGCACCCCAGACGGTGACGGCCCGCTGGTCGTCGGGGTAGGTCCAGCTGACGGTCCAGTGCGGGAGGGCCGCGGCGGAGAGGTTGCGGATCTCGACCGAGGCGACGGCACCGCCGGACCACTCACCCGTCACGGTGTAGCGGGCCTGGCAGGTCGGCAGGGGCGGCGGTGGCGTGCCGCAGCTCTGCGCGGGCGGCGGGGAGGCGGGCGTGGTGCCGAGGCCGCTGGGGCTTCCGGCGCTGGCGTAGGCGGTGGCGGCGGAGACGTCGTCCACGTCGATGCTCGTCGGGACGTCGGCGGCGCCGCACGCGGAGGTGAGCGCCAGGACGACCGGGGTCTGGGTGGGGTAGACGGCGGTCACCCCGCCGCAGTACGAGGTGGATCCGGTCCCGGGCACGTAGTACGCCGTGACCACGGCCCAACCGTCCGGTGTGATGTGCGCGGAGCCGCTCACGGCCTGCCCGCCGCTCGTCGGCACCGGCCGCAGGACGACGTCCGTCGGGGTGGCGGGGGCGTGCACCCTGATCCTGGCCGTGATCTTGTACCAGCCCCAGTGGTACCCGGACCCGGCGGCGAAGGACACGGTGGCCCCGGAGGTCAGGCCGTCGACGCGCAGGCCGTCGGTCCCGGTGGCGGCGGCGTCGGGCGTCACCGCGATGCTCGCCCCGCCGTCGGCGGTGACGCCGTACCCCAGGCCGTTCTCGAAGTCGTAGGTGGTGGCCACCTGGCCCGCGGGCCAGGTCGTCTCGATGGGACGGGTCGTCGCGACCCAGCAGGTGCTGGTGCTGGTCGTCGGTGGCAGGGCGGTGGCCGCGGCAGGGGCCGCTGCGGGCGGGACCGCGGCGGACGCCGGTCCGGCGAGGACGGCCCCGGTCGTCCCGATCGCTGCGAGCAGGGCCAGCAGCCCGGCGCCGAACGTGTCCCGACGAATTCTCACCGTACGTGGCACCGTCGCCCCCGAATTCTTTCCCCGCGGCAAGTCTTCGAGACTCCGCCCCCGGAAAGATTAGGATCTCCGCCTGCTCGCGTCAATGAGTTCCGGCCCGAAGAAAGATAATGGCAGCGACGCCGTGAAATTCTTTCAATCCCCTGGAGGGGATGCGCGGTTCTCGCCCCGCGGCCGAGACGAGCCACGAGGCGGTGCGGAACCGTAGCCGGTCAGATGAGGTTCCAGGAGGAGACGACCGCCTGCCCGTGCTCCGTGCCGAGCGTGCTCAGGCTGCCCGGGCGCGGGTGGCGGAGCAACCGTCCGGCCGAAGGGTCGAGGCCCAGCCACCGCGCAGTGAGCACGCGTTGCACGTGACCATGCGTGACCAGAGCCACGTCGCCGTGGGTGAGTAACGGTCGGACCCGTTCCAGGACCGCATCCGTGCGGAGTGCGACCTGCTGGAGCGTTTCGCCGGGGTGGTGGGCGCCCTCTGGAACGACGCCGTCCCGCCAGATGTCCCAGCCCGGTGCGGTCCGCCGGATCTGCTCCAGCGTCAGGCCTTCGTAGCCTCCGTAATCCCACTCCATCAGGTCCGCGTCCGGACGGGCACCGATCAGTCCCGCCAGTTCGGCCGTCCGCAGGGCGCGGCCGAGCGGGCTGCTGAAGGCCGCGACCAGAGTCCGGCGGCCCAGCGCCGGGCCGAGCGCCGCGGCCATGGTCGTTCCGGCGTCGGTCAGCGCGAGGTCCGTCCGGCCGGCGTGCCGGCCCGACCGGCTCCACTCCGTCTCGCCGTGCCTGACGAGGATCACTTCACCCATGGCGTGCATCATGCCCGCGGCGGTGGGCGGCGATGCGTCCCACCGGACGCCGGCCCTCAGCGGGCGAGGGTCTCCGCCGCCGTCCGCACGAGCCCGGCGACGTCGTCCGCGTGGGTGATCATCACGAGGTGACCCGCGGGCACCTCGACGGTCGTCGCGCCCATCCGCGCGGCGAACCCGCGCTCCGCCTCGGGCGGGATCGCCTCGTCGGCTCTGGCGCCGAGGGGTCCGCGGCCTCCGGCGGTGGGGACGGCGCCCGCTCCGGCCTCGCGGGTACGCCGTACTCCTGCCTCCCGGGCGCGGCGCACTCCCGTCTGGTCGGTACGCCGTACCTCCCGTCACGCTCGGCCGTGGACGGCGTCCCGTTCCCTTCACCGTGGGCGCTCGGCCTGCTCACGGCCGGTCTCGCCGTCGCGGCGGCTCTTGATCGTAGCTCGCCCGAGGTGATGCTGACCCGGACCTTTCCGGCTGGCTTCTCCGCATCCCGTGGACGGACGATCACGACGCGGGGCGCACCAGGATGATCCCGAGCAGGGTCGCCACCGTGGTCGAGTTGGCCCAGGTGGCAGGCGTCGGGCTTGCTGCCGGTTGCTCGTCACGGCTCGCGGGGTGCTCGGAATCGCCCCGCGGGATGACCCCCCCGAGGCCGGGGCAGTCCGACGGCGGGTACGCCGACGCCTGAGCCACGACGCGGTAACGACCTGGTGCGGAGGCGGAGAACCGGATCACTGCTGTTTCGCCGGTCCTGGGGAGATCGATGCTGACGAGGCTGCCTGTCAGGGGATCCGAGAGAGTGTTTCCGGGGATCAGGACGGCGGCCTGAGCGGAGATCACTCCCACGCCTGGCGGAATGTTCAACATCACCGGTACCAGCGCCTGACGGCCTGCCTGCACCGTGGCGAGGACGGCGTCCTCGCGGGCGATCGGCTCTCCCGACGGCGCGAGGGCTGACCCACTGGGCAGCTTGCAGGGGTACGGGCCGGTCTCCGGCCCCGGCGGATCCGCCTGCGCTCCCGAAGGCGCTTCCGCCGCCGACGTCTGCATTTCCCGTCCCAGCGCCGTTTCTGCCCCCTCCCGGCTCTCCCGCGTGTGAGCGGCGGCGTCGCCCAGGGATGGTTCGGCATGTTGCCAGGCGGCGCACCCGACCGCGATCACCCCTCCGAGCGTGAACGCGACCGCTGACGTCCATTTCGAGAAACTCACGGGCATGCTCCGCAGTCGACACGCGCGGGGTACCGCTTGAATCGCGACGTGCCTCTGCGTGGGCCGTATTTCAGCGCCCGACGACGTGCGGCCTGAGCGTGTGGACGGCGAAGTAGTCGAGCTTGTACGCCTCGACCGCGACGGTCAGCGGTGCTCTCGCATGCACCGTCGATCGCCCACCGTGGACGGGACGTTGACCACGTCGACGGCAGGACATGGACCTGCGGCGATTGCCTCGCTGAATGCTGGCGGAGCTGGGTGAGAGCCGACGTTGGGTTCAAGGGTTTGCCGGCTTTCACCTCCACGACAATGATCCGATCGCCTTGCTGAATGGCGAAATCGGCGTGATCCGACGGCGTTTCCCTTTCGAAATCCGCCTGAAGGTCACCCGCCAGACGGGCCAAGGTGCGCGCGATCGCTCGCTCGTAACGCTGCGCGAGTACCCAGTGACCGGCCGGGTCGCCGTCCATCCCGCGAGGAAGCAGCTCGCTCAGCGGCACAGTGATGGTGACGTCATCCGCATCGGTCTCGTCCTGTGCCTCTATGGCGACGACGGCACGACGCGCGGCGCCGTTGCCGTAGATGTCCAGGACCGTGCCGGACGCCAGGTCGAGCCCTTGGCGCAGGCGAACCTCGTCTCCCACGGAGATGGTGTGTAGAGCGAACGCGCAGGTCAGGCCGCAGGCACTTCGACGATCGTGACGCGCGCGTTGGTGACCGGCTCGGGCACGGTCTGACCGGTCTCGCGCAGGTAGACAATGTGCGCGATCATCGCCTCGCGCATCAGGGCGTGCGTCTCCTGCAGCGTCTCCGCTGCTGCGACCACTCCGGGAAGGTCCGGGCTGTAGGAGGAGTAGCCGGACTCCTCGTCGCCCTCGACGACGACGACGTAGCCGTTCATGATCCCTCCCTCTCGAGGCCAGCTTGCCTCAGGATGCTCGCCTCGGTCTTCGGGTGCAAGGTCGCGCTCGGCTTGCCTGCGACGGTCACCAACCCGGCCTTGAAGGGATGGGTGAGGTGTCGATGCGAACCGGTCGTCCGCTTGAGCTCCCACCCGTCCGCCTCCAGGAGCGTGAGCATCTCGCTGATCTTGCCTGGCATGACGGCACCGGAGCGACGAGGTCTGACATGTCATGATTCGCGGCGCGTCGTGCGGCTCGTGAGGGACGGCAAGGGCGCAGCGCGAGTCAGCTGCGCCCTGGCCGTCGATCGTCAGCCCTGGAGCTTCACCCGGGCGGTGAAGTCGACCGGGCAGGCCACGCCCGTGCCATGGTCGGGGCAGTAGCCCCACGGCACCTTGTGCAAATACTGCTGGTGATATTCCTCGGCATAGAAAAAGGGGCCCGCCTCGACGGCCGGGCGGCCCTCGGTGGTGATGTCGCCGAAGCGCCGCTCGTGCAGGGCCTTCTGGTACGCCGTCCGGGTGGCCTCGTACGCGGCCTGCTGCTCCGGCGTCGTCCAGTAGACGGCCGACCGGTACTGGGTGCCGAGGTCGTTGCCCTGGCGGTAGCCCTGGGTCGGGTCGTGGTGCTCCCAGAACAGGGTGAGCAGGGCGGTGGGGCTCACCTTCGCCGGGTCGTACGCCACGAGCACCGTCTCGGTGTGTCCGGTGCGGCCGGTGCACGTCTCGTCGTAGGTGGGGTTGGGGGTGTACCCGCCCTGGTAGCCGACCGCGGTCGTCACGACGCCCGGCACCTGCCAGAGCGCCTTCTCCGCGCCCCAGAAGCATCCGAGCGCCAGGTAGATCACCTGGGTGCCCTCGGGCCACGGCCCCTCCAGCGGGGTGCCGAGGACGGCGTGGGTCGCGGGGACGTCGAAGGGACGCGCGGGGCGGCCCGGCAGGGCCTGCTCCGGCGTGACCATGGTGGACTTGCGGGTTCCGAAGATCACTGGGATTCCTCCTCCGGTGGTGCCCGTGCGGTGGTGGCCCGACGCGGGCACCCTGCACAACACCGCCGCCCCGTCCCTGGTTCCCGCGGCGTTCCCGCGGTGCCGGCGCGGGTCTTTGCCTCAAGGCAAGCCATGCTCCGGACGACCTTACGGGTGGCACCCAGATCCGCGCGCCGCCACCTGCGGCCGGGCGGCAGACCCTGCGGCAGGGAGACCATGTTCACCAGAATCTGGCCGTTCGCCGGCCGCGGCGCGATTCCCAGCCCGCTCGTGCTCGACCGGATGTCCGCCAACGTGATGCTCGCCGACGGCGACTGCACGATCGTGTACGTGAACCCGGCCCTGCAGTCCATGCTGCAGGGCATCGAGGGCGACCTGCGGCGCGACCTGCCGCAGTTCGACGCGCGCAACCTCGTCGGGCGACCCATCGACGACTTCCACAAGAACCCGGTCATGCAGCGCCGCATGCTCGACTCGCTGCGCGGGCAGCACCGCGCGCGCATCCTCGTGGGCGGGCGCACCCTCACCTTCATGGCGACGGCGCTCGACGACCGGCGCGGGCGCCGGATCGGCTATTGCGTGGAATGGCTCGACGCCACCGTCGAGACCCGGATGGCCCGCGTCCAGCAGAACGTCGCCGACGCCCTGCACGCCGCCTCGCTCAGCGACCTGTCGGCCCGGGTGCCGGAGGAGGGCGCCGACGAGGCGGAGCTCGCCGTCTGCCGGGCGACCAACAGCCTCATCGAGACCCTCCAGAACCTGGACGGCGAGCTGCGCCGCGTCTCGGCCGACCACGAGCAGGGCGTGAACGCCTCGCGCATCGACCTGGAGAAGTTCCAGGGCAGCTTCCGGGCCGTCGCGCAGGGCGTCAACGACATGGTCACCGGCAAGGTGGACCTCACCGAGAAGGTGGTGGCCGTCGTCCGGGCGTTCGGCGACGGCGACTTCGACCTGCCGCTCGAACGGTTCCCCGGGGAGAACGCCTTCATCAACGCCACCGTCGAGCAGGTCCGGGCGAACCTGCGCGCCCTGGTGGCCGACACCACGATGCTCTCGCAGGCCGCGGTCGAGGGTCGCCTGGACGTCCGGGCGGACGCCGCGGCGCACCGCGGCGGGTTCCGCGCCATCGTGGACGGCGTCAACGCGACCCTGGACTCGATCGTCCGGCCGCTCAGCGAGGTGTCCGTCGTCCTGGCGGCGATCGCGGGCGGCGACCTGACCCGGTCCGTCACCGCCACCTACGCGGGTCAGCTCGAAGACCTGCGGACGGCGACCAACACGTGCGTGGAGCGCCTCGCCCGGATCGTCGGCGACGTCGTCACCGCGGCCGACCAGCTCGCGGGTGCCGCCCACCAGATCAGCGGCGCCTCGCAGTCGCTGTCGCAGTCGGCGACCGAGCAGGCCGCGAGCGTCGAGCAGACGAGCGCGAGCATCGAGCAGATGGCCGCCAGCATCGCCCAGAACAGCGACAACGCGAAGGTCACCGACGGCATCGCCGGCAAGACCGCCACCCATGCGGTCGAGGGGGGCGGCGCCGTCCAGCAGACGGTCGAGGCGATGAAGGACATCGCCAACAAGATCGCCATCATCGACGAGATCGCGTTCCAGACGAACATGCTGGCGCTCAACGCGACGATCGAGGCGGCGCGGGCGGGGGAGCACGGCAAGGGGTTCGCCGTCGTCGCGACCGAGGTGGGCAAGCTCGCCGAGCGCAGCCAGATCGCGGCGCAGGAGATCGGGCAGCTCGCCGAGGGCAGCGTGCGGACGGCGGAGCGGGCGGGGAGCCTGCTGGACCAGATCGTCCCCAGCATCAGCCGGACCTCCGACCTGGTGCAGGAGATCGCCGCGGCCTCCGCCGAGCAGACGGCCGGGGCCGGGCAGGTCACCCGGGCCATGAGCCAGATGAGCCAGATCACCTCGCAGAACGCGTCGTCCAGCGAGGAGCTCGCCGCCACGGCGGAGGAGATGATGGGCCAGACCGCGCACCTGCAGCAGATGATGCGCTTCTTCCACACCGGTCACGAGGTCGCCGAGCAGCCGCCCGGCGCCGGCGCCGGCGGGGGTTCGTCGCCCCGGATCCGGCAGCGGCGCCCGCCCGCCCAGTTCGGGCGCGACCGGGTGAAGCTGGAGGACAAGTTCGACCGGTTCTGATGCGCCGGCTCGCGTAGCGTTGGCCGGCGTGACCCAGCAGAGTGCCGACTGGTCCGACCGCGGGTTCACCACCCGCGCCGTCCACGCCGGATCCCCGACCGAACCCGCCACGGGGGCCGTCGTCACCCCGATCTACGCCACCTCGACCTTCGCGCAGGACGGCGTGGGCGGGCTGCGCACGGGCCTGGGCGTCGGCTACGAGTACAGCCGCAGCGGCAACCCGACCCGTGCCGCGCTCGAGGAGTGCCTGGCCGCGCTGGAGGGCGGGCCGGGCGCTCCCGTGCGGGCGTTCGCCTTCGCGTCAGGGCTGGCCGCCGAGGACACCGTGCTGCGGTCGCTCCTCGCGCCGGGCGACCACCTGGTGCTCGGGAACGACGCGTACGGCGGCACCTACCGGCTGATCTCCCGCGTCGCCGGACCGTGGGGCGTCGAGCACACGACCGCGGACCTGGGCGACCTGGACGCCGTGCGTGCCGCCGTCCGGCCGGGTGCCACCCGGCTGATCTGGGTGGAGACCCCCACGAACCCGCTGCTGTCGGTCGCCGACATCGCCGCGCTCGCCGAGGTGGCGCACGAGGCGGGTGCCCTGCTCGTCGTCGACAACACGTTCGCCACCCCCTACCTGCAGACGCCGCTGCTCCTGGGGGCCGACGTCGTCGTCCACTCGACGACGAAGTACTGCGGCGGCCACTCCGACGTCGTCGGGGGCGCGGTCGTGGTCGGTCCGCGGGCGAGCGCGCCCTGGACGGACGGGGTCGCCGGGCTGCCGGCGGACGTCGCCGAGCGGATCGCCTTCCACCAGAACGCGATGGGCGCGGTCGCCGGGCCGTTCGACGCGTGGCTCGTGCAGCGCGGCCTGAAGACGCTCAGCGTGCGGATGGAGCGGCACTGCGACAACGCCGAGCGCATCGTGGAGTTCCTCGCCGCGCACCCGCGTGTGCGGTCGGTGTTCTACCCGGGCCTGCCCGGCCACCCGGGTCACGAGGTGGCCCGGCGGCAGATGCGCCGGTTCGGCGGCATGGTGAGCTTCCGGCTGGCGGGCGGCGAGGAGGACGCGCTCACGGTGTGCAAGCGGACCGAGGTGTTCACCCTGGCCGAGAGCCTCGGCGGGGTGGAGTCGCTCATCGAGCATCCCGGCCGGATGACGCACGCCTCGGTGGCGGGGTCGGCGCTGGAGGTGCCGGGCGACCTGGTGCGCCTGTCCGTCGGGATCGAGGACGCCGACGACCTGCTGGCCGACCTGGACCGTGCCCTCCCGATGGCGTGATCGCGCCCGTCCTGTGCGTGGACGTGGGGTCGACGTTCACCAAGGGGGTGCTCGTCGACCCGGACGGCGGGGCGGTCCTGGCGACGGCGAGCCGGCCGACGACGTGGCGCACCGACGTCCTGGAGGGGATCGACGCCGTCCGGGCCGCCGTGCAGGATCGGGCCGGTGCGGGCCGCGCGGAGGTCCTGGCGTGCTCCAGCGCGGGCGGCGGCCTGCGCATCGCCGTCGTCGGGTACGAGCGGCTGGTGACGGCGGAGGCCGGGCACCGCGTCGCCCTGACGGCGGGCGGCCGGGTCGTGCACCTGCACGCGGGCCCGCTGGACGCCGGGGGCGTGGCGGCCCTGCGGGCGGCACGGCCCGACGTCGTCCTGCTGGTCGGGGGCACGGACGGCGGTGACGCGGACGTCGTCCTGCACAACGCGGGCCGGCTCGCCCGCACCCGGATCGCGGCGCCCGTCGTGTACGCGGGCAACGCCGACGCCGCCGGGCCGGCGCGCGACCTGCTCGCCGCCACCGGGCGGCGGGTCACGGTCGCGGCGAACGTGCTGCCGCGGATCGGGGTGCTCGACCCGCAGCCGGCGCGGGCGGCGATCCGGGAGGTGTTCCTGCGGCACGTGATCGGCGGGAAGGGGCTCTCGCGCGGGCCGGCCTTCGCGCGGATGGTCCGTGCGGCCACGCCCGACGCCGTCCTGGCCGGGGTCGAGGTGCTCGCGGACGGCGCGCCCGGCGTGCCGGGGACCGGGGACGTGCTGGTCGTGGACGTGGGCGGGGCGACCACCGACGTCTGCTCGGCGCTCTCCGCGGCGACGCTGGCCCCGGCGGGGAGCCTGCCGCGCGGCGACGTCGTCGCGGCGCTGCCGCGGGCGCGCTCGGTGGAGGGGGACCTCGGCATGCGCTGGAGCGCGCCGGGCGTCGTGGCGGCGGCCGGGGCCGAGGGGCTGCTCGCGGGACTGGCGCCGGAGCGCCTCCACCGGCTGGAGGAGCACGCCCGCCGGTGCGCGGACACCCCGGACCTGCTGGCGGGCACCGCCGCCGAGGCCGAGGACGACGCGCTGCTGGCCGCGGGCGCCGTCACCGTCGCGGTGCGCCGGCACGCCCGGCCCGCCACGCCGTCGGCCGGGCCGCGGCCGCTCGGCGACGTCCGGTGGGTCGTCGGGAGCGGCGGCGTGTTCCGGCACGGCGACGACGCCCTGCGCCGTGCGGTGCTCGCGCCGCTGCTCGCCGACCACGCCGGTGCCTGGCGCGTGCCCCGGGACGCGCGGCTGGCCGTCGACGCCGACCACCTGCTCTTCGCGGCGGGCCTGCTCGCCGCGCGGGCGCCCGCTGCGGCGGCGGCGCTGGCGGGCGCGTGCCTGCACGAGGTGCCCACCTGACGCGAGGTGCGCACCCGGGATGCCAGGATGCCGGGGTGTTCACCGTTGCCCCGGTCACCTTGGCGGACGTCCGGGCCGCCAGGGACCTGCTCGCCGACGTCGTCCGGCGGACCCCGCTCGAGCCGAACCGCGCTCTCGGCGAGCGCGTCGGCGGCGACGTCTTCCTCAAGTGCGAGAACCTGCAGCGTGCGGGGTCGTTCAAGATCCGCGGCGCGTACACCCGGATGGCGCGGCTGACGCCCGACGAGCGCGCCGCGGGCGTCGTCGCGGCGAGCGCCGGCAACCATGCGCAGGGGGTGGCGCTCGCGGCCCGCATCCTGGGGATCCGGGCGAGGATCTTCATGCCGGCAGGTGCCCCGCTGCCGAAGGTGCAGGCGACCCTCGGGTACGGCGCCGACGTCGAGTTCCATGGGCAGACCGTTGACGATGCGCTCGTCGCCGCCCGGGCCGCCGCGGGGGAGGGGCCGGTGCTCATCCACCCCTTCGACCACCCGGACATCGTCGCCGGGCAGGGCACGGTCGGGCTGGAGGTGCTGGAGCAGTGCCCGGACGTCGCCACGATCCTGGTCAGCACGGGCGGCGGCGGGCTCCTGGCGGGGATCGCGACCGCCGTCCGGGCCCTGCGCCCCCACGTCCGGATCGTCGGCGTGCAGGCGGAGGGGGCCGCCGCCTACCCGGCGTCGCTCGCGGCCGGGCACCCGGTGGCGCTCACCTCGATGACGACGATGGCCGACGGGATCGCCGTCGGGCTGCCGGGGGAGGTGCCGTTCTCGGTGATCAGCCGGCAGGTGGACGACGTCGTCACGGTGAGCGAGGAGATGATCTCGCGGGCGCTGCTGTTCCTGCTGGAACGGGCCAAGCTGGTGGTCGAGCCGGCGGGCGCGGCGGGGGTCGCGGCGCTGCTGGACGACGACGTCGTGGGGATGCTGCGGCCGCCCGTCGTGGCGGTCCTGTCGGGAGGCAACATCGACCCGCTGCTCATGCTGCGGGTGATCCGGTACGGCATGTCGGCGGCGGGGCGCTACCTGCAGTTCCGGGTGCGCCTGCCCGACCGCCCGGGATCGCTGGCCGAGCTGCTCGCGCTGCTGGCGCAGGTGCGGGCCAACGTGCTGGAGGTGGAGCACGTCCGCACGTCGCCGCGCCTGTCGGTGGGCGAGGTGGAGATCGGGCTGCGGCTGGAGATGCAGGGCCCCGCGCACTGCCAGGAGGTGCTCGCGGCCCTGCGCGCGGCCGGTCACCCGCTGCTCTTCTGAGCCGGGCTCTTCTGTGCCGGGCCCGGCCGAGCCGCCGCGAACCCGAACGTCACCACCGGCGGCACCGGACCGGCCCGCAGCAGGTCGAGGAGGTACCGCTCGTGCGGCACGACGGGGTCGGGCAGGGCCTGCAGCGGGAACCACCGCAGGGCCGCGCTCTTGTGCGGCTCCTGGATGGCGGGCTCGCCCTGCCAGCGGCGGCAGGTGAAGAAGAAGTCGACGCGCTCGTCGATCGGGTCGCCGGTGCCGCCGGTGCGGTGCATGGCCGTCAGCGGCGTCAGGTCGGCCTCGGAGACGGCGATGCCGAGTTCCTCGGCGGCCTCCCGGCAGGCGGCCTGCGGCGCCGTCTCGCCGTGCTCCACGTGCCCGGCCGCCGCGGCGGCCCAGTGCCCGTCCCGGTACCCGGTGCCCTCGCGCAGTTGCAGCAGCACTTCCGGGCCGCCCCCGGCGTCCAGGGCGGGCCCGGCGCCGGGGGTGGACCCGGCGTCGGGCGCGCGCAGCAGGAGGACGTACGACGCCGGGACGACCCGGAAGCGCTCGATCATGCGCCGACCCTACGACGAGGGTCTGACAGAAAGGGCCGGTCGCGGCCCGTCGCTCAGCCCGTGAAGGGCTTCGCGTCGACGATCACCACGGGGATCTGGCGCCCGTTCGGCGCCGTGTACGACACCGAGTCGCCGACCTTGCGGCCGACGATCGCGGCCCCGAGCGGGCTCTTCTCGCTGTACACGTCCAGGTCGGTGTCGCCGGAGACCTCGCGGCTGCCGAGCAGGAACGTCTCGGTGTCGCCGGCGAGCTCGACGGTGACCACCATGCCCGGCGTCAGGCTGCCGTCGGTGCTGGTGGGGGCGTCGCCGACCTGCGCGTTCTCGAGCAGCTGGCGCAGCTGGCGGATCCGGGCCTCCTGCTTGCCCTGCTCCTCCTTGGCGGCGTGGTAGCCGCCGTTCTCGCGCAGGTCGCCCTCGAGCCGCGCCTCCTCGATCTTCTTCGCGAGCTCGGTGCGGCCTGCCCCCGACAGATGGTCGAACTCGGCCTTGAGGCGGTCGTAGGCCTCCTGGGTCAACCAGGTGACGCCGGTTGTCTCGGTCACGCCCACTCCCTGTCGTCGTCGCGGCGTCCGCCGCGGTCATCGTGGTTCACGGGTCTCTCGGTCGCGCCGCGGCTGGGCGGCGTGTACAGCAGTCCGCGGGGGTGGTCCCACCTCCCCGCGCAGCGGTCCTCGGCCGCAGGCGAATGCATGAGATTAGCAAGGCTGCACCGTGCGGCAAGGGACGCTGCGCCGTCCGTTGTCCGGAAAGCGGCTATCTCACGAACGGACGGCGCACGCCCGGACGTTCCCGCCGCTCGCGGGTTGGAAGGTCGGGACGGTCGCCGTCACCTCGAACATCCCCCCGGACGACGGCCCGGCGGGGACGTCGACGCGTCCCACCTCGGTCAGGCTCCCGTCCAGCATCCGCACCGTGCAGACGACGGCGCGGCCGGGCGGGGCGCTCACCCGGAACGTCAGCCGCGCGTGCCCGTCGTCCAGCCGGGCGAACGCGCCGTCCTGCCAGCGGACCCGCGCACCGGACCCTGCCGTCACCACCCACGCCGCCCAGGCGACCGCGACCGCCGCGAAGGCCGCCGCGAGCGCGATCCAGCGCGCCCGGACGCCGCGGCCGGCGGGACGGCGCCCGTAACGGTCGGCAGGTACGCTTCCCGGGGTCATGCCGTCACCTCTTCGGGAATTGCTCCGGCGGTCGGGATGATTGTCCCTCAGGCGGGACGCCGGGACGACCGAGGGGGGTCGGATCCGGTGCCGCAGGGTACCCAGCAGATTCCCAGGAGGAGACCGGTGGCCGAGCGCCTCAGGTTGATGGCGGTCCACGCCCACCCGGACGACGAGTCCAGCAAGGGTGCCGGCACGTCCGCGCGGTACGTCGCGGAGGGTGTCGAGGTCATGGTGGTGACGTGCACCGGCGGGGAGCGGGGCGACGTCCTCAACCCGTCGCTCGCGCAGGACCCCGACCTGGTCCGCGACATGGCCGAGTACCGGCGCCGCGAGATGGCCGAGGCCGTCCGCGAGCTGGGCGTGCGCCACGAGTGGCTCGGTTTCGTCGACTCGGGGCTGCCCGAGGGCGACCCCCTGCCGCCGCTGCCGTTCGGCTGCTTCGCGCTGACGTCGCTGGAGGTGGCGAGCGCGCCGCTGGTGAAGCTCGTGCGCAGCTTCCGCCCGCACGTCATGACGACGTACGACGAGAACGGCGGCTACCCCCACCCCGATCACATCATGTGCCACCGGGTGTCGGTCGAGGCCTTCGATGCCGCCGGCGACCCCGACCGGTACCCGGGGACCGGCGAGCCGTGGCAGCCGTCGAAGCTCTACTACGACCGCGCCTTCAGCCGCGAGAAGATCGTCGCCTTCCACGAGACGTTCCTGGCGGCCGGCAAGGAGTCCCCGTTCGCGGAGTGGCTCCAGCGCTGGGAGGACCGGCCCGCCCAGAACGTGACCACCCGCATCGACGTCGCCGACCACTTCGCCGCCCGGGACCGGGCGCTGCGGGCGCACGCCACCCAGATCGATCCGAACGGCTGGTTCTTCATGATCCCCCACGAGGTGCAGCGCGAGGTCTGGCCGTGGGAGGATTACGAGCTGGTGCGTTCCCTGGTCCCGGCGCCGACGCCGGAGGACGACCTGTTCGCGGGCCTGCGCGCCAGCGTGGAGGTGTGATGCACGCTCCGCAGCTCGTCCCCGCGGGACTCCTCGCGGCAGGACCCCTCGCGGCGGGGGCGGATCCCCGCTACGCCTCGCCCGGCGTCCTGGGCTTCCTCGTGGTCTTCCTCCTCGCCGTCGCCACCTGGTTGCTGGTGCGCAGCATGGTGGGCCACCTGCGGAAGGTCCGCTACGCCGCCGAACGTGAGGAGCGCGACGCCGTCGACCGGGCCGCGCGGTCCGACGCGGCCCCGGACAGCACCGGCCGGGGCCCCGCCTCCTGACACCTCGTCGCGGCCCGGACCGCGGGCCCGGACCGGTCGCGCGACGAGGGGCTCAGCGCTCCAGCAGCAGCCGGTGCATGACGGCCGCGCGCTCGCCGGCGTTGGCGACCGCGGCCTGGGACTGGGCGCTGTGGTCCGCCGCCGTCCGCGCGCCCTGCGCGATGTTGGTCACGGCTCCGGACAGCTCGGCCGAGACGGCCGACTGCTCCTCGATCGCCGCCGCCACCGTCTCCTGGCTCTCGCTGATCGTCTGGATGAGGTCCTCGATCCGGGCCAGCGCCTCGAAGCCCTCGCTGGCCGCCCGCTGGATCGCCTCGATCCGGGCCTCGATGTCGCCGATGGACGCCGACGTCGTCCCGGCGAGCTGCTTGACCTCGTCGGCGACGACGGCGAAGCCCTTGCCGGCCTCGCCGGCGCGGGCGGCCTCGATGGTCGCGTTCAGGGCGAGCATCTTCGTCTGCTCGGCCACCCCGGTGATGAGGCGCAGGAAGTCGCCGATCTCGGTGCTGGACCGCTGCAGGTCGCGCAGCTTCTCCACGCCCTCGGTGACGGCGGTGACCGCCTGGCGGGTCTGCGTCGACGACGCGCTCGACGACCGGGCGATCTCGCTGACGGCCGCGCGGAGCTGCTCGGTGGCCGCGGCGGCCGTGTCGGCCTGCTCCGACGTCGACCGGGACACCTCGAGCATGCTCTCGATGACGCCGCGCATCTCGCCGACGCTGCGCTCGACCTCGCGGTAGGCGTTGTCGGCCTGCGTCTTGCGGTTCGACAGGTTCTCCCACAGGACGACGTACCCGTGCCGGACGCCCGCGGCGTCGTTGATCGCGTTGATCTGGGCGTTGACCGTGACCCCGCCGACGGTGACGCTCGTCTCGTGGGGCAGGGCGCCGGCCTCGCGGACCAGGCGGTCGATCTTCGACATGTCCTTGACGAGGCGCTGCACCGGGGTGCCGATCAGGTCGCCCGCGCCGACGCCGACGGCGGAGCTGATCGCCGAGCTCATGCCCGACGTCGTCGACCGGGCCCGCGCGTTCATCCACACCAGCGTGAGGTCGGCGTCGATGACGAAGCAGTTCGCGGGCAGGCAGTCGAGCGCGGCGACGAGCGATCCGGTCCCGTCGGCCAGCAGACGGGCGATCGCGCCGTCGGCGTGGCCCCGACGGGATCCCGAGGACAGCAGGTTGAGAGCCAAGGGAGCCTCCGACGTTGGATACCGGTCGCCCGGACCAGGTGGGTGTTGCCCATCTTCTCGGCGCGCCGCCCCCGACACCTTGAGCGCGGACCCCCGATCACGGCCCGGGATGCCCCGGACGGGTGCCCGGCGAGGGCTGCAGCGACGGCACCGGGCGGTCGACACCGGGGACATGTCGTGCTCATCGTCATGTCACCCTCCTGCGGCAGGCTGCGCCGATGGCCTCTGATCCTCACCCGGCTCCCCCCGAACGGTCGCCCGACCGGGCCGGGACGCCCGACCCGCCCGGTGCGTTCGACCCGCCCGGTGCGCTCACGGGACACGTCATCGTCTGCGGGCTGCACGGCGTCGGCGCGCGCGTCGTGGAGCTGCTGCACCTGGCCGACGTCCGGGTGGTGGTCGTCGACGACCACCCCGACGCCCGCCTCGTCCGCCTGGTGGAGCAGCGGGGGATCCCGCACCTCGTCGGCGACTCGCGCCTGCCCGAGACCCTCCACGAGGCCGGGCTGGCGGGCGCGGCGGCCCTGATCTGCGTGGAGGCCGACGACCTGCACACCCTGGAGACCGCGCTGCGCGCCCGGGAGCTGCGCCCCGACCTGCGGGTCGTCGTCCAGTTGGCGAACCCGGCCGTCGGGCGGGCCATCGGCGAGGTCATCGGCGAGGGCGGCGTGCTGGACGTGGCGGCGCTCACCGCGCCGTCCCTGGTGGAGGCGTGCCTGCACGACCCCGCTCACGAGATCACCCTGGGTGCCGAGCCGTACGTGGTGGCCCGGGTGCCCGCCCCTCGCGACGGCACCCTGCGCGAGGTGTTCGGCGACCTGGCGCCGCTCGGCGTCCTCGGGCGCGACCGGCCGGGGGCTCCGCAGGCGGAGGCCCTCATCTGCCCGGGCCGGGACGCGCGGGTGGCGGCCGGCGACCGGGTCGTCGTCCTCGGCACCCCGGGCGAGCTGGACGCCGCGGGCCTGGACTGGCAGCTCCACGAGACCGCGCGGCCGGTCGCGCTGCGCCCCGGCCGCGCCTGGCCGGACGGGCGCCGCCCCGACGACACGCCCGTCGCCCGGATCGGCTTCCTCCTCGCCACCCTGGCGGGCGCCGCGGACCGGCGCCTGCGGGCGGCCCTCGGCGTCCTGCTGGGCCTCGTCGCCTGCTCCACGGCCGTCCTGGTGACCTCCTACCGCGACGAGGACGGCGGCATGAGCGTCATCGACGGCCTCTACTTCACCGTCGAGACGATCGGCACGGTCGGGTACGGCGACTTCTCCTTCCGCCACCAGCCGACGTGGCTGCGCCTCTACGCGATCGCCCTCATGATCTTCGGGGCGATGTTGGCCACCGTCTTCTTCGCCCTGCTCACCAACGTCCTGGTGAGCCGGCGGATCGAGGAGCAGCTCGGCCGGCGCCGGGTGCCGGGGATGTCCGGGCACGTGGTGGTCGTGGGCCTCGGCGCGATCGGCGTCCGGGTCGTGGAGGGGCTGCAGCGGCGGGGCCGCGAGGTCGTCGTCGTCGAGCGGGACGAGACGAACCGGTACCTCGCGGCCGTGCGCGGGCTGGGCGTCCCCGTGGTCGTCGGCGACGCGACGCTCGGGACGGCCCTGGAGGCCGCCAATCTCGCCGCCGCCGGGGCCGTCGCGATCCTGACCAGCGACGACCTGACCAACCTGGAGACGGCGCTCGCCGTCCGGGACCGGCTCGGCCCGCGCTGGACGGCGGTGCCGGTCGTGCTGCGCCTGTTCGACCGGCGGCTCGCGCGGACCGTGGAGGGCAGCTTCGGGTTCCGCAACGTCCGGTCGACGGCGGCGCTCGCGGCCCCCTGGTTCGTGGGCGCCGCGCTCGGGCTGGACGTGCTCGCGACCTTCTACGTGGGGGACGAGCCCCTGCTGCTGGGCCGGATGCGGGTCGTGCCCGGCGGCGGCCTCGACGGGCTGACGATGCAGGACCTGGCGGCCACCCTGCGCGTGGTGGCGATCGCCCGCGGCGGCACGGACCGGCTGGAGCACCTGCCCCGCCGGGCCACCCGGCTGCACGGCGGGGACGCCGCCTATCTGGTCGGGCCGTACGAGGAACTGCTGCGCGTCTTGCGCCGGGCGGCTCGGACCGCTCAAGCCCCGGCGCCCCCAGGACGACACCAGGTGTAGTTCGAGCGGGAGGCAAGGGAGGGGCAGCGTGGGGACGACCGGCAGCATGCGCCCGGCCCGCGCCGGAGCGCGGGCGATCCGGGCTCAGGCCGGCGCCGGCGCGCGGCCCGACCATCAGGCGCTCTACCTGCTCCTGGCGGGCCACACCGACGACGTGGTGCTCGTCGTCCGTGACGGGCGGGTGTGGTGGGCGTCACCGTCCGCCGAGCGGGTGCTGGGCGTGCCGCCGCAGCACCTGGCCGAGGCGGACCTCGTCGGGCTCTTCGACGAGGCGCCCGGGGACCTGCTCACGCCCGGCTCGCCGCCGCGGCGGGCCGGGGTCCGCACCCGGGACGGCGTCCGCTGGTTCGACGTCGCCGTGGCCGGGCCGGGCGACGCGGGCGCCCTCGCGGAGGTCACCGGCACGGCCGCGGGCGAGACGCTCGTCGTCCGGCTGCGCGACGTCCACGACCTGGCCTCCGCCGAGGAGTCGGCCGACCGGGCGCACCTCTGGCTGGAGGCGGCCTTCGAGGCCAGCGCCGACGGGTACGCCGTCTACCAGGCCGTCCGCGACGACGACGGGTCCATCACGGGGCTGGTCGCCCGGTCGATCCGGGAGACGGACGCCCCGGCGACCGACATCCGCGAGACGCTCGCCGGAACCCCCTGGAACGACGTCTACCCGGTCCTCGTGGCCGCCCTCGAGTCGGGCGAGGCCGCGCACAACCAGATGTCCGTCACCACCGGTGACGTGCAGCGGGTCGTCGACGGCGTCGCCGTGCCCCTGGACGACGACCTCCTGCTCGTGACCTGGCGCGACGTCACCGACGCGGTCGAGGGGGCGCGGCTGCTGGAGCGCGCCTACGAGGAGACCGCCGAGATGCGGGTCACCCTGCAGACGGCGCTCGACGCGACCAGCGACGGCTTCGCCGTCTACCACCTGGAGTGGGACGACGACCAGCGGCTCACCGGGCTGCGCGTCGTCCACGCCAACGCCGCGGGCGCCATGACCTTCGGGATGGAGCCGGACGACGTCATCAACCAGGAACTGCACGACCTGCTGCCGGACGTCGAGCAGATCGGGCTGTGGGACCGGATCGTCGAGTCGGCGGTCACCAAGGCGCCCCAGCACCTGCGCGTGCACGTCCTGGACGAGGAAGGGGAGTGGGAGCGGTCCTGGGACTACTCGATCTCCCCGGTGGGCGAGGAACGGATGGCGATCACCTGGCGTGACGTCTCCGCCGAGGAGGGCGCGCTGCGCCAGCTGGCCCGTCACCGCGACGAGGCCATGCACTCCGCCACCCACGACGCGCTCACCGGGCTGCCCAACCGCACCCTGCTCATGGAACGGCTGAGGGACGCGCTGCGCACCTGCCGCCCGGACGAGCGGGTCGGGCTGGTGTTCGTCGACCTGGACCGCTTCAAGTACATCAACGACACGTTCGGCCACGCCGCGGGCGACGCGGTGCTGCAGGCCACGGCCGACCGGCTGCGGCGCCTGGTGCGCGGCGGCGACCTGCCGGCGCGACTGGCGGGCGACGAGTTCGTGATCATCCTGACCCACCTGTCGCCCGAGTGGACCGGTGACGACTTCTTCACCCGCGCGTCCGCCGTCCTGGCCGAGCCGCTGCACGCCGAGGGGGTGGAGCTGCACCCGTCCGCGAGCCTGGGACTCGTGCTGGCCGACCCGCGGCGCACCCGCTGCGACGCCGACTCCCTCATCAAGGACGCGGACGCCGCGATGTACGTCAACAAGGCGGGCCGCAAGGACGGCTCGAGCCGCTGACCTCTCTCCCCCCGTCCCCGCCCCACCCCTGCACGGTGCCCCGCCCCCGCGGTGATCATGCAATCCGGGACGATCATGCAATCCGTGAACGGTCCCGGCGCCGGCAGGGGAGGCTACTGCCCCGGCGCGCATCCTCGCCGGATGTGCCTCTGTCCTGGTGGTGATCGGTCGCAGCCCTGCCCGGTCCCGCGCCGAAGGCTGCGCTGAAGGCCGGGAGCCCTCCGGACCTGCACGTTTGCGCGCCGGGCCCCTGACCTCTGCTGTCGGGTGCACGGCTGTTCCCGGATCGCATGATCGTCCCGGATTGCATGATCACGAGGGGGGCTGGGGGCCTCTCAGCGGTCCCGCTGGCGCGGCACCGCCGCCCGGCCGGGCTCCGGGTGGGAGCCGGGCTCAGGGTGGGAGCCGGGCATGGTCGCCACCACCACGGGTGTCGCGTCGTTCATCGCCGGGAGGGCCTCGGGGGCCACGGCGGTCATCCAGTCCAGGCAGGTCAGCCGCCCGTCGTCGAGCACGCGCTGCAGCACCGCCTCCTCCAGCAGCCGTCCCGGCGCGTACCGCGCCCAGGCGCTGACGAAGCGGCCCTCCAACACCCGATAGGCGTCCCGGTCCGGCAGGCCCACCAGGTAGGCGGCCAGCGTCTCCCCGACGTCGAGGGTGGCCAGCTCGAGCATCCCGGCCTCGGCCAGCGCCAGCAGCCGCCCGCTCCAGCACCGGTACCCGACCGGGTCGGCGAGCTGGCTGGTGATCCCGTGCTGCTCGTCCCGTTCCCGGTAGGCGGCGGCCAGCTCGGGCAGGCGCCGGGCGATCCGGGCGGGGTCGGCGGTGACGGCGATCCGGGACGTCACGCCGTCCGCGGCCAGCCGGTTGCGGGACTTGCGCAGCGTCCGCCGGACGCCGGGCGGCAGGTACTCCTCGGCCAGGCCGCCGGGCGTGACCCGGATCGCGGGCACCGGGTCGCACAGGTGCAGGGCCAGGTCCGGGTGCAGCGCGTCGGCGAGGGCGCGCACGGTGACGTCGGGCAGCAGCGGCCCGAGCATGACGTCCAGCGCCCGCCGGCGCAGCTCTCCCGCCAGGGCGGTCGCGAGCGCGGTCCCGGCCGACGGGTCGCGCGCGGGCAGTTGCACCCAGTGCCCGTCCCCGCCGAAGGCGAGCGCCGTCGTCCCCGCGCACCCCGACCGGTCGGGGGCGGGCGAGTCGACGAGGACGGCGCACGCGTCGAGCCGCCCGTCGGGGTCGCGGACGGCGACGAGCCAGGGCGTGCCCGGGGACTGCGCCAGCCGGGACGCCGTCCACGCGGAGGACACGGTCACGGGAGCCCCGCAGGCGCGGACGAGGGCGTCCAGCTCCGGCGCGATCCCGGCCGGTGCGGCGGCCCCGGCGCGCACCTCGACGACGTACCGTGACCGGCCCTCGGCCACGGACAGCAGCTCGGTCACGGCGTCCCCCCTCCGTGCGGCATCGGATACCCGGTCCCGTACCCGGGCGGAGGCGCGTCGTACGGGGACCGCGGCGCCGGGACCGAGGCGCGGCGTTCCGCGGGTGCCGGAGCCGGGACCGCCGAGGACCCCGGGACCGCCGAGGACCCCGGGACCGCCGGGGCCGGGGGCACGGCCGCCGCCACGGCCGAGGGGAGCGCGGACGGCGGCAGCGCCGACGTCACGGCCGCGGCGGCGGCCCGGGCGTCCAGCCACGCCTCCAGATCGGGGGCGGTGAGCGCCCGCGCGTGCAGCCAGCCCTGCTCCAGGTCGCAGCCGGCCTCGGTCAGGCGCTGCGACGTCAGCCGGTCCTCCACGCCCTCGGCGACCAGGCGCAGGCCGAGCGAGTGCGCCAGCCCGATCGTCGACTGGACGATCGCCATGGCCCGCGGGTCCACGTGGATGTCGCCCAGGAAGGACTTGTCGAGCTTCAGGACGTCGACGGGCAGTTCCTTCAGGTAGGCGAGCGAGGAGTAGCCGGTCCCGAAGTCGTCGATCGCGACCTGCATGCCCTGGTCGCGCATCCGGGTGAGGATGTCCCGGGCCCGGTTCCGGTCGCCCATGAGGAACTCCTCGGTGATCTCGATCTCCAGCAGCCGGGCGGGCAGAGCGCGCTCGGTGAGCATCTCGGCGAGCCGCTCGGGCAGCTGGAGGTCGACCAGCGCGGAGGCCGGCAGGTTCACCGAGACGGCGAGCCGGCGGCCCTGGGCCTCCCACCGCACGAGCTGGTCGAGCGCCAGGTCGAGCACGCACAGGGTCAGCTCGCGCATCAGCCCGATGTCCTCCACGAGCCCGAGGAACGCACCGGGCTGGAGGATGCCGCGCACCGGGTGGTCCCAGCGGACCAGCGCCTCGACGCCGTCCACCCGGCCGGTGCGGCACTCCACCTTCGGCTGGTAGTGGATCACCATCTCCCGGCCGGCGATCGCCGTGCGCAACTGGTCGATCGTCTCCAGCCGCTCGGTCTTGGCGAAGGCGTCGCGCTCCGGGCTGTAGACGACGATCGACCTCCGCTCGCCCTTCGCCTGGTACATGGCGACGTCGGCCTCGCGCAGCATGACGGGCAGCTCGGCCTCGCCCGCGCGGGCGCAGGTGATCCCGATGCTCGCCCCGACCCACACCGCGACCCCCTCCAGCGTGACGGGCGCGGTGAGGGCCTCGTGGATGGACTGCGCGTACGTGCAGGCCGCCTGCTGGTCGAGGTCGAAGAGCAGGAACGCGAACTCGTCGCCGCCGAGGCGCACCAGCGCCGGCCGCTCGACGGGCGCCGACGCCGTGGCGAGCAGGCGCCGGCCGACGACGCGCAGCATCTCGTCGCCGGCCTCGTGCCCGAGCGCGTCGTTGACCTCCTTGAACCGGTCCAGGTCGAGCAGCAGGAGCGCGACCGGCATGTCCGCCGGCATCCGCGCGAGCCGTGGCGGCAGCTCGTCGAGCAGGGCACGGCGGTTGCCGAGCCCGGTCAGCTCGTCGGTGAGGGCCAGTTCGCGGCTGTGGGCGAGGGAGTCGACCTCGCGGACGGTCACGATCAGCCGGACCAGCGCCAGCAGCAGGGTGACGGAGGCCAGGCCGAGCGCCAGCGGGTTCAACCGGTGGACGTGGTCGTCGAGCAGCAGCCCGACGGCGCCGCACGCCGCCGCCGTCGGGATCGCCAGCATCGCCCAGGTCGGCAGCCGCGGCCCCTTCGCCCGGGCCGCCCAGCCCGGCGAGGCGCCCATCGTCGTCGTCGCCAGCACCCACAGGCCGTCGCCCGGGCCGCCCGAGACGTACTCGTCCCGGGCCGTGGCGACGAGGTACTGCACGTCGGCGACGGCGAACAGCACCAGGCCGGCCGCGAGCAGCCAGACGCCGACGGGCGGTCGCCAGCGGAAGAGGTTCAGCGTCGTCACCACGACGAGCAGGAGCAGCAGGTCGAGCAGCGGGTACGCCGTCGTCGTCAGGACGGCGGTCCAGCTGCCGCCACCGCCCGCGCCGAGGAGGGGCTCGGCGACGAGCGCCGCGGCGAGGGCGGCGACGGCGAGGCCGCCGACCAGGCCGTCGAGCCACTCGCTGGGCGGCACCCGCCGGTCCTGCCGCCCGCGCATGAGCAGCAGCGCCACGAAGGCGGCCGGGTAGAACGCCAGGAACAGGGCGTCGGCGCCGGACGGGAACGGCTGCACCGCCAGCGGGCGGATCGCGATGGTCCAGAAGACGTTCCCGGCCCCGTACAGGCCGAGCGCCAGCGCGAGCAGCATCCCCGCCGTCCGGTCGCGCCCGCGCGCGCCCGGCAGGCGCAGCAGGCACAGCACCGGCGCCGCCGCGTACGCGAGGTTGTTGAGCCAGCCGTCGAGCAGCAGGTCGTACCCCGGCGCCACGCGGACCCCGGGGACGGTCGAGAGCGCGAACGCCAGCGGCACCGCCAGCACGACCCCCGCCGCGATCCGGGCGAGGGGGCGGACGCCGGCGCGCTCGGCGACGTGGGCGCCCACGGCTCAGCCTCCCCGCGGGGGACGGGGCGAGGGCCGCGCGATCACGCGGACACCCCGCCGGCGGCGAGGCAGGCAGCCCCGGCGAGCGTGGCGGACCCCCCGAACAC
>Ga0302322_100000845_pt1 | contig 24138 bp, 21 predicted proteins | sample Fen_T0_2_FD_203757 | JGI IMG/M metagenome (GOLD analysis project Ga0302322, IMG submission 203757) | Peat permafrost microbial communities from Stordalen Mire near Abisko, Sweden - Fen_T0_2 | ecosystem: Environmental > Terrestrial > Soil > Wetlands > Permafrost | place: Sweden: Abisko...
TGGCGATAGGTACATCCTCGTGCAGCCGCGCAAGTGATTCGGTGTGCAAGATTTGCGTACGATGCGCCTGCAGCGCGTCACGCACGCGAGTGCTCTGCACGCTCTCGAGATCGTCGAGTAGCTCTTGGCAGCTGCGCTTACCGACCAAGAGCTTTTGCGCGGTGACTGCGCCAATTCCCGGAACGCCGGGCAAATTGTCCGATGGATCGCCGATCAGCGCCACGTACGAAGGCAAGAAGCCGGGCGCGACGCCGAAGCGAGCCAATACCGCCGGTTCATCGTAGACGACCGCGTCTTTGCTGCGACGACCCACGAAATAGACGCGCACCGAGCCCCGCGCCAACTGCAGCAAATCGCGATCGCCGCTGATCACCATTGCCTGTGCTCCCGTGTTACGCGCCCGCTTGGCGAGGGTTGCCAACAGATCGTCAGCCTCGAAGCCCGGGCAGCGAAACGCGGGCACTCCGAGCGCGTCCAGCAGTTGCTGCAAGCGGCCAAACTGTGCCGAAAGCGCCGAGGGCGTGGCGGGGCGGCCCGCCTTGTAATCGACGAAGGTCTCGTGGCGGAACGTGGCTTGCGGCGCGTCGAGCGCGAACGCCAATGCTGCCCCTCGTTGCTCGCGGAGCAACTTCAGCAGCAATGAGCACAGCCCATAGAGCGCCGAAGTCGGTTCGCCCGCGCGCGTCGACATCGGAGGTAGCGCGTGAAAGGCGCGGAAAAACAGCGAATAGGTGTCGATCAACAGTGCCGGAACGTCCGCTTCACTCACCCATTCAGTCTAGCAAACCGAGGCCCCCGGCGACCGTACCGGCGCGGGCTTCCATAGAACGGCGCCAACCGACCGGCACCGCGCTCCTACGTCTGGCACCGCGCTTGCTAAGTGGAGGACGCATGGCTCGTCCATTTCATATCGCGTCGGATTTCAGCGAGGCAGAACGCGCCGCTGTGTCGCGGCTGGCACGCTCAGTTCCGTGGCCACAGGCAAAGTTCGTCGCCCGGCTAATTTGCACGGACGAAGAAACATGGGGGTCTTGATGAACGACCGAAGCGAGCTCCTGCTGGAGCTCTCACACGTGGGAGGCCAGCTGCATGCCTGCTCAGACCCGCGGGCGGCGCCACTATTCATCGACGAACTCGTCGATATCGCGCGACAGCTCTCGGTGCCTACCGACGACCGTCGCGACGACGCTCCGGTTTTCTTGGACGCGCCCTCCAAGATCAGCACCGCCACCTGGATCCAGTGCGGCGGGCTATTATACGCGTTACGCCACGATCCCCCGGAAAACCAGCTGAAGATCGCGGCAGAAGTCGCGCAGCGGTTGGTGCGTTTGGTCCCTCACACCGACTGAACCGAGGAGGCTCTTTCTTACTTCACGTTTTGCCCAAGATCAGTGCGCGCGCCGTCGCCGAGCACGCTGCGGGCGAGCAGCTCCAAATCGACGGGCTTGACCAGGTGCAGGTCGAACCCGGCCATCTTGCTACGAGCGAGCACGGCTTCACCCGAATAACCGGTGACCGCGATCAGCTTGCACTGGGCCAAACCCTCGCAGTTTCGCAACAGCTGCGCCAATTCGTAGCCGGACATATCAGGCAAGCCGACGTCCAGAATTGCCACTTCGGGCTGGAACTCAGCGGCGGTAGTGATGGCATCGGCAGCGTTGTTGACGCTGCGCGCCAGATGTCCGCGCAGTTCTAGGAGCTGCACCAGTAGATCCGCGGAGTCCGCGTCATCGTCCACGATCAGCACGCGCCGCTGGAGGGTCGTCTCTCTCGAACCGGATGGTGGACCCTGTGAGCGCATGAGGGCGTTAAGATGCGCGCAGTCCGCCGCGTCGTAAAGGAGCAACTCCTGGCAGCGTGTCTAACTGGGGCGAATGTGCCAGGGCAGCTGGAAAACGTGCCGCGAGTAGACCCCTACGAGAAAACCGGTCGCGGGTCGCGTGAATCGGCGAGCGTGGCTGCCTTTTTGGCCGAATTCACGCCGGAGGTGGTGTCTGTTTTCCATTGACGCACCGCTTACAATTCGGACTGGGCCTCCAGCGTGCGCCGTTGGCGGCCGCCGGGCGGCGGCCAAATCCGCGAAGTCACGCCACCGTCACCTGGCGTGAATTCTCGCGGGTCTTGGATTTGGGCTTGATCGGCGGCACCGGCAATCGCAGCACGAACCTGCTGCCGCGGTTTCCATGAAGAGGTTCGGCTGTTCATCTTCAGCGAGGAAACCGAGGGGACCATCCGGGCGTCAGTACTTCACCGTGTTACGTCCCGCAGCTTTCGCGGCATACATGCGTTGGTCAGCGCGCTCGAACAAGCGGATTTCGCTTTCGTCGCCGTGGCTGAATTCGGCGCAGCCGATGCTTACCGTAACCTGTAGGCGCGCATCGCGATAGCTGACGCTCAGCTCCGACACGGCTTGGCGGATGCGCTCGGCGATCACCAGAGCGTCTTCTAGCTTGGTTTCGAGCAGCACGACGACGAACTCTTCACCGCCGTAGCGGGCGGCGAGGTCGTCCGGATGCAGGCAGGACAGTACGCTCGCCGAGACTGCACGCAGCGTGACGTCACCGACTTGGTGCCCGTATTGGTCATTGATCCGCTTGAAGTGATCGATATCGATCATCAACATCGAAAACTTGCGATTGTAGCGCCGAGCCCGTGAAAACTCGCGCCCGAGCTCATCCGTCAGGTGACGCTTACTGCGCAGTCCGGTGAGCGCGTCGGTGGTCACGTTCGAGAAAATTTGTTCGTGCAGGGCGGCTTCGAGATCCGACGCGCTCAGGTACTTGAAGATGGTCGAGCCGACTTGGATGCGATCGCCGGTGCGCAGCTCGGCGATCCCGTCGAGTTCCGCATCGTTGAGTAGCGTGCCGTTGGTCGAGCCCACGTCCATCAATACGACGCGGCCTGCGCGCTTTTCGATGCGCGCGTGTCTGCGCGAAACGCCGTCATCCGCCAAGACGAGCTCATTGTCCGGATCGCGGCCGAGCCGTAAAGGCAGGCGATCGAGCTTGATGCAGCGGCCCGCTCCGCCATCGCGCTGGTAGACGACCACGAGGCAATCATCGCTGGCGCGCGCGACGGGAATGGCCTGCGCCACGTCGCTTACCGCCGTGTCCTCGTCCCGGCTCGCCATGGCGAATAGTGAACCCGGACATCCGTGCAGGCAAGATTTTCTGGATCAATGAACCCAGAGCAGAACAGCGCCCCCGCCCGGGTGCTCGGTTGCTCCAAATGAGGCGTGTTTCGCCTACATTGGTGCCGATCAGAGCGGTGACAGTGCCGTGTAATCCAGGAAATTACCGGACAGCATCAACAGTGACAGTACGGTCCACGATTCGTCGTAATAGTCACCGCCGACCAACAGGTTCATCGTGGCCACGCCGTCATAGCCCTCTTGAACGAACGGTAAGAAGCTCGCGCTGCTCATCGCACCCACCACCGCCGGGCCGACGAAGGCTGCGGATTGCCCACTTTGGTTCTGCGGCTGGGGCGTGCCATCCAAGTTGTAGCCATCGACGATCTTCTTTGCGCCAACGCCCGCAAAAAATTGGCTCGTCTTGGCCACGTAACTCTGGGCACGTGGCTCGCCGTTTTGGCAGTAATCGAGCCCGATCCGGAACGGGGTCCGGCACGAATCGTACTGGTAGTTCGTGGGGGACGCCGGGCCGTTCATGAACACGCCCGAGTTGGGCGCGCCGTCGCTCGTGCACCACGCCGGCACGAGACCATTGTCCATGTTCTTGTTCGACGAGTTCAGGCTCTTGGCCAAGGTGTCGTACGACGTCTGGAGAACATCGTTCCATTTTTCGTTGCCGGTCGCTTTGGCGAACGCGCGGTAGTACGAGGGCGCGAAATAGGAGGGGTTGACGGTGCTCCAACCGCCCCAGCTATCGCCCGGCTTGAGCAGCTTATCGTCCTGGATCTCGGTGTTGTAGACTTGGCTGATTTGCTTCTTGGCGATGTTCAAGTAGCTGTCGCCGAGGCTGCCTTTGCCGCCCCATTGTCGATCGGCCATTAGCAAGGCCCAGGCCATGTCTTCGTCGGCGTCGCTGGCGGCACCTGCGCCGTTTTCCCCGCGGCCCGTGCCGTCGGCGCGGATGTACCAATCCATCAGCCCGCCGCTCGTGTGCAGCCACAGCTGCTCGTACTTCCAGAGACCGTCGAACAGCGCTTGATCGTTCATGTAGACCGCGATCAGCATGCCGTAGCCGATGCCCTCCGAAACGGTGGAGTTCGGTTCGAGGCTCGGATCGTGCGGGCGCTTCACGCGCAAGAAGCCGCCAGCGCCGTCGGCCGTGACGGTGTCCGTCTTCCACTTTTCGTACGCGGCCTTCACGTGCGCATTGCGGTAGTTTGGGTAGCTGCAATAGGTGCTGTGTCGGTTCTGGGGAAACGGAAAATTCGCGCCGTTTGCGGCCGGTGTCGGACCTCGGACTTCGCTGCCCGCGCTGCCGCCGGAGCCCGCTGCGCCCTTGCCACTGGACCCAGCAGCACTCGCAACGGCCCCTGAGCTGCCGCCGCTGGCGGGCGCGCCGCTCGCGCCTGCGCTCGGTTGAGCCACCGCGGGGGCGCCGGCAACCGCACAGGGCGCTGCCTCAGCCGGTGGCGCGGTCTGCTGACAATCGAGTGATACGAGCGCGAGCAACGTGACCGGCCAACAACCCAACGCACGAGAGTACCTAGAAGAAGACACCTACCGAGCGTAACTCCGTCGGGTAGCCGCGCAGCTCGTTTTCGCCTCAGCCGTGTCGTTCTACGAGCGTCTCATCAAAAATTTCCCGATTCCTGGAATCGGTTCCAGAAACAGTCTTTTTTTTACCGCGTTCCGCTGCACCACTCGGCTTGCCTGCCAATGGCCGTAGGTCGAGAGCCGACGTCCTGGCTCGTCGAGATCGCGGGACAGAGGTTGAGCTACAGCAACCACGAGCTGAAAAGTCCACCCGCTCAGCGAAGCAACGCGCGCCTCATCAGGTTTGCTCCCGTGCCCCGGTGCACGAACAAGCCGATGGCATCGCGACAGTCATTAGCGTGGGTCGCAGGCGTTTGTCCGGCCGCCGCGATCGCCTTGCATAGGTCTGCGCGTGACTTCGGCTTTCCCGTCTCTTCTCGGGTCGCAAAGACCATCCAGACGGTCGCCGGACCACGAGCAGGGAGAGCCGCAGTACGACACTGGTCACATATTGGCCTTTATTTCTTGGTCCGATGTTCAGCTTGTCGATGGCAATGGCTTCGCGGCCGCAGGCAGGGGACACTCTGACGCTTCGCATGACGGGCATCGGTTTGGACAAACAGCGGGCATGGCCCGCGCGGCGGGTACTGCTGCGTCCGTGGAGCGGCGGAGTCGGGCTTGCCTCGGCTTTTCAGGTCAGCGCTTTGTCTGCCTTGCTGGCAGGCTCGGCAATCGCGCTCGGCGGCGTGCAGAGCCGCGGCAATCCAATCGGCTGGGCCCTGATGATCTCGGTCATTTTTGCGGTGGTCGCCGGGGTTCAATTCCTGGCGGGCCGGAGCTTGCGCGGCGCGCTCGAGCAAGCGCGTGACGGTGAGCAGAAATTCCGGCTGCTAGCCGAGGCCTCGTTCGAGGGCATCGTCGTGCACGATCAGGGCGTGATTATCGAAGCCAGCCAGCGTTTCGCCGACTTGTTCGGGTTCGCGTTCGGGCAAGAGCTGACAGGGATGAGTTCGAAAGAGCTCTTCACCCCGGAGACGGCGGGCTTCTTGGGCCTGCATGCGATCGAGACGGACGGTGCGGAACTCGCCGTGGTTGGCGTTCGTCGTGATCGCTCGACCTTCCCGGCCGAGGTCCAAACGCGGGCCGTCGAGTACAAGGGGATGATTCGCCAAGCGGTGGCCGTACGCGACGTTAGCGAGCGCAGGCGCGCTCTTGCCGAGCACATCGCGCTCGAACAGCGCATTGCACAGACGCAGCGCCTGGAATCGATGGGGCGCCTCGCGGGCGGTGTCGCGCACGATTTCAACAATCTGCTAACGGCGATCATGGGCAACATCTCTCTGATGCAGCAAGAGCTGCAAGGAGACGCGCGAGTCAGCGAACGCCTGGCGGAAGTCATGGAGGCGGCCGAGGGTGCGTCGAGACTGACGCGCCAGTTGCTGACCGTCGGCCAAAAACAGGTCACGCGGCCAGAACAGCTCGATCCCAATCAGCTGATCAGCGATACGCAGCGGCTACTTTTGCGCTTGCTCGGCAAGCAAATCGATCTGCACACGAACCTCGATCCGGAGCTTGGTTCCGTGATCATCGATGCCTCGCAACTGGAGCAGATCCTGGTGAACCTTTGCGTCAATGCGCGGGATGCGATGCCCGACGGCGGGGGCCTGCAAATCAAGACTGATTTGACCTCACTCGGCAGCGACGACGCTCGCGCCTTCGTCGACACGGCACCAGGTGATTTCGTACGGATCACGGTTTCGGACACTGGCTCGGGCATTCCAGACTCGGTGCTGTTGCACGTATTCGAACCGTTCTTCACTACCAAGGAAGCCGGTCAAGGCACAGGTCTCGGGCTTGCGACCGTGCACGGCATCGTGCTGCAAAATCGCGGCTTCATTCGCATCTCGTCCGAGCTCGGTCGGGGCACCCGCGTGGAGGTGTGTTTGCCTCGCACTTCTGGGCGCGATGCCAACTCGAACTCAGCGCTGATCAGCTGATGGCTCGCCCCCGGAGCCAAGAGCGCGATCGCGTGGTCAATGCGTGACCGGCGCAGGCTAGTCTGGCAATCTTTCGAGAGGTGCCAGGACGCATGACCGATTCAACGGACGAACGCATCCGAGCGTTGGAAGACGAGGTGAGACGCCTCGAGCTCATGCTCGAGAGCGCGCCGGATTTCATCACTCGGATTTCAGTCGACGGCAAATTTCTATATGTGAATCGGCTGGCTCCCGGCCTTCGGATGAGTGATGTCCTGGGCGCTTCGGTGGACGACTTCGTGCCGCCGGAATTTCGCGAACGCGCGCGGCACGCGCGGGCGAAAGCCCGTGAGACTGCCACGGTGCAGCAGTACGAGACGCTCGGCAGTACTGGCGTCGGCAGCGTCGGGCACTATCTCTCGCGCGTCAGCCCGGTGCTGGAAAACGGGGAAGTCACCTCGCTGGTGATGGTTGGCACCGATGTGACTGCACTCGAGGAGAATCGCACGCTGCTGCAGGTCGCGCTCGACGCTACCGGCCTGGGGATCTGGACCATGAACCCGGATGGCGGCGGCACCTTGGATGAGACGACGCGCCGCATCTTCGGTATTCCGAAAAATGCGATTACGCCGCATCTGGATGCCTTCCTGGCCGCATGTCTGCCCGAAGACGATCGCACCCTCGTCAGACAAGCGCTTCAGGAAGCGATGCGCACCGGGCGCTACGGTCCGATTGAGCATCGCATCGTGCACCCGGACGGCGAAATGCGCTGGATCGTGGGTTCTGGCACGGCCGTGCTCGACCACGCGGGGAAGCTCGTGCGGATGGTGGGAAGCGTGCAGGACATCACGCATCGTCGGCTGCTCGAGGCACGCCTCCTGGAAGCCCAAAAGCTCGAGAGCATTGGCCGCCTGGCGGGTGGAGTTGCGCATGATTTCAACAACATGCTCACGGCCATCTTGGGCAATGTCGAGTTGGCGAGTCAGGCCGCCTCGATTGCAGAGCTAGAGCCTCTGTTGACAGAGATTCGAGTCGTGGCCGAGCGCAGCGCGGCGCTCACCGCGCAACTCTTGGCGTTCGCACGCAGGCAGGTGATCGAACCCAAGGTGATCGACCCCAACGCGCTGATCGGTCGACTGAACGCGCTGCTGCGTCGGGTGCTCGGTGAGCACATCGCCCTCACGGTCGAGCTCGCCAGCGCCTCTTGCGTCAAGGTGGACGCGAGTCAGCTCGAGCAAGTGGTGCTCAACTTGGTGACCAACGCCCGAGACAGCATGCCCGCCGGGGGACGACTGAGCGTGGCGACGAGCCAGCTCGAGGTGACTGACGGGTCGGCTCGGCGCCCGCCCGACTTGGCCCCCGGACCGTATGTGCGGATCGCTGTTTCCGATACGGGCGGTGGGATCCCGGCGGAAGCCCTGCCGCACGTGTTCGAGCCTTTCTTCACGACCCGCGAGCGGGGCACGGGCCTCGGACTCGCGACTTGCTACGGCATCGTGAAGCAGAGCGGCGGGCACATCGGTGTGCACAGCACGCTCGGCCAGGGTAGCACTTTCGTGGTGTATTTGCCGTGCGTCGAAGGGCGTGAGGCAGAGGCTACCCGGATCGTCACGGCCGCGCCGCCGTCACTCAGTGGCGAACGGGTGCTGGTCGTCGAGGACGAACCAGGCGTGCGCAACGTGATCGAGCGCACGCTCACGCTCGCGAGCTATCGGGTAGTGGTTGCCAGTCGTGGTGACGAAGGCGTGCGCATCGCGGACGAGCAAGGCCCTTTCGACATTCTAATCACGGACGCGGTCATGCCGGGCATGAGTGGCTGGGAGGTGGGCAAACGTCTGGGGGCTCGTTGGCCCAAACTGCGAATCCTGTATATCTCCGGCTATTCGGAGGATGCATTCGTGCACGGGCGGGTGCTCGAGTCGGGAGTGAAATTCTTGCAGAAGCCGTTCAACCCATCCGAGCTGCTGAACACTATGCGGCGCCTGCTCGAACCATGATCGAGCGTGGCGAGATGCCACAGCTTAGGGCCCGCGAATGGCTCAGTCGGTCGAAGATCGCGGTCGAGGCGCCCGAATGGCGAGGCGCGACGAAGGCGCATACTGCGGGTATGTAACTGAGGCGCAACGACGCCAGCCGGGATGCCTCGGGCGCGAGATCGATCGACTTAGCCATTCGCGGGCCCTTAGGACCTCTGGCTGTAGTAGCGTCGTGTCGATGGCTGAACTCGCAAAGCTCAGCGGAGAACGGGCGCTGCCGATCCACACTGAGGGTGAAATAGCCGAACGCTTTCGTCTGCTCATCGAAAGCGTGAAGGATTACGCGATCTTCATTTTGGACCCGGATGGGCGCGTCTGCACTTGGAATCCGGGTGCGGAGCGAATCAAGGGCTACTCTCCGGCTGAGATCATCGGTAAACACTTCTCGATCTTCTATCCGCCGGAAGTGTTCCCGGCTGAAAAATGTCGGCTCGAACTGGAGATCGCGGAACACGAGGGGCGTTTCGAAGAAGAGGGCTGGCGACTCAGGAATGACGGCTCGCGCTTTTGGGCCAATGTCACCATCACCGCGCTGAGAGAACCCGACGGTCGGCTCGTTGGCTTCGCCAAAGTCACCCAAGACCTCACGTTGCGGCGGGCAGCGGAAGAGGAGACGCGACGCTTTCGGTTGCTGGTCGAGAGCGTGAAGGACTACGCCATCTTCATCCTGGATCCGACCGGGCATGTGAGCACTTGGAATTCAGGCGCACAGCGCATCAAGGGGTACACGAGCGACGAGATTATCGGTCGGCATTTCTCGACCTTTTATCCTGCCGAAGCAATTGCGGCGGGCAAGTGCGAATTCGAGCTCGAGGTCGCAACCCGGGAGGGGCGCTTCGAAGAAGAGGGTTGGCGCCTACGCAAGGACGGTTCTCGTTTTTGGGCGAATGTCACCATCAGCACCTTGCGCGACGCTGCCGACCGGTTGCTCGGGTTTGCCAAAGTCACTCAAGATCTGACGCAGCGTCGCGAGGCAGAGGCGATCAGCCGTTCGCTGGCGGAGCAACGCGCCGCGCTGGCCGAAAAAGCACGCATTCAAGAGTTTCAAGAACGCTTCTTGGCGATCCTAGGCCACGACTTGCGAAATCCACTGGCCTCGATCGAAATGGGCGTCGCGATCTTGCGAGAGCAGCTAAGAGACCCAGCAGCCGCGCGCACTTTGGCTCGGATGCAATCGAGTTCCACACGCATGAGCCGCATGATCGAGCAGATCCTCGACCTGACCCGCAGTCGACTCGTTGCGGGGCTCGAGGTGAAATTGGAGCCGATCGATCTGCGCCCGACCTTGGCCAAAATCGTCGACGAGATCCGCACGGCGCACCCCACCCGCTCGATCGAATTGCTGGCCCCGCCCGCGAAAATTCTCGGCGATCAGGATCGCATGGAGCAGGTCTTCTCGAATCTGATTGGGAATGCGGTCGTGCATGGCGACCCAGCACAACCGGTCGTGATTCACGCACACTTGGAGGGCGAAGCCGTGAGCGTCGCCATTCACAATTCGGGTGAGCCGATCCCCGCTGACATTCAAGCCAAGATTTTCGATCCGTTTCGGCGCGGCGAGCGAGACAGCCGCACGACCAAGACAGCGGGCTTGGGCCTGGGTTTGTTCATCTCCTCGGAGATAATCCGCGGCCACGCTGGCTCGATCGAGGTCGAATCGAACGCTGACCAAGGAACCACGTTTCGAGTTAAGCTTCCCATTCACCGAGCAATTCACGCATGACCAACCCCACCCCGAGCCACACCGTGCTGATCGTGGAAGATGAAGAGGACCTGCGCGAATTGATGCGCGACGCGCTTCAGATGCGTGGCTATTCAGTCGTCACGGCTGAGGAGGGCACAGACGCTTTACGCAAGCTCGACGACATTGGTCCTCCGTGCGTCATCCTCCTGGATCTGCTGATGCCCGGCATGAACGGCTGGGATCTTTTCGAAAAGCTGCGTGAGCGACCAGAACTTTCGAGCGTGCCCGTGATCATCCATTCGTCCGCGTCCTCTCGTGCTCCTGCTGGCGTCACGCGTGTGCTTCAAAAACCGTTGGCATTCGAGCGCCTGATTTCGGTCGTCGCTGAGTATTGTAGCAACTGAGGGGCTCCTCCCAAGTGAGGGCTCGGGAATGGCTAAGTCGATCGATCTCGCGCCCGAGCATCCCGGCTGGGGTCGTTGCTCCTCAGTTAAGTACCCGCAGTATATGCCTTCGTCGCGCCTCGCCATCCGGGCGCCTCGACCGCGATCTTCCGACCGACTTAGCCATTCGCGGGCCCTCAACGCGCCGCGATGGCTCGCGCGAGCTCGACGATGCTGGCCGGAGCGCAACCTTCGGCCTTGTTGTTTACGAGAACGAATGTCGGGACATCGTGTGCCAGCGCTTTGCGGACCAGTGTCGCAATGTCCATGCGCGCTGCCGGATCAGGCTCTAGCAGGCGATTAAAAGGCTGAAAGCGTGGACGCGCGGTCTCGTACGTATCTCCACGCCGCATCAGCCAGCGTATGATCAAGGGTCTTCGCGCGGGCGGTGAAATCAGGCGCGCCTGCGCGAGCACCGATGGCATCGTTCCCCAAGCGTTATGTGCATGTAGCGCGCCACCGGCAGTGAGCGCGCGTGCATAGGCTGGCGTGAGGAGCTCCGGATTGCGCACTTCCACGGCATAGGGCACGCCCCGGGGCAGTCGTTCCAGGAACGCCTGCAGCCGCTCGGCGAACTCTAGGGGATCCACCGCTGCCTGTGGTGGAAACTGAAACAAGAGTGCAGCGAGCTTTTCGCCCAGACCGGGGACGCTCTGCGCGACCACCGCGTCCTCCGCGTACGCAGCATCGAGGAAGCGTGGATTCAGCTCGCCCTGACGCTTGCCATAGCGGGCGTGTTTCGGAAAGCGCGCCAGCGTGCACTCTTCGTGTGCCTTGACCAGGAAGCGAAAGTCCTCTGGTACCTGCTCCGCGATTCGACTGAAATACCGTTCCGGGAGCGGATCGTAAAAGGAGCGATCCACCTCCACGCTGCGGAGCAGCGGGTGCCGGCCGTATGCGGTGAGCCCGGCTTCGGCCAACAACTTCGGCTCGGCGTCTTTTGCGTACACCGAGCCGCGCCAGCCGGCGAACGACCAAGACATCGTGCCCAGCCGTAGAGCCGGCGGGAGCGCTGCGGATAACGCGCGCTGCTCTGGATCGACGGCCGCGGGCTCGAGCACGCGCGGCGGCAGCTGGAAGAGCGTTGGTTGAGTTTCGTTCGATGACGTCACAATTTACAAAAAGGGCGGCGCGCCCGGTGGTGCCGGTCTGGGTGTTGCAAATTTGATCTTGATTCGAAATCCGAAGATTCGCCAGGTTTGCTTCCCGCGCAAGAGCGTGGGCCAGTATCCAGGGCATCCATGAGCAATCGCGCCCAGCCTCTCGCGTCAGCAGTGCAACTGCGTTGGAGTGCTTATCTTCTGGCACTGGCCATCACCGGTGTGACCGTCGCCCTGCGCGTGCAGCTCGCGCCTTGGTTCGGGGATCGTCCGATGCTGCTGCTATTCGTGCTGCCCATTTATCTCAGCGCGTTCGTCGGCGGGTTGGGTCCGGGACTCGTCGCCACCGCCGTCGCTGCGCTGGGCACGAGCTACTTCCTGATCCCGCCGCTGCATAACCTCGCGATGGGAAGCTCGGTAGACACTTGGGACTGGTTGATCTTGATCCTGGTGGGGGCTTTGCTGAGCACCCTGAGTGAGGTTCGGCCGGTACCGAACGCGCGCGAGCCAGTTGCAGCCGGTCGGCGGGGCGCGCTTAGCCCTGAGCGGAAGGTGCAGATCGGATTTGCTTTCGCGCTCACCTGCCTGAGCGTGGTTGGGATCATTTCGTTCACGAGTGTCACGCGCCTGGGTGAGGACGTGGAGCGTGCGCGGCACGCCGAGCAGGTGATTCTGACGCTGCGTACGGTTCTGGCCACGACTACCGACGTCGAAACGGCGCAACGAGGCTACGCGCTCACCGGAATCGAGCGGTTCCTCGAACCCTATTCCGACGCTCGCCAGCGGATCGGCGAAGAAATCGAGGAGCTCCGCCGGCTGACCGCGGACGATGCGGTGCAGCGCACGGAGCTGGCCCGACTGATGCCGCTCGTGAACGAGCGTATTGCCGAGGCTGCCAGATTGGTCGAGCTTCGCCGTAGTCAGGGCTTCGCCGCAGCGCAAATGGCGGTCGCCAGCGGTCACGGAAAGGAACTTCAGGACCGCGTTCGGGCGAGCGTCGCGGCCATGGAGGCGAACGAACGGACGCGGCTGCGGGAGAGGGATCGGCTAGCTCGACACGCCGCGATGGTCACCCGCACGGTGATCGCTGGCGGGAGCGCGTTGGCTGTCGTCTGCGTCGTGGTAGCCTTGTTTTTGATCGGCGCTGACTTCGCCGGCGGTCGCCGCGCCGAGACGGCATTGAAGGAGGCCAACGAGCTGCTGGAAGCGCGGGTCTCGGAGCGGACGCGCGCGCTGAGCCAAAGTGAAGCTCGCCTCGGTGGCATCGTTGGCTCGGCGATGGACGCCATCATCAGCGTGAACCGCGAGCAACGGATCGTGCTGTTCAATGTGGCTGCCGAGAAGTTGTTCGGGCGCACGGCTACGGCAGCGCTCGGTCAAAAATTGGAGGAATTCATTCCGCACCGGCTTCGCGAGCAGCACCGCCGACACCTGGCAGAGTTCGGTTCGACCGGCGTCAGCTCTCGCTCGATGCGTTCGCTGCGGCCGCTGGTTGCGTTGCGCGGCGATGGTACGGAATTTTCGATCGAGGCCGCGATTTCACAGGTCGAAGTGGCGGGTGAAAAGATCTACACCGTGATCCTGCGCGACATTAGCGAGCGCAAGCGCGCCGAGGACGCTGCGGCATTGTTGACCGCCCTGGTTGCCTCCTCGAGCGATGCCATCGTCAGCAAGGATTTGAACGGTAACGTCACTAGTTGGAACGCGGGCGCCCAGAAGATGTTTGGCTATTCCGCGGCCGAGATCAGCGGCCGCTCGATCACCACGCTCATTCCGCCGGAAATGCGAGCCGAAGAGGAGCGAATTCTGGCCCGGATCCGCCGCGGCGAAGGCGTCGATCACTTCGAAACGGTGCGCCTGCGTAAGGATGGGAGCCTGATTCAAGTCTCCGTGACGGTGTCTCCGATCAGGGATCTCAATGGCCAGATCGTGGGCGCCTCGAAGGTTGCTCGTGACATCACGGAACGCAAGAGTGCCGAGGCAAGAGCGGTGTGGTTGTCCTCGTTTCCCGAGCGTAACCCGAGTCCTATCGTGGAACTCGATCCGGTGAAGGATATCGTGCACTACCTGAACCCCGCGGCGCTGCAGCGGTTCCCAACGCTGCAAGCCGACGGGCTCGGACACCCGCTCGTGGCCGGCGTGCAAGGGTTGACCGCGCAACTTGCCGCGCAGGGGACGGTGCACCGCGAGCTGGCAGTGGGTGACGCGTATTTTTCACAATTGCTCAGCGACATCGCCGACACGGGTCGGGTGCGGATCTACAGCACCGATATCACCGCTCGAAGGGACGCCGAGGACGCCTTGCGCGAACGCGAAGCCGAGCTCCATGCCTCTGACCGTCGACTGGCTGAGATCGTGCACGGGATGACCGAAGCCTGCTTCGCCCTGGACGCGGAGTGGCACTTCACCTTCGTGAACGACCGGGGGGAGACACTGCTTCAACGACCGCGCGATCAGATGCTGGGTCGAACGCTCTGGTCCGTCTTTCCAACTTCCGTCGGGACGATATTCGAGGCCAGCTACCGGCGTGCCATGACTGAGCGGGTGCCAGTGGCGTTCGAGGTATACTCACAGATCGCAGAGCGTTGGCTCGACATCCGGCTTTTTCCGACCGGAGAGGGACTAGCCGCATTCTTGCTGGATATTCATGCCCGCAAAATGGCCGAGCTCGAGCGCGAGAAGTTTGTGTCACTCGTCGAAAACAGTGCCGAATTCATTGGCATGCGCGATCTCGAAGGACTCCCCATTTTCGTCAACCGTGCTGCGTTGAATTTGGTGGGGTTGGACTCCCTAGAGCAAGCAACCCGGACGCCGATGGCTGAGTTCTTTTTCGAAGAGGACCGAGCATTCGTGCGCGATGAATTCGTGCCCCGTGTGCTTCGCGATGGCCAGGGCGAGACCGAGATTCGCCTTCGGCACTTCAAGACGGGCGAGGCGATCTGGATGATCTACAATGCCTTCGTCTTGCGCGATCTGCACGGCGAACCCTCCGCGCTGGCGACGGTCAGCCGAAACATCACCGAGCGCAGGCGCGCCGAGCAAGAGGTTCAGCAGCTGAACGCAGATCTCGAACGTCGCGTCGCGGAACGTACGCTGCAGCTCGAACAGGCAAACAAGGAGCTGGAGGCGTTCTCCTACTCCGTTTCACACGATTTGCGCGCTCCGTTGCGGGCCGTGAGTGGGTTTTCGCAAATCGTGCTGGAGGACTACGCGCCGCAGCTGCCCGAGGAGGCCAAGCAGCACCTACAGACGATTTGCGACGGGGCGCAACGGATGGGCGCGCTGATCGACGACCTGCTTGCGTTTGCCCGGCTGAGCCGACTGCCGCTCAACAAGCGCACCGTGGACGTCGGGCGGCAAGTGCGCGATGCGCTCTCCGAGCTAGAATCGGACCACACCGGACGTGCGCTGGAACTTCGCGTCGGCGAACTGCCAGCTTGCCACGGCGACCCGGCGCTACTGAAGCAGGTCTGGCTGAACCTACTTTCCAACGCCCTGAAATACAGCAAGAACCGCGTTCCGGCCGTGATTGAGGTGGGCTCGACGTTGGAGCTGGGCGAGGTCGTCTACTTCGTCCGCGACAATGGCACCGGCTTCGACATGCGATATGCAAATAAGCTGTTCGGTGTGTTCCAGCGTCTGCACCGGCAGGAGGAATTCGCCGGTACCGGCGTTGGGCTGGCGATTGTTCACCGGATCGTGAACCGGCATGGCGGACGCATCTGGGCGAACGCGCTGCCGGATCAGGGAGCGACCTTCTCTTTCACCTTGCCAGGAGCGGCGACATGACTCAATCGAGCGAGATCGTGCAAATTTTGCTAGTCGAGGACAACCCCGAGGATCTGAAGTTGGCGCTGCGAGCGCTGTCCAAGGCTCACTTGTCGAACCACATCGAAGTGGCACGCGACGGCGCAGAGGCGCTCGATTTCCTGTTCTGCGAGGGGGCCCACTCGGGACGCAAGCCCGACCAAGTTCCCAAGGTCGTGCTTCTCGATCTCAAGTTGCCCAAGGTCGACGGCCTGGAAGTGCTCAAGCGGATGAAGAGCGATGATCGCACGAAGACCATCCCAGTGGTGATGCTCACGTCCTCTCGGGAGCAAAGCGACTTGCTGGAAAGCTACCGCTTGGGAGTGAATAGTTACATCGTCAAACCGGTGAACTTCGAGCGGTTCGCGCAAGCGGTCCAGGATCTGGGCTTGTATTGGGTGTTGTTGAATCAATCCCAGAAGCTCGACGAATAAAGGCCTGTCTCGCGCCTGAGTTACGCCTTGAGATGGCGCGATTGAACTTCCGGCGCGTCGCGTGGCCGCGCCGATGGCTACACGGTTCAAGCCCTCACGGGGCCGCGATTGGCAGAGTCTCGGGAGGAGGCGCGCTATTGGACCACCGATTTGGCGGCAACGAAGTCCAGCTGCGCGCTGCCGTCGACGAAGTGGGCCGCAAACGCGGAGGACGTTTGCCGCTACCTCAGGACATAGCAGCGGCTGTCGGCGCAAGGCATCCGCCTCCAGACCGTCCCTAAGGGCCCGCGAATGGCTAAGTCGATCGATCTCGCGCCCGAGGCATCCCGGCTGGCGTCGTTGCTCCTCAGTTACATACCCGCAGTATGCGCCTTCGTCGCGCCTCGCCATCCGGGCGCCTCGACCGCGATCTTCGACCGACTTAGCCATTCGCGGGCCCTAAGCAAGAGGGAGCGGATCCTGATGCGAATCGAAGGATCGGCAATCTGAGCCGCGAGTCGATGCCGGTGCAAGCTCCGGGAGCCGCTCTGCGGGCTACGCGACACCCTGCGTTTCCCGCGCCCGCTAGCCAAAAAACATTTCGCGGAACCGCGCTGGCCATCACCGCGGTATACGCCCGAGCGTGACCACCGCGAACGAAGTGCTAGCCCCATGAATGCGGCCGATTGGTCCTTGCTGGGCACGATGCTCGCCGGATTTTTCGCGATCATGAATCCAATCGCGAACATTCCGATCTTTTTGGGTCTGACCGATGGCTACAGTGCCCAGGCACGCCGCCGCGTGGCGCTGCGCTCGACGCTGGTCGCTTTCGGCACGGTGACCGTGTTCACGGTGCTCGGTCAGCTGATTTTTTCGATGTTCGGCATCACCATCGCCGCCTTCCGTATGGCGGGCGGCGTGATCATCTTTTTGATCGGCTATCAGATGTTGCAGGGTCAGATCTCACCGGCACACCAGACGCCGCGGATCCGTGACGCGCGCGTTAGCGAGGCCAGCGTCCGTCCTTCGGGCCCTTCGGCGATCGACGACGAGGGCATGTTATCAGTGGCTATCTCGCCGCTCGGTGTCCCACTCTTGGCCGGTCCCGGCACGATCGTGACTGCCATCGGATTTTCGGCGGGACACTGGCGGCATGCAGCGTTGAGCTTGGTCGCCTTCGCGCTGTTGTGCGCGACGACCTGGTTCGGCTTCGTGGCAGGCGAACGCTCGGTTCGCTACCTCGGCAACTCGTTTCTAACGGTGATTACCCGGCTGATGGGTTTGATCTTGGCCGTGGTTGGTACGGAGATGCTGCTGAACGGGCTCAAGGCGGCGTTTCCCGCGCTGCACTGATCGTGGCGCGCGGTCGCCGGGCGAAGGCGCGCGGGTGGGTACAGCTGAATGCGCTGGCGTATTTGTCCGCACGCTGCGCGTTACGTCGCGGTCGTGATGGGGTGAACGAAGCCGTGGATGTGCCCGTTGGCGCCAAAGATTCGCGATCTATTCCCCACACCGCCGCGTCTCTGCTGGCCCCATGCTGTGGCTCGCAACTTGCGCGCTCCCCGCTGCCGTTTACAATCGCGGACATGGGTTCTCATCTGACCGCTGTGACATTGGCGTGGGTCGGCTGGATCGCGCTGGGCTGTAGCAGTGACGCGGCCCCCGCGGCCCCCGCTCAGCCGGCCCTGAGCGGCACCACATTCGGCAAGCCTTTCACCGCGCGTGATACGCTGCTGGTTCACCCGCAGAGCTGGAAGTCCGCCGACGCGGGCTCTACCGCGATCCTCCTCAGCGACACCCCGGATCTCTGCAATCAGATCACCTCAGGCAAGACGATCGCCCCTGGCAGCCTGGTCATCGTCAGCCTGCAGGAGAACGCCGCGGACGGTAGCGTCGTTGACTTAGAGGTGGGGTCCTTCGTCGCGCACGGACAGGGCACGGCGTCGGCTAAGTATGGGGAGGTGTTCGTCAGCGGTGTCGACGCTCAGTGTGGGTTCGATAAGCTATTTTCGGACCAGAGTTCGATTCAAATTACTTCGGTTGGGCCCAAGAGCAGCCCGGTGAGCGCAGCGATCGACGTTCACTTCACGAGTGGTGACTCCCTTCAGGGCGATATCTCCGCGGCGAGCGGCTGCGATGAAGCTGCTGTCGATGCCTATTTGAATCGCAATCCGAAATGCGACTGAGGGACAAGTATCGACTGCGACCACTCAGCACGTTTGCGAAGCCGGTTATACTATTCTGGCCATTCTGCCTCGCACTCATGGCTACGGTAACCGGTGTTTGCTCGCACGCTTGCGCCGATGAGCTACGCCTCACGCTGAGCTACGACGCGCCTCCAGAATGTCCAACGGGCGAAGTCCTGCAAGCCGCAGTACGACGTCTCGCTACAGCAGAGACAAGGCCCTACACCGCTGCTGTGGTCATTGAGCGTGATCAGGAACATTTTAGCGCGCGCATCACACCAGCCGATGGAACCGAGCGGGTGCTCGTTGGCAGCAGCTGTAATGAAGTGGCCGAAGCCATCGCCGTGGTGCTGGCACTAGCGATCAGCCCTTCGAGTCCCCAACCTCCAGCGCCGAATCGCATGGCCTCGAGACTAACGGAGGCCCGACCCGCGGCAACCCGAGCAGTGGTTCTGCCCGGGACCAACAGCGCGCTCGTCCGACTCAAGCTCGGCGCCGCCGCGGTGTTCGACTGGGGCACCATGCCCCATGTGGATTTGGGGGTCGCAGGCAGAGTGGGAGCAACGGGGCGAACGTGGTCCGCCACGCTCGAGGGCGCCTATTGGCTCCTGTCTGAGCGCCGCACACTCAGTCAAAATTCGAGCATCGGCGGTACCTTTTCCTGGTGGTCTTTGGCCACGATCGGCTGCGTGGCAGCGAAGGACGGCTCGCCCCGGATTGAGCTATGTGCTGGCCCTGAGCTCGGACGAGTTGCGGGGCACGGCTTCGGCTTCCCCGCAGCGCACGAAGCTGCCGGGTTCCGCCTTGGGTTTCAGGGAATGGCGGAGGTTCATGTGCCTCTTTCTGCTCGCCTCCGGTTGCGCGCGGGGCTGGGCGCGGCCACCGTACTGTTCGGGCGGCACGACTTCTATATCGATGGAACGGAGCTGTATCGCCCGCAGCTGGTCGCTGGTCGAGCCGTGCTGGGCGCTGACTTCGTTTTCTGAAACGGAACCCCCGACAGCTGGCCATGCGCCCGGTCACCTTTCTTCGGCGCGTGTTCGTGCAAGTTGCGTCGGCCAATCGCCGAAATACAAATGGAAAGCTTCGGCCTCGGCAATGGCCATGCAGAACACAGCTTCTCAACGAATGCGGAGGCAATATCATGCTTGAGACTCGTCGTTTCCCAGCTATTGGATGGCTTTTCCCGTTACTCCTAGGGCCTGCACTTTTGGTGGACTGCAGCAGCGCCGGTCCGTTGTCGCTCGGTGATGCAAATGCCGGTGCGAGCAGCTCGGGAGCGAGTAGCGCTGGCTCAGCCAACGCTGGACCCGGCAATGCCGGATCGAATAGCGCCGGTTCGATTGGAGCCGCAGGCGAAAGCGGTGGAAGCAACGCGACGTGCCCAACCGCCGACTGTGGCTCTGCACTCGGCCTACTAAACTATGAGTGCGAGGACGGCAGTATGGGCGGCCCTACCGGCCGCTGCCTGAGACGAGCGAACGGCAGCTGCGGCTGGGAAGTGCTCAGGTGCACCCCGGCCTCGGGTGATTCGGGTGGTTCGGGCGGCGCAGGTTCGGGCTCCGCCGGAGCAAGCGGCGACGGCGGCGCTGCCACCTGCCCGGCACTCCTCGCTGATGTGCAGTCCGCTCTTGCCGCGGCTCAGAGCTGCAACACAGCTTCCGCAAGACCGGAACCTGAATGCGCGGGCACGCTCGAAGGCTTATGCTGTCCCGTGCTCGTCGAAGCATCGGCGACCTCAAACAGTGCCGCGAACACCGCTTACCTGAACGCACTGCATGCCTACCAACAAAGCTGCAGTCATGTCTGTCCGAAGATCGCCTGCTTCGACCCACAGCCTGGAGATTGCGTCGCCGCACCAGGAGCCACGCTGGGAACGTGCGGCGGTGGGACCGGGTTCTGAGGTTGCTACCGAGATCTCCGCGCCCGCATTGGTCGAAGTCGAAATGGATCAATCTGACTAGGATGTTACTTGGTCAGTGCTTCGACCCTGTCGACCGACCCAAGTCCTTGGCAAGGTGCGGATGATTTCCCCTTTAGCAGCGGCCGACGCGGCGGGTGACGCTCCGGCTGGCATCGGGACCGTTCCGTCGTTCGCAGAGCTCTATCAGCAGCATTTCGCGTTTGTCTGGCGCACGCTTTGGCGCCTTGGCGTGTGGCAGGCCAGCGTGGCCGACGCGGCGCAGGATGTCTTCCTGGTGATTCATCGGCGCCATGCCGACCTCCTCGGCAACGATGTCGCGCGGAGTTGGGTCTACGGAATTGTGGTGCGCGTCGCACGCGATTACCGCCGAGGCCAGCTCCGCAAGGGGCTACCGGGCGGCCTTGACCCGGATGAAGTTAGCGATCCCCAGGCAACGAACGCGGTCCAGCAGCTCGAGCAACACCGAGCCGTCGTCACCCTCAATCGACTGCTCGATACGTTGGACGACGAGAAGCGTGAAGTGCTCGTGCTGGTCGAGCTCGAGCAAATGACCGTGCCGGAGATCGCGGAGCTCCTCCGTACAAATGCAAACACACTCTACACTCGCTTGCGCGCTGCCCGTCAGGACTTCGCGCGCGCCCTCGCCCGCCACCGCGCCACAGAACGGAAGCAGCCATGAGCGATCTGAACGATGAGGCTCGATCTTTGTTCGACGCCGCGCGCGCCGGATATGAACCGAACGAGGGGGACGGCAAGCGCGTTCTCCGTGGTGTCCTTCTGCGCGCAGGAATTGTCGTTGGTGTGACGAGCGCAACGAGGGCTGGCGCAGCTGCTGGGGCGCCACTGGCGAGTGGCGCCGCTTCGTCGGGCGGATTGGCGCTCAAGGCGGCGTTGTGGCTAGCGATCGGCGCATCGGTTGGGATTGGCGGCTATGCGATATCCCGCGTTCCCTCGGGCAGCGTGAACGTAATGGCGGCGAGCACGCAAGCTCATGCGGGTAGCACTTCCACAAGCCGCCCCTCTGCACCAGCGCGGGTCGCACCCGGAGCAGCTGAGGTTGCTCCTGCCAATGTGGAAGATGCAGCTACTGAGCACTCGCAAGGATCCCGTCCGAATACGTCTCCGGTGAGTCGCGCGCCGGGGAAAGGCAGCCCAAGTTCACGCGCATCGTCCGCGTCGTTCAATGCTGACAGGGGGGGATCGGCGCACGCCATTGGAGCGGATACGTCCGGCGTCGCTGCTTTTCCGCTGGACGCCCCGTCCGGACCGGCCGGAGCATCGGGGGCCGACGCTTCCAGTTTGGCGCTCAGCGTCGAAGCGCGCGCCTTGGCTGAAGTGCAAAGGGATCTGAAGGAAGGCAAGAACGCGGAGGCGCTCCGACTCGTGGAGGCACAGCGACAACAGTTCGCTCACGGTGAATTGCAACCAGAGCGCGACGCCGCGAAGATTGTGGCGCTGTGCGCGGTCGGTCGGGTGGCAGACGCGCGAGCGGCCGCACGAGCTTTTTTGGCCAACTCGCCGCGGTCGCCGTTTGCGGCACGCATCCGGGCGAGTTGCGCCGGGCAGTAGTGAATTTCTGAACCGAATGCCACGCACGCGGCGATGCCTAGTTAGAGGGATCGAAAGGTGAGCAGAAGATCGACGGCCAAGTGAATGGCGGGCGATCCAAGGCCGCACACTGCACCTCGCAGTGCGCTCAGGTGCTCGCTGCGCCCTTCGCACGCGCGAAAAACGCACCGGGCGTCAGCCCATGCGATCGCCGAAACGCTCGCACGAAGTGACTTTGATCGGCGAAGCCCACGGCTACCGCGACCTGGGAGGCAGGCTCACCGCGGTTCAACAATGCCCGGGCGTGCGCGAGGCGGAGATGGGTTTGGTATTGATGAGGAGGTAGGCCCAGGCTGCGACCGAACACACGCAGGAGGTGAAACTGGCTGAGCCCGGTGGCCTCGGCCAATTCTCGCAGCGAAATCTGCTCAGCATAGCGAGCGTGCAAAATGTCGCGGGCGCGCTTGACAGCGGCGACCTCGTAACCTGCCACCTTTCGCGCGACGCTGCCATCGATCCCATCGGCAAACACTCGTTCGAGCGCGCGCGCGAACAACTCCTGGCGCTCGAGCCCGGACGCCTCCTGCTCCAAAGACTCATGCAACTCAGACAACGCCCGAAATAGCGCGGGCGAGCGGGCAATTACCGTGCGAACGCGAACAGGGCCAGTGCGCGCACCAAGCACATGACGCGCCTCATCCATCACGCTTTGTTCGATGTGCAACTTGCCCACAGACTCCGCCACTGGGATCTGCAAGTGACGAAAGATCCCATCGGGCTCCAGCAACCCGACCCCACCGTCCATCGCTTGATGCGCCTTACCGCGAAAACTTATCGACGACTCCGAGCGGAACAGCGTCGCAATCGAAAAAGCATCGTTATAGTGGCTATAGATTTGACTCGCGCCATCGAACTTCAAAGCCTGAACACCGAGCAAATCATGGGTCGGCAAAACACGAAGGGGGCCCATCGCCAAAAAGGCTATCGCGAAACGCCGAAGAGTACTCCAAAATTGCACCGAAAGCTGCGGGCTCCAATGGCTCAAGCGCGCGGTCTGCCTAGTCACCAACCTGATGCCGCACGTCCAGTTTTGGCGGCGCCCGTCCTGTGGTCGCCGTTCCTGGTCGCCGTTCCTGGTCGCCGTTCCTAGGTTGCCTGCGCCGCGGCGCGAGCCGAACTTGCGCCCAAGGCTTGTGGCGAGCACGTTCACGGCTGGGGCGGGCGTTGGTCACAAGCTTACACCGCCGCTCCCGTTTCTTGTTGGGAGCTTCCATCGGGAGAGTGGCCGCTGGCCGGGTCAGGTAGCCCGCGCCCTTTCCAGATCGCGAAGATCGCCGGATATACCGTCAGCTCGAGGAGGAAGGACGTGACGAGGCCGCCGATCATCGGCGCTGCGATGCGCTTCATCACGTCAGCTCCGGTTCCTGTGCTCCAAAGCACCGGAACAAGCCCGATGATCATCGTGGCAACCGTCATGAGCTTAGGTCGAAGGCGTTTGGCCGCGCCCTCGACGATCGTTTCGCGTAGGTCTTGTCGTGATCTAAGGCGACCTTCGCGCCGGTGTCGGTCATACGCAAGGCTGAGGTAGAGCAGCATGACCACGCCTGTCTCCGCGTCGAGCCCCGCGAGCGCGATGACGCCGACCCAAACTGCGACGCTGATGTTGTAGTGGAGGAGGTACAGAAGCCAGATTGCGCCAACGAGCGAGAAGGGGACCGCGAGCATCACGATAGCGGTTTCCGCTAGTGATCGTGTATTCAGGTAAAGCAGAAGGAACACGATCCCCAGCGTCAGCGGAATCACCCACTCGAGACGCTCCTTCGCGCGCTCGAAGTATTTGAACTGGCCGACCCAATCTAGCCGAGTGCCGGGCGGCAGCTTGGCCTGGCTGCCCACGACTTGTTTTGCTTCCGCGACGTAGTCCGCGATCGGTCGGTCTGTGTCCACGAAGACGAACCCGACCAGCTTGCCGCCTTCACTGCGTATCATTGGCGGTCCGAGGGCACTCTGGATGCTGACTACCTCGGAGAGCGGGACTTGAGCGCCATCGGGCGTGCCGATCAGAATGCGCCCGAGCAGCTCCGGGTCGTCGCGGAACTCACGCGCGTAGCGCACCGAAATCGGATAGCGCTCGCGGCCCTCCACGGTCTCGGAAATGTTCTCGCCCCCGATCGACTGCGCGACGACCATGTTCACATCGTGGGCGCTCAGTCCGTGGCGCGCCGCTTGCTCTCGTTTTACTTCGAAGTCGATGTAGAAGCCGCCGGTGGAACGCTCCGCAAACGCGCTGCGCGTCCCTGGCACGCTGGCCACCGCGTGCTCCACAGAGATGGCCGCCTTCTCGATGTCGTCGAG
>Ga0302322_100000846_pt1 | contig 24130 bp, 19 predicted proteins | sample Fen_T0_2_FD_203757 | JGI IMG/M metagenome (GOLD analysis project Ga0302322, IMG submission 203757) | Peat permafrost microbial communities from Stordalen Mire near Abisko, Sweden - Fen_T0_2 | ecosystem: Environmental > Terrestrial > Soil > Wetlands > Permafrost | place: Sweden: Abisko...
ACGGCAACGAGACCGCCACCGTCCTGGGCCACGCCGACGGCGCCGGCTTCGGATTCGGCCACGCCACCGTCGGTGTCGCCTCCGGCAACGCCATCGGCGGCGACGGCGCCATCTCCGGCCTCGGCGGCGCCTCCAACCAGTCCCACATCACCGCCGACCACGGCGCAGCCGTCGCCGGCCACGACGCCTTCGGCAACAACTTCCAGGACTTCTCCACCAACATCCACGAGGAGAACCTGACCCACATCCAGGACAGCACCAACATCACCCACGCCCAGGGCCACAGCTTCGCCGCCGCCGACCAGGACTTCCACCCCCACACCACCCACATCGTCGACTCCGAGGTCGCCGGCGACGACATCAGCCACTTCTTCCACGGCTGAGCGACCACCCGGCCGGCTCCGTCCCGGAGGAGCCGGCCGGAGATCGACGGCTCGGGCCGGTTCCTAGGCCTGGGCCTTCGGGGGCGACCCGGGCGCCGAGGCGACGCTGCGGTCGACCCAGCGCCCCAGGGGAAGGGCGGCGACCACTGCCGCCAGCACCAGATGGACGGCGAGGAACCCGACCGCGACAGGAACGCTCGGCGAGCCGCCGGTCAGGACCGCGATGTGCGAGGCCCACGCCAGGTGATCAGGCCGGTGACCGGCCGACCACACGTCGTTGAGCGCCCAGAAGGTCAGGTCGTTCAATCCGGAGATCACCACCAGCACGGCCGCGATCCCGGTCTTCAGCACGGTCGTCGTCCGGGCACCGCCCAGACGCAGCCCGAGCAGCCCGAAGAGCACCACGAACGTGGTGACGAACAGTTCGAACTGGTAGACGGGCTGGAAGGCCTCCTCGTCGGTCGCCACCGTCCGCCCGTACTCCTGGATCCGCAGGACGAGCTCGGTGTCCAGCACGCTCATCCACGCCAGGACCCCGAGCAGCATCAGCAGCGGGGCGACCCGCCATCGGGGCAGCAGGGCCACCGACAGCACGGCGAGCACGAACGGACTGAGCCGCAGGACGAGCTCCGCCGGGGAGTCGAGCGTCTGGTCGGGCGGGAGCACCATCATGACCATCCAGGTGATGACCGCCGCCGGGACCAGCGGGACGAGCCACAACCGGCCGCGCCGGCGGTACAGGGCCCGCACCAGGCGGGCGCCGGGAGCGACCTGAGGGTCGGCGAGCCCGGTCACGCCGCGCCGTCGTCCGGGGCCGGCTTCTCGACCCAGAACGGGCCGATCGCCAGGGCGTCGACGCCCGTCTTGCGGAAGCACGCCACGGCGTCCGCGGGACTGGCCACGATGGGCTCGTCGTTGTCGTTGAACGAGGTGTTCATGACCATCGGCACACCGGTCAGCCTGTCGAACTCGCTGATCATCCGCCAGTACAGCGGGTTGTCGGCCTCGTTGACCGTCTGCACCCGGGCCGTGCCGTCGACGTGCGTGATGGCCGGGACGGCGTCCCGCCGGTGCTCCAGGACGTCGAAGACGAGCAGCATCACCGGCGAGGGGTAGCCGCTGACGAACCACTCCCCCGACCGCTCCTCCAGGCAGCTCGGCGCGAACGGTCGGAACGGCTCCCGGTGCTTCACCTTCGCGTTCATCCGCTCCTTGGACTCGTCCAGCCGCGGGTCGGCGAGCAGCGACCGGTTGCCGAGCGCGCGCGGACCGCACTCCATCCGGCCCTGGAACCAGCCGACGATGACTCCCTCGCTGACCTTCCGCGCGGTGAGCGCCGCGATGTCCTCGACCCGGCGGTACTCCAGCCCGGCGTCCTGCAGGGCGGTCTCCACCTCCTCGTCGGTGAAGGCCGGGCCGGTGTAGAGGAACCCGTCGCGGGGACGGGGCAGGCCGTGCTCGCCGACCGTCACGGACAGGGCCGCGCCGAGCGCGCAGCCGTCGTCGGCGGCCGCGGGCTGGGCGAAGAAGTCCTCGAAGGGGGTCTCCAGCAGGATCCGCCCGTTCATCACGCTGTTCAGGGCGACCCCGCCGGCCACGCACAGCCGCGTCGACCCGGTCTCGCGCTGCAGCCAGCGGGCCAGGTGCAGCCCTGCCTCCTCCAGGGTGACCTGCAGCGCGTACGCGATGTCGCTGTAGTGCTGCGGCATCGGGTTGTCGGCCGTGATCCGGGTGGGCGGGCGGGGCGGCCCGAAGGTGCGCTCGAACTTCGGCGACATCAGGTGCTTGCCCGTGGTGTGGTGCCGGAACCAGCTCAGGTCCAGCCGGTACCCGCCGTCCGGATCGAGGTGGACCAGGTCCCGGAAGGCCTCCACGTAGGTCGGGTTCCCGAACGGGGCCAGCCCCATCACCTTGCCCTCGTCGCGCGTGGGGTAGAAGCCCAGGTAGCCGGTGACGGCGGCGTACATGGCACCCAGCGAGTGCGGGAAACGGATCCGGCGCAGCACGTCCAGCCGCTCGCCCCGACCGAACCCGAGCAGGGTGCTGGTGCCGTCGCTGCCGATGCCGTCGAAGGTGAGCACGGCCGAGGACTCGAACGGGCTGATGTAGTAGGAGCTGGCCGCGTGGCAGCGGTGGTGGTCGAGCAGGTGCACCCGGAAGTGCACGGGGCCGGTGTGGCCCACCGCCGCGCAGACGTCCCGGCGCAGGGTGAACGAGCGCCGCACATGGGCCAGGACGGCGCCGCCCACGTGGTAGTCGTCGGGGCCGCGGCCGCCGCCGTCGCGGAAGGTGGACAGCAGGCCCGCGGGGGGCACCTCGTCACCGGACTCGTTGCGCAGCGCGGCCAGCGTGCCGGGGAAGTGCCGGGCGAACACCTTCGCCGCGTGCCAGGCCTCGCGCCAGCGCTGCCAGTAGTAGGCGACGTGGTCGACGTCCGACAGGGTGATCCCGCCCTCGGCCAGGCAGTAGCGGATCGCCTCGGCCGGGAAGCCCCCGTCGTGCTTGCGGCGGGTGAACCGCTCCTCCTCGGCGAAGGCGATGATCCTGCCGTCCTGCAGCAGGGCGGCCGCGGAGTCGTGGACCCGGCTGATGCCCAGCACGTACATCGTGTCCTCCAGGTCAGGGCGTCCCCGGCGCGGGCGCCCAGGGATCGGTCGGGCCGGCGGGCCGGCGGGCGGGGCGGCGGGTGAGCCGCCGGAGCAGGGCGGCGTGCGCGACGAGCGACACGATGAGGGCCGCGAACGCCCCGTAGACGCCGGCCGGACCGACCAGGACGGCGCCGGCCACGACGGCGACGGCGAGCCGGCCCAGGCCGGCCGCGGCGGTCCGGGTGAGCACCGCCCCGGTGGTGTTCTCCAGCAGGTAGCCGGCGTACGTGACGGCCAGGTAGCCGGCCAGCTCGACGGCCCCGAGCACCGCGAGCAGGGCGTACGACTGCCACCCGGCGCCGCCGCCCGTGCCGGGAGCGGCGCCCAGCCGCTCCCGCACCGACGGGACGGCGAGCGCGGCCATGGCCGCCACGAGACAGCCGGCGCCGATGCGTTCGACGCCGCGCAGGATCCGCTCGGCGCCGGCCCGGCCCGCCGCGGCTCCCGTCCCGCGCAGGCGCAGGGACACCTGCGGCTGGCGGACCCGCAGCAGGTAGAGCATCACGGAGCCGAGCGCGCCGAACGGCAGGACGGTCAGGTAGAAGGGGCCGCTGTCCGCCAGGCGGCCGTAAGCGGCCAGCAGCACGAACAGGATGCCCAGCGCGACCGCGTCGACGAGCTCGGTCACCCCCATCAGCACCAGCGTGCGGGCGAACAGCCGGCCCACCCGCCGCCGCGCCCGCCCGCGCCGCCAGCGCACGGGCAGCGCGGCCGCGCTCAGCACGAGCACCGGGGTGATCGCCGCGACGAGCAGCAGGACGTGCGTGGCGGGGCGCAGTCCGGCCCGCCAGGTCACCGCGGTGACGGCGACGACGAGCACGGCGGCCACGCCGAACGAGCGGGAATCCAGGGCGGGGCGGCCGTTGAGGCGGTGCAGTCCGGACAGCGTCATCAGGCCGCCGGTGCACGTGGACCAGGTCGCCGTGGCCAGGTAGAGCACCGCCGTCGACGTCGGTGCGACCAGGGCGGCGACGCCCGTCGCGACGGCAAGCAGCAGGGCGGGTCCGACGGCCGCCCAGAAGGCCGGCCGCGCCAGGTCGGCGGCCAGGACGCCGCCGCGCGGGACCAGTTTCAGGGCCGCCTTCTCGGCCGCGGTCGGCAGGTACGCCAGCCACACGCACACCCCGACCGCGTTCGCGAACTGTGCGTAGGTGCGCGCCCCCCACACGGCGGCGAGCACGACGGTCATCAGCTGACCCGCGAGCCGGAAGCCGCCGCGGCCCGCCAGCAACCACGCCGTGACCATCCCGGAGACGGCTCCCGGCGCCCGGTCGGCGAGGGCGCGTGCCGGCATCAGCCGACCGCGGCGTCGTCGAGCAGGGCGTCGTACGGTGCGCCGATCCGCAGGTCCAGCAGGTCCTCGACGAGGCGCTCGGCCCGCCGCAGGTCCGCGGCGGAGTCGCCGCGCAGCAGCAGGTAGCCCAGCTTGTCGCCGGCCTGCTCGTAGCGGCGCACCGGGCTGCCCTCGGCGACGAACAGGTGCAGCCGCTCCACGGCGGGCAGGGCCCGCACCTGCTCGACGCCGCGCAGCCCCAGCACCCGACCGGCGTCCGCGGCGGTGAGCATCAGCGCCGCGCGGTGCCGGGGCGCCTGCGCCTCGAGCGCGGGGGTCCCGCCGGTGGCCAGCGCCAGGGTGGCCCCGACCAGGTCTACGCCGTACGCGGACTCGACCAGTTCCGCCAGGCCGTTGCCTCCCGGCCGGGCGGCGAGCTCGATCAGCCGGACCTGCCCGTCGGCGGTGAGCACGGCGTCGGCGGTGAGCGGTCCGTTGCGGTAGTCCAGGGCGGCGCACACGGCGTGCAGCTGCCGGGCCAGCGCGGCGTCGGCGGCCGGGGGCAGCCCGGCGGGAGTGCGGTGGCTGGTCGTGACCCACTGGGGCGGTGGGGTCACCGTCCGCCGGGTGACCGCGTGGAAGGCGATCGCGCCGGCCACGACGAGGGCCTCCACCGACAGCGGCACGCCCGGCACGAACTCCTCGACGATGAGCCGGCCGGACGGCGAGTGCGCGACGGCGCGGGCGAAGGCCGCGGGCAGGCCCTCGACGTCGTCGAGGAGTTCGATGCCGCGGCTGCCCGAGGCGTCCACCGGCTTGACCAGCACCGGCAGGCTCAACCTGGCCGCCCGGGCGGCGAGTCCGGCGTCGGGCCTGCCCTCGACGCTGCCGTACCGAGGCAGGTCCAGGGCGTCCAGGACGCGCCGGAACGCCGGCTTGTCCACCGACGCCGCCAGGGCCGCCGCCGGCAGCGGGTGCGGCAGCCCCCAGTGCCGGGTGAGCCAGGCCTGGGCGGCCAGGCCGACGTCGCTGGCCGGGCACAGCACGCCGACGACGTCGTCGCGCCCGTGCAGGGCGGCGGCGATCCGTTCCGGCTCGCGGACGCTGACCCGCAGGAACTCGTCGGCGACGGCGACGGCGGGGGCGGTGTCCCGGTAGTCGACGCAGAGGGTGCGGTGGCCCAGTTGGCGCGCGCGCAGGTAGGTGCTGACCGAGCCGTCCGCACCGCCCAGGACGACCAGGGTGCCGGCGCGGGTCATGCGGCGGAGACCGAGGAGCCGGCAGCGTCGCCCACGATCGGGCCGCAGAGCAGGTCGGCCGCGTCCACGGGCAGGTTCGCCTCGCGGACGTAGTACAGCCGCGGCCGGGGCTGGCCCGCCGAGACCGCCAGCAGCATCCGGGCCAGGAACGCCGTCCCGAGCAGCACGACGGCCAGCACGACCAGGACGGCGGCCAGCGCGGCCCGGACGCCGAGGCCGCCCAGACCGACGCCGAGCGCCAGCCCGAGCGCCGTCAGGGCGACCGTGAGGGCCAGCACCGAGGTCGCGGTCGAGGGACGGGAGCTGTGCCCGATGAACAGTTCGACGGCGTGCCGGGCCAGCGCGCCGACCCGGACCTTGGACCGGCCCCGCACCCGCGGTCGGTGCGCCACCGGGACGACGCCGTACCGGTTCGTCAACCGCGGCACCGTCGCCAGGAAGTACGGGGTCCCCAGGCGCAGCCCGACGACCTCGCGGGCCAGGTCGCTGCGGACGAGCCGGAAGGCGGTCGCGCCGGGCGGCAGCTCGATGCGCAGCAGGCCCCGGGCGATGATCTGGAACAGCCCGGTCGCCAGCCGTCGGGACGCCGGGTCGCGTCGTTGCACCCGCACCCCGAAAACGGCGTCGAGGCCGCCGTCGGCGGCCGCGATGAGCCGGCGCGCCTCGGCCGCCGGGAATTGTTGATCCGCGTCCAGATGCAGGATCCACGGGCGCCGGGCATAGCGGTATCCGGCCGAGAAGGCGGCCTCGAAACCGTAGTTCCGGGTGAAGGACAGGAAGTGCACCCGCGGGTCGCGGGCGGCCAATTCCTTGATGGTGTCGAGTGTGCGGTCGGTGCTCCCGTCGTCGACGTAGATCAGCTCCAGGTCAAGATCGCCGGCCAGCTCATCGACGATCTCCCGGTATCCCGGAATGATGTTGTCGGCCTCGTTGAAGCACGGCACGACGACGGACAGTGACGTGACCGTGCCATATTCCCCCCCGTAACCGGACACGTCGGGCACAGTAACATCGCAAAGTTGTCCGTTAGAACCCCCATCTGAGGAAAGTTCTTCTTCTCCAGGTACGGGTAGATATCAACCTCTGTCGGGGATACCGTGACGCCATGTCCCGGCAGGCGTCACGGTGCGCCACTCCCCTGCGCACGTGCCTGCCCAGGCCGGCGGCCGGGGCTCTCGCGGGCGCGCGCCGGTCCGGGCGCCGCCGGTGAGGGTGGGGATCGTGGGGGCCGGCCTGACGGGGGCCACCGCGGCCAGGGTGCTGCAGCGGGCCGGGGCGGCGGTGGAGGTGTTCGAGTCGCAGGTGCGCGTCGGCGGTCAGCTGGCCACCGAGAGGCTGCACGACGTCCTGTTCGAGCCCTTCGGCGCGCACATCCTGCACACCGGGGACGCCGAGGTGTGGCGGTTCCTGCTCGAGCACACCGACGTCCTGCCGTACCGGCACTTCGTCCGCACCGAGATCAGCACGCCGTCGGGGCCGCGGCTGCTGTCGTGGCCGCCGCAGGTGGACGAGCTCACCGAGCTGCCGCAGTGGCCGGACATCCGCCGGGAGCTGGCGGCCAGGCCGGCGACGCCGCGCACCGCGTCGTTCGCCACCTGGTGCGTGGACCTGGTCGGCCCGACGCTCTACGGCTGGTTCATCGATCCCTACACCCGCAAGCAGTGGGGCCAGGACCCGGCGCTGCTGAGCGCCTCCTGGGCACCGCGACGGATCGAGCTGCGCGACGACGGGTACCGGGACCTGTTCCGCGACCCGTACCAGGGCTGGCCCCGCGAGGGGTACGCCGCGCTCGTCGAGCGGCTGCTGCGCGACGTCCCCGTGCACCTGGGGGCGACCGTGACGGCGACCACGGCGGACTCGCTGCCCGGCTTCGACGCCTGGGTGGTGACGGCGGCGCTGGACGCCTTCTGGGACCACCGGCTCGGCACGCTGCCGTGGCGCGGGGTCAAGGTCGTCCACGAGTACGTCCCGGGGTACCGGGGGACGCGGCTGCCGGCGCCTGTGGTCAACCACCCGCCCACGGACCGGGACTACACCCGCCGCTACGAGACGAAGTGGATGTCCGGCCAGGACGTGCTGGGCACCGTGGTGAGCCACGAGTACCCTGGTGCGCCGCTGCGCCACTACCCCGTCGACGACGCGGCCGGCGCGAACCGCCGTCTCGCCCACGGGTACCGGACGCTGCTCACCCAGGAGTTCGGGGGGCGCGCGCACGCCGCCGGGCGGCTGGCCCGCTACTCCTACATCGACATGGACCAGGCGGTGCGGCAGGGGCTCAACGTCGCCCGGCGGGTGCTGTCCGGGCGACGCGCGACCGTGGCCCCGCGCGCCGGGACCCCGGAGGGCGTGCGGTGAGCGTCCTGCTCGTCGGGAGCAACCCCGGCCTGCTGCTGCACCACGCCGGAACGGACGGCACGGGTGGTGCCGGCGGCGTGTCCGCGTTCGCGGCGGTCTGGCGGGTGGCCTGGTCGAGGCACGGGGCGGGCGACGCGGTGGTGCTCTGGCACGCCGGGCGCACCCGGGTCCTGACCGACCGTCCGCCGCTGGGTGCCTGGTTGGCGCAGGCGTTCACCCGGCACTTCCCCGAGGTCGAGGGCCTGGCGTGGCCCGAGCCCGAGCTGACCCGGACCGCGGTCGCGATCGACCTCGACCTCGCGTCGGGGATGGTGGCGCAGGCGGACGACGTCCGGGTGGAGGTGACCGGGCCGCTGGACCGGCGTCCGGTGAGGGTGGCGGCCTTCCCCGGCAACGGCTGGCAGCTGTCGAACGTCTACACCCCGTGCCGCGACGGCGTGCTGCACCTGGCCGGCCGTCGGGTGCCCGGGGCACCGCACGTGGTGACCGGTCCCCGGGCGTCCTCCAGCGCCTACCTTGCCGATGCGGAGGTCTGGTGCGACTGAACCCCCGATCCCTCGCGCTCCTGACCGAGCGCCGCCCGCTGCTGGACCAGGATCTGCGGGTCGCGCCGCCGGGCGGCGACCTGACCCTGGACTGGTGCGACCCGGCGTCGACCGAGGCGCCCGAGGGCTGGGCGCAGTGCGTGCGCGAGGCGCGGCTGCACCAGTTGTGGGACTGGCGGGTGGTGCACACCGTCACCCGCGAGCGCGGCGGCGGGGTGGTCGCCGGCATGCTGCGCGACGACCGTCGGGTCGTGGGGCTGGTGACCGCCCGGCTGCACACCCTGCGGCGCGGGTACCCGCTCGGTGGCGCCGTCGACGTCGAGCACCTCGCCAACGGCGCGCTGCCCGGCATCGGGCTGCAGGGTCCGCTGCCCGGGACGCTGGACCCGGACGGCCCGCCCGACCCCGACCTGCTGCCGGCCGCCGTCCGTGCGGTGGAGGCGGCGCTGCGCGCACGCTTCGGCCGGCGGCTGCAGGCGGTGGCCTTCCGCCAGATCTACGCCGGGGAGCTGCCCGCGGTGCAGCGCGGCATGACGCTGGTGCGCGAGGGCAAGTCCGTGGGGGTGCTGGTGAACCGCTTCGCGGACTACGAGGACTACCTGCGCAGCCTGAGCCGGTCGCGGCGGCAGGACCAGCGGCGACTGGTCCGCGTGATCGACGCCGACCCCGAGCTGGACGTCGCGTTCGGCCCGCGGGCACAGTCCGGGATCGACCTGGAGGAGTTCTGGCGCCTGACCGCCGAGGTCTCGCGGCGCAATCACCTGGAGCGCTGGCCACCGCGCCGGATCTGGTCACCGACGCTGCTCGACACCCTGACCTCCCTGCCCGACGTCCAGATCCTCAGCTACACGACTCCCGGGCCCGGCGGCCGGCTCGTCGCGGCCACCGCGCTGTTCGACCATCCGACCGCTCCCGCCCTGGGCCCGTGGGGCGCGCCGCCGCTGGGGGACGGGCGCCGCTCCGGCCTGTGGTTCGACCACTTCGCCCGGCAGCTGCGCTGGATGATCGACGGCGGCCGCCGGGTGGTCCTCGGCGGCAAGGGTGCCCAGGAGGCCAAGGAGGCCCTCGGCTTCACCTTCCACCCGCAGTGGACGGTCCTGCGCCGACTGACCGGCTGACCTGCGGCGTCCTCGCCGTCTGTATCAAACCCTGATCGCCTCGGGTCCGATCCTGCAGGTGGGGCGCCCCGATCACGGGAGGGCGGGCGTCCGGGGACGGCAAGGGGACGGCCATGGCCATCACCAGGACGAGCATCGGGGCGGACGGCGGGACGGCGCGCCGGACGACGGCGCCACGGGGACCGTCACCTCGCACGGCCGGACGACGTTCCTGGGTCGCCCGGGCCGGCCTGCCCGTGCTGGTGATCGCCCTGACGGCGCTGCCAGGCTCCGCCCAGGCCGCCACGAGGGCAGCCCCGGGCCCGGGCGCCGTCCCGGTGGCTCCTGCCCGTCTCCCGTCCCGGATCGAGGACCCGTCCCCGTACCTGGGCCAGGTCTCCTGCGACCCGACCGCCAAGCCGGGCGCGCTCGCGCTGGCCAGGATGCTCGTCGCCACCTACCCGGGCACCAGCTACGGGATCTCCCGCGCGTGCGGCGCCACCGACGTCCCAAGCGAGCACTACGAGGGCCGCGCCGTGGACTGGATGGTCGCCCGCCACGATCCCCGGTCCGCGGCCCGCGTCGAGGCCCTGATCGGCTGGCTGCTCGCCGCCGACGCCCGGGGCCACCCGTTCGCCAACGCCCGACGACTGGGCGTCATGTACCTCATCTGGGACGACCGGATCTGGGGCTCCTACGCCGCGGACGCCGGTTGGCGCCCGTACCGTACCTGCGCCGAGCACCCCGAGCCGGCCTGGGACACCACGTGCCACCGCGACCACCTGCACGTCTCCCTCTCGTGGGCGGGCGCGATGGGACGCACGTCGTTCTGGACCCGGTCCGTGGCGGCCACCGACTACGGCCCGTGCCGCCCGGGCGACCTCAACTGGGCCGCGCCCTACCGGCGGCCCAACGCCCTGCCGTGCCCGCCCCATCACCCCGTGACCGCCCCGGACGGGGCACCGCCGATCGCCGCCGAGCTCGTCAGGTACTCCGGCGCCACCATCGCGCCCGGATCCACCGGACCCGTGGTGGCCGCCGTGCAGCGGGCGCTCGGGGTGCCCGCCACCGGCTTCTTCGGCCCGTTGACGGCCGCGGCCGTGACCACGTTCCGCCGCATGCACGGGCTGGGTCGAGGGACCGGCCTGAACGCGGCCACCTGGCGCGCCCTGCTCGTCGCCGACGCCGTCCCGGCGGACGCCGAGAACGGCGGCTGACCTGCGCCGGGTCCGGTGGTGACCACCTGCCGCGGGGGTGAGGCCCGGCCGCGCGTACCGGGCCGGGCCCCACCCGCGTCACCGATGCCGGAGCGCTGCCCGTCAGCTGTTGGGGATCTTGAAGACCTGTCCCGGGTAGATGAGGTCGGGGTTCTTCACGTGGTTAAGCTCGGCGATCTGGTGCCAGTTGGTGTGGAACTTCGCGCCGATCCCGCTCAGGGTGTCACCGCGCACGACCGTGTAGGTCCGCAGCGGCTTCGGCTGGTTGGCGGCAGCGGCCGCGGCCGCTGCGGCGGCGTGCTCCGCCTGGGCCTTGGTGGCCTGGCCCGCCACGAAGGCGTCGTGCTCCGCGCGCACCTGCGCCGCCTGGTCGGCAGCTTCCTGGGCGAGCTTCTGCGCCGTCTCGGCCGCCTCGGCCGCCTTGCGCTGCTCCTCCGCGGCGGCCGCCTTGGCGGCGGTGTCGTCGACCGGCAGGCCGGCCTTGGCCGCGGCGGCGTCGGCAGCCGCCTTCGCCTCCTGGGCCTTCTGGGAGGCCTCGGCCGCCTGCTTGGCGGCCTCCTCGGCGATGTCGTGCGCCTTCTGCGCCTTCTCCTTGTCGTCCGTGGTGAAGATGTCCTTGATCTGGTCCAGCAAGCTCATCCGTTTGCCCTTTCGAGAGGCGCCGTGTCCGGACCGTGCCTGGCGGCAGGTGTACCGAAGGTCCGCGACCGCGGACGCTACACGGTAGGAACCGTCACGGTCCGTCCAGGGTGGGTTGCGCCCCTGCAGCCAGCCCGGCCAGCAGCGACACCGTGTCACACACCGTCACGGGTGACCAACGACGGTATCCGTGGTCGCATCAGCCGACGACGACCGTCAGCAACGACAGGGAGTAGGTACCCCGAGGTGCTGCAGGGTGGTGGGCGTCCAGGCGCCCGCGAGACCGTGGCCTGCCCGGCGGTGGCTGGTTCCCGCCGGGCCTCGCGCCGAATCCCTTGGTGATCAGTGGTGTGGCTGACGGATACTGCCCCGTCGCCGCAGCTGGGCCACACCTGGAGGAACCCGCGATGAAGGCCATGGTCGTCGAGGAGTTCGGCGATCCGCACCAGTTGCGGCCGGCCGACGTGCCCGAACCGGTCCCGGGCCCGGGCCAGGTCCGGATCGCGGTCCGGGCGGCCGGCACGAACCCGGTCGACGCCACCAACCGGGCCGACGGGCGCTGGGCCGGGCTCACGACACCGTGCGTCCTGGGGTACGAGGTGGCGGGGATCGTCGACCGGATCGGCCCCGACGTCACCGGCACGGTCGTCGGCGACCGGGTCATGGCGATGACCCACTTCCCGGACGGCGCGGGCGGCTACGCGGAACAGGTCGTCGTCGACGCCGACCAGGTCGCCCGGATCGGCCCGACGACGTCCTTCGTGGCGGCCGCCGCCACCCCGGTCGCTGCCGGCACGGCGGCCACCGTGCTGACCCGGCTGGCACCGGCGCCCGGCAGCCGACTGCTCGTGCTGGGCGCCAGCGGGGGCGTCGGGCTCTTCCTGCTGCAACTGGCGGCCCGCGCGGGGATCGTGACGATCGCCGTGGGGCGCCGGAGCATGCACGAGCGGATGCGCAGCCTGGGTGCCGCCGCGTGCATCGACTACTCCGGCGAGGACGTCGCCACGCGCGCGACGCAGCTGGCCGGCGGCCGGGTGGACGCCGTCGCGGATCTCGTCGGCGGCTCGGTCCTGGCCACCGCCCTGCCGGCGCTGCGGCCGGGCGGAGCCGTCGCCTCGATCGAGACCCCCCAGTTGGACCTCGACGCGCTTCTGGACGCCAACATCACCTTCCACGGTGTGCTCCTGCAGAACGACGGCGACCGGACCCGCGCCCTGGCGGACCTGCTGGACACCGGAGCGCTGCGGCCTGTCATCAGCGCCACCCTCCCCCTGTCCGAGGCCGCCGAGGCCCATCGCCTCCTCGAGCAGGGACACTCCGGCGGAAAGATCGTCCTGACCGTCGGGGCGGACCCCGGCACGTGACGGGCCGTCGACGGCCTCCGGTTCGCCCGCCTCATCCGCCGTCCGTCCCTGGCGGCGGTGCCACCGGCGGCTGCGGGCGGCCCTCGAGCCGGGAGAGGTACATCCACGTCGGCGTGTAGCCGTGCCGGGCGTAGAGCCGTTGCGCTTCGGCGTTGCCGGGCAGGACGCCGATGATGACGTCGCGGACGCCGACCTGCCGCAGGTGCTCGTGCAGGCACTCCAGCAGGCGGGTGCCCAGGCCCCGACCGCGGTGGCCGGGCAGGACGCCGAGCGACTCGATCTCACCGATCAGCGTCCCGGTGGTCCAGGTGTCGGCGAGCCAGGTGTCCTCCGCGGGCATCGCGTAGGCCAGTCCGTAGCCGATCGGCCGACCGGCGTCCAGGGCCAGCAGCAGGTGAGGGTCGTACCGCTCGAACAGCGAGGCGTAGAGCGCTCGCCGGTGACGCCAGGTGACCTGGTCGTCGACGTAAGGACCCAGCTGCGGCATGCAGGCCCGGTGCTGATGATGCACCGCCGTCCACAGCGGTTCGAGCAGGTCCAGGTCGTCGGCAGCACCCTGCCGGACGGTCACGTCGTCCATCGTGCCTCTCCCGCCGGAACCACCCGGTGACCCCGGTCAGCCGATCCGCTCGGCCAGGGAGACGATGATCCCCTCCGGCCCCCGGACGTACGCCATCCGCCACATGCCCTCGTACTCGCCGATGCCGCCGACGAGTCCGTAGCCTTCGGCAGCGGCCCAGTCGACTGTCGACTTCAGGTCGTCGACCTCGAAGGCGACGTTGCGCAGTCCCCGTTCGTTGGCCATCGCGGTGGGCGAACCGGGCACGGAGTCGGGTCGCACGAAGCTCGACAGCTCCAGGCGGGTGCCGTCGTCGGGCGGCCTGAGCATGACGATCTCGGTGCGGGAGTTCGGGATGCCGCAGACCGTGTCGAGGAACTCGCCCTCGACGAACGCCCGGCCCTCGACCTCCAGACCCAGCGCCACGAAGAAGGCGGTCACCGCGTCGAGATCCGCGACCGTGATGCCGACATGGTCGAAGCGTCGTACCGGTGCCATGAAGCTCTCCTGTCCTCGTACTGATGCGTGCGTCCGCCAGGCAGGCGTCGGCCGTGGTGCCGAGGCGCGACGACGCACGCTACCCCTGCTCGGCGAGGCGGCGACGAGCCGTCGTGATGCCGTCGCGCCGGGACGTCGCGCCGCCTAGGCTGCGGCCATGCCGTCCACGCCCGCGGACGTGCTGGTCTTCGGCCGTCGGCTGGAGGCGCTGGGCTGGGTCACGGACCTGCTCGTCGCGGGGTCCCTGGCCACCGGCGACTACGTTCCCGGAGTCAGCGACCTGGACCTCGTGGCGGTGGTCGACGGCCCGGTCGACGGGCACCGGCAGTCCGTGCTGACCACGCTGCACCGGCAGGTCGACGCCACTGGGGCGCCGGGTCTGAACCTCGGCTGCGTCGACGTGGACGCCGACCGGCGCGGCGATGTCCAGGTGCGCCATCCGACCTGGACCCACGGCCTCCTGGTGCAGCGCATCCTGTCCGCCGTCACCAGGGCGGAGCTCGTGCGGCACGGCCACGCCGTCTTCGGGCGACCGCCGCGCCGGCTGCTGCCCGGGATGACTACGGACGACGTCCGCCGGGCGGCCCGCGCGGAGCTGACCGGGTACTGGGCCTGGGCGGCCCGGCGCCCGTGGCTGTGGTGGGATCCGGTCATGGCCGATCTCGGGCTGACGTCCATGGCGCGGGGCCGTCACACGCTGCGCACCGGTGAGCTCCTGACGAAGAGCCAGGCCGTCGAGGAGGCGGACGCCCCCATCTGGCTGATCGATCAGCTGCGCGCGCGGCGGCACGGTGAACCGGTGTCCTCACCCCGGTTGCGCACGGCCGTGGTCGCCTGGTGTGACGCCCGCCGCACCACCCGCCGGGCCGGCCGGACGAGCGGCTGAGCTCACCGCGGCCGGTCGATCGGGCCGGCGGCGAGGTCTGGCAGGCTCGCGACCGGGCGGTCGAGGCCGAAGGCGAAGCCGGCGTCCCCGGGCGGCCCCGTGGTGGGCGTGGTCGAGGGCGCCGGGCGCGGCCGCCCGACCGGCCCGAGGCGGGCCTGACGCCGCCGACCGGGTGACCGCCGTTCGAGGTCGGCGGTCGATGCTCGGACGACCGGCCGTGCTGCAACCGCCGGAGTCGACCACACCCGGGGTGACGGATGGCCCCGTCCTGCCGTCCATCGGGTTACCCCGTGCGGCACCAGGGTGACTCACCGTCCCAGCCCTGGGCAGACGCAGCACCCGACCCCACCATCGAACCCAACAGCACCAACCGAAAGACACCAAGCCAGCACACCAGGTAGTCGACGATCCGAGGAGCACCCCCCATGCCCCCTCTGCCCCGCCACCGCACCCTCACCCGAACCACCGCCACCCTCGCCGCCGCCCTGGCCACCACCGCCCTCGCCCTCACCACCGCACCCACCACCACCGCCGCCACCGTCATCCCCTGCACCACCCGCACCACCACCACCCCCTTCACCACCTGGGGCGACAAGAACGCCTACTTCACCCTCCCCGGCGGCACCTTCGACACCACCCCCACCACCACCGGCTGGACCCTCACCGGCGGCGCCACCATCACCCCCGAGAACGAGCCCTACAAGGTCATCACCAGCACCAAGGCGTCCTCCCTCAAAATGCCCCCCGGCGCCACCGCCACCCTCCCCACCTTCTGCGTCAACCCCGTCGAAGCCGCCGTCCGCTTCTTCTACAAATCCCCCGGCGTCACCGGCTCCAACCTCGTCGCCACCATCCACACCCTCAAGGGCACCACCGCCACCGACAGCTACGCCTGGCTCGACGGCACCAAGACCGGCTGGCAGGTCTCCCCACCCATCACCCTGCCCAACGTCGGAGAAGTCGGCGTCCAGCTCACCGCCACCATCACCTTCACCCAGAAGAACATCCCCGCCACCTGGCAGATCGACGACTTCGAGGTCGACCCCTGGAAGAGCCTGTGAGGTGCCTGGCGCACCGCCGCGGTGCCGCCTGGAGCGCGCCTTTCCCGTGGCGCCGCGACGTTGCGACGTCGCGGTGACGACCGGCAGCACGGGCGCCGGCACCGCGGGCGTCGACGCGCGGACGGGGGCGGACCTCGACGACGAAACCGACATGGTCGTCCACGGTTAGCCAATGTCAGATGTCGGTGCGAGGTACCCGCCGACCGCGGGCGGGTGCCTGCGCAACGAGTCGGCGGTGCCGTCCGCGCCCGCCTCGCCGCGTCGCACAGCGGTACGGGCCGCGATCGCCGCGGTCGGGGCACTGATCCCTATACCGTCCTTTTGCCCACAGCCATGCTCCGCTCTCCGCTACTCTCCGGTGTCCGTCGCCGTCTCGTGGAGAGTCTCACCGTGGTGTTCACTCACGTACCGTCACCGAACAGGCGCGCACGGGGAGTCGGCTCGCTCTACGGGGTCGCGGTCTCGGTAGTTCTCGGCAGCCTCGTCCTGGCCGGGTGCTCCACGGGCGACGACCAGACGCAGCCGTTGACGCTGCAGGCGCAGTCACCGACCGATGAGACCCCGACCGGCGACCCGGCGGCGTCCGACACCGCGTCGCCCTCACCCGAGGCGTCCGACGGCCTGGACCCCACCGACAGCCCGACCGCTCCCACGGCCAGACCGAGCCCGCACAAGAAGCCCCGGCACACGACCCCCGCGCCGACCGCGACGCCCGTCCGGACGGTCAAGGTCACCAAGACCGTTCCCGCCTCGACCGGCGTCCCGACGCCGTCGCCCACGGGTCCGGACCTGAAGACCGTCGTCGCGGCCGAGAGCACCGCCCTGAAGGCGGCGACGGCGGTGCACGTCGCGGGCACGGTCGTAATCAAGGGCGAGAAGTTCGACGTCGATCTCCACCTGGGTACGGACGGCGAGGGCACCCTGACCTCCCCGGACGGCGTGATCCGGGTGCGCCGGGTGGGGACGAAGGTCTTCCTCAACGTCGACGGCGCCTTCTTCACGCTCAACAAGCACCCCGAGCTGGCCGTCCCCTACCAGGACAAGTGGATGCCGATCGATCCCGGTGACCCGGCCCACGCCGTCCTCCTCAAGCTCACCCAGGTCGCCACCTGGACCACGCTGATGGCGGGTGCACCGGTCAGCAAGGCTGCGGCGGGGTCGCCGGTGGGTGGCACCGAGACCGTCGCGCTGACCGGTGGCACCGGCGACAAGGGGACGACCGTGCTGGTCCCGGCCAAGGGCGATGCGCTGCCGCTGCTGGCCCGGTCCACGGACAAGGTCGACCAGATCGCCTTCGACACCTGGAACGCGGCACCGGCCGCCGTCCAGGCGCCGACGGCCCTCAAGGACGAGCCGGCCGACACGGTCGTCGACATCCCGGCCTTCGCCACGGAGACGGCTGCGGCCTTCGCCAAGCTCTGGGTGACCACCCCCACCGAGGGACTCTGACCCCTCCGACCACGCTCGGGTCCACGCCACCGGCTAGCCGGCGGCGCCCCCCTCGGGAGCGTCGTCGTCACCGGCCGGGGTGGCCTCCGGGGACGGGTCGACCGGCCGGCCGGAAGCCGCGCCGGTGGACTCCCGTCCGCCGGCGCGGCGCCGGATGTCCTCCAGGCCGGCGCGCAGGGCCGTCCAGACGGACGCGAGGCCGGCCGCGGCGGGCCGGTCGCCGAGGATCGTGTCCGGCGGGCCGGCGTCAGGGCCGAGCGCCTTCGCGGCAGCCCGGGCCAACGTGACCAGCTCCGGGTCGGAGGTCTCGAGGATCAGATGGTCACCGGCGACACGCAGGACCATCTGACGCCGTCCCGCCTCTTCGGGCGGTTCGTCGTCGGTTCCGGCGATGTCGACGTCGTGCAGGGCCCGGCGCGCGCGGTCCAGGTCGATGCCGGCGTCGATCAGGGCCCGGGCTGCGGCGCTCCGCGGGTCGCCCAGGGCGGCCAGCAGCAGATGGTGGGACCCGACCGGCCGGCCTGCGGCGATCCGAACGGCGGCGTTGAGGCTGTTGTCGGCGGCCGGGGTGATGCGCAGGTCCTCAGCCCGTCCCCAGCCGGCCCCGGTGCCCCAGCCGCCCTTGCGCACCCATCGCAGTGAGGCCGAGGAATCCGGCGCGGGCACGACGTCGATCACTGCTTGCCGGACGCGGGCCAGGTCACCGGCCCGCGCCGCGATGATCTGGGCACCGACGCTGTCGGGGTCGCGCAGCATGCCGAGCAGCACATGTTCCGTGCCGATGTAGTTGTGACCCAGGCCGAGGGCCTCCCGGAGCGCGTGCTCGAGCACCTTCTTGGACCGTGGCGTGAACGGGAGGTGCCCTTCGGGGGCCTTCGGGCTCACCGGGACCTGCTGGGCCACCTGCTCGCGGGCCGGCGCCGGCTCCAGACCGAACGACAGCAGGACCTGTCCGCCGATGCTGTCCGGCTGGCCGAGAAGACCCAGCAGCAGATGCTCGGTGCCGATGTGGTTGTGCCGCAGGGTTCGGGCCTCCTGCTGGGCCAGCACGACGACGTGGCGGGCCCGCTGCGTGAACCTGTCGAACATACCCATAACGATCTACTCATGCGCCAACCCGGTCAATACGCCGCGACGAACGGGAGCGCTGCGGGACGCCTGTGCCGATGGTGATCAGCCGGTCGGCGATCGAGCCGGAGAAGAATCTGAGCCCCCCGGCTGAACGCGTACAGCGTGTACAGCTCCCCCACGTCGTGCGTGATCCGCCGGGGGGACTACCCCGCCAGCGCCGCCGGGGGTGTAGAGGTCCGGGCCGCCGTCGACGTGGAGCAGGGCCCGCACCGGGCGGCGCGTTCCACCGCTGCGCCCGTCTGTGCCGCCACCCGTGTGACCCCGCCCAGGTTGTGGGCTCAGCTCGAGGGCACCGGTCCCGCGCCCTTGTCGGAACCTGGATCAGGGCGAATAGGTCGTCGTGCAGACCGTGCCGTTGAGGGTGAACGAGGCCGGTGGCGGGTTGGCGCCGGTCTGGTTGCCCACGAAGCCGAAGCTGACCGAGTTCGCGCCGCCGGCGGCGAGGGTGGCGTTGTTGCTCGGCGGGGTCACGATGACGTTCTGGCCGTTGACCGTGAAGGTGGCGTTCCAGGTGCTGCCGGACACCGACTCGCTGCTCGCCGGGAACGCGAACGCGAGCGTCCAGCCGGTGACCGGCGTGGGGCCGGTGTTCGTGACGCCGATGTTGGCGACGAACCCGCTGCCCCAGCCCCCGGTCACGTCGTAGGTGACCGCACACGTACTGGTCGTCGGCGTCCCGGTGGTGAAGGTGAGCGGCTGCGAGGGCAGGGACAGGTAGCCCTTCTGGTCGGTGGCGAGGACGTTCACGGTGTACGCGGTGCCGGGGGTCAGGTTCCGGGCCGTGAACGATGTCGCGGTCGAGTCGCCCAGCAGCACGCTGTTGGTGCCGAACTGCTGGTACACCGCGTAGCGGGTGACGGGGCCACCGGTGGAGGGCTGCCAGGAGATCGTGGCGCTGTTCGCCGTGACGGCGCTGACGGACGGCTTGGCGGGGGCGGTCAGCGCCGTGCTGACGGGGTTGGTCGCCGACGGGCCGAGCTTGAGCGTCACGACGGAGTACGGCGGGATCACCTGGGAGCGTGCGGTGCCCTGCTGTGCCGTCGTGATCCGGGTCGATCGGGAGGCGAAGGTGTGGACGGTCGGAGCGGCCTCGCCGGGCGCCCAGCCGTCGTAGCTGAGGTTCACCGTGTGCGCGGTCGTGGGGTCCTGGTTGACCAGTTCCACGGAGAGGCCGCCGCCCGCGTTGCGGGCCGCGTGGACGGACACCAGCTGGTTGTCCGATCCGGCCCGCACCAGCACGTCCCCGGGTTTGGCGACCATGCTGAGCATCTGGAGTGCGTAGTACGGCGGGAAGGGCGTGTTCAGCGGCGGCTCGCAGACCTTGTCGCCGTTGCAGTTGCCGCTGGAGAGCAGGCCTCCGTCGCCGTAGGACGTCGCCCCGTCGGGCGCGGTGGTGACGCCGTTGTCCGGCTGGCCGTTACGGGTGTCCCAGTAGTCGACGTTGAAGACGCCGTTCTCGAGCGCCGTGAAGTAGACGTCGGCGGTGAACAGTCCGCCCACCTGGGTGTCGGACTGGTAGTTGGACGCCGTCTCGGTCACCGCTATGCCGATGCTCGACGCGCCGGGACCGGCATAGTGGTCGATCTTCTGGCGCAGCTGCGCAAGTTCCCCGGGCAGCAGCTTGATCTGCTGGAGCACGTCCGCGGCCGTCGTGTGGTTCGGGTAGTAGTGCAGGTTGACGAAGTCGATGGACGGACCGGCGATCGACAGCACCGTCCGGTTCCAGTCCCCGGGGTCGGCGGAACCCACCACCCCGTCGGGCCAGTTGCCCGGATCGGTGACGACGGCACCGATCTTGACGCTGGGGTCGACGGCCTTCATGGCTTTCGCGTACTGGACGACGAGGTTCGCGTAGGTGGTCGCGCTCTTGCTGTCGTGGTTGTCGAGTTCCCAGTTCGCGCCGTAGTAGCCGTTGCCGTAGAGCTCGTTGCCGATCTCCCAGTACTTGACCCCGTACTTCTTGGTGACGTTGGCGTACCTGACCCAGTCCGCGGCCTCCTGCGGCGTCCCCGAGCCGTAGTTGGCGATCAGGATGGCCTGGGCTCCGATCGCCTGGGTCGTGTGCATGAAGGAGTCGAAGTCCGTCCCCGGGGCGACGTACCCGCCACCGGAGACGGTGTGCGTCTGCCAGTGGTACCCGTCCCCGTAGGAACCACCCGGGTAGCGCATCATCCGGACACCCGCCTTGCCGAGCAGGTCGACGGACGCCGCGGTGTTCATGTTGGTGTCCCACACCGCCTGGTTCAGCCCGTACGCGGTGTCGGGCACGGCACCCAGACCCTCGCGCGCGTTGACCGTGACGTTGACCGCCCCGGCCACCGGCTCCGCGGCGCGGGCGGCGACGACCGGGGTGAGGCCCGCGGCCGCCAGCGCTGCGGCGAGCACAGCCACCAGCCACCCACGTCGATGTCCGTCTCGAGACCCTGGCAGGGACATGGCGGGCTCGCTTTCGTCACGTGGCCGATCGACCGCGGTTGCTGTCCTCGCGGAGCTGGTGGGGAGGTTCCGACGACGAGGAGCCCTCGCCGACCGGATCGACGGCCGTGACATTTGTCCCGAATGGTGACCATGTCAATCGAGGCCTCCGGCCGGATCGGCCGGGCTGCGTCACCGATCCCGGCGCTGACCTGGGCGGAGGCTGGCGACGTGTCCCTGCGGCGGTGCACGTCGGAAGCACCCCGCCATGAAACGTTGTGCACGGTCACATCGCACCGGCCGGCGGTCCGGGGCGGTGGTCACCCCGCCGAGCCCGGCACCACGACGTCGACGGGGAGCGGATCAGAACCGCTCGAACTGGGGAACCTCCTGCGCACGGTCCTTGCCCGCCGGCCGCAGCGGGGGCAGCACGGACGTGCTCGAGGACCGGTGCCCGCCGGCACGTGGTAGATCGCCGCGGGCTGCCACCGCCGGACCGGGGTCGCGCGGGAGCGCCGTGCCGGACCCGGCAGCTCCGAGATCGAAGAAGCGCATCAGCTGCTGCAGGGCAGCGGTCTGGCTCATCATCTCCTCGGCGGTGGCGGCGAGCTGCTCGCTGGAGGAGGCGTTCTGCTGGGTGATCTGATTCATGTGGGTCATCGCCCGGTTGACCTGGACGACCCCTGCGGTCTGCTCGGAGGAGGCGGCGGCGATCTCCTGGACGAGGTCCGACGTCCGCCCGATCGAGGGCACGATCTCGCCGAGAAGGGCACCGGCGCGCTCCGCGGTCCGCACGCTGCCCTTGGCGAGCTCGCCGATCTCCTGTGCCGCGACCTGGGAACGCTCGGCCAACTTGCCCACCTCCGTGGCCACCACGGCGAATCCCTTGCCGTGCTCTCCTGCCCTGGCCGCCTCGATGGTCGCGTTGAGCGCCAGCATGTTCGTCTGGAACGCGATGTCGTCGATGATCGCGATCTTGGCGGCGATGACCTTCATCGCCTCGACGGTCTGCTGGACCGCTTGACCGCCGTCACCGGCCTCGGCGGCGGCCTTGCCCGCGATCTCATTGGTGATGTCGGCGTTGCTGCTGTTCTGGCTGATGCTGGCGGCCATCTCCTCGATGCTCGCCGAGGTCTCCTCGACCGAGGACGCCTGCTCGGTCGAGGACTGGGAGAGCGTCTGGGCCGCGCCCGAGATCTGCCTCGACGCCGAGGCCAGTTGCTCCGCTGCCGCCACCACCTGCGAGACGGTGCCCGCGAGCTGCGCGGTCGAGGCGTTCGCGGCGGACCGCAGGACCTCCAGGTCACCGCGGTACTCCGTGGTGATCCGCTGGGTCAGGTCGCCCTCCTGAAGACCGGTGAGCACACGCTTGACCTCGCTCAGGGGACCGATCACCGAGTCGAGCGTCGCATTGATCCCCTCCACGATGGACCGGAACCCACCCTGGTGCGCCGAGGGGTCCGCACGTACGTCCAGCCGACCCTCCACGGCCGCCCGGGACAGCACCGTCGTATCGGTGATCAATGCTCGCAGGCTGGTCCGCACCTGCTCGATCGTCTCCACGACGTAGGCCTTCATGCCCGGTTGGTCATGCAGGACCGCGTCGAAGTCCCCCTGCCCGAACGCCGTCACCACGGTCATCGCGTCCCGGATGGCCCGGTGTCCGTCGATCATGGTCCGGATACCGTGGGCCATCTGTCGGTAGTCGCCCTCGAACTGGTCGACGTCGATGGTGGCGTCGGTCCCGCCGTCGTTCGAGCTGACCCTGTTCATCTCGCCGACCAGGCTCTGCAGGCTGCTCACGGCCAGACCCATCGCGTCGTACATCTGTGCGATCTCGTCCCGCCCCCGGTACGTCTCCTCGGTCGTGCTCAGATCACCGCGGGCCAGCCGGTCCAGCCCCCGCCGCACCCCGAAGATCGCCGACAGGATGCGTCGGGTCATGCTGCGTGCCACCAGCCCGGCCAGCAGGATCCCGACGACGACGACGACCGCCAGCACCCACCGCACCTGCGAGTAGCCCGTCTGCGCCTGGGCCGCCGTGGAGTCGGCCGACGACTGCTCGTCCGCGAAGAGGGTGTCCAGCGGCGCCGACATGGCCTCGTCCGCCGCGGCCAGCTGGTGGCTGATCCCTGCGCGTGCCTGCGCGGAATGCCCCGCAGCGGCGGGCCGCAGGACGTCCAGGTCCCGGGCCTGCTTCCAGCCGGCGAACTTCGTCGCGAAGTCCTGCATCAGCTTGGCCCGTGCATCGGTACGGCTCCCGTGCGTGGTCAGGTAGCTCGCCACACCATCGTCCACCGCTGCGTCCGAGGCCTGGATGTCCGTGGCGACGGCTGCCCGCTCCTGGACGGTGGAGGCGGCCACGTACGCCTCCACGTTCACGCGGCTGTCGCCTTCGGCGTCCCGCAGGGACGCGAAGGCCGCCAGCGGCCTGACCACGTGCTGGTCGAGCGTCATCACGCTGCCGTTGACCGAGCTCAGCCCGAACAGGCCGACCCCGCTGGCGATGGCGCTCACCAGGACGCCGAGGCCGACCAGGGCGAACAGCTTCACCCTGAGTGACTGAAGGCGTGGGATCCGCCGGGAGTCCGTCATGGTAGGAGCTCCCAAGGTCGGGGCCGCCACGGCGGGTGCCCGCCGTGGCTCGAGGAGTGCTCGGTGTCTATCGGGCGGCCTCCGTTCCCGGTTGAGCGGCCGTGGTCGACGACCTTGCCGGGGCCTTCCGCCGGAGGCGGCGGAACGGCGCGCTGCGCTCGCCCGCAGCCCCGTCGACCAGGACACTCTCGGGAGCGATCGGCGGAGGTGAGGCAGGGTGACCGGACGACGGCGACCCACCGTAACGATCATCGCGGCGGTGGCTGCGGCCGCCGTTCTCGGACTCTCGGTGGGGTCGGCACCTGCCGCGGTGGCGAACGGGCCCGCGACCGCGGTGGACGTCGCCGGCGTGGCCTTCGAGGGTGCGCTGTTCCCGCACGGCACCCGCGCGGCGCACACGTGCTCCGCGAGCGTCGTGCTGACCGCCGGGCGGGACGTGGTGCTGACGGCGGCCCACTGCTTGTCCGGGACCGGGCAGGGCCTCACCTTCGTCCCCGGTTACCGTGACGGCGCCGAACCGTACGGGGCCTGGGCCGTGACGGCGGCCTACGTCGACCCGCGGTGGACGACGTCCCGAGATCCTCAGCACGACTATGCGTTCCTGGTCGTCGCCCCGCGGCGCGAGGCGGGCCGGGACGTCCGGCTCGGGGACGTCGTCACCGGGCGTGGGGGGGGGGCCGCCGCCCCCGGCCGCCCCCCCCCCCGCCGCGGCCCCGCCCCCCCCCGCCGCGGCGCCCGGGCGGGCCGGGGGGGGCC
>Ga0302322_100000849_pt1 | contig 24106 bp, 27 predicted proteins | sample Fen_T0_2_FD_203757 | JGI IMG/M metagenome (GOLD analysis project Ga0302322, IMG submission 203757) | Peat permafrost microbial communities from Stordalen Mire near Abisko, Sweden - Fen_T0_2 | ecosystem: Environmental > Terrestrial > Soil > Wetlands > Permafrost | place: Sweden: Abisko...
CGGAGTTTGGGATTGCGCAGGCGGACTGGTCGTTTGGGCCGGAACAAGCCTTGTCGGGTGAACAAATTCGTGCGGCCGCGCAGGAATTAAAGGAACCGACTGAGCGTCTGCTGTGGGAATTATTTTGGTTTTGGCCGGAAAATTATCCCGACGAAAACGGCGAAGATGAAGGCCTGAGGCATCTTGTCCGCGGAGAAACGGTGCAAGTGGTGGAGTATTGGCAAGGCGCCGCTATGCAGGGACGGCTGGCCGCGCTACACAACATGGCGGTCTACTATCACATGCAGGCGCTCGACTTGGAGCAAAAGGAGTCGCCGGCCGAGGACGAACTCCTGCAATTGTGGTTCAAGGCGTTGCGCTTTTGGGAAAAAATTAGCGGCGCCGAAGAGTTTTGGTCTTGTTTAAAAACTCGGGTGAAACGCATGGGCGATGCCCGGTTGAAAGAAGATTTTGTGACGCGGTTGCGCACAACCTTGCCGGAAGCCCTGGCAAAAATTTGTGCGACGCTGGCACTCAGCCACGCGCGACATGGATTGGCGACGCGTGCTTCGTTGCACGCGGCATTGGTCACACACATCCACGGCGACACCGCTGGAGCGCGACGAGCACTGGAAGAATACGCGGCACCGATAGCGCGACGCATTGATGCGCGAACGACAGAGGCAAAAAATCGTCTCGCACAGGCGACTGGTTCGGGGCTGGAGGAGGCTAGGGCGCTCTTGCGGCACTGTAACGAAGATCTGCGTTTGATCGAGATGCTCTGTGGGCGCACAGCAGATTATTACGTGGAGGTTTCAGATGGTTTGGCAGACATGGCTCTCGATTGCGTAGTGAGTTACCAGCGTGAAACCCAAGACGATTTTGCCTGTCTGCCAGTGCTCGTGCATCTACTTGATATGGAGGCTCTACCGGAGCTAAAAAACCGGGTTAAGGAAACTTTCGACGCCGTGTACGGGAATGCGCTTGTGCGTGAAACCCGGCCGCCGATTGAAACGAGCGAGATACCTGATCTGATCGCCTCCGATGATGCCCGCGCCTTGAAATTGATCACAGATCAGATCATTCCCGGTTTGGATTGGCTTGGTTTGGGAGAACAGGCGCGGCTGATGTATGCGAAGAGGGCAGCGAATTTATTGAAGGCTCTCGCTGTTTCGGCAGGCATGGAGCGCGATGACGTCGAATTAGCGTCGCGCGCGTTTGAGGCTGCGTTGGCATTGCCGGTGAGCACCGAATTACGTGACTCATTGGAGAGTGACCGGATGCAGTTGCAGCGCGATTTTGAGACACGGAAAGAAAAAGAGCTGCAGGTTGAAAGCGACGGCGCACGCCTGATTATCAACCGCAACGGCATCTGCTTAAACGATCAGTGGGTTACACCGGTTGAAGTAGCGGGACTGCGTTACGGCTTTGTGCTAGACCGGGACGGTGATGGCACCACCGGCTCCTATGCGATCGCTTGGCGCTCCTACGGTGGAATGGAGTTCGAACTAAACGCGTCCAACCTTTTACCTCCTTCATCGTATGTGGAGGAGCACTACGCGCGGATTCTCGACTCGATTTACCATTTTATAGTACCAGGGCTGGTTGATCGACTAGCGAGCGACATACGGGCTGGGCGCGAAGTAGTGCTAGGTGCCACTCCTTTGCTTTCCGATGGTATGATGTTGGCAGGAGCGTCGGTTATGTTTTGGAAAAAAGACGAACCAGTTTCTTATACAAAACTGCAAACGAGTATTGAAGCCGGTCAATTGATTGTATCCAGTAGAGATAACCCCCGACAGTCAGAAACCCATGACGTAGCTCTTGTCTGGAACGCTGCCGTCTTTGGTTATGTGGTCGAGGTGTTGACCCGCGAATAGACATGCAATACTCCCTGCTCGCCCAGCTCATGGCCCGCGATCCGCGAAAGGTCGTACGTTTTCCCGACGTGCCGCTCGATCAGGCGTTGGTATCTTTGCAGCAGTTGCAGGATGCGATTCAGGAGCTTCTAGGCGCGCCGATGCCGCCTCCGTCGCCCGAGCCGGCCTCGATTGGAAGCATGCCGCCGGTTGTGCCTGTGCCTGCGGTGATTGAAGAAACTCCTCCTCCCGCGGAACCTGCTCCGCTGTCTGAACCCAAGCCCGAGCCTGTGCCGACAGCGACGGCGGCTTCGGAATCTCTGGATGCAGTGTCTGGTTTATTGGCGGGACTGGCGACGCAAGTCTGGCGTGCCCGCAACCGCATCATAGATCCAGAAACGGGTGAGCCGCGCGAAGAGATGAAGAAGATTCACCGCCACGTTGACGGTGCGTTTGAAACCCTCGCCCAGATGGGTTTAACCATTAACGATTGGGTAAAGCAGCCTTACGATGCTGGTTTGCCGGTCAAAGTACTCACTTTTCAACCTACATCCGATGTCCAGCGAGATACTGTGTTGGAAGCTGTCCGTCCGTCGGTGATCTGGAAAGAACGCCTATTACAAATGGGTGAGGTCATCGTCGGAATACCACCAAGCGCAGAAGAAAAAACTCAATGAGCAGAACGACCATCGACTACGGAATTGACCTAGGAACGACCAACAGTGCCATCGCCGTCATCGCGGGAACCGGCACCGAGGTCATAAAGAATAATGTCGACGCCGACATCACGCCTTCGGCGGTGTACATTAATCGTTCAGGCAACCTTTGGGTTGGCCAGAACGCCAAGTCGAAGCTCGCCGATGAACGCGCGGAAGACGATGTATTCATCGAGTTCAAGCGTCGCATGGGAACTGGTTTTGAATATGCGTTTCGCGCGAGTGGGCGACACATGAAGCCCGAAGAACTTTCGGCGGAGGTTTTGAAGTCACTGCGCAGCGATGCCGCTCAGAAAAAAGGCGAACAAATTTCCGCTGCCGTCTTGACCGTGCCGGCGGCATTCGAACTGCACCAATGTGACGCCACTAAACGTGCGGCTGAGCTCGCAGGTTTTCGCACCGCAATGCTGGTGCAGGAGCCTGTTGCGGCGGCGCTGGCTTATGGATACCAAAAGGTTGATGCGAAAGCCTATTGGTTAGTCTTCGACTTTGGTGGTGGCACGTTTGACGCGGCGTTGATCCGTTCGGAAGAGGGCAGCATGGCGGTCGCAAATCACGGCGGCGATAATTTCCTCGGCGGTTCCGATATCGATTGGGCAATCGTTGAGCAGGTGCTTTTGCCCCGAATTCGTCAGGAGTTTAGCGTCCCCGAATTTAAACGCGGTGCCGCCGCCTACAAATATGATCTTATGCGCCTGAAGGCCGCGGCCGAGACCGCGAAGATCGAACTCTCGCGTAAGGAAAGCACGTTCCTCGAAGCTACGTTGCGTCGTGCCGGCAGCGACACGGTCACATTCGAGACTGAGCTTACGCGCAGTGACGTGATCCGAGCGGCCGAGCCGGCCGTTATGAAAGCGGTCAATATCGCCATGCGCGTGCTGGCGGAAAAAGGCCTGTCGCCCTCCGCGGTGGAAAAATTGATCTTCGTCGGTGGCCCGACATTAGCGCCGTATTTCCGTGACATGGTCAAGGAGCGGATGCGCATTCCCTGCGACTTGAGCATGGATCCTTTGACGGTGGTGGCGCGCGGTGCGGCGATTTTTGCCGGTACGCAAAAGATCGTCACGACGAAAGAAACGAAGCCCGTCGCGGTCGTGCCCGGCCAATACTCTCTTGAGCTGATCTACAAACCTGTCGGTTCCGATCCTGAGCCGATCGTAGGCGGTCGCACCACGGCACCCGCGGGCTCGGCTCTTGCCGGTTGTACCATTGAGTTTGTTAATCAACAGACGAAATGGCGGAGTGGCAAAATCACGCTTAAGGACAATGGCGCGTTTCAGTTCAACGCTCGTGCAGAAAAAGGCATCGAGAATATTTTTCGCGTCGAGTTCCGTGACCCCAAAGGCACGCTTTGTCCCACGCAGCCTGACCAATTTAAGTACACGCTCGGCGTGGTGGTCGAGGAGCAGCCCATCATCAACAACATGGGCGTTGCGATGGCTGACAACAAAGTCGGCATTCATTTCACCAAGGGCCAGGGGTTGCCGGCGAAACACAAGCGCTCTTATCGCACCTCACACGGCTTGCGAAAAGGCGAGACCGGAACCGTCGTCAAGATTCCCATCGTCGAAGGCAATCGCGAACTTGCGGATCGCAACGTATTGATCGGCACGGTCGAAATCACGCCGGACAAGATCGATCGCGATCTCCCGGCCGGCAGTGAGATTGAAGTCACACTACATATGGATTCGTCGCGCATCCTGACGGTCATCGCCTATGTGCCGCTGCTCGACGAAGAGTTTCCCACCAAGATCGAGCTCGGTGGCAAAGTCCGTCAACCCGATGTGAACGTGCTTCGACAGGAATGGAATCGCGAGTTGGCACGTCTGGCCGATCTCAAGGCCGGCATGGAACAGGCGCGCGATGTCGAATCTCTCGAGGCGCTGACAACACTCGAATCCGCTCCGCTGCTGAAAAAGCTTGAGGAGCGTTTTGCTGGCGACGGATCAGATTTCGATTCTTTGCTGCATGCCGACCGCGAAATGTTGGAGTTTAAGGTTACCCTCGACGATATCGCCGGCCGGGTGGCTTGGCCCAACGCGGTCAAGGAGGTCGAGATCTGGCTGACCGATCTCACCAAGCTCGTTTCACATCAAGGTACGGCTGACGAAAAGAAGCGCGCGCGTGTGCTCCGTGAGCAGACCGAGGCCATCGTCGCCGAGAAAAACGAGGACCGCCTCAAGAAGAAGATGGATGAAATTTCGGACGTTTATTCATCCATCCTCTACCGCCAAACTTCGTTTTGGGTAGATTATTTCGAGATGTTGGTGCGCAGCCTGCCTCAAATGCGTGACCAGACTGCTGCGGCCAAGATCGTCGAAGAGGGACGTGCCTATGCCGTTGAAGGCAACCTGCCAGAGCTGAAAAATTCAGTTTATCAACTCCAAGACCTCCTGCCTAAGAAAGTCGTTGAACAAGCCCGCCGCGGTTACGGTTCGGGCCTACTCACCTAACCATCATGGCCGAAGCAACCGGAGAATCGATCGCGACCTGCCTGCGCCTGAGCAAAGCGCTCGGGATGGCGCGTCATAATAAGTTGCGTGAAGCCCAGCAGTTGCTCGCGGCCGAAGGCACTCTGCCGGAAAGCGTGCTCGAGCTACACGCACTCGCAGCATTGGCTACTGGTGAAGGAGACTATGCGCGTGCTCAGAGGCTTTGGCGCTTGCTCCTTCAACGCGAGCCGGGCCACGCTGAAGCCAAGTATATGATTGATACGATTGAGCTTTGGCTCTCTCGGCCGGTTTGGTTTCAATATATTCCGATTGGCTTTATTGTCGCTGGAGTCGGTTTAGTAGGTCTTATTTTGGTATGGTTCCTGAATGGAGAGCCAACTCCGCCGCCTAAACCTGCTTCTCAGCCTGCGACCTATAGCGCCCCCGCGTACACACCGTCGCAAGCAGCCCCGGCACCGACGATCACCTTGCCTGCTGCCCGTCCAGCTGAGCCACGCCGAACCCAAAACGATAAAAAGCGGTAGGCCTAGATTCAGCTGTTTGGGCCACAGTGCGCCTGATTTGGCGGTGATTACACGTACAGCACGGGCTTGTTTTTCTTGCTCACGTAGAGCGGATGCTTCGGTTGGCCACTGGCATTGCGTTCGAGGAAAAACGTTTTGCTGCGGTCCAGATAGGCTAACACTTGTTGGCCACGATCGAGGTGTGCACCGTGTTCGCCCCAGCCAAGCATCACGCGGTCAACTTTGGCGCTCCAATGTGAGATCCAACGGTCGTTGTCGGGACCGATTGGATCGGCTGAGATTTTCATGTCGGCCGGCTGAGTCGCGCGCCACGCGAAGAGGTTCAGCATGATAAAAAAAGAATAACCCCACATCGCTGAAAAATCGCGGATTCGGCGGAGTGTAGGATCGAGCTGGTGCTCGTCGGCCGTGCTCGGATTGAGGCAAATCCAGGCTATGCCGTAGTCGGGATTGAGCAGTTCGTCCCAGCGGTGAATGAGAGTGTAACGGTGGGAGCGATCAGGAGAGAAAACGCACTCGTTGGGCATGATTGTGCCGCAAAGAAAGTAGAATGAGTCGCCGGATACAATCTCCTCTTGGCGGCCGAGTGGTTACGGCTGCGTTCACAGCGTGCTTTGCTGTGCTTTCGCTCAAGCTTTCGCGTCGAGCAAATTACCCACTTTCGATGAGTCCTGACCTTCGGGGGCAGGCATGGCAGATTCAATCAGAGCCAACGCCTGTCTCTGTTCGGAATTAACTGCTTTTTTAAGCAGCAATGCCTGCTGGATCTCAGTCGCCTGGGCGGTCGACGATGTAGAGGAGACTTCCATGGCCATAGGGTAGCACCTGCTCAGAGGAGTGCCATGAGGAGTATCCCTTATTTCTCGGGTATGAAAATCACTGCGTCATTTCGTGCCGCCGACGCAGTTGTCCGCAGGCGGCGTCGATATCTTGACCTCGTGAACGCCGAAAGTGTGCTATTACATGGTGTTGCCGCAGAATGGCTACGAACGTATTGGCCGTTTCCCGCTCGGTGGGTTCGTAGCTGATGCCGCGCAGTCCCAAGCCGGTGGCGTTGTAATGTAACAAGTTCACGTGCATGCGCCGCCCGGCAAGGACGGTGGCGAGTTGGTGGGCTTGTTCGGGCGAGTCATTTACGCCTTTGAGGAGACAATACTGGATGATCATGGGTCTTCCCGTGCTCGCTTGAAAACGATCCGACGCTGCAAGGATTTCTTCAATGCCGAACCGTCGGCCAGCAGGAATTAATTTTTCGCGCGTCGCGTCGTCTGGAGCGTGAAGAGAGATGGCGAGATTTACATTCAGATTTGCGGCCGTCAGTGCGTCGATGCCCGGAACGATACCGACCGTAGAAACGGTGACTTGCCGCCAACCAAGAGAGCCAAGGTCGTTGCTGGCGATGCGGCGGATGGCGGCCACGACGTTGTCGAAATTGAGCATCGGTTCACCCATGCCCATGAACACAATGGTCTGAAGTCGCCGACCGACTGAGAGGGCTTGCCGCCGTAACGCGAGAAACTGTTCCACCATTTCACCAGCTGTGAGGTTGCGTTCGAATCCGGTTTTCGTCGTCGCGCAAAAATCACAGCCCATCGCACAACCGACCTGCGAGGAGATGCAGCCTGCAGCGCGATCGTCGCGATAGTCCGGCATGAGTACGGACTCTACCGTGCGGCCATCCGCCATGCGTAAGAGAAGTTTGGCAGTTCCGTCCTCGGCCACCTGGCGTGCGGCTAAGGTCGTGAGCGATTGCGATTCGCCCTGAATTTTCTCGCGAAGCGCTTTCGGCGAGCTCTGTCCGTCCCATGATATTACGCCACCGTCCTTATAAAAAGCACGCAGCAACGACCCGGCGTGCGAAGGCTTAAAGCCCCACGTCGTAAGTTGGGCCTGAAAAGTGGCTAGATCGTAGTCTGCAAGTGCGATCACCTGGCCATCAACGCAGCGTTTGTGCGCGAAGCCAAGCCGACGGTGAAGTTCTTTTACCGTCCGTGTCGCGGCGCAGTAGGGAGCGGCCGCTGATAACATTGGCCCTGTGCCAATTAGTTTTGCCGAACCATATATTAGTGCGCTGCGGCAGCGTCGGCCTTAGCTTTTTCGCGGAACGACTCGGCTACTTTTTTCAAGTCGTAAGCCGGATAAACTTCGGTGCGGAAAATTTTCCACGCCGCGCGTTCCATGGCCAAATTTACTTCACGCAATCTGGCGGGTGGCACGCGTAGGGTGACGACCTGACCGAGTCCCATCACGACGTACCACGACTCGACTTGGATTCCGTCGGGCGGAAATTCGGCCCAGAATTTGTTTTCCTTCATCACTTGTTGGATCTCGGCGAGATTGCGTGACTCGTCTTGACGGAGGATGAAATGCACGAGCACGTAATCGGAAGGTGTGGCCACGGAGGGCGCGGCAGCGAGTGTTTGGTTCATGGGAGGAGGTTCGGCTGCGAAGACTGGAGCCAGAATAGTGAGTGAAAACAGGGCAAGGGTCGTGGATCTCATGATCCTTTCAGGAAACCGGGTCACCTGTCCCAGTCAAACCGCTCCTTTGTTTAGCAAACCGAATACTCGGCTTAGATCACCATCCGCGGTCACAGGCGTATTCGCCAGGACGGTGCGCTCCTCTGCCGTTAAATTGAAATTGTGATACGGCAAATGTGACGGCGAATTTACCTGATGGATCTACCATGGTCGTCACGATGTCGGCGCCGTAGCCAGTCCGTCCACCGCTGCCCCACATGTAGGCAAGCGTCACTTCGCCATGGATTTCCATTTTCCGTGGTGTGACTTCGACCCAGTCTGACGGTGAGGTCGGCGTGGTCGAGGCCGGCCGTATGATGGTTGGGCCGGTAGTGATTGGTTTAGTATCGGCGGCGACGGCTGCGGCGACGAGTTCGTCGAGTCGTTTGAGCTCAGGAGTCATCAGCTGGTCGAGACCGGCTTCTTTACGTTGTTGCGGCGTGCGTCGATGAGTGAAACTCGTGGAGAAGGCCACCGTGTTGCCTTGATGCGCGACGGAGATCTCACGTTGAACTTGCGCGTTGAGTGCCGCGAGTTGCGCGTCGGTCAGTTGGGTGAGGCCAGCAGCGGCTTTGTTTTCCTGGGACAACGCTGTAATGAAGTTCGTCTGCTCGGCCTGGACAGCTACCGCCGACATCAAAACCGCGACAGCTAAGCCACGGATGAACCAAGGAATGATGTAGGCGAGCTTCACTTGTAAATGAGACGCTGGCAGACCGATGGAAGTTCCGCGAGATTTGAAATGCAGCGCTGGGAATTTCGTTTGTCGTCGTTCAGGCGGGCGACTATGCCGTCCAACCTATGAATTCGCCCTGTACTGCCCGCTGGTTGACTTCGATCTGTTTGTCATTGGCCTGCTTCGTTTTCGTAGGCCGTGCGCAAGACGCTGCTACGGTAACAGCAGCTGGCTTTTCCCCGGAGCGTTTGCAGCGGCTCGACGCCGTGGTGCAGGAAAGCGTGGCTAAACACGAAATCGCTGGCGGAATCATGTACATCGCACGCAACGGCCAGATTGTGAAGCTCCAGGCGTATGGCATGCAGGATATTGAGGCGGGCAAACCGATGCCGACCGACGCCATTTTCCGTATCGCTTCGATGAGCAAAGCCGTGACGACCGTGGCGGTGATGATGCTTTACGAAGAGGGGCATTTTCTGTTGCACGATCCAGTTTCCAAATACATCCCAGCTTTTGCCAATTCCGTCGTCGCTGTGCCTCCGCCGGCTGGTTCGGCGCCTGATGTGAAATACGTTACTGTGCCGGCAAAGCGTCCGATCCAGATCCGGGATTTACTCACGCATACGGCTGGCCTCACCTACGGAGATGGGTTGGCGGTCGATGACTATAAAAAAGCGAATCTCCATTACTGGTACTTTGCTGATCACGATGAAACGATTGGCGAAGCGATCAACCGGCTTGCCAAGCTGCCCCTTCACGCGCAACCCGGTGAATCGTGGCAGTATGGTTTTTCCACCGACGTCCTGGGTTATTTGGTCGAGGTTGTCTCTGGCATGCCGCTCGATCGTTTCGTCGAGGAGCGGATTTGCCGGCCGCTGAAAATGAAGGACACTTGTTTTTTTCTACCGCCCGAAAAGGCCGATCGTCTTGCGCCTGTTTACGGTATCGAAGGCGGCAAACTCGTGCTCGAGGAAACCTCCGCCAAAAGTGATTACGTTCACGGTCCGCGGAAATGTTTTTCGGGCGGTGCTGGACTACTTTCAACAACCAGCGATTATGGTCGATTGCTCCAGATGTTACTTAACGGCGGCGAACTCGATGACGTACGTTTGCTCAGTCCGAAGTCGGTTGAACTCATGCACCAGAATCATGTTGGCGATAAGTACCGTCGCGATGCCAGCGGTTTTGGTCTGGGGTTTTGGGTAAATGAAGATCTCGGGTTCTACGGTGAACTCGGGAGTGCGAGCGCGTACGGCTGGGGCAGTGCGTACTATCCGCAGTACTTTGTTGATCCGAAGGAGAAACTGGTGGCGTTTTTCATGACGCAGCTGCGTCCCGCCGGAGACGTTACGCTCAACCAGCGTTTCAAAGTGCTCATCTATCAGGCACTGATGAAATGACGCTGGTATAAAAGGACGCGCGCGACTTAGGCCTGGTTCTGTTGGAGCGGGTGATTGAAACTTCTCTTCAACCTGCACGTCGCTTCATACGCTTCAAATCGCTCAGACCTTTTTCAAAATATCGAGCCAGCGCTTCCATGCTTCGTCGTGAGCTTTTTTGTTCGCCTCGGTTGCCTTGGGATCTTCGCCTGTACGCATGAAACCGTGACCCGCTCCGTCGAAGATTGAGGGCTCGTATGATTTGTTGACGGCTTTCATAAGTTCGCTGGTTTTCGGCACGGTAGCGCTCACACGCGCGTCGTTCCCGCCATAGAATCCGTACACCGGACAAGCAATGCGGGCGAGCTCCGCCTCGGCGGTCGGGGACGTGCCATAGAAAACGAGCGCAGCTTTTAGATCATTTTGATTGGTTGCGAAGCGAAATGATTGCGTGCCGCCCCAACAAAAACCGGCGACGACGACCTTGCCATTACACGCGGGCAGTTTTGAGACGTAGTCGGCCACGGCTTTCAGATCGGCTGTGACTTGTTCTGGCGGTAACGATGAGATCGCTTTTCTTGCGCCGTCATCACCGCCAAGCGCAGCGGTACCACCACCATTTGGTCCGACGCCAGAAAGCAGGTCCGGGGCGATGGCGATATAACCAGCTTCGGCAAGTTGGTCGGTAACGTCACGCACCCAGTCGGAAAGACCGAAGATTTCGTGAATGACGATGACAGCCGTGGCTTTCTCTTTCACTTCGGGATAAGCAATGAACGACTGCACGGTGCGCGCGCCTTGGGGAATTTTGATCCACTCCAAATGACGCGGTGATTTTTCGAGGCGAGCCTTGGCCCAGTCTTGAGCGTGGACGACGGTGGCGATGAGAAAGCCGGCCGATCCGAGGAGCAGCTGTAGAGTAGTTTTCATAGCGGGAAAGCCGAAACTTTCCCCGCATAATCCAGAAGGCAAATAGCTGAGGCGAATTTTAGAGAGTCGCTTAGCCGGCCCCGTTGCGAGACTGGGCGAGGGTACGGCAGTTATCCTTCTGAATCCTCCGCTACACTCAGAATGAGATTTTTTGTAGCATTAGAAAACTCCGTCAGTAAATCACTCTTTAGGTATATAATGGTAGGTTCGCCATTGTTGACGAATAGTGACTTTATCGTTCTTCAGCAGGCGGATCATCTCGGCGCCAGCCATGATCACCGGGCCGACACCGTGCGTGGCATCAGTGCTGGTGGGACGATGGTAATAGTAGACGTTGTCGCTGGCGAAGGTGGTGCCAACGCAGGTGTCGAGCACTTGACCACGGACGTTCACGCGCGTGGTCAGGCCATTCCAGCCAGCTTGTATGACTGAACCATAACTAGTAGGACTGATCCAGCCTTCGTTGATTGCGTGGGCGATGGCGTAAACGAACATGGCGGTGCAGGACGACTCTTCGTAGGAATCGTTTTTATCGAGAAGATTTCTCCACATGCCGTTGGGCGCTTGGAGTGATGCGAGTGCCTGGATATGCAATTGGAAAAGTTCGAGTATGCGTGGGCGGTCGGGATGATTTCCGGGTAACACGTCGAGCAACTCAACGGCCGCCATGGCAATCCAACCATTAGCCCGTCCCCAATAGAACTGCGGATTGTACGGCTGGTTTTCATTCCAACCGTGAGTGTAGAGCTGAGTGCGCGGATTGAAGAGTCGTTCGGAGGCACGGACAAAATGGTGCGCGGCGTCGTTGACGTATTTCTGATCGCCTGTCAGGCGGGTCATCTGGGCCATGAACGGGATGCTCATGTAGAAGTCGTCAGCCCAAAGTGAAACCGGCTGGGGCCGCTTGCGAGCCCAGCAGCCGTCTGCGAGGCGAAACTGTTTGTTAGCGACAAAATCCGAAAGCTGATTGATGAGCGGGAGGAGATCGGGCCCGATCTTCGCCAAACGAGCTTTGACCAGGGCCGCGCCCATGGCACCGCAATCGTCGAGACTCTCGGTCAGGATTGCGCCGCGAAAACTATTCAGACGTCCTTCACTGCGGACTTCGACGCCCCGGTGCTCATGCCCAGGTTCGATTTTCGACATCTCCGACTGTTTCTTGAAATAGGGCAGCCGATCGTGAATGAACTCCAGGTGACGCTGCGCGAAATTCGCGTACCGTTGATCACCTGTGACAGCAGTGGCGCGAAGCATTGCGGCGTGAGTCACGCCCATGGTGTATTGCCATGGATTATATGCGTTTTCCTCACCGCGGTCGGCGATGGCGGTTGAGATTGGTTCTGAGAAATCGGTGATCTCTTTACCGGTCGCTTCGTCGATTACGCGAGTGGGGCTGGCTTTTTCGACGAAGGCATGAACTCGTTCGATGATTTCGGTCACCTCGGCAACGGTCGGCAGTTGATAAGGTGCGGTGTAGAAGCCTTCGCCACGATCGCCGGGATTGTTATTATCTCGATTGCGGTAAGCTTCGGCACGGCCGGTTTGGGCGAGCAGCGACACAACGCATCCGCTGACAAGCAGTGCAATTTTCATGGGGAGTGCCGAAATCGCCACGAGGGCACGGCATTGTCAACGTAGATTGTTACACGTGTACGTTTTTACTTACTCGTGGTCTTTGAAGCGGGTGGGTCGGGGTTTTGCGTGGGCGAAATTCCCCAGACGAGCTGACCTCCGAAGTGATTTCCTACGATCATCAATACGAGCAAAATGCCCTCTACCGTAAGTATCGCAACCCCATGACTACGCAGAAGAGGGAAACGGCTGTACTCCAGCGCACTGAGCACGGTGAATCCGAAAAGGACGACGCCGTTTACAACTGCGTGGGACCACGCGTTCCGGCGATCCAGCGGACTGCCGGTCGCTTGTATGTTCGCTAAATCAAAGATTCCGCAGACCGCTGCGCCCCATCCGAGCGCTGTGCCCGCGACAAGAATCCAGAATCCCGCGTATACAGCCGTGCCGGCTGGCAATAGCTTCTCTGCAATGTGGAGCACCCAATGAGCAGGCCAAAGCGCTATCGGAAAATGTACCAGCATCACGTGGACTGGCACCCCGAGAAAGCGCATGTCAAAAAGCCACGAGAGCGACCAGCACGACCGCGGTAACCGCGGCCAACGCATGAATGACCACCAGAGCATTCGGGCCAGGACGTGCGCGGAGATCGTTTGCAAACAGAATAATGCCTCCAAGCGCCGCTATGACCAGCAATATCAGTGCAATCGATAACAAATGGTTCGGTTGACGCGATGCAGTGATAAGCAGAACGACGAGCCCTGCCGCTCCGGCCAGACCGTGCGCGACAGCGACGGGCTTAGATGTGGGGCGTTTTGCAAAAAGCGCGACCGCGACGGTGATGCCGAGCACGGCGGCTAGACCAAACAAGACAAGACTAAGTATGAGCATGGTGACGATGGGTTGAGTTGACTTAACAACCCATTCGATGCGCCTGCGCTCCTGGCGTTACAGGATTTCGCGCTTGCTCACGAAGTATGCAGGATTGCAACCATCACGAGTGCGGTCAGCCGATGGCAATCGCTGGTGCCGAACGTGAACAACTCCACGCCTTCTGCGCTTGCGAGCAGACGTTCCTTAAGAAGTTCGCGAGCGCGGTGTAGACGGACTCGCACTGCCTCTTGCGAAAGTTGCAACGCTGCGGCTGTTTCTGACGTATCGAGTTGTTCGATCTCTCGCATCACGTAAACGACGCGGTACGAAGCGGGGAGGTCAGCAATGTGCTTTTCCAAAAGCGTTCTCATTTCGAGAAGCGAGAGTTTACGTTCGGCCTGCTCGTCGTTTGACGAGAGACGATCACTTTCGAGAGGATCTGCATCAGGTTCGGGCCGACTTTTGCGCTGACGTAAAACGATTAGGCATTCGTTAATCATGATGCGCGTGAGCCAGGTCGAAAACGCCGACACTTCGTTGAACTGGTTCAAATGCGTGAACGCTTTCAAGTACGTGTTTTGCATGCAGTCTTCCACGTGCTCCCGGCTGCGCAGGTACGCGATACCGATGCGAAACAGCCGCTGGTTGTAGCGACGCACCAGCACCTCAAACATCTCGCGATTGACTCGTAGAACTTCGGTGATCGCTGCCTGATCCTTGATTTCTGGCAATACGGCAGACGGTTCGACGGATGTATTCATGCAGAGATTTGATGCTTCAGGCCGCAAAACGTTACAGGCCGCGACCGCCTGATCGTGGGAATAATGTGACGGAAAGATGCTCTCATATTTGCTTCCGCGCAATTCGGCGCGAACTTAACCCGGCTCCGTTAATGAAACTTCTACGTCTTTTGCTCGTCGCGATCTGTGCGATTTTTTCTACAATGACGCTTTCGGCTGAAACCAAATCTGAATCTCTTGTCCTAGGTGGCGGTTGCTTCTGGTGCCTGGACGCAACCTATCGGTTGATGCCTGGGGTTAAAAACGTGATCAGCGGCTATGCTGGCGGCTCCGTTCCAAACCCGAGTTACGAAGAAGTTTGTACAGGCGTGACCGGCCACGCGGAGGTCGTAAAGATCGAATACGATCCGGCGCAGGTTTCGATTGAGAAACTGCTTGGGTTTTTCTGGACCGTGCATGATCCGACCACGATGAACTCCCAGGGCAACGATCACGGCACCCAGTATCGTTCGATTATCCTTTACCAGAACCAAGAACAGAAAACCGCGGCCGAAAAATCAAAAGCGGAAGCGCAAAAAAAACATTCTGATCCCATCGTGACCGAGATATTGCCGCTCAAGACGTTTTACCGAGCCGAAGAATATCACCAGGACTATTTCAAAAAAAATCCGCACGCTGGCTATTGTCAGTACGTCGTGAAAACCAAGGTCGACAAGGCGAAGAAAACGCTTGGGCAGCACTGAAACATTTTTCCCGACTGCGTTGCAGGCTTGAGATTCTGCGCGGACTTCGCTCCTTCGAAGGGCATGTCAGAATCGACTCCTGTTAATCCCGCCGAAGCTGGTCTTGAGGTAAACACGTATTTCGTGCGTAACCGAAACGCGTTGCTCGCGCGCGCAACGTTCACCGACTTGTTCGTTGATTACTACCTGCATTTAAGCGACCAACAGATAAAATTGCAGCCGGAGCATGACGTCTTGTTCAAGCGAGCGCTCGCGGGATTTGTGCTGCACTGTGCCGCGCGCCCTTGGAACGAAATGATTGCGTGGACACTGCATTTTCAAAAACCGGAAATGAATATCTTTCTTACCGGAGACAATGGCACGGGCGCGGTCACCGGCCGCGTATTCACGGAAAACGTACGTGAAATGGGCACCAATTTTTTCTATGCTGACATCGTGCGCGGGCGCGAACCGAAGCGTCGCAGCGCGATCGATTTTACCGGTAACGATCCGTTAGTGGCGGCGGAGACGTTTTTTCTACGGAGCGAGCAGAGGCCGGGAAGGTTTTTCCAGATTGGGGAGGAAGAATATATTCTTTTGTCCGAGCATCCCGATTGCGACGTCAAATGGTTTGCTGAACTCGACGCCGAAAAAGTCGTTGCACTCAACAAGGACGAGACGCTCGCGCTGATGGAGCGGCGTGTCTACCGCTGGCATTGCGGCTGCAATCAGATGCGCATGATGGAAGTACTCGCGCCGGCGATGAAAGAAGATCCGGACGATCTTTTTGGTGCGGATGAAAAAATCGAAATCCGGTGTCCGCGCTGCGGAGCACGTCACGCGATCACGCGCGAGGCGATGGAGGCGTTTGTCGCTGGCTCGAAATAGTCCGCTAATTCAGCGCTTCTCACGCAATATCAAAGTACGCGGGGAGTTTTTCTTCCGGCACATTCACAAGATCCTTTGCCACGGCTGCGGCTAACCGTTCGCGTACGTTATCGTCCAACAATTCAACCACCCGGTTTTCGAACGCAGGGGGGAGCGGCGAAACGCCATTCGGCGTTGGCTCGGTTCAGCATGAAGCATTGATCAGATCCGCGATCTTTCTGGAGATACGGCGTTCGCGTTCTTCCTTCATCGGCAAACGTTCGTCGATCGACATGCCGCGCCGGCCTTGCGAGGCCGGAAACCGAGCGGCCATATCTGAATCGCGCTCGGTGTAGCTGCCTTTTCCTTCAGGCAAATCGTGCATCGCGATAGGATAAAGGGGAGGCATATCAAGGCCGATTGTTTCCTGGAAAATTCGCAGGTGGCTTTGGTCTGCGATGATCACATATTTGTCATTCATAGAGCTCGGAATATTATAAAGTGGTCGTTCCTTTCCGCTGTGTGCAGCGGGATTATAATGCTGGAAGGAGATATACGCCATCGGTTCCCGTGCGGAGCGGCAGCTGGGAGATAACACGTGTTCTACGCTGATCTCGCAGAATTTTAATGTGCTGAAGGAACAAACGCCTTCTACTCGGCACATTTGGCGACAACTTATGAAAGCCCCGGCTCCGATCCTTTATGTCAAAAATGGATGTCCATATTGCAGTGATGCCATCGCGTTTCTAGATGAGCACGGAATCGCGTATACACAGAAAGAAGTGCTTAGTGATCCAGAAGCCTACGAAGAAATGCGGCGCAAATCGGGACAGTCCAAAGCGCCTACGCTGGACTGGAACGGAAAAATCCTCCCAGATTTTGGCGTTGAGGAGCTAAAACCGTTTTTAATCCACCAGGGCGTAGAACTCGAAGACAGTTAAACGCAACTCGTGCCGCCTGCGCAAAGATGGCGTACGGCGAACGTTCAAGCTTGGCGAAGCAGCGGGCAGGACGGTATGCCTTGCTGCTGTGACCGATCCAGCTTCTTCAGACTACTACGATCGCTTTGGTGGCGTAGGCCGATTACTTGGCCGCGCGGGACTGGAGCGCTTGCGTGCTTCACATATCGCCGTCGTAGGCATCGGCGGTGTTGGGTCATGGGCGGTTGAAGGTTTGGCGCGAAGTGGCGTGGGCGCCGTCACGTTGATCGATCTCGACGATGTTTGTATAACCAACGTGAACCGTCAACTGCCTGCGATTGACGGGCAAATTGGCAGGCCGAAAGTCGTTGTGATGGCTGAGCGCGTGCGACTGATCAATCCTTCGTGTCGCGTGGACGCTGTATCGGCGTTTTTCACTGCTACAGCTGCAGAACGACTGCTTGCGGCGCGGTTTGACTGTGTGGTGGATGCGATCGACGGAATGACGAATAAAGCGATGCTCATCGACGCTTGCGTGAAACGCGGCCTGCCTTGTGTGACGGTCGGTGGCGCAGGCGGAAAATGCGATCCCACTCAAATACGCGCAGGCGATCTGGGCGAGTCCACCGGTGATAACCTCTTACGGTTAGTTAAGAAAAAATTACGTCGCGATCATGGCTGGTCGCGGGGCGAAGGACAGCTTTACGGTGTGCGATGTGTGTACTCGTCGGAGAAACCGATTTTCCCGTGGTCTAACGGCACCTGTGCGAACGAACCGGAGCCAGGAACTAATCTTAGGCTCGATTGTGCTAGCGGCTTTGGCACGGCGGTGTTCGTTACGGGCGCTTTCGGTCTGGCGGTGGCGGGCGAGGCGGTGCGGATCGTGGCGGGACAAGCAACGGCTTGAACTAGACCGGTGGGTTATTGCTCCTTGTTGTTTGCTTCGCGAAAGCGCAACTCAGGCTTTACTCCGAGAAACGTGGCGTAGCGCTCGGTCGCTTGTTCTATGGCCTGACGTTGGGTTCGGGTAATCGGCGTAAAGGGGGCGATTTCGATTTGTACAGTCGTAGCGGCGGATTCGCGTTTCCATGTGCCCAGGATCAGGCCATTCACGATTACCATGCGATTGTAGGCGAGTACTGGCTCGTTTCTTATCGATTGATCGAAGAGTATGGCACGATTTTTGTAGGCAATACCGTACTCGTCATAATCCGGCATTAGGAAACTTGTGGTGAGTTTTGTCGCAGTCTGTGGGCTGTTGCTGGCGAAATAAAACTCCTGCCCTGAGATGGTTTCCCGACCGAGCTGGTTGTCCAGGGAGGAGACCGCTCTTTGAGCTTCCTTAATTGTAAGGCTGGCCCACCAGCAAAAATCCTGAAGCGTCGCGGGTCCGCGACTGCTGAAATACCTGTTGGCTAGTTTGGCTAGTGATTCGTCGTGGCCCAGTGCAGGGGTGATGGGGACGCGTTCGTCAAGCAACGTATAGGTGAAGTTTTTGCCGCGCCGCGGTCCGCTACAGACGAGCATTGCGAGTTCCGCGTGCATGAGCAGGTTCCCGAGGTATTGGCCGATGGCCTTAATCTTTGCGTGGCCCAATGCCGTGGAGATTTCGTCGCGCACGAGCTGTTTCCCGCCAGCGAGAATTTTCTCCAACGCGGCCAACCCCCGATTGATCGTCGCTGCGTCTAGACCGAGCTTGCGATCCATGTAACGAAGGGAGGCGCGTACGCGTGGAGCGGTGAGCGTAACGATCCAACGGATATCGGCTGGAGTAACGAAATGCCAGGTTGGGCGTAGAATGTGAGTGCGCAAGATGGCGCCTTCATTGAATGCTTTTTCGACCGAAATATCATTCGAGCCTGGGAGACGCAGTCCGATCGCCCACTTTGCCATCGCGTATTCCTGAGCTTGCATGGCACCCATCCAAGCCACGAGGGCCTCGGGCTTTTTGAGGGTCGTGGCGACGATTTGCTGGTTAACAAGACGCTGGCTGAGAATGTCGGTTGTGGTCATGAGAGCTAAACAAGCAGTACGCAGTTTTGTGGTTTTCGGCAGGCATAGTTTATGTCGGCGGCTAGGGTGCGTGTTTGTGCGATCACAACTGGGCTTGGTTTTGTCCGCTCAGAGTAATCTGGACTCAATATTTCCACGTGAGACCGACCATGGGGCCGACGGCGTTGAGGCCCGGGTTGATCTTGTTCATGTTGCGGTTGGAGATGTGCTGAAAATAGACGCTGGCCGTCCACTGCCAGCCACTGAGGGTGTTGGCACGCATTCCGAAATTGAGCAGCCAGTTCAGATTAAAATTCTGGCCTTGGGCTCCCTCGATTTCGTGTCCCTTGCTGTCCATCCAGCCGAATCCACCGCCACCGGCAAATAAGAGTGAATAGCGTTTCGACGGAGCGTGCCATTCCAAGCAACCCGCTGCCGCAGTGCCGATGAAATAGGATTCAGGTCCGGTGACGATTGGTTCGACTAAAAGACTCAGGCCTACCCGGTGGATCAGAGTTCCTCCCGCCAAAGACCATTCCCGGATTGGAGGGCCAGACACAGTAAGGATTTGCGGTGCGAGCGTGTAGGTGAGAGGCGTAGCGCCGCCACCTACGCCCCAGAGGACACCACTCCTGTATTCGACCGGCCAACGTGTGGTATTTTGCGCGGATTTAGCGACCAAAGTCGTAGTGCCCGGGACTGGAGTTGTGACGAGACAAAACAAACAAAAACCGACAAATAAAGAGGCTAAAAATGACCGCCCTCGTAGGGATCGGTTGGCGGTTAAGCTGGGCACGTTTTTACCATACTGACCTAAAGGTGTCGCATAGAAGAGAAATCTTTGTACAGGACGCAGTGATGTTTGCGCTTAATATTGTGATCCAGATTGTTTTTCAGAGAATCTTGCCGCCGCGTTCGTGTTAAGGCGGCGTCGGCGTGCATAAAATCTGATGAAACCGAGCACGGCGAGGGTGGGACCAATCAGCGCGAAAACCATTGTCCACAGGTTCATTGCACTAAGCGGCGCTGCGCCGCAGATTTCCTGGCCAGCGAGTCCGAGCGCGGCTCCGATGCCTGCGTACGCGGCGAGGCAAAGGAAGCACTTGGGCGCGAGCGCGAGCAACGTGGCCGGGATCAACCAGACCAGCGCTTTAACGAAGCGTCGTCGGAAGCATTTAGACATTTGCGGTCGCCTGTTCGTAGCGGTCGTGATGGCGGACCCAGCTCATCGAGGCTTCAGGATCCTCGTCCCGTCCCTTCGGCACGAGATCGAGCAGGTCATAAGTGGTCATGACCACTTCAACTCCCCGGCCGTAGGTTGAGTAGGTGTGGTACACGTTGCCGTCATCGTCCTTGGCAAAGACACTGATGCCGGGCGCCTCCGTCTGCGGGAAATCCATCTTGCCGTAATTATAGTAGACACCACCGCGGGCGATTTCCTCTTCCGTGAAGGAGACATTGAAGTCCTGATTAAAGTCGGTCCCGTGTGATGAGACCCAGTTAGCCGACCAGCCCATACGAGCCTTGAACGGCAGGATTTCTCCGAGCGGGGCATGCGAAATGGCGGCGAAGGACACGTTGCGCGCATTGAGGTGCGGCACGGTGGGGTTGAAATGATCCATCATAAAGGAACAACTTTTGCACCCCTGTTCCCAGCCGGGCCCGAGCATGAAATGCTGGATCATCAACTGGCTGCGGCCTTCGAATAAGTCGGCGAGTGTGACTTTACCGTCGGGCGATTCGAAGGTGTAGGCCTTGTTGATTTTTACCCAGGGCAACTCGCGGCGACTGGCGGCGAGTAGGTCACCCAGCTTGGTGTATTCTTTTTCTTTGCGCAGGAGTTCGAGGCGGGCCGCGAGCCATTTATCTTCGGAGACGACGGTTGGATTTTTGAACGAGTTCTTTTTCATGGGATGTTTAATTTTATATATTATGACGATTGAGCGGGTGGATTTAGGACTGGTTGGTGAACGGACAAGGCAGTGGCCTTGGTATGGTCTGACGGGAACGGAAGGGCGGCATGCGGAGTCGGCCGACCGGAAATTTTCGAATAGCTTAGCTCTGTTTTGCGGCCGCGAGGAGTTTCTCGTAATCGACTTTGAGTTTCGCGTGCATGGGCCAGAACGGCGGGCGCGGTGCGCCTTCGAGCAACGCGATGAGATGTGCGAGGTGTGTATGCCAGCCGCTCGCGTAGCCGTGGAGGGAAGGCAGATCTGCGCCGCGGGCGCGGTGTGTGAGCACGAGCTGCACATTTTTTCCCTGCTCCGTGAGCTCAAACGTGACGTCGGAATCCTCGTCAAACGTGTAGCTCAGCACGCGCGGTGGTTCCCAGCGCAGCACCGTGGCTGGCATTTTAAAGCCGGGGTCCTGGACCTGCTTGTGGTCTTCGGGCGGCGTCTCGTCGGGCGCGATGTTCTTGTGGTGAAAGAACAGCTCCACCTTGCCACCTTTCTTTGGCTCCATGGGGCCGCCAGCGAACCAGCGCGCACGTTTTTCTGGATCGGTGAGATACTCCCAAATGCGCTCTATAGGACCAGGCAGCGTGCGCACGATTCGCACTTCGCCCGGGCCGGTGAACTTTCCGTGTTGTTCGTTGGATTTCATGATGAAATTCTTATCTGGTTTCGCCGGGGTGATAGCCCATTTCAGAGGTTGCCAAGGGATATCTCTTCGCAGGCTTTTCCAAAAAATGCTTAATCACCGGAGTTATCCGCTCTGGTTCCGAAAAAAGGACGAAGTGGCTCGCATCCGGGATCACGGCGAGTTCTGCGCGGGGGATGCGTTTGACGGCGTCGGCGGCATGCTCGACTCGGACAAAATCATGATCGCCGACCACGATGAGCACCGGCGCTTTGATCGACGCCAACTGATCGCGCGAAAATCCTTCCCATTTTATGCTGGCGATCTTTTCCCAAATCTTGGGCCAGTAATCCGGATCAGGAGCCACTACCTTATATTGCTCTTTCTGGTACTGGATTCCTCGAGAGTCCGGAGTCGGCGGATTGTCGAAGCGTAGCATTTCCGCGTTAAAGGCATCACTAGCCGGACCGAAGGTTGCCCCACATGCCACCACGCGACCGACAAGCTCAGGGCGGTTAATTGCAATCGTGATCGCGGTACTGGCACCGTAACTTTCGCCAAAAAAATCGGCCTTCGGAATTTCGAGATAATTCAATAAGCCAACGACGTCCTTGGCGTATTGATCGATCGAAAGCGGACGCTCTGGAATGTCGGCCGTGCGTCCGTTCCCTTGGAGATCGACCGTGATAATCGAATGGTCTTGAGCCAGGGTCGGAAACGATTTCAAACCGGCAAACCCGAAGGCTGGAGGGATATATACGAGCGGATCGCCGGATCCCTCGATCTCATAATACATCCTAAGACCGTTGATGGGTGCGTAGCCACAGGTTGCTGGTTCGGCATTGGTCTTCATGAGGAAGTTTTTTTCTTCTTTGCTTTCCGTTCATTGGCCTCGTCTTCCGCGCGCAGTTCGCGTTCCAGGGCGTCGAGACGGCGCGACCAAACTGAGCGCGTTTTCTCCAGCCAAGAGTCGAGTTCGTCGAAACCGTCGGGATTGAGCGCTTGGATGCGTGACTGGCCCTCGGCGCGGGTGGTGACGAGCCCGGCCTCGCGCAGGACGTTCAAGTGCTGGGAAATCGCCGGGGCGCTCATGTCGAATTCGTCAACCAGCTCCCCGGCCGTGCGCTCACGCACGGCGAGCAGTTCGACGATGCGGCGTCGGGTGGGATCAGCGATGGCAAGCAGGCTTTGCATGCCGACACTAATTAAGTGAAAACTTAATTAAGCAAACGGTGACGAAAGATTTCTTCGTTTTTTATTAGGTTATTCGGGAGAGCACGTCAAAATCCGGCATTCCCGACCGAACAAATGGAAGGCCTGGCCAGCAGTTACTGGGCTGGTAGGGTCAGGCCGCGACGGTCGAGGAGCGGCTGCAGCGAGGGTTCGCTTCCGCGGAAATTGCGGTAGAGCTCCATCGAAGCGGCGCTTCCGCCGCGTGAAAGCACTAGCTTACGGAAGCGGTCGCCGCCTGCGCGGGAGAGGCCACCGTTTTTCTTAAACCACTCGCCAGCGTCCGCGTCGAGCACTTCGCTCCAGATATACGAGTAGTAACTTGCGGCATAGCCGGTGGTGAAGATGTGCGAGAAATAGGTGCTGCGGTAGCGAGGCGGCACGGGCGCGAAATCGAGGCCCACGCGCTTCAATGCGGCGACTTCGAAAACGAGAGCACCGTCGGCATTGGGCACTTGTGTGGCGGAGATCTGGTGCCAGGCCTGATCGAGCAGGGCGGCTGCGAGGTACTCGGTGGTGGTGAAACCTTGGTTGAATTTTTCCGCCGCTTTTACCTTAGCGACAAGTTCGGCCGGGATGGGTGCTCCGGTTTTGTAATGCTTGGCGTAGTGAGCGAGCACTTCGGGCCAGTCCGCCCACATCTCGTTTACCTGGGATGGAAATTCGACGAAGTCGCTCGGCACGTTGGTGCCGGCGAAACGCGGGTAGCGCACCGCGGACAACATGTCGTGCAGATTGTGGCCGAATTCGTGGAAGGCGGTGTTGACCTCGTCATAGGTCAGCAGCGTGGGTTCGCCAGCGGCGGGTTTAGGGATGTTGAGATGGTTGGCTACGACCGGACGTGTTCCGAGCAGGGAGGACTGTGTAACATAAGAAAGGGCCCAGGCGCCGCCGCGTTTGGATGGCCGGGCGTACCAGTCGATAATTAACAGCGCGAGGGCCGAGCCATCGGCATCGAATACCTCGAAAATGCGAGTGTCGGGATGATAGCGCGGCAAGTCGGCGCGCTCTTTAAAGGTGATGCCGTAAAGGCGAGTGGCGGCGTAAAATACGCCGTCTTGGAGCACGTGATTAAATTCGAAATAAGGCCGGAGTTGATCCTCGTCGAAGGCGAATTTTTCGGCGCGGACCTTTTCGGTGTAGAAGGCCCAATCCCACGGTTCCAGCTTTGCACCGGGAATATCTTTTTCGAGCAGACGCTGGAGATCGGCGGCCTCGCGTCGGGCGTTGGCGACCGCGGCCGGAGCAAGTTTTTGCAGCAGATTGTTGACCGTTGTGACTGAACCGGCGGTCTGGTCGGCGAGGACGAACTCGGCGTGATTGGCGAAGCCGAGTAGTTCGGCACGTTCGGCCCGCAGTTTGGTGAGGCGTGTGACGGTGCCGCGCGTGTCGTAGTCGCCGCCGTGCGAACCCCGGGTGATCGACGCGCGAAAGATCTTTTCGCGAAGAGCGCGGTTGCTCAGCTGGCTAAGTGGCGGTTGCCCGGTGGTGTTCACGAGAGGAACGAGGTATTGGCCTTCGTGACCCGCTGCTTTGGCGGCATCTGCTGCGGCGACGATGGAGGCTTCGGACCAG
>Ga0302322_100000850_pt1 | contig 24105 bp, 21 predicted proteins | sample Fen_T0_2_FD_203757 | JGI IMG/M metagenome (GOLD analysis project Ga0302322, IMG submission 203757) | Peat permafrost microbial communities from Stordalen Mire near Abisko, Sweden - Fen_T0_2 | ecosystem: Environmental > Terrestrial > Soil > Wetlands > Permafrost | place: Sweden: Abisko...
CCGGGTACGAGCAGGCGGTGAGGAGATTGGGGAATCCCTCAACATCGACCACGCACATGCGGCACGAGCCGCTGGGTGTGAGGCCTTCCATGTGGCACAGCGTGGGTATCTCGATGCCGCTTCGGCGCGCGACCGTCAGGATGGTCTCGCCCTTGGTTGCTTCTAGCTTCTTACCGTTGATCTCGATGGTCAGCATGTTTGTTTCTTTCTAAAAGCCGCCACATCAAAGGGGTCGGGTGAAATCCAGGTCACAGCGCAGGCACCGTCTTGCTTCATCCGTCGCCGCCTGCAGCGACAGACCCATCTCGACTTCGACGAAGCTTCCGCGCCGCTTGGCCACGGGCACCATCTCTTCAATGGCACGTTCGAGCACGGACTCACACTCGTCGTCTTCGTCAACCATGAGCGGCTCGATGTAGAGTGAAGGCAGCTTTACCTTCTTGATCATCTTCATCTGCCGTCCCGTGAGGTAGCGATCAATCATCAACGAGGCACGCTTGCCGTCGGCGATGGCTTCGATGACACCGGTCGGTCCGCGCGCCACGTCGCCACCGCTGAAGATGCCGGGCTTGCCGGCCGCAGTCGACTCGGGGTTGGTTTCGATAGTGCCCCACTTGGTGGTGCGCAGGCCCTGGAAGCTTTCCACTTCAGGCTGCTCGCTGATGGCCACGATCAGCGTGTCGAGAGCGATCTCGAATTCGCTGCCCTTGACCGGCACCGGTCGCGGCCGACCGCTTGCATCCTGCGCGCCGAGCTCGTTGCGAATCATGCGCATGCCCGTGAGCCTGCCGTCCTTCGACAACACCGAGACAGGCGCCACCAGTTCCTGAAGCTCGATTCCCTCTTCGAGTGCGGCGTGAATTTCTTCGGCGAAGGCCGGCATCTCATCGCGGGTACGGCGATAGAGGATGGTGACCTTCTTGACACCAGGCTGGCGCAAAGCCACGCGGGCCGCATCCATGGCAGTGTTGCCACCACCGATGATGCCCACATTGCCCTTGGCCAGTTTCTCGTCGCGCAGGTTGTTGGCCTTGAGGAAAGCCATGCCCGGAATCACGCCGGCCACGTCTTCGCCGTCGATGCCCAGGCGCTGGCTCTTGTAGGCCCCGATGGAAACATAGACAGCGTCGAAACCGCTGGCCATGAGTCCGTCGACGGTCACGTCCTTGCCGAGCGCGATGTTGCACTTGAGCTCGATGTTGGCATTGAGCAGCGAAGCGATTTCCTTGCGCACGACATCGCGGGGAAGTCGGTACGCGGGAATACCGTTGAACAGCATGCCGCCGGGTTCGTTCTCTTTTTCGAACACGGTGACCTTGTGGCCCTTCTGCGACAGGTAGTGGGCCGCGGTCAGGCCCGAGGGACCGGCGCCGATGACCGCCACCTTCTTGGACTTGTCGGTGGCTGGCTTGATGGTGACCGTGTACGACTTGGGGTCGATGTGATCCACCACGTAGCGCTTGAGCGCGCGCACGGCGATGGGCTCGCCGCCCGTGGCGCCGCAGCGACAGACTTCCTCGCAGGGGTGGCTGCACACGCGCGCGCACACCGACGGGAAGGGATTGGCGTCGCGGATGGCCTGGTAGGCCAGCTCGGTTTCGCCACGGGCGATGTGCGCGACGTAGCGCCACACCTCGGTACCCACGGGGCAACCAGTCTGGCAGGGAGCGCCGACCAGCTCTTTGCAGGTGCCGGCCGGGCAAGCCCGGTCGAAGATGTGGGCCTCGTACTCGTCGCGGAACCAGCGCATGGTGCTGAGCACCGGGTTGGGCGCCGTCTGGCCGAGGCCGCACAGCGAGCTGATGCGGATGGTTTCGGCCAGCTGCTTGAGCTGCATCACGCCCTGGAAGCGAAGCAAGGCATCGCTTCCATTCTCACGCCGGCGCGGCCGGGTGATCGCTTGCAAGATCTCCAGCATGCGCTTGGTGCCTTCGCGGCACGGGATACACTTGCCACAGCTCTCGTTGCCGATGAACTCCATGAAGAACTTGGCCAGGTCGACCATGCAGGTGTTCTCGTCGAGAACGACCAAACCGCCGGAGCCCATGATGGCGCCGAGCTCTTTGATGGCGTCATAGTCGACGATGATGTCCATCTTGGGCTCGGGAATGCAGCCACCCGAGGGACCGCCGATTTGCACGGCCTTGCACTTCTTGCCGTTGGGGATGCCGCCGCCGACCGCGAAGACGATCTCGCGAATGGTGGTGCCCATGGGGACTTCCACGAGGCCGGTGCGGTTGACCATGCCCGAAAGCGCGAACACCTTGGTGCCCTTGCTCTTGGCGGTACCCACCGCGGCGAAAGCGTCGCCACCCATTTCCATCAGGGCGGGAACGCAGGCCAGCGTCTCGACGTTGTTGATGACCGTGGGCATGCCAAACAGGCCCGACACCGCCGGGAACGGCGGACGGGGACGGGGCATACCGCGCTTGCCTTCGATACTCTGCATGAGCGCGGTTTCCTCACCACACACGAAGGCACCGGCACCCAGCTTGAGCACGATTTCCAGGTCGAAACCGCTGCCCAGGATGTTCTTGCCGAGCAGGCCGTACTCAGTCGCCTTGGGAATGGCGGCCTTCAGGCGCTCGATGGCGAGAGGATATTCCGCGCGAATGTAGATGTACGCCTTGCTGGCGCCAATGGCGTAGGCCGCGATGACCATGCCTTCGAGCAAGCGGTAGGGATCGCTCTCGGCCACCGCCCGATCCATGAAGGCCCCGGGATCGCCCTCGTCCGCGTTGCAGATGAGGTACTTGTGATCGGCCTGGGTTTCGCGTGCAAACTTCCATTTCACGCCAGCCGGGAACCCGCCACCGCCGCGGCCACGCAGGCCGCCCCGGGTCACGATGTCGCCGACCTCTTCCGGCTTCTTGGTGCGCAGGGCCGCTTCCATCGCCGCGTAACCGCCGCGCGCGATGTACTCGTCGATGTTGCCGGGATCGATGATGCCCGAGTTGGCGAGCACCCAGCGAAGCTGCGGTGCAAAGAAGGGATGCTTGTCGAGGAAGGGAACCTTGTCCCAAGCCGCGGCCGTGCTGCTGCGGAACTGACCGAGGGTGAAGTCCTCGCCCACCTTGCCGGCCAGGGCCGCGTCGAGGACCGACGTCACGCGCTCGGCGGTCACGCGGCAGAAGCTGACGCGCGCCTTGCCGGGCAGCTGGACGTCGAGCATGGGCTCTTCCGAGCACATGCCAAGGCAACCGACCTCGATGATGTCAGCGTCGAGTTTCTTCGCGGCGATGTAGGCCTTGGCCGCTTCCATGGTCTTGGCCGCGCCAGCGCCGAGGCCGCAGGTGCCGGTGCCGACGAAGATGGTGGGCTTGCTGACCTTCTCGCGGCGAAGCAGCGTGATGCGCTCCTTGATGTCGCCACCGGCCTTGGCCGACAGTTGGCCCGCAGGCAGCTTGGCTAGCAGTTCAGCGCTGGGACGCGAGGGTTCCGTCCAGCAAGCAGTCTTTTCTGGTGTCTCAAGCGCGGGCATGGGTCTGCTCCTTGGCACGGCACTCTTCGATGATCTTGCCGACCTTCTTGGGGGTAACTTTGGCGTGCATCTCGCCGTTGATGCTCATGGCTGGGGCCAAACCGCAAGCGCCCATGCAGGCTACGACTTCCAGGCTAAACATCCCGTCGCGCGTGGTCTGTCCCGCCTGCAATTTCAGCGTGCGGGTGACGGCGTCGAGCAACTTGATCGAGCCCTTGACGTGGCAGGCAGTTCCCCGGCAAAGCATAATGTGATACTTGCCCTTGGGCGTGAAACGGAACTGGTTATAGAAAGTCGCGACGCCGTAGACCTTGCTGGCGGGCAATTTCAGGTGGCGCCCGATCTCGGAGATCGCTTCCTCGGACAGGTAGCCGTGGACTTCCTGTGCCTTCTGAAGGATCGGGATCAGACTGTCTCGTTTGGCCGCCCCGAACTCCTTAAGGAGCGGTTTGGTCGATGTTGCTCGTGCTGCTGTGGTCATCGATGTTTCCTTTTTTTCTATGACTTCCGCATGCGAAAAAGCCCACCTTCTCCAACGCCACCGTCATGTCGATGTTCTCGACATGGATCTTTTCGGGGATGTGTAGGCAGGCCGGGGCGAAATTGAGAATTCCCGTGACGCCGGCGCGCACCAGTTGCTCGGCCGTCTCTTGGGCGTGCTCGGGCGGCACGGTCAAGATGCCAATGACGATGCCTCGGGACGAAACCACCTCGGTCAGTTTCTCGACCGAATGGCAGGGCACGCCGCTGAAGGTGGCGCCGATCTTGTCGGGATTGATGTCAAAGGCCGCGGTCAGGCGAATCTTGGGTGAGCGATCCACCAAGTAAGCAGCGATGGACCGGCCAAGGTGCCCCATGCCCACGATGGCCACCTCGCGCATGTGGGGGGGATCGAGCAACGCGCCGATCGAGGAAAGCAAGCGCTTGACCTCGTAGCCGGTGGTGGGGCTGCCGCTGTACCCGATGAGCATCAGGTCGCGGCGGACCTGCGCGGCGGTCAGCCGGCAGGCGAACGCCAGCTCATGGGAAAAGATGCTGGGACCATGAAGACGCCTATCCTGAAGCAAGGCGCGCCTGTAGATGCTCAGTCGCTCTACGCATCGGCTCGGTATTTTGCGCTTGTTCATGATCCGTCCCCCAACCGCTGTGCACGAAGTCACGCTGTGAATTCCGTCACGACAAACTTACAGATGCGCCGAGGCCAAGTCAAGCGCCAGTGCGCCAGCCATCAATCCAGCATTGCACGGTCGGAATACCCTGTTAGTCAACATCTTCGTGTTTATTATCAATGACTTAAGACACATCTCCACGGACAAACAGGGTCGATCGCCTGATCGCAAAAGAGGTTGCAGCCGCGTGAATCAGCCCCAACGTCGCTTTTGTCACAGCAAATGCCAGGAGAGGAATCGGCGAGCCTTCACGTTATGACGCCACCGACAACCGGCAATTCAATGAAGAACGTACTACCCTGCCCGGCCTGGCTCTCGACGCCAGCGCGACCATCATGGGCCTCGGCAATGCGACGAACGATAGAGAGGCCAAGGCCGATCCCAGTGGCCTCGCTGCGCCGAGCACCTGGCTTTCCGACCCGGGCAAATTCCTGGAACAGGCGCCCCAGATCTTCCGTGGCAATACCGGGACCGCTGTCACAGACCTCGACACGCACGAGGGATCCCTCGTGGGTTGCGCGCACCATGATTGGGCCGCGCGGATCTGCGTACTTGATCGCGTTGGTAAGGTAATTCGCCACGGCCTCGCGCAGAAGTCGCTCGACCCCACGGATCGCCGGCAGAGATTCGGGCAGCGCAAGCTCCAGGCGCTGCCCACGCATTTCCGCGGCATCGGCGTGATCCTCAACCACAGCCCGAACCGTGGCCAGCATGTCCACGGGAGCCATGAGGCTTTCAAGCCGTTCGGTTTCTAGATCCGCCAGAACACGCAGGCCGCGCAGTAGATCGAGAACGCCCCGCAGTTTTTCCCCCGCCCGATCCACCCGCTTCTTGGGTGCCTCGCCCAGAGCGCCATCCACACCGCCGCTCAGACTTTCCAGCATGGTCACCACCGTGCCGACGGGGCTGCGCAAGTCGTGCAGGACCACGTGCAGAAACGACCGCCGCATGTCAGCCAGCCCCTCCAGTCGCAGGCTGGCCTCGCGCAAACCTTGTTCATTCTGGCGCAAGAGCCGAACGATGCCCGTGGTCAGGACCGTGGTGACCGCCGTGAGCAGGCCGTACACGAACAGCACGGTCAGGACGGCCTGAAATTCGCCCGCAGGTCCAACCGACACCGCGCCGACAGGACTATTCCTGGGAACCAAGCCGGACCATTCCCCTAGAACAAGCCCCGCAAGCAGCAGATAGCCGACAAGTGCATGGCCATAGGCCGCCGGTCGGGACAGTAGGACGGATGCCAGAATCGCATGAAGCAAATAGAACGCGAGAAACGGCGACCGACCGCCTCCGACCAGCCAGATGGCGAAGGTCAGCACCAGGTAATCGAGCAGGATCGTAAGATGAGCGACATAAACTAGACGCCGATGGGATGCTTTCCCAACGTCTTGTCCGAGATGGGGACGAACGGCGAGAAAGGCGCCGACATTGTAGGCGGCGAGAAAGCCCGCGGCCGCCGTCAAGGCCAGCAAGTTGAGCCCCCGAACGCCCACGACGTAGGTCGCGAAGAAGGCACCCAACAAGATGCCGGCCGCAGCTAGAAAACGGAGCCGCGCAAAAAGGTAAAGTCGTTCCCCCAGCAGCAGGCTGTGTGTGAGAATCAGGGCCTCGCTAGTCCTAGATTCCATCCTTGGGGCTGTCCCACGGCTAACACCCCGGCACAAGCGCTATTTCGCGAGTTTGGCCTTGATGGTACGAAGCAACGACTCAGCGTTGACCGGCTTTTGAAAGACGGCATCCAGCCCCAGCTCGCGGTAGCCGGTGGAGAGGTTCAGTTGATCGCCCATCGAGCTGAGCAGAAGGATGGGCGCCTGATTTCCGGCGAGCTTTAGCTCTTTGACCAGATTCGTCCCTGCGTCGATCTCTTCCATCATCAGGTCGAGGATGATGAGATCTGGGTTGAGTTGCTTGAACCTGGACAAGCCCTCTTCGGCAGAGAACGCGGCCTCGACCAAATAGCCGCCCTTTTCCAGTTGCATGCGCAGCAGGTCGAGGAGATCCGCATCATCATCGACACAAAGGATGAGGTGTTTTCCATCTCTCATGGTGACGCCTTCCAGGTTGAGCTTCCGGCGGTAGTGCCGGCAGTTTGGGGTCCGAATTCCTGCACGTAGTGCTCGAACTGGCGCTCGACAAGCGCTTGGCGAGCGAAAGTTATGGCACAAGTCAGGTTATCTATTGCACGCGAGGACAGTGCCTCGTCCAAATCACCGAAGGCGTAGCCGCGGATGCCGAGCGCGTAGGCAGCGACCCTGCTGGCGAACAGATCGCGGGCCAGGGCCACGACCTGGGCCGGGCTGACGCTGTGGCTGGTCCATCCGATCCTGCCGCCCTGGTTGCCCACACGCTTGATCGAACTATCGTCGATGCGCGAAAACCAGAAGGGAGTCGGTCCCTGGATGGCGGCGTCGGCAAACACAACGGCATCATACCCGGCAATTTCCGCCGCGTCTTCCACCGTCAACTGGTAATTGGCATCCACCTCGATATTGGGAATGCCAAGTTCCTCAATGGCAGCCGCCAAGGCCGGCCCAAGACCGTCGTCGCCACGGGCCGGATTGCCGAAGCCATAGAGCAGGATCTTGTCGGTACGACCGTTCATCCCCTGCACTTCCGATCGAGGATCTGGCCCTGGTGATTGAGAACCGTCATTTCCATCGGCATCTGGCCGAGCGCATGCGTAGCACAAGACAGACACGGATCGTAGGCGCGAATCGCCACCTCGACGTGGTTCAGCAATCCCTCGGTGATCTCCACGCCTTGCAGATGATCCTGCGCAACCTTGGCCACGGCGCGGTTCATGGGCTCGTTGTTATTGGTGGTCGAGACGATCAAATTCGCCTGTGTGACGAGGTCGTTCTTGTCCACCTTGTAGTGGTGGAACAGGGTACCGCGCGGGGCCTCGATAAGGCCGATGCCGACTTCACGCCGCTCGCCCTTGACCACCAGATCCGTACCTTGCAAATCCTTGTCATTAAGTAATTCCTGGATCTTCTCCATCGAATGCAGCAACTCGATCATGCGCGCCCAGTGGTACGCCATGGTGATGTTGTTGGGCTTGCCGGCCGTCACCGCGCGGAATTCCTTGCGCTCGATCTCGGCCAAGGGCGTGTCGATGAAAGTCGCGGTGTTCAATCGCGCCAGCGGCCCCACGCGATACCAGCCCTTTTCCGGGCCGATGGAGCGGATGAAGGGGAACTTCATGTAGGACCAATCGCGGACTTCTTCCGCGATGAAGTCCACGTAGCGCTGGTAATCAACCTGGTCGAAGATGGTCTCGCCTTGGGCGTCGATGGCGCGCAGGTTGCCATGGTACAAATCCATGGCACCGTCGGCGCGGACCAGTGACAAGTGATTGGAATCGAATGACCCGAAGGGCGCCAGCTTGGCCAGGTTCTGGGCCGTGTAGTCCTTGGCGATCTTGACCGCGGACTTGGCCCACGCCAGATGTTGTTCCACGTCCTTGAGGAAACCGTCGCGCTCGGCGATGGACAGGTTCTTGTTCACACCGCCGGGAATGGCGCCCGTTCCGTGGATCTTCTTGCCCGCGGTCGCCTTGATGATCTCTTGACCGTACTTGCGCATCAGCACGGCCTGCACCGCCAAGTCGGGGAACTTGCCGGCCACGCCGATGACGTTGCGAATGGCGACGTCGGCGTCGAAGCCGAACAGCAGGTCCGGCGAAGCCAGGTGGAAGAAATGCAAGGCATGCGACTGGTAGGTCTGCCCGTAGTGCATCAGACGGCGCATCTTCTCGGCCGTCGGGGTCAGGTTTTCGCCGCCCACGATGCGATCCATGGCCTTGGCCGCCGCTAGATGGTGGCTGACCGGACAGATGCCGCATAGGCGCTGCACCAGCACCGGGACCTCCCAGAACGGCCGCCCTTGGATAAAGCGTTCGAACCCACGAAATTCGACCACGTGCAGACGGGCCTGGATGACCTTCTTGTTCTCGTCGAGCAAGATGACGACCTTCCCGTGTCCCTCCACGCGGGTGACGGGTTCGATGACGATTCGTTTTGCAACGCTCATGGGAATTTCCTTCTTCTATTGTCCTACTCTTGCGCTTGAGGGTCAGTCGTACTTGATAAGTTCGTAGGGCAGCGCGAGGGGTTTCCCCGTCAGCAGCGCCACCAATGCCTGCCAGATGGTCTCTGCCGAAGGCGGGCAGCCCGGCAGGTGGTAGTCCATCTTGACCACCTCGTGGCAGGGATAGACCTTGTCCAGCAAGAGCGGAATCTCGGGATCGCTCGGAACCTTCCCGCGCGGATTGTAGACCGTCGGTCCCTTCAGATACGCCTCATCCAGACATTCCTTGAGCGGGATGGTGTTGCGCAGGGCCGGGATGCCGCCCATGGTGGCGCAGTCGCCGGTCGAGACCAGCACGTCGCAATGCTCGCGAAAATGCTGCAAGACGTGGACGTTTTCCTCGTTGCAACAGCCGCCCTCGACAATGCCGACCGCGACGCGACCTTCAATCTTCTTGATGTCGTTGATGGGCGAGCGGTCGAAATCGACAAGTTCGACCAACTTGAGAATGCGCTCGTCGATATCGAGCACCGACATGTGACAGCCGAAGCAGCCCGCTAGAGAAACCGTTGCCAACTTGGGTTTGTTTGCCATGGTGCTACCTACTTTGTAACCGTCTGGCGGGATTCGATGTCGCTGCCAATGGGCTTCTGGTCGTACTTGCGCTGGCCCACGGGAATGGCGAAGCCCACGCGCTTCTTGATGATGCAACCAACCGGGCACGACTCGGCTGCCTTGTCGATCACTTTCAGATTGGTTCCGCCAGCGCCGTTCACGGCATTCACGCCGATGCGCTTGCGGGCACCACGCTGGATGAATTGGAACACGTGCTTGCCGTCCAATTCCTGGGAAGCCCGAATACAACGCGCGCAAAGAATGCAGCGGTTGAAGTCCAGCATCACGTCGGGATGGCTGGCGTCAACCTTGCGGTTCGGGAACATGTAGCGATGGCGCGGCGACAGCATGCCCAGGCGGTAGCCCATGGCCTGCAATTCGCAGTTGCCGCTCTTCTCGCAGAACATGCAGTAGTGATTGCCTTCGACGAAGAGCATCTCGACCAAGCTACTGCGCAGATCCTTAAGCTCGGCCGTTTCGTTTTCCACCACCATGCCGTCAGTAATGGGCATGGTGCACGCCGCCTGTGGGCGGCCGTTGACCAGCACCGTGCATACGCGACAGCTACCCCAAGGGGTCAGGCCCTTCATGGCACACAGGTGCGGAATGTAGATGCCGGACAACGCCGCGGCCTGCAGGATGGTCTGGCCCTGCTCGCCTTCAACGTCCTTGCCGTCAATGGTGAAAACGACCTTGGCGCCCATCACTACACCCCACCTTTCTGGGTTCCGAAGTATTCCGAGCCGTGACCCGCCATGCCCGCCGCTGCGGCGACAGCCTTGATGGGGTCGAACGAGGACAGGAACACGCTCCCGTTGGTTTTGACCCTGCGCTCGTATTCCTGGCGGAAGCTCTGAATCGTGCTCAACACGGGGTTCGCCGCAGTCTGGCCAAGTCCGCACCGGCTCGCGGTCTTCACGCTCTTGCCGGTCTTTTCTAGGTAGTCGATGTCCGCCAGATCCGCGTTGCCGCCAAGGAAGCGTCCAAGTCGTTCGCACAGGAGGCTCGTGCCCACCCGGCAGGGCGTGCAGTAGCCACAGCTTTCCTCCACGAAGAACTCCATGAAGGCGTGGGCGATGGCAAGCACGTCCCGCTGCGCGCCGAACACCATCACGGAACCGCCCGTGGCAAGATCGTCGTAGCAAAGCTTGCGGCCGAATTCCGCGGGGCCGATCATGCGCCCCGAGGCGCCACCAACTTGCACGGCCTGGGTCTCGGTCGCGCCCACGCGCGCCAGCAGGTCGTTCACTGTGATGCCGAAGGGAAGTTCGTAGACACCAGGGCTGCTGCAATCACCCGACACGCTGAACACCTTGGTGCCTGCGCTGCCCTGGGTGCCCATCGAGGTGAACCAGCCTGGACCGTTCTCGATGATGCGGGCCACGGCACAATAGGTCTCGACGTTGTTGATAACCGTCGGCATGCCAAGGTAGCCCTTCTGCGCCGGGAAGGGCGGCCGGGTTTTGGGATCACCTGCCTTGCCCTCGCACGAGCTTAGCAACGCGGTTTCTTCGCCGCACACGTAGGCGCCAGCGCCCAGCTGAATGCGGATGTCGAACTTGAATCCCGACTTGCCAAGGATGTCGCGGCCAAGCAGTCCGGCGGCGCGCCGCTTGGACAGAATTTCTTCGAGGAATTGCAGTAAGTAGGTGTACTCGCCGCGCAGGTAGACGATGCCTTCGCTGGCGCCGATGGCATAGCCCGCAATGGTCATGCCCTCGAACATCAGGCCCGCGGCCTCGGTCAGAATCACACGATCCTTGAACGTCCCGGGCTCGCCCTCGTCGGCGTTGCACACCACGAACTTGCGATCGCCAACGGCGCCGCGGGTAAATTCCCACTTCATTCCAGTGGGAAATCCGGCGCCCCCGCGCCCGCGTAGGCGCGATGCCTTGACGATTTTGATAAGTTCGACTGGCTGTTCGGACAGCGCCCGCTGCAGCGCCACACCCGGCGTGGTCGGCGCGAACACGACAGAACCAGGCTCGCGCAAATTGTTGACCACCATGGAACGAACCAAGGGATGGCTGTTGTTGCCGTCTCCGAGCGTAAGTTTGAGCTGTTCAATGCTCTTGGTCGCGCGCAGCGTCTGCACAATCTCATGCACCATGTCCGTCGATACGCGCGTGACCACCTTGTGGTTGATAAGCAGTGCCGGCGCCTGATCGCACATGCCGATGCAAGGCGTGTATTCGAGGGAAAACAGCCCGTCCGCAGTGGTCTGGCCAAAGTCGATGCCCAGCTCGGTGCGGAAGGCAGCCGCGATGCGATCCATCCCCTTGATTTGATCGATGATGTCATTGCACAGGCGAATCACGAATCGCCCGCGCGGCTCACGCGAGAAAAACGCGTAAAAGGTCGCCGCGCTTTCCACCTCGACCCTATTCATGGATAGGGATTTGGCGATGTCATCCAACGCGCCGGACGCTATGCACCCAGATTCCGCCTGGACGCTCAAGAGGATGTCCATCAGCCGGCCTTTGTCGTTGCCGAACCTCTCGCAGATCTGCCTAGTGACATCGGAGTTGTCTGCCATGGCCCTTCCTGCTTCTGACTCTTTCGAGTCGGACTACAGTCCCGAACCCCGCCGGGGGACACCGTGCCATCCACTTCGCGATTCGGGCTAGTTTCTCAAACAACCGGTACTACACAGAACCCAAACTAGAACTACTCGGAACCACGATCCATGGCGCAAGCACTGCGCACGTGAAAAACGTAACGAATCGCCTCCGATTTAGCAAGCCCCCTGATGATCTTTTTTCTCGACGGAGAAACGAAGGGGCGAGTGTGTCGTACATCCCCTGGCGCCAGAACCCTATGGGCAGTTTTGAGCCAAGCCAATGTACACTTGCCCGAGCGAGGTAGGAGCACCTTCACTGCCAATGAGCTTGGCATTCGGAATTGGGTCGGCACTGAAACACGCAGAACAGAACGCCATAGAGATAGGTAGGAAGGCGCGCGCAGCACGGATTGACCAAACACCTTCCTATCTTGAGGTAGATTCGGCACGTGGGGTCCAACCAGCCGTTCACCGACGACGTCGTGCGTGTACAGGTGGCCATTCGTGGCGCCGTCCAAGGTGTCGGCTTTCGGCCCTTCGTGTACAGGCTGGCGCAAGAGCTCGGTCTTTGCGGCTGGGTTAACAATTCCGCCGCGGGCGTATTGGCTGAGGCCGAAGGCGCGGCTCCCACAGTGCAAGCCTTCGTGCGACGTCTAGAAGCCGACAGGCCGGAAATCTCAATCATCCAAAGCCTGGAGGCGACATTTCTCGATCCCATTGGATACGCTGGGTTCGAGATCCGCGAGAGTACGGGCGGGGAGAAACGCGCCCTGGTGATGCCCGACTTGGCCACCTGTCCCGCTTGCGTGGCCGAGATCTTCGACCCTGGCAATCGTCGCTACCGCTATCCGTTCACCAACTGCACCAACTGCGGACCGCGCTTCAGCATCATCGCCGCCCTGCCCTACGACCGCGCGGCCACCACCATGCACCGGTTCGCCATGTGCGAGGCGTGCGCGCACGAGTACCAAGATCCGTCGGACCGTCGCTTCCACGCCCAGCCCAACGCCTGCCCAGCCTGCGGTCCGCAGCTCGCACTGTGGAATGGCAACGGCAGAGAAATCGCACGACAACACGATGCACTTGTGGCAGCTGCCGAGGCGATCCGCGCGGGCAAGGTCGTCGCGGTGAAAGGGCTGGGGGGATTCCACCTGATGGTGGATGCGCGCAACGAATGTGCCGTGCGCGAGCTACGAACCCGCAAGCGGCGCGAGGAGAAGCCCTTCGCGCTCATGGCCCCAAGTTTCGAGCTGGCCCTGACGTGTTGTTCGGCGTCCGACATCGAACGTCGGCTGCTGCGTTCACCCGAGTGCCCTATTGTATTGCTGCCGCGTCTGCCTGGCGCAACTGGACTGGCGGCTGCGGTCGCCCCAGGAAATCCGACTTTGGGCGTGATGCTGCCGGGAACGCCGCTGCATCATCTGTTGCTGCGCGAGCTTGGCTTTCCCGTGGTCGCGACCAGTGGCAACCTTTCCGAAGAGCCCATCTGCACCGACGAGCACGAGGCGGTGGAGCGCCTGCGCGGCATTGCCGACGTGTTCCTGGTCCACGACCGGCCCATCCTGCGCCACGTGGACGACTCCGTTGTGCGCGAGGTGTGCGGACGCGAATTGGTGCTCCGCCGCGCCCGAGGCTTTGCCCCTTTGCCCATCCAGCTCGACAATGTTCTCACGCCCGTGCTCGCCCTGGGCGGACACCAGAAGAACACCATTGCCGCTGCCGTGGACCAACAAGTCTTCATCAGCCAGCACATCGGAGATTTGGAAAACGAGGGCTCGCTTCAGGCGTTCAAGTCGGTAATCGGCGCATTCAAGAGTCTCTACGATTTCACGCCAGAAGCCATCGCCTGTGATGTGCACCCGGACTATCTATCGACCCAATACGCAGAAAAGACCGGACTGCCGCTGGTCAAGGTGCAACACCACCACGCCCATATCCTTTCCTGCATGGCGGAGAATCATCTGCGCCCTCCCGTGCTGGGGATTGCGTGGGACGGCAGCGGCCTGGGCAGCGATGGCACGGTGTGGGGCGGCGAGATGCTGCATGTAACCAGCGCCGGTTTTCGCCGGGTCGCCCACATGCGGCCATTCCTGTTGCCTGGCAACGCCAAGGCAGTGCGCGAACCCCGTCGCGTGGCCTTGGCGATTCTCTACGAGATCTTTAGCGACAAGGCCTTCACACTCGACCTGCCGGTGGTCCGAGCGTTCACCGCCACCGAACTTGGGCCTCTGCAAACCATGTTGCGCCAGCGCCTGAACACACCCACCACCACCAGCGCGGGCCGCATCTTCGACGCCTTCGCATCGCTCCTGAACCTTCGCCAAGTAGCCAGCTTCGAAGGCCAGGCGGCCATGGAGCTTGAGTTTGCCTTGGCCGGCACAAAAGACGACAATTCTTATCCTTATGTCATTCGTGACGAAAGCGATGCCCTTTGGATGGATTGGGAACCGGTGGTGCGCGCCGTGATGACCGAGCCGGTGTCCGATCCCGGAATTGTATCGGCGCGCTTCCACAACACCCTGGTCGACATGGCCGTCGAGGTGGCCAAACGCATGGGCGAGAAGAATGTCGTTCTGAGTGGCGGATGCTTCCAGAACCGCTATTTGACCGAGCGCATGGTTTCGCGACTGCGCGCCTCGGGTTATCGTCCGTACTGGCATCAGCGCGTGCCGCCCAACGACGGCGGCCTAGCACTCGGACAGATCATGGCGGCTCAGCTTCAAGGCGAAATGCGAAAGGATTGATCATGTGTCTTGCGGTTCCGGGAAAGATTCTCGAGGTCAGCGGCAGCGACACCACGCGCACGGGTACGGTCAGCTTCGGCGGTATCAGCAAAGAGGCGTGCCTGGCCTTCGTTCCTGAAGCCAAGGTCGGCGACTACGTGCTGGTGCACGCCGGTTTCGCCATCAGCGTGGTCGACGAGGAAGAGGCTGCGCAGACCCTGGAGTACTTCCGCCAGATCGGCGAACTGGGCGAGCTCGAAGGAAAGCCGTGAAGTTCGTCGACGAATACCGCGACCAGGCCAAAGCCGAGGCACTGGCCCAGGCCATCGCACGCATCACCACCAAGTCATGGTCGATCATGGAGGTGTGCGGTGGCCAGACCCACAGCATCGTGAAGTACGGCATCGACGAACTCTTGCCTCAGGCCATCACCTTGCTGCACGGCCCGGGGTGCCCGGTGTGCGTGACGCCGCTCGAGCTCATCGACAAGGCCCTGCAGATCGCGGCACGCCCCGAGGTCATCTTTTGCTCGTTCGGAGACATGTTGCGTGTCCCCGGCACCGGCGGCGATCTCTTCTCGGTCAAGGCCAAGGGCGCCGACGTACGCATTGTCTATTCGCCGCTCGATGCCCTGACGATCGCGCGCCAGAATCCAGGTCGCCAGGTGGTGTTCTTCGCCGTGGGTTTCGAGACCACCGCCCCGGCCAACGCCATGGCGGTCTTCCAGGCCAACGCGCAAAAAATACCAAACTTCTCCGTTTTGGTGTCGCACGTGCTGGTGCCGCCCGCCATGGAGGCCATTCTCGGTGCGCCCGACAATCGCACCCAGGGCTTCCTGGCTGCCGGCCACGTGTGCACCGTGATGGGCTTCGAGGAATACCTGCCGCTGGCGAAGAAGTACCATGTGCCCATCGTCGTGACCGGCTTCGAGCCGGTCGACATTCTGCAAGGAATCTTCAAGTGCGTGGAGCAACTGGAACAGGGCCGCGCCGAGGTCGAGAACCAGTACGCACGCTCGGTGCAGCGGACGGGCAATCGCCCGGCGCAAGCGCTGATGGCCAAGGTTTTCCGCGTGGTGGCGCGCAAGTGGCGCGGCGTGGGCGAAATCCCGAACAGCGGGTTCGCCCTGCAAGACGAGTTCGCCGCCTACGATGCCGAGGCCCGCTTCGGCGTCGCTGGCTACCATGTCGACGAGGATTCCGAATGCATCGCTGGACAAGTTCTGCGCGGGGTGAAGAAGCCGCAAGAATGTCCGGCCTTCGGCACGCGCTGCACGCCGGATCGACCGCTGGGCGCCACCATGGTGTCCAGCGAGGGCGCGTGCGCCGCCTACTACCAATACCGACGTCATCAACAGACGTCGCTGGCCGCTGGGAAACGGAGCTGAGCATGGCCGAGAAGTCAGATGCGCCCTTCACCCTGAGCTGCCCCATCCCCATCACCAACCAAGATTTTGTCACCCTCGCCCACGGCGGCGGCGGACGCATGATGCATTCCCTACTCGACCGCATCGTGATTCCCGCCTTCGGCAACCAGCCGCTGGAATCGCGCCACGACGGTGCCGTGATGGAAGTCGACAAAGGTCGGCTCGCCTTCACCACCGATTCCTACGTGGTGCACCCGCTTTTCTTTCCCGGCGGTGACATCGGCACCCTGGCCGTCACCGGCACGGTGAACGACCTGGCCATGTGTGGCGCACGCCCGCTCTGCCTCTCCGCCGGCTTCATCCTGGAAGAAGGACTGCCAGTCGCGACGCTGGAACGCGTGGTGGCCTCCATGGCCCGTACCGCGCGGGCTGCGAAGGTGACCATCGTGACTGGCGACACCAAGGTCGTGGATCGCGGCAAGGGCGATGGCCTGTTCGTCAACACCGCAGGCATCGGCATCGTCGAGCACAACCTCACCATCGCGCCCACCAGCGTGCGCCCTGGCGATGCCATCTTGCTCAGCGGCGACGTGGGCCGGCACGGGGTGGCCATCATGGCCGTGCGCGAGGGTCTGCAATTCCAGACCACCATCGAAACCGACTGCGCCCCGCTCGCCGATCCTGTACTTGCCTTGCTCGCGGCCGGCATCGATGTGCACTGTCTGCGCGACCTTACCCGCGGCGGCCTGGCAACCACCCTGATCGAGATCGCCGAGTCCAGCCGCCTGCACGTGGGCATCGGCGAGCGCGACATCGCCGTCGAGGAAAACGTGTGCGGCGCCTGCGAGATCCTCGGTCTTGACCCGCTCTACCTGGCCAACGAAGGACGCTTCGTCGCCTTCGTTCCCGCCGCACAGGCCGATCGCGCCTTGCAGATCATGCGCACCCACCCTGTTTCCGCCGCCGCCACGCGCATCGGCACCGTGTCCGAATCGCCCGCGGCCCTGGTCACCCTGCAAAGCCGCATCGGTACCAAGCGCATCCTGGACATGCACAGCGGCGAGCAGTTGCCGAGAATCTGCTAGGCCGACTTGCGATTGCGATTGAGACCCGCGGCAATGGCGCGCAGCCAGGCCCGAGGAGAAATGCGAGTCGATTGTGCGATCAACTTGTTCATCAACCCCGGGATGGCCACCACCTTGCCCGCCATCATCGCGCGGTAGGCGTGCAGTGCCACCGGCGCGGCTTGGGCAACATTGCGTTGAAAGAGCTTGGTCGTGCGGCTGCCAGCGACGGTGCCAAATTCCGTTTCGGTAGGTCCGGGGCACGCGGCCGTGATGGTGACACCGGTTCCCAGCAGTTCCGAAGACAGCGCCTCGGTGAAGCTCAAGACGAAGGCCTTGCTGGCGTAGTAGGTGGCCATGTACGGCCCAGGAAGGAAGCCAGCAATCGAAGCTACGTTAAGAATGCGGCCGCTCTTTCGAGCAAGCATTTCCGGCAAGAACACATGGGTCAATTGAACAAGCGCCCGGATGTTGAGGTGGATCATTTCCACTTCGCGGGCGAGCGCTGCGGTTGAAAATGGGCCGCAACTGCCAAAGCCGGCATTGTTGATCAGGAAGTCAACTTGCTTTCCGTCGGCGCGCAGGCGCTCGGCGATGGCTGCGGTCGCGGACAGGTCGGACAGGTCGGCAGCAATGACCGCAACTTGCACACCGTGTGCAGAGTTCAGTTCGCCAGCCAGCGCTTCCAGTCGCTCTCGCCGCCGCGCCACCAACACAAGATCATGTCCATCCTTGGCCGCGAGCCGGGCCAACTCACGACCGAGCCCGGCTGAAGCGCCTGTCACGAGCGCCGTCTTTTGTGTCCTCGTCATACGTAAGGTCCTTTCGCGATTCAGGCTTCCATCGCTTGCTTACGCCGCCGTTCGATCCAAGCCATCCACGCATCCAGCCCCTGCACCTTCGTGCAGCTCGTTTCCACCACCGCCATGCCCGGGTGAACCTGGCGCACGTTCACGATGGCCTGGGCCAGATCGAAGGGTACGTAGGGCAATAGGTCGATCTTGTTGATGATGCACAGCTCGGAGATGGCGAAAATCGCCGGGTACTTAAGCGGCTTGTCCTCGCCCTCGGTCACGCTGAGTAGAACGATCTTGGCGTGCTCGCCCAGGTCGTAGCTGGTCGGGCACACCAGATTGCCCACGTTCTCGACGAAGAGAATGTCGATGGCGTCGAGATCCCAGTCGTCCAGCGCCTTGATAATCATGCTGGCGTCGAGGTGGCAGGTGCTGCCGGTGGTGATCTGCTTGACCGGGAAGCCGGCCTTGGCCAACCGGCGGGCATCGTTCTCGGTTTGAAGATCGCCGGTGAGCAACGCGACCTTGGCCGTCTTGGGCAAGGCTTCGAGGGTGCGCTCAAGCAGCGCGGTCTTGCCCGACCCTGGCGAGCTGATCAGATTCACGCAGAAGACCTTGTGCTTGCGGTAGCGCTCGCGCAGCCCAAGCGCCAGCTTGTCGTTTTCGCTCAGCACCTTTTCTTCCACGTCTACGCGCATGCGGGATCCTCGAGTTCAAAGTACATCACATCAAGTTCCTTGCCTGCGATGCACTCGCTTTGGTCGCCGTGGCAAGTGGGACAGATGGCCTGGAAACCCTCGGGCTCGAACTCGGCTGCGCAGGCCGTGCAGCGCTGCTTGCGCTTACAGAATTCGATCTCAAGAAGCACCCCCTGCAGGGGCGTGTCCTTGCTCAGGGCCTCGATACCGAAGGTGAGCGCGTCCGTCTCCACGCCCGATATCTCGCCGATGCGCAGCCCGATCTTGGTCACGCGCGCGCCGCCGTTGCCTTCCGACGCGGCCTTCGCGCGATCCAGGATCGTCGACGCGATGGACAGCTCATGCATGGCCGGCATTGTAGCTTGCCGGCCCAGACTTCGCCTGCTTTCGAGGACTGCGGTAGCATCCCACGCATGCCGCCCGCCTCAACCCAATTTCCCCCGCCCAGCGATTTCGTCGTCGTGTTCGTCACCGCACCAAGCGCGGAGGTGGCCGGCAGCTTGGCCAAGGCACTGGTCACCGAGAAGCTGGTGGCGTGTGTGAACATCCTGCCGGGCTTGCGCTCAATCTACGCGTGGGAAGGCAAGGTCTGCGACGAGGAAGAAGTGCTGTGCGTGCTCAAGACCCGGCGCGAGCTTTTTCCGCGCCTGCGCGACCGAGTGACCGCACTTCACCCCTACCAGGTTCCGGAAATCATCGCTCTGCCCCTCGTTGACGGCAGCGCCCCGTACCTGGCGTGGCTGCGCGACGAAACCTTCGCGCCGTGAACTCGCCGAAGTCATGCGGTAGGCTCTACCGGTGAATCCACCCTCCCACCTTCCCGCGCACAAGGCGTCGGCTGGGCTGCGCACCATTGCCGGCTACGAGGCGGCCAAGGGCGTGATCGTCCTGCTGGTCGGATTGGGGCTGCTTGGGCTTATCCATCGCGATGTGCAGGAAGCCGGCGAGGAACTGGTCAGCCACTTTCACCTTAGCCCGTCCTCGCACTATCCGCGGGTCTTCCTTGAGCTTACAGCCAAGGTCACCGATGGTTGGCTTTGGGCCTTGGCCCTGGGTTCTTTGCTTTACGCCTCGCTTCGCTTCGCCGAAGCCTATGGCCTGTGGCGAGGCAAGGCCTGGGCCGAGTGGCTGGCGGCCATCAGCGGTGCCATCTACGTTCCCTTTGAAACCGTCGAGCTGCTCAAAAAGGTGACAGCGCTGCGAATGGCGTCGCTGGCGGTAAACCTGCTGGTGGTTGGCTATATGCTGATGCTACTGCGGCACCGGCCTCGGAAAGAAGCGGGCGCCGCAACGGCAAGCGAACAGAGCTGAAACGCTGACGCGCTACCGGCCGCCCTTCCCGACTTTGCCAGCCGAGGGACCGCAGGTCGTGGCATCGCGGTACGAACCGGCCATGGTGGCGCCCAGGTCGAGCATGACCCAGTCGTATTGGATCCACTGACCCGTGGACTTCACCTCGGTCTTGATGACGAGACGGGTACCAGGGCGACATACCAAGACGCTGATTTCTTCGTTGCCACGTTCATAGTCGGGGCTCAGCTCGGCGACCTTGCACGCCTTCCAATCCACGACGAAGTCGTGCGGACTCTGGGTATCGCCCGTGTAGTTGACGACGGTGTAGCGCTTGCCCTGAATCTTGGGTGGCCCAGGCGGTGGCGGAGGCATTGCCGCGCCGCCGGCACAGGTGTACATCTGGCCCGGATTCGCCCCGCCCGTGCAAGCACCCGTCGCGACATTCTTGTAGGTGCAGCCGCTGGCCCAGCACACCGCCGTGTTGCCCACGAAGCCGCCATCGCACTTCGACGGATCCGGCGTCGGGCCAGCGCTGCCGGCCACGTCGCGGCCCGGGCAGTCACCCACGCCCACCGGCTGCCAAATGCTCACGGCTGGTGCGCCCGGGCCCTTCCGACGATGATTTCCGCTCGGAGCCGCCGCAGGAGCGACCGCTGGTGTTGGGGCGGGACTGGCGCCACAGGTGTACATCTGGCCGGGATTCGCCCCGCCGGTGCAAGCGCTGGTCGCCACGTTCTTGTACGTGCAACCAGTCATCCAGCACACCGCCGTGTTGCCCGCAAAGCTCGGGTTGCACTTCGACGGATCGGGATTCGGTCCACCCGTGCCGGCCACGTCGCGGCCCGGGCAATCGCCTAACCCCACCGACTGCCAGCTGCCACCGACGGGAGGCGGTGGTGGCGGCGTTGGTGTCGGCGCGCTCGTCGGCTTCGCACCACAGGTGTACATCTGGCCGGGATTGGCACCGCCGGTACACGACCCCGTCGCCACGTTCTTGTACGTGCAGCCCGTCGTCCAGCACACCGCCGTGTTGCCCGCGAAGCTCGCGTTGCACTTCGACGGATCGGGATTGGGCCCGCTGGTGCCGGCCACGTCGCGCCCGGGGCAATCGCCCAGGCCCACCGACTGCCAGCCACCGCCCGCTGGCGTGGGCGCAGGCGCCGTCGCCGCGCAGGTGTACATCTGGCCCGGACTGGCGCCGCCCGTGCACGACCCTGTCGCCACGTTCTTGTAGGTACAACCGTGGGCCCAGCACACAGCCGTGTAGCCGGCGAAGCTTGCATCGCACTTGCCGGCCTCGGGCACCGACCCGCGCGATCCGGCGACGTCCCGTCCTGGACAATCGCCCACGCCAACAGCTTGCCAAGTTCCGGCGCTGGCTGTGCCCATGCACATCCACGCCCCTAGGGTTGCGAGACAGAATCCGGTCAATCGAACGCGGCGAGAAACAGGACCATGCGTAATCATCGTCACACTCCAAGAATTAGATTCGCGCCATCTTACCTCAAGCCCAGCCAGACAATAGGCCCGATTGAAAATCCTGCGGGCGCTACCTGCGACGGCCATGCGTCGCCAGGGCGCTTCGCACCGCCGCCAGCACCGCGGGTTCGCGCTCGTGGACCAGGGCTGACTGCAAAGCCTGCAACGCGCGCGCGCCCCCGAGCTGCCCAAGCGCCCCAGCCGCAGCCACGCGAACGGGGACATAGTCGTCGCTTTCCAGGCTGCCAATCAGCGCGGGAAGGCTGGCGGGATCGGCGATGGCCCCCAGCGCCTCCACGGTTTCGCGGCGGGTTTGCACGAATGCCAGATGCGCGATGAGCGGCTGCACGGCCCGTCCATCCTTCAGGCTCCCGAGCACCGCAAGGATCCTTTTGCACAAAGAAACGTCGCTGCCGCAGACCTCGAGCGCGCCGCCTAGCACGGAAAGGCCCGCTGCGTCCGACTTCTCGGCCAGGGCCAGCGCGGCCTGAACGTACAGCCCCTGGGTGGCCTCGGTCGCGGGCTTCGCAAGCAAGGCACGCAGGCGTTCCTGCACCTCACTCGCGCCAGCGCGCAAGGCCGCCACGGTGGCCCACTGGCGAACCTCGTCGTCGTCCGCCTTGTCCGCGGCAACCCGCAAGATGGGCAGTGTTTCTTGCCTGGGCGGCAAGGCGGTGACAAGCAGGTTCGCTGCCTCCCGGCGAGCCCCGACCGGCGCGTTTCCAGCCAACATATCGGCCAAGGCCAGGGCCGCGCTGGCATCGCCCAGGCGGCCGCGCTCGATGGCGCGCGCAAGCTCGCCGGTACCGCCGGCAGCGCCCAGCAGCTTCGCTTCGTAGCGCGCCTGCTCGCCGAGCCACTTGTCGAGCAGCTGGCGCAGGAAGGAGAGCCGCTCCGGACGCTGGTCGGCCAGGTCATGCTGTTCGTGCGGGTCGGTCTGCAGATCGAAATACGAGCAGTAGCCTCGGCTCACGTCGCACACCAGCTTCTCGGTCCCGGCCACGACCATGCGCTTGTCTTCGACCTCTGCGAAGGCCGGCGGCAAGCGGCTGGCTGGCGCGGGCGGGGTGGCCAGCCATGGGCCGAGATTGGTGCCGCGCATGCGCGCAGGCAGCGGAAGATCGAGCAGACCGAAGATTGTGGTGGGGATGTCGATGAGCTCTGTCGGCCCTGACACCGCATGCGGCGTCAGCCCGGGTGCCACCACGATGAGCGGGACGTGGACCTGCTCCTCGAAAAGCGTCGTTCCATGGTAACGGCCGCCGTGCTCGCCGAATTCCTCGCCATGATCCGCGGCGAGAATGACGATGGCGCCCGGCCGCTCGCGCTGGATAAGCGCCACCACCTTGCCCACCACCATGTCCGAGTAGGCAATCTCGCTGTCGTAGCGATCAACGTCGCCGCCGCCAAAGTCGAAGCCTGGGTGCCGGTCGTAGGGCTCGTGCGGCTCGAACAAGTGCAGCCACAAGAACAGCTTGTCCGGATGCTCCGCGCGCAGAAAATCTTCGATCTGTCGGATGCGGCCCTCGGCGCTGAGGTACTCGTACTTCACGTACTCGAAATCGAAGTTGTTCGACTCGAAGGCCTTCATCTTGTGGGCGTCGATGTAGAACACCGCGGGTGGGAAGAACGCCGCCGTCTTCCAGCCGTAGTGGCGGAACATCTTGGCCAGGGTCTCGTGCGTGTCCGACGCTGCCAGGCGGGCCAGCGTCGGGTAGTACTTGCCGATCATCACCGAGGCCAGCGAGAACGAGGTGTGTGGCGCTTGCGTGTAGGCGTGTTCGAAGCGCACCCCGCGAGCGGCCAAGGCGTCGATGTTGGGCGAGGTTGGGCGCGGGTAGCCGTAGCAGCCCAGGTGGTCCGCGCGTACGGCGTCGACGGTGATAAGCACCACGTCCGCGCCCGGTCGGTGCGGCCCCGGGGCCAGGGACGGCAGCGCCTCGCCTGCCGGCGCGGAAGACACCCGGCCTGCGCGCGGCTTGGGCGTGGGCAGAAGGCGCACGAACAGACTGGCGAGCTGGGTCTTTTCGTAGATGAAGTAGCGCAGCGCCTGGCTGCGAGCGAGAATTGGCCGCTCGCAGAGGCCTCCGGCCACCAGGGCGACCAGCGCGACCGTGGCGAGCAACCAGGACCAGCGCTTGCCGAGAATCCGGCGCCCCAACCCGAGCAACAAGCGCACGGCGAGCACGCAGGCGAGCAGCGACACCAGGGTCAGCGTCAAGTGGAACCAGTGGTAGAGGCGTGGCAGGACGTTGCGGTTCGCCCAGCCAGCCGCAAGCGCGGCAAGCAGCAGCGCCACGCCAATAGCCAAATTCAGCGTTCTCGTGCGAATGGGTGTGGTGTGATCGCCGCCAACCGGCTCGGCGCGCGCGAGCAGCCGGCCCCAAACCGTCACCGCAACCCAGATGGCGGCTGCACCGACCACAATCAACCCAACCGACAGCAGCCGGTGCCCAGGGACGCGCGAGGCCTGCGTGCCGTGAAAGAGGGAAAAGGCATCGTACACGACGACGGGCAAGGCCAGCAGCAAGGTCACGGCGTGGCCGGCCGACAGCCAGCGCGAGCGCGCCGGCTGGCGTTGCATGGCCAGCGTCCATCCGACGAACATGACGGCCAGACCAGCACCGGCCAGTGCCCCCAGCCCGCCATCGATGGCGAGCAGGTGAAAGCGGTTCGCCAGGTCGAGCATGTTCGACGAGGCGAGTAGCGTGGCGAGGGCATCGAGCACCCCGGCCAGCAGGCCGCCCCAGAAACCCGCGAAGATTGCCCGCCGTGCGCTGTTCATGGCTAGCCCGCCTCCTCGGAAATCGGAAGTGCTTCGGCAAAGCGCGCAT
>Ga0302322_100000851_pt1 | contig 24093 bp, 22 predicted proteins | sample Fen_T0_2_FD_203757 | JGI IMG/M metagenome (GOLD analysis project Ga0302322, IMG submission 203757) | Peat permafrost microbial communities from Stordalen Mire near Abisko, Sweden - Fen_T0_2 | ecosystem: Environmental > Terrestrial > Soil > Wetlands > Permafrost | place: Sweden: Abisko...
ATCAACGCGCTGGGCACTGCCGCCGACCTCCTGGCCCGGGTCGGCCGGGACGGCCAGAGGTGGTCGGCGCTGCGCGCGCAGGCACTCACCTCCTTCGGGCCGCGGTTCGGGCTCGGCGACTCGGGGCTGGCCGATGCGCTCGACCCGACCGGGGCTGTGGTGGCCGAACGACGGCCGAACCAGCTGCTGGCCGCCGCCCTGCCTTTCGGACCCGTGACCGACCCCGACGAGGCCGCGCAGATCGTGGCCGCCTGCCGCGACGACCTGGTGACGCCGATCGGGTTGCGGTCGCTCTCGCCCCGCGACCCCGGCTACCGCGGCCGTCATCGGGGCGGCCCGGCCGACCGCGACGCGGCGTACCACCAGGGCACCGTGTGGCCCTGGCTCATCGGCCCCTACTGCGACGCCGTACGCCGTGCCGGCGGTGACACCTCCCGGGTGCTCGACGGCCTCGAGCTCCACCTGTCCGAGGTCGGGCTCGGCTCGGTCTCCGAGACCGCCGACGGCGACGCACCCCACGCCGCGACGGGTTGCCCCTTCCAGGCCTGGTCGGTCGCCGAGCTGATCCGCTCACGGGCTTCCCTAGACTGAGGCGGTGCCCGAGCGGGTTGGCGTTGCCGGTGTGGTCGCGGCGTTGTCGGTGGTGAGTGACCTGACGCGCGGTCATCCACCCGGAGAAGCGATGCGTGCCTGCTTGGTGGCCACCGAGCTGGCGCGCCGCGCCGGCTTCGGGTCGGCCAGCAGGGGAGAGGTCTACTACTCAGCGCTGATGCGCTTCGCAGGGTGTGCGGCGACCTCACACGAGGCGGCTGCCGCCTTCGGCGGTGACGACGTAGCAGTTCGCGCGCGCGGTGACCTGATCGACCCTTCCCGCCCGGTGGAGGCGGTCACGTTCCTGGCCGGGCTGGGCTCCGGCCTCGAGAAGCTGCGGGTGCTGGCCCGCGCCCCTCGCGTCGCCGGGATCATCGAGGAGTCGGCACGGGCGGACTGTGAGGTCGGTGCCGAGCTGGTGAGGCGGTTGCAGCTGCCGGTGGCGGTCGCCCAGGCAGTGCTGTGTGCCTTCGAGCGGTACGACGGCAAGGGGTCGCCGTCCGGACTGGCGGGCGACGACGTGTCCGAGGCAGCTCGGTTCGCCGCGGTCGGGTTCGCTGCCGTCATGTTCGATGCGGTCGGCGGCCCGGGCCTGGCGGCCGACACCGTGGGTCGGTGGTCGGGCCGAGCGCTCGACCCGTCGATCGCGGCACTCTTCCTCGAGGCGCCCGTGGAGCTGTTGGCGAGCGCCGACCCGGACGACCTCTGGGCCACGGTCGTGGACACCGAGCCCCAGCCGCCGCGGTTCTTCCACGACGGAGCACACCTCGAGGAGGCTCTCGCGGGCTACGGCGACGCGGCAGACCTCAAGGCTCCGTTCTTCCAGGGCCACTCCCGCGGTGTCGCCGAACTCGCACGCGTATCGGCGAGCGCGGTAGGCGTCGATCCCTCGATCGCGTACCGGGCCGGACTGCTCCACGACCTCGGTCGGGTCGCCGTACCCACGGGTGTCTGGGAGCGGCCCGGACCGTTGCGGCCGGAGGAGTGGGAGCTGGTGCGACTGCATCCCTACCAGTCCGGTCGGATCGTGGCCCGGTCACGAGTGCTGGAGCCCCTGGCGGCGATCGTGAGTCGTCACCACGAGCGCCTCGACGGTTCGGGCTACCCGGCGGGGATGCGCGGCAGCGACCTCGACCCGGCCTCGCGGCTCCTGGCCGTGGCGGACGTGTGGCGCACGTTCTCCGAGAACCGTCCGCACCGCGCGGCGCTGACACCGGACGAGGCGTCGCGCCGGATGGCCGGGATGCCCCTCGACCGCGACGCCGTCCGCGCTGTCCTCGCGGCGGCGGAGGCTCCGCGTCCGTCGTTCCCTGCGCTCCCGGTCGATCTCACCGAGCGCGAGCTCGAGGTCCTCCAGCTCCTGGCCGCCGGCCTCACCAAGCGACAGGTGGCGGCCCGGCTGTTCATCTCGCACTCGACCGTGCACACCCACACGGTGCACATCTATGCCAAGTGCGGCGTCTCGACCCGTGCCGGACTGGCGATGTTCGCGATGCGTCAAGGGCTGTCCACGCAGCTCCCGTGACGGGAAGGGGATCGCTGCGTCAGATCGATCGAACAGTCGATAGGCAGCCGTCTGGCGCCTTCCTAGTGTGGAGCTCCACGAACATCACCGTCGCCCCCAGGAGCACATCATGACCTCCGACACCCTCTCCGGCCGTGACGCGACCTCGGCCGACGTCGCCGCCGTTCGCGCAGGCTTCCAGGCCGTCGCTGCCGGGGACATGGCCGGTTTCGCCGCCGTCTTCCACCCTGACGCCACCTGGAACCACCGCAACCCCGACCGCCTCGGCGGCGTCAAGGCCGGCGTCGACGCCATCGTCGAGTTCCTGGCCGAGTCGATGGAGCTGACCGCAGGCACCCTGCGTCCGGTGCCCGAGCTCTTCATGTCCGACGGTGCGGGACATGTGTCCGTGCTGACCAGGATCAGCGGCCACCGTCCGGACGGCCGCACCTTCGACGACACCCAGATCCTCTACTTCACCCTGGAGGACGGCCTGGCGCGCACCGTCGACCAGTTCATCGGGGACCCACCTGCGGTGACCGCCTTCTGGGCCTGAAGATCACGGGGCGAAGAGGGCGAACCGGGGTTGGGTGACGGTGCCCGCCAGGAAGTGGTCGAACGCGCCACCGACAGCCAGCCGGTTCCGGCCCTTCGCCATCGCCGTCACCCCTTCCCCGGAGTCGGGATGGGGCGCCCAGTCGGTCAGCTGGCCGTCCAACGTGTACGCCGCCAGCCGGGGTTGGAAGGTCTCGGCGTCCAGGCAGTCGCCGTTCCCCGGGGCGACTCGAGGCGTGGAGCAGATGTTGATCCAGTGCCCACCGACGTAGATGTCGCCCCCCATGATGGCCAAGGTCTGCACGTCACCGTCGAAGGTCTGCCGCCAGTTGATCTTCCCGTGGGGGCCGAAGACGGTGAGCCTTCCCCCCGAGCCCGCTTCAGCCGCTACGACGATCCGCGGGCCGAAGCCGATGTCATGGACCGGGAACCTCTCCCGGGGGTGGAACGCCGGGATCACCGAGCCCGCTCCGGTCGCCCGGAGGGCGACGAGGTGGGGATGCCGTGTCCGGTGGATGTTCCTGAAGTCACCACCGGCGTAGACCGAGCCGCGATGGAGCCGCAGCGTCCACACCTTGCTGTCGGCCTGCGGCCGCCACGGCAGCAGCGACCCCGATGTCCGGCCCACGGCGGCCAGACGGGAGCGATGAGCGCCGTTGACCCGTCCGAAGTCGCCGCCGAGGTAGACCGCCCGCTTGGTGCTGGCGAGCGCACTGACCTCGGCGTCGATCCGGGGATGGAAGGAGCGCGCGACCCGGCCCGTCACGGCCGAGATCCGGGCCAGTCCCGAGACGGAGACCTTGCCGGCCTTGGTGAAGTCACCGCCCACGAACAGCTGGTTCCGGTACCTGCTCACAGCCAGCGGAGTTCCGTTGGTCCGGCTGTGCCACGGCAGCAGGTCACCCGTGACGAGGTCCACCGCGGCGAGATGCTGCCGCAGATGCGCGCCGTCGACGTCCTCCGCTTCGGTGAAGGCGCCCACGACGTACACGGTCGAGCCCCGGGTGACCATCGCCGTGACCGTGCCGTTGAACGACACCGACGGGGCCGGATGTGAGGACAGGTTCTGGGCCGAGGCAGGTGGGACCCCCAGGCCGAGCAGTGCCCCAGCACACATGAGAACGAGAACGGATCTGCGGACGCGCACGATGAACCCCCCCGTCGGAGCACCCCCATGCTCCTCTGCGGGCACCGTCCTCCACACAGCCCGATACTGCAAGGCCCAGGGCCGATATCGCCTGTGTTGGGTATGCCGGTCCTCGGACTGCGAACCGATCGCGGACTCCGCGCAGCGATGGGCAGGCTCGGAGTCCAGTCCGTCTCCATGGCACCATCGGGGCGATGGCTGGACGATGATCGGCCAGGCCACGTCGTTTCTCCGGGCCTGCTCCTCGATCCATCAGGCGGACAGCCGCCCCAGGAAGGGGAGAGCACATGCAGAAAGAGTCACTGACCGCGCTGGCCCGTCACCACCTGGCGGCAGCCACGACGGCATCGAGTGGTCGAAGCGCCCATACGGTGTACGGCGGGCACGAGCACGTCCTGCGCCAGACCCTGATCGCTCTGCGGGCAGGCAGCAACCTCGACGAGCACGAGAACCCGGGCGAGGCCACGCTGCAGGTGCTGCACGGCCGCGTGACCCTCGTGGCGGGGGAGAACCGGTGGAACGGGTCACCCGGGGACCTGATCACCATCCCCGACTCCCGCCATTCCCTCCAGGCCGAAGAGGACTCCGTGGTCCTGCTGACGGTCGGCAAGGCGCCAGGCTGAGTGGTGAGGGCTCAGCTCGGGAGCAGTCCCACGGCCTCGCGCTGGGCCTCCTCGAGCCGGTCCACCCGCTCGGCCTGCTCGACCGTCAGGACCTCGCAGACCCAGTCCCAGTGCAGCGCGACCACGTCGCCGGGCGCCGGTGGGTCGATCAGGCTCAGCCCGTCGGTCGACCAGCGGGCCGTCTCGACCACCCCCGGACCGGGCGTGAGCCTCGCGCCGTCCCAGGCGAGCACGCTCGTCCCGACCGTCACGGTCTCGCCCACGACCGCCCGGACGACGCCCGTCCGGATCCGGCACCGGTCCAGCACCGAGACGGCCGGCCCCGGGGGCAGGCCGGCCCGCAGCATGGCCGCCCACGGGTAGACCTCGAAGACCTGGAAGCTGTGGTGTGCCCGCGCCCGGGTGGCCGACTCGCGCCAGGTGCCGCCCTGCTGGCTCGCGAAGCGGGTGAGCAGGCGGTCGACGAGCGCCCTCGACCCGACGCGGTCGAGCAGGTCCGACCCGACCCAGTAGGCCTCGACCACCTCGGCAGCCAACGGGTCGTCGCTGCCGAGCGCCTCGGCCAGGACCTCCAGATAGACCCACGCCCCGTCGAACCGGCGCGCTCGCGCGGCGATGTCGTCCTCGGCACCCGGTCGGAGCATCGCCTGAGCCCCCTCCGGCCCGCAGTAGCCGAGCTCGTTGGGCGGGTAGGCGTAGCGAGCGAACTGCAGCGCGCCCTCGGCCGACACGTCAACAGATCCGGGGGAGCTGCTCGCCGATCGGGAGGTCGATCACGCGCGTGCCACCCAGGCCGGTGCGGGCCACGACCATCCGCGGGTGGTCCTCGACGCAGGCGCCGATCCGGCGGGCCCGTGCGCCGTTCGGATGACGGCGCATCGCCTCGAGCATCTCCTCGGCCCGGTCGGCCGGGACGATCGCGAGCAGCTTGCCTTCATTGGCGACCTGGAGCGGGTCGAGCCCGAGGAGCCCGCACGCGTCGCGCACCCCGGGCGGGATCGGGAGGTCACGCTCGACCAGCTCGATGCCGACGCCGGAGGCCCTGGCGATCTCGTTCAGGGTGGCCGAGACCCCGCCCCGGGTGGGGTCCCTGAGCACGCGTACGTCGATCCCGGTCGCGAGCATCTCGGCGACCAGGCCGTGGAGGGGGGCCGAGTCGCTCTCGATCGTGGTGCCGAACTCCAGCCCCTCGCGGCAGCTCATCACGGCCACGCCGTGCACGCCGATGTCGCCACTCACCAGGACGGCGTCGCCGGCCCGGGCCCGGTGCGGGCCGATCTCGACGCCGTCGGCGATCACGCCGATCCCGGCGGTGTTGACGTAGATGCCGTCACCGCTGCCGCTGTCGACGACCTTGGTGTCACCGGTCACGAGCTGGACGCCTGCCACCTCGGCGGCCTTGCCGATCGCCGTCGCCACCCGGCCGATGTCTGACATCGGGGTGCCCTCGGCCAGGATGAACGCGGTCGAGAGGTAGAGCGGCGTGGCCCCCGACATGGCCAGGTCGTTGACGGTGCCGTTGACCGCGAGGTCGCCGATCGAGCCTCCGGGGAAGAACATCGGCTTGACCACGAACGAGTCGGTCGAGAACGCCAGCCGGCCGTGCGGCACGGTCAGCACCGCCGAGTCGCCCAGCTCGGCGCGGGCGGCCCCTCCGAACGCGGGCAGGAAGAGCTGCTCGATCAGCTCGCCCGACATGGCACCGCCGCCGCCGTGGCCCATCACGATCGTGGGGGTGTCGCGCAGCGGGAGTGGACAGGTCCAGCCCTCGAAGTCGAGGTCGTTGGTCACCGGGTCCTCCTGGTCACGAGCTGGTGGTGGTCAGCAAGTCGAGACGACGGTAGGTGTAGTACGCCGCGCAGGCACCCTCGGAGGACACCATCGTCGCGCCGAGCGGCTTCCGCGGCGTGCACTCCTTGCCGAACGCCGCGCACTCGTGCGGCTTGATCAGCCCCTGCAGCACCTCACCGGAGCGGCACAGGGCCGACTCGGCGGTGTGGATGTCGGTGACCGAGAAGCGCCGCTCGGCGTCGAAGTCGGCGTAGCGCTCGGAGAGCTTCCAGCCGCTGCCCGGGATCATCCCGATGCCCCGCCAGGTGCGGTCGGTGACCTCGAAGACGTCGCGCAGCATCTCCATCGCTGCGAGGTTGCCCTGGTCGGTGACGGCGCGGGGGTAGGCGTTCTCGAGCTCGTGGCGGCCGGACTCGAGCTGGAGCAGCGTGCGGCGGATGCCCTCGAGGATGTCGAGCGGCTCGAACCCCGTGACCACGATCGGCACGCCGTACCTCTCGGCCAGCGGCGGGTACTCGCTCGTGCCCATCACGCTGCACACGTGGCCCGCGGCGAGGAACGCCTGCACGCGGCACCTCGGCGACTCCATGATCGCGGCGATCGCCGGCGGTACCAGCACGTGGGAGACGAGCAGGGAGAAGTTCGTGATGCCCTGCCGCTTGGCCTGGTAGACGGTCATCGCGTTGGCCGGGGCCGTGGTCTCGAAGCCGATGCCGAAGAAGACGACCTGACGGTCGGGGTTGTCGCGCGCCAGCTTGAGCGCGTCGAGCGGCGAGTAGACGACGCGTACGTCGCCCCCTGCGCTCTTGATCGAGAACAGGTCCTTGCTGCTGCCCGGCACGCGGAGCATGTCGCCGAAGGAGCAGAAGATGACGCCCGGTTGCTCGGCGATCGCCAGCGCCTTGTCGATGGTCTCCAGCGGCGTCACGCACACGGGACAACCAGGCCCGTGGATCATCTCCACGCCCTCCGGCAGGAGCTGGTCAATGCCGTGGCGGATGATCGAGTGGGTCTGGCCTCCGCACACCTCCATCATCGCCCAGGGCCTGGTGGTGACCGCGTGGATCTCGTCGACCAGCCGGGCCGCGAGGTCCGGGTCGCTGAACTCGTCGAGGTACTTCACGACGTGGCTCCTTCAGGGCGCCCGGCCTGCCGGGCGGCGAGCGCGAAGCCGTCGCCGAACTCCTCCTCGAGGATGCCGAGCTTCTCGAAGTTCGCCAGGGTCTCCTGGGCGGACTTCTCGTCGAGCCGCTGGATCGCGAAGCCGACATGCACGATGACGTACTCACCGACCCGGACGTCGGGGATGTAGGCCAGGCAGACCTCCTTCTGCAGGCCGCCGAAGTCGACCTGGGCCATCGTCGTACCGTCCTGCTCGGCGACCGACAGGACGCGTCCTGGGACTGCCAGACACATGGTGTTCTCCTCGTTCTCGGCGATGCGGTCGGTCAGTCGGTGGGGACGGCGTCCTCGAGCAGGCCGACGTCGCGCAGCAGCGCGAGCGTCCGGTCCGCCTCGTCCGGGTCGAGCTTGGTGAGCGCGTAGCCCGCGTGCACGATCGTGTAGTCGCCGACCTGGAGGTCCGGCAGGTAGTTGAGCCGGATCATCCGGCTCTCGCCGGCGAAGTCCGCGTGCGCGAGCAGGGCGCCGTCGTCGGCCTGCCAGCGTTCGGTGATCCTGCCGGGGACTCCCAGGCACATGTCAGGACCTCGTCTCTCGTGGGTCGTGCAACGAACGTACGCCGATCGCGACCTGGCCGAGGGCCAGTCCACCGTCGTTGGGCGGGACCACCCGGTGGGTCAGCGCCTCGAGCCCGGCCCCGGAGAGCCGGTCGCGCAGCAGCGTGACCAGGAGCCGGTTGGCGAACACGCCACCGGTGAGCCCGACCGTGCCCAGCCCTCGCGCGCTCGCCCGTCCGGCGGCGAGACGCGCCGCGCCCTCGGCGAGAGCGACGTGGAAGCTCCAGGCCAGCCGCCCGGCTGCCGTGCCCCGTCCGACCTCGGCAGCCAGCGCTCGGACCAGTGGGTCGGGGTCCAGCCGGTCGGGACCGTCGCCGGTGACGACCGGGAAGGGAAGGGCGACCGCGTCGGCGCCGTGGCCCCCACGCCAGCGCCGGGCCGCGGCCTCGAGCTCGATGGCGGCTTGTGCCTCGTAGCTGACCCGGTGGCGGACGCCGACCAGCGAGGAGACGACGTCGAAGAGGCGGCCGACGCTGCTGGTCGCGACCCAGCCCGCGTCGGCCTCGTCGAGTCCGGTCAGGAAGGACCGCTCCAGGTCCGTGAGCTCGGCGTCGACCGGCGTACCGCGGAGCTCCACGCCGGCTGTCAGCAGCGCGAGCGCCGCCTGACGTACCGGGTTGCGTACGCCGCCGTCGCCGCCCGGCAGCCGGACGGTGCCGAGGTGGCCGACCCGCTCGGCGGTGGTGCCGCCGTCGCCGAGCACCAGGAGCTCGCCACCCCACACCGTCGCGTCGCAGCCGTAGCCGGTGCCGTCGAAGACCAGGCCCAGCAGTGGCTCGTCGAGGCGGCCGTGCTCGGCGGCCAGGGATGCCAGGTGCGCGTGGTGGTGCTGCACCTCCAGCAGTGGGACGCCGAGGTCGGCCGCGAACCGCCGCGCCCACGCGGTGGAGGCGTAGCCGGGATGGCGGTCGGCGACGACGAGCTCGGGGGCGCTGCGATGGAAGCGGAGGAGCTGGGCGGTCGAGCGCTCGTACGCCGTCCGGCTCTCGAGGGTGCCGAGGTCGCCCACGTGGGCCGACACGAAGGCGTCACCACCACGCGACAGGGCGAAGGTGTTCTTGATCTCGGCGCCGGCGGCGAGCACGACCCCGGCGACCCCGTCGGTGGTCGAGCCCAGGGGCACCGGCAGGGGGGCGTACCCCCGCGACCGGCGGACGGGAACGGGGGACCCGTCCGCCTGCGCAGTCCACGCGACCACGGAGTCCTCGCACGGGACGACGATCTCGCGGTCGTGGGTGAGGAAGAGGTCGGCTATGTCACCGAGCCGGGCCAGTGCGTCGGCCTCGGTGAAGCAGAGCGGCTCGCCACTGAGGTTCCCCGACGTCATCACCAGCGTCTCCGGGGCACCGGGAGAGCCGTCCGGCAGCTCGGCGAACAGCAGGTGGTGCAGGGGCGTGTAGGCGAGCATCACACCGAGGTCGTCGAGCCCCGGTGCGATGCACGTGGCCACCGGGGCCCCGCGGCGGGCCGGGAGCAGCACGATCGGCCGCTCGGGCGAGGCGAGCAGGGCCGCGGCGTCGCCGACCTCGACGAGCCGCTCGGCGGCGGCCAGGTCGGCGACCATCACCGCGAACGGCTGGTCGGGGCGGTGCTTGCGGCGCCGGAGCACGGTCGCGGCCGTGCACGACGACGCGTCGCAGGCCAGGTGGTAGCCGCCGAGGCCCTTGATCGCCACCAGGGCCCCGCCGCGCAGAGCGGCCACGGTCGCGCGCAAGGCGGCCTCGGTGCCTCGCGCCAGCTCGGTGCCGTCCTTCGCCAGGACCCGCAGGGTCGGCCCGCAGTCGTGGCAGGCGATCGGCTGCGCGTGGTAGCGACGGTCGCGAGGGTCGGCGTACTCCTCGGCGCAGGCGGTGCACAGCGGGAAGCCGGCCATCGTGGTCACCGGCCGGTCGTAGGGCAGGTCCAGGGTGATCGTGAAGCGCGGGCCGCAGTTCGTGCACGTGATGAACGGATGACGGTAGCGGCGGTCGGCGGGGTCGCTCAGCTCACCGAGGCAGTCGTCGCAGGTGGCGGTGTCGGGAGGCACCATCGACCGCTCACCCACTCCTGCGGTGGAGTGGCTGATCGTGAAGCCGGGCTCTCCGGTCGGCGTCACGTCGGCGCTGTCCACGGAGACGATCCGGGCCAGCGGAGGCGCCTGGCTCTGCAGCAGCGCGGTGAAGTCGGCGACCCGTGCCGCCGGCCCCTCGGCCTCGATCACCACGCCGGTCGCGTCGTTGCGGCAGGTGCCGGCCAGGCCGAGCAGGTCGGCCAGCGCCACGACGTGCGGTCGGAACCCGACGCCCTGCACGACGCCCCGGACGACCAGCCGTCGCCGGACGACGGTGCGCGGGTCGCGGTCGGCGTCGACGGTGCTCACGGGCGCTCCCACACCACGACACGGTTGTTGCCGGAGTCCGCGACGACCATCAGCTCGGCCGCTCCGGCACCGGCTCGGTCGCCGGTGCCGGAGCGGTGCCAGTGGAGCCCGTAGGGCCAGCACAGCGTGTCGGCGTCGACCTTCTCCCACCGGTTCTCGCCGTTGGCGGCCAGGGTGGGCTGGCCGAGGACGGCGTGCGGCAGGTCGTCGCCGACGGCGTACGTCGTGTCGAACAGGAGGATCCGGTTGTTGGCGGTGTCCGCGACCGCGAGCTCGCCGTCGACGGACGTGACGCCGTACGGGAAGCGCAGACGGCCGGCCTGCGACACGTAGGGGAACTCGGTGCCGAGGTCGAAGCCGGGCTGACCGAGCACGGCGTCGGCGGGGCGGTCCTCGTCGGGGTGCCGGTCCCACCGGAGCAGCCGGTGGTTCCCGGCGTCGGCGACCAGGAGTCCGCCCGAGCCCGTCGCGGCGAAGGCATGGGGCCAGCGGAAGGAGTCGGCGGCGACGTCGGCTCCGCGGTTCTCCTCGCGCGACCGGGCGTCCGGCTGACCGAGCACCAGGTCGGCCGGCTGACCGGGGTCGGGGATGCCCTCACGCCACACGAGCACCCGGCGGTTGCCGGTGTCGGCGACGTGGAAGCGACCGTCCACCACAGCGATCCCGAAGGGCCAGTAGAGCGCGGTGGCGTCGGCCTCGCCGCCGGCGTTGGGCTGGACCGAGGAGTGGTCGGGCTGCCCGAGCACGTGGTCGGGTGGGGTCCCGGTGCGGGTCGGCACCGTGTCCCACACCAGGACCCGGTGGTGCCAGGCATCGGCGACGACGAGTCGGCCGTCGTGCACCAGCACGCCGGTGGGGAGGTGCATCCCGTTCTCCGGCCCGGCGCCCCCGGCGGCCGGGCCCTCCGAGTGCTCGTCGAGCTGACCGAGCAAGACGGCGGCGGGGACGCCGTCGGTGTCGGGGACGCCGTCCCAGACCAGCACACGGTGGTTACCGGTGTCGGCGGCGACCACCCGCTGCCCGTCGGTCCAGGCGGCGCGGGGGGCGTACAGGTGCGCGGCGGTCGGCATCGCCGGGGGCAGCAGGAGGCCTCCGGGGGATTCCGCGCCGAGGATCGCGCGCGGCTGCCACCCGTCGTACGTCGCGGGTGGTGACTCGACGGTGTCGGGCACGCCGAAGCCCGGGACCACGCCGTGGTGGGTGGAGCCGGTGGCAATGACCTGGACTCTCATCGGGTCAGACCCCCACCGCTCGGACCCAGATCTGGCCGTCGTCGATGCGCAGCGGCAGCTGCTGGAGCTGGGCGCCGGGCATGGTCATGCATTCGCCGGTCGTGGCGTCGTAGCAGAAGCCGTGCCAGGGGCAGGTGAGCGTGCCCTCGGCGAGGTCCACCAGGGCGTTGTCGAGCGGCAGGCCCTGGTGTGCGCACTCGTTGACGTACGCCGCGAGCTGGCCGGCCGCGTTGACCACGACGACGTCGACCGCAGGTCCGTCGGACGGGGTGAGGGTGGTGGCCTCGAGCTCGCCGACCGCGACCGCGTCGAGGGTGAAGGCGCGGCACCACCCGGACTCCGCGAGCGGAGGGGCCGGAGCCGTGGCGCGCTCCTGCGGGGGTGCGCCCACGCCGATCGAGGACAACGGGATCAGGGTCGGGCTCGGCTCCTGGGGAAGGACCTCGACCGCGGTCACTCCCGGTACGCCGCCCACGAGCGCGGCCTCGACACCGTCGCGCATCGTCACGGCCGCCATCGAGCAGCCGTTGCAGGCACCTCGGAGCCGCACGTAGGCGACCCCGTCCCGGACGCTGTCGAGCTCCACGTCGCCGCCGTGCGACTGGATGCCGGGGCGGATCCCGTCGAGCACCTGCTGGGCGACGGTCCTGGGGTCGCCGCGGATGATGCCGTGCATCGCCAGGATCATCCGGACCTCGGGTTCGTCGACGAGCTCGAAGAGCAGCTCCTTGCCGCGCGGGTCGTCCTTGAGCCGCTTGACGATCGTGGTGAGTCCCGCCTTGTGCAGGGCATTCAGGGAGTCGAGGGTCTCGTGGACGACCTGCTGCGAGTCGGGCGTCAGGTCCTCCAATCGGGCGGTCGCCTCGTCGAGGGCGCGTGCCAGCTCCTCGAGGGCCTGGGCGTCCTGCGTCTGCGTCACGGCCGGTCCCGGTCGGGGGCGCGAGGGGCGGAGCCGGCGGGCAGGACCGTGACCGTCGGCTTCGGCGGCGGCCCGGTCTGGTCACCCGCCGTGCTCTCCAACCGCACGCCCATGCCGGTGGTGAACGCGCTGGACGGCTGCGGCATCCGCGACATCTGCTCGGCCTGCCGGGCGAGCTCTGCCCAGTCGTCCGCGGTGTCGCCGGCGGCCTCCGACTCGGCCTTGGCGATCTCGTCGAGCAGCGAGCGCACGGCCGCGGCGGAGTCGTGGTCGAGCTGTTCCTCGAACAGGAACCGAGCGTCGACCAGCTTGGGCCGCGCCTCGTGGAAGATGCCGAGGTGGGCCAGCGCGTTGCCCTGGTTGGACAGCAGCCGGGCGCGACCCAGCGGGTCGCCGTCGCGGACCCCGGACTGCAGGATCTCCTCGTAGAGCTCGACGGCTTCGACGAGGTTGTCGCCCTGGTGGGTCGAGGGCGTGTAGACCAGGGCGTTCGCGAGGTTGAGCGTCGCCGTCGACCACTGACGGGGGTAGGTCTCGGGCGTGAACACCCTCCGGCACGCCCGCAGCGCCTGGGTCGCGACGCCGAGTCGCAGCTGGTCGGAGGCCTGGGTCATCGGCGAGGCGAGGTGGGCGGTCGCGAGGTTCATCTGCAGGCTCGCCCAGAGGTACGGCTCGGACTTCTCGGTCACCAGCTGCAGGCCGTCGTAGTAGTCGCTCATCGCCTCGTGGAGCAGCGAGCGGGCGTCGCCGCGACCCGCCGCCGCCTCCTCGTGGGCGATGCTGCCCCGGAGGTGGAGGAGCTCGGCACGGACGTCGCCGAGGTCGGTGCCGGCCAGGGCGTCGGCAGCCTCGGCCAGCACCGTGCGGGCTCGGTCGGTCTCGCCCTGCTCGCGCAGGAGGGTGCCGGCGTTGCCCCGGAGCACGGCCGCCAGGGCGGGCGACGCGGGGCCGGCGGCGCGCGACCCGGCCTCGAGGAGCCCGGGTGCCGCCGTGGGGTCGCCGCTCTCCAGCACGGCCGTCGCTTGCGCGGCCAGCACCAGCGCAGCGATCTCGCCGGGGAGCCCGTCCACGTCGTACGCCGGACACTCGGCGACCCCGATCGTGTAGGCGACGACGTCGACGACGGGCGCCACGTCGACCGGGAGTGCGGCGCGTACGTCGTCGGGGCAGTCCTGCTCGGGATCGAGCAGCCAGCGGTGGTAGCGCGACACCGGGTCGGTCCCGCTGAACGCGGCCAGCGCGCCGTCGAGGTCGTCGGCGTGGGTGAGCTCGTGGCCACGCAGCTCGTCGGGCCATGCTGCGGGGATCCGGCCCGCGACGAGGTCGGCCCGGGCGGCGTCGACCTCCGCGGAGCCGGGCGGGACCAGCAGGAGGCCGGCCGGGAAGCCGAAGGCACCGACGGGCTGCGGATGCTGGAGCGGGTGCTCAGGCACGCTCATCGGGCCCCTCCCTCGGGGACCTTCTCCGGGCCGCCGTCCGCCTGATCACGTCGGCCGCCAGTCGGGCCGTCGACTCGTGGAGGTAGCTCTGGAGCCGGCGCCGCTCGAGGCCCGACGGCGTGATGATCACCAGGTAGACCGTCCACTGACCGCTCTCCGGCACCACCTCGGTCTGCACCTCGGTCTCCATCGGCGTCCCCGTCCGTTCGGGCCAGGAGCACGCGCAGGGCGCCACGCCCGTCGTCCCAGGCCACCTCGAAGGTACCGGCGAGTCGCTGGAAGCCGAGCACCTCGTGGATCAGCAAGGAGCGGTCGCCTGCGGTGTTGCGCTGCTTGAGCACCAGCCCGCCGTGCGACGGACCGGCCAGCGGCATCAGCACCAGCTCGTCGCCGTCCATCCGGGCCACGCACACGTCGGCCGGGAAGTACGCCGTCGCGAGCCGCGCCGACAGGTGGAGGTACCCGGCGTCGGTGATCTCGACCCGGTCGGGCGGGTAGAGCTCGTCTGCCACCATCGCCATCACCCGCTCCATCCCCAGCCGCACCGGCTCGCTCAGCTCCGAACCCGGCTCGAACTGGCCAGCCTCCACCAGGAAGACCGTGATGTCGGTCGGCCGGTGCGGGCCGAGCAGCCAGGTACTGAACGACAGCGCATGGTCCCACCGGAAGTTGTGCGTGTGCAGCCCGTCGATCGGTGGCAGGTCGGCGAGCTGCTCGGCCGGCACCCGGTAGACGGTGCCCGGCTCGGCCCCGGTGCGTGCAGCGTCCACGATCACGACCCGTGCCGCACCCCGCATCCCGAAGGCGACGTCCATGCCCGAGGTACCGCCGTCGACCAGGCGTACGCCGTCGGGCACGCCCTGCGTGTGGAGGTGCCGGATCAGTACCGGCCCGACCGCGTCGTCACCCCGCAGGATGTTGCCGCAGCCGATCACGAGCAGCTCGCACGGCTCGGGCGCGAAACCGTCGTCGAGCAGCTCGTGAGGGTGGGTGGTGGACTCGATCTCGACCCTCAGACCATGCCGTTGATGACGAACTGGCTCAGCTCGCGCCCGGTCTTCCCGTCGTAGGCATGCACGGTGCAGACCAGGCAGGAGTCGAAGGACCGGGCCACGTGGCCGAGCTCGACCGGGTCGGTCATGTCCACGATGGGCGTGCCGACGAGGGCCTGCTCGATCGGGCCGAGCGTCTCCTCGGAGTCGCGCGGGCCGATGTTCCAGGCCGTGGGAGTGACGATCTGGTAGTTCTCGATCTTGCCGTCCTCGATCACGATCCAGTCCGACAGCGCGCCCCGCGCGGCCTCGGTGGACCCGAAGCCCTTGCCCGAGGTGTGCTCGACCGGCTTGGAGTAGAACGACTCCTGCAGGTCGATCTCGCTGAGCCACTTCATCGTCCACTGGAAGTACTTCGGCGCCTCGTGCATCCGCGCCATCTGCCGGGTGAACACCGACGGGCCGATCGTGTTGATCATGTCCACGAACAGCGGGTCGTCGTCCTGGTGCGCGGCGGCACCCGGGCCGCCTGCCGCGACGCGCCGAGCCAGCGGTCCGGCCTCCAGCGGGATCCGGCCGAGGTCGGGTACGTCGTACCGCGGCGACTTCGCCCAGGAGTACTTGCCCTGCTCGCGGCCGTCCTTCGGGTCGACCGGGACGGTCTCGCCCTCCCACGGGTGCAGTGGGCGGTCACCGCGGTAGAAGGAGTGTGTGACGTCCTCGGAGACCCGCAGGTGGTCGAAGGCGTGCCAGGTGCCGTCCGCGTAGACGCCCGAGCGGCCGATGAGCGCGTCGTTGCGGGTGTCGATGGTGGGGTTCTCGTAGAGCGACGGCTCGAAGTAGGTGCCGGTCGAGAAGTAGTTGCCGACGCCGGCGCCGTACTGGTCGAGACCCACGTCCAGGCAGTACCGGATGAAGAAGCCGCAGTCCGAGTTGCGCTGGGAGTCGTTCTCGTCGACCCAGGCGAGCATGTCCTCCCAGCTCTTGACCTCGAGCCAGCGCTCGACCGAGCAGCCGAGCCACTCGCCCTCCAGCCAGGCGTCCTTCCAGTGCTGGAGGATCGCGGTGGCACGGGTGACGTCGGAGAGGTTGGGCGCGCACATCACGCCGCCGGGCACCATGAACGAGCTGTGGGGCCACTGGCCACCGAAGATCGCGTAGACCTCGACCGGCTTGCCGGAGAGGACCACCCCCTTCTGGTACGACGTGCCGACGTACGGCGCGAACCGGCGCACGGCCTCGTCGTACATCGGGGAGCTCGCGTAGTTCTTGTTCACCAGGTCGACGGCGAACAGCGCGTAGAAGTAGCGCGGGATCGACTGCAGCGTCTCGCAGGCCTGGGCGATGTTGCGGACGAGCGTCGCGTTGGGCGGCACGTGGGTGCTCCACGCCGTGTCGAGCGCATAGCAGGCCTTGTAGAGGTGGCTGCCGCCGCAGATGCCGCAGACGCGGGGCGTGACGATCAGCCCGGCCTGGGGGTCCTTGCCCTTGAGGATGATCTCGAAGCCGCGGAACATCGCCGCCTCGGTCCAGGCCGAGGTGACGACCCCGTCCTCCACCGTGACCCGGACGTCGAGGTCGCCCTCGACGCGGCCCAGCGGCGACACGAAGAGGTCGACGGCCTCGCTGGGGTTCTGGGTTGTCGTCATGAGCAGTTCCTTCCGACACGTCCGTCAGACGACGAACATGTCCTCCTTGGACCACTGGGGAGCCGCGATGCGGGCAGCAGCGGCGTGGGCCATGTAGGTGATGTGGTCGGCTCCCTCGGGCACTTCCTTCGGGATGGTGCCGGAGATCTTCTGGGTCTTGAAGACGGTGTCCTTGGCCAGGTCGAAGAACGGGAACTCAGGCTCGGTGCAGCCCAGGCAGGGCATGCCGGCACGGGTCTTGGACGACTGCCGGTTCCAGAGGATCCGGTTGCAGGGCGAGTGGGTCATCGGGCCGCGGCAGCCGAACTCGTAGAAGAGGCAGCCGGTGCGCGTGCCCTCGCCGAAGCTGGTCGTCGACTGCTTGTACTCGAAGAACTGGACGCGGGTACAGCCGGTCTGGGTGAAGGTCTTGAAGAACGTCTGCGGCCGGTGGAGGTCGTCGAGCGCGATGTCGCCGGCGCGGCCGGTGGCCAGGGCGACCAGGATCTGGGTGATCCAGTCCGGGTGGGCGGGGCAGCCGGGGATGTTGACGACCGGGAGCCCGGACTTCGAGCGCCAGTCCGGGCCCAGGAAGCCGCCGCGCTCGCGCTTGTGGAACTGCAGGCCCGTCGAGTCGCTCGGGTTGGGCTCCATCGCCGGGATGCCGCCCCAGCACGCGCAGTCGCCGATCGCGACCACGATGCTGGCGGCATCGCACAGCTCGGTCACCCACTCGATCATCGGCCGGTCGGCGAACATGTCCATCCGGCCGGAGCCGTCGGGGCCCTGGATCACGGTGCCCTCGAGGACGAAGATGTCGAGCGGCTTCTCGCCGCTCACGCAGTCGGTGAAGATCTTCTTGGCGTTGTCGCCCAGCTCCATCCCGAGCGAGGGGTGCCAAAGGATCTCCAGGCCGAAGTCCACGATCAGGTCGACGACGTTGGGCTCGTCGGCGTTCAGGAACGACATGGTGTTTCCCGAGCAGGCGCCTGCCTGGAACCACAGCACTGAAGACATCGGGTGAGTCCTTCCTGTTCCTACCGGGTGGGACGGTTCGTGGGCGCGGAGGCGAGCTCCTGGCCGATGGTCTGGGCGACCGTGGCGAAGTAGCTGATCGCGCGGCTGATGTCGGGGTCCTTGAGGAGCTTGAGGAGCGAAAGCGGCCCGCCCACCTCCACGGGGCGGGTGGCGTAGGCGGTGGCACCCTTCGCGAGCCCGCGGCCGAGCAGGGCCACCTGGTCGATCGACTCCTCGCCGAGCACGCCTGAGGCGACGAGCTTCTCCAGGACGCCGCTCTCGATCGCGGCCGCGATGCCCGGTGCCGCCTGGGGCAGCGACCGGGCGATGCTCTTGCCGGCGTCGGTGAGCGCCCTGACGTCGAGGCCGGAGTCGCTCTCCTCGTACTGGGCGGCCCCGCGGAGCTCGTCGATGCCGTCGACGAGGTTGTCGCCGATCACCTCGCTGCGGGCGATGAACCCGTCGAGCCCGACGACGAGGAGCGCGAGCAGGTCGGCGTGGTCGAGCAGGCTGGTCAGGGCGTTGACCACGGCGGGGTCGTGCAGGCGGTCGGCGAGGGCCTGCTGCGCGGTCTCCTCACGGCTCGACGACATCGTCATGACCGAACCTCCTCGTCACCCCTCCGGGTGACCTCGAATGTAAGCCGGGTCACACGGGCGAACTATCGCGAGGACGAACCCGCTATCCCGATCGCGCAAGTTTCTTGATCGAGAAGCGCAAGCCCCCGATAGTGACGGGAGACGAAGGAGGGAGGAGCGCGGGGTGGAGCGACTGTCGCACCTGCGGTTCATGAACGTCGACCGCACACGTCTCCCGGTGCGCAAGCGGATCCGGCCGCGCGGCGTGCCCAACGCGTTGCAGGACCACCCGATCGTCGACACCGCCGACGTCTCCCTGGCCACCGACGTGACCAGCCAGCTGCTGGGTCGGTGCAACGTCGCACCGATGGCGACCGCGAGGGACGACTTCCACTGCCGGCTCAACGCCATCCAGTTCCTCGACATCACGATGGCCTACCTCGACTACGCCGTGGACACCACCGTCACGGTGCCGCACTCGACCGACTGCTTCAGCGTGCACATGACCAGCGCCGGACACGCCGCGGCCACGATCGACGGGGACGTCCACCACATCACGCCCTTCTTCGCCCTGGTGATCTCGCCCGGCTCGGCCTACTCCCTCCACCTCGACGTCGACTCGCCGCAGACCATCGTCCGGATCGAGAGGCAGGCGATGGAACGCCAGCTCTCGCGGATGCTGGGCCGGCGGCTCGAGGAGGAGATCGTCTTCCAGCCGGTCGGCGACCTCACCACCGACACCGCGGCGCGCTGGCACGGCGCGCTGCAGATCCTCTCCTCGGAGGTGCTGTCGAAGAGCTCGCTCATCCAGCAGGGGGTGGGGGCCGACTCGCTGGAGGAGCTGATCATCTCCACGCTGCTCTACGTGCAGGAGTCCAACTACTCCGAGCACCTCCGGGGCCGTCCCCGGCAGTCCGGGCGGGCCGCCGTACGCCGGTCGATCGAGTACATCGAGCTCCACCTGGCCGAGCCGATCTCGCTCAGCGACCTGTCGGAGTACGTCGGGATGAGCCCGCGCTCGATCCAGGCCGGGTTCCGCGAGGACCTCGAGACGACACCGATCACGTTCATCCGCGACCGGCGCCTCGACGCCGTACGCCGCGCCCTGCTCGCCGCCGTACCGGGCGAGGGCACCACCGTCACCGACGCCGCGATGCGGTGGGGGTTCAGCCACCTCGGCAACTTCTCGATGGTGTACCGCCAGCGCTTCGGCGAGTCCCCGTCGCAGACCCTGAGGGGCGCCCGCAGTGCATGAGCTCTCGCTGTGCCGCAGCATCTACGGCATCGTCGACCGCGCCCGCGACCAGCGCGAGGTGGAGGTCGTGTACCTGCAGGTGGGGCAGCTGCGGCAGGTGGTGCCGGAGACGCTCGTGTACTGCTGGACGCTGGTGACCGACGCGACCCCGCTGGCCGGGTCGCGGCTCGACATCGACCACGTGCCGGTCGTCCTGGACTGCCGGGCGTGCGCGGCACGGACCTCCGTGGCGCATACCCTCGTGCTCACCTGCGCGGAGTGTGGGAGCGGCGACATCGCGCTGCACTCCGGAGAGGAGTTCATGGTGACCTCCATGGACCTGACGGTCCTCGAGGCGAGCGGGCAGGAGCCCTGACATGGGACGTTTCCACCGGCACGACGACGGCACGGAGCACGACCACGACCACCCGCACGACCGCGCGCACCAGCCCGATCCCGAGGGATCCGCGGTGAGCGCGGAGCACGGCGACCTGTCGGCGTACGGCACCGGTGTGGAGCGGGTCAGCGTCCTGGAGCGGATCTTCGACGAGAACGACCGGGCCGCCGCGACCAACCGCGCCGCCTTCGACGCGCACGGCGTGCGCGCGGTGAACCTGATGTCGTCGCCCGGGGCCGGCAAGACCGCGGTGCTCGTGCACACGCTGCGCCATCTGCAGGAGCGCGGGGTGCGGGCGGGCGTCGTGGAGGGCGACATCGAGACGTCGCTCGACGCCGACCGGCTCACCGGGCTCGGCGCCCAGGTCGCGCTGCTCAACACCGGCAACGGCTTCGGCGGCGAGTGCCACCTCGACGCACCCATGGTGGCGAGGGCGCTCGGTGACCTCGACCTCGACACCCTCGACCTTCTGCTCGTGGAGAACGTCGGGAACCTCGTCTGCCCGGCCGAGTTCGACATCGGCGCCCACGACTCCGTGATGGTCTACGCGATCACCGAGGGCGAGGAGAAGCCGCTGAAGTACCCCGTGATGTTCCGCTCCGTCGGAGTCGTGCTCGTCAACAAGATGGACCTGCTGCCCTACCTGGACTTCGACCTGGCGATGTTCCGCGACAACCTGGCCCGGGTCAACCCGCAGGCTCGCGTGATCGAGGTCAGCGCGCGCACGGGCGCGGGCCTCGACGAGTGGCACGGCTGGCTGACGGCCGGAGTGGCGGCTGCGGCCGTGGGGGAGGCCGTGACCTGATGCTGCCGCGCATCGAGGCGACCGACGACCGGATCGGCTTCCACTGGACCTCGCCGGACGGCGTACCCATGCGCCTGGCCGACGTGGTCGCGCTGCCCGGCGCCGAGGCGGACCGCTGGCTCCCGACGCACCTGGAGGCCCTCGACGACGTGCTGATCGAGGTGGCGGGTCGGTTCGGCGAGGTCCTCGGTGGTGGCCGCGGGCCGAGACCCGACGAGCACGACGCCCTGGCCGAGGCCTACCGCGCGATCGACCGCCTGAGCGACGAGTACGCCGTCGCCCACCGGGCCGCGGGTACGCCGGACGACGTGAGGGCCGGGCAGATCATCGGGACCGGCGCGCTGATGAGCATCCGGGCCAGGCAGTCGATCGGGATGATGGGACCCGCGCCGTTCGACGGTGACCTGGACCTGCCCGGACCCGGAGTCGTCGAGGGTCGCGCCGGCCTGCACTGGGTGGACACGGCCGACGACGCCCGCGGGGCGCGCTGGCTGGTCGTGACGCCGGAGGGCCGCCGGCTACCCGCGACCCTGAGCATGCTGCTGTTCGACAGCTCCGGAGTCGACAAGGACGCCTCTCTGGCCGAGCACCGCGATGCGCTCGGCCGGGTGACGGTCGCCGTGACGGGTGTCGGCGTCGAGCCGATGGGCGCCTCGGGCGCCGTCGACTGGCTGCTGTTCGACTGGGTGATGGCGCACCGTGAGTCCGCCGACGCCGGGGGCGTGGAGATCCGGTCGGGCCGGGTGGCGGACGCCCGGATGATCGAGGACGCGGCGCACGCCTCCGCCCGCGTCCGCTCGCGCTTCGACCGGGGGCTGCTGGAGCTTCCGCCGGCAGGGGTGGCGCGCTGATCGGGCAGGCCGGCGGCCCCGCGGCGCCTCCGTGAACCTGATGAGGGCGTCGGCTCAGGTGACGGTGGCCGCGTCCGCGTCGGCGGGGGAGTCGGCGACGCCAGTCCGGCGTACGCCGACCCGCACCAGATGAGCACGAGGGCGAGGAAGGCGGCGACCAGCAGGGCGCGCAGGAGAGCCGTGGCCGGCAAGGCCAGGCGCCGGGTCGCTGCCGAGCTGATCGCCGACCTGGAACGGATCCACGCCCGGAAGAAGGCCGCCGACAAAGTGCTCCGTGAACTCGGGCCGCGACCGGCAGAAGCCTGCTGGATCTGCACGGCATCGGACCCTCGGGTGCAGCCAGACTGCTGGGTCGAGGTCGGCGACATCACCCGGTTCCCCGACCGCGGCCACTTCGCCTCCTGGAGCGCCACCGCCCCCATCGACGCCTCCTCCGGCGACCACGTCCGACACCGGCTCTCACGAGCAGGGAACCTCCAGATCAACCGAACCCGGCACATCATGGCCACCGTCCAGCTCCGCAACCCCGAACCCGGACGCGGCTACGACCGCAAGAAGGCCGCCGGAAAGTCCGCCATGGAAGCCATGCGCTGCCTCAAACGCCGACTGTCTGACCTCGTCTACCGCCAGATGCTGGACGACGCCGTGGGGACGGGCCCGGGAGGGCACCGGGGCAACGACTCGGACTCCAGCGCGACCGGCTCACAACCCCAGCACCGGCTCTTCGGACAAGCCGCTGCGGGGCCTGTCAACAACCGGCCTAAACCCGCTCTACCGAAGGTGTGTTGACACAGAGGGGAGCCATGAGCGGACTTCCCTCGAGGGTGGTTGGTGACTCAGGCCCCTTGCTGGCAGGCCTTACGCCCTGCACCTCAACCCTGAGCCAAGGCGAGAATGGAGGAGGCAGTGGAGGTCGAGAGGATCCCTGATGAGTGCGCCGCCGGCACAACCACCTGAACAGGACTCCGACGGTGTCACCGGCAAGGCGGTTGACTCTCAACTACTCATCGATCAGTTCATGCCCACGTTCGACGTCGGGGTCGTGCACGCCGACGTCTTCCGGGTGGCGCCTGTTCGGTGCTACCTGGCTGCGAGTGAGCTGGATCTCTTTCAGGCTCCGTTGATACGGACCCTGATCGGTATCCGGGGACTGCCTCAGCGTATGGCAGGCACCGTAAGGGGGCGCGAGACGACAGCCACGCTCGAAGCATCCCGGCGTACGTTCCGACTCAGAGACATGGTTGATCTGGGATGGATCTCGCTCGGCGAGACCCCGGGGGTGGAGATGGTCCTTGGCCAGGTGGGCCGGCCATGGAAGGGGGTCGCGGTGTCCGCCCAGGTACCGACCACGCCAGAGCAGTTCACGAACTTCGATGAGCCTGGATTCGCCAAGATCGCCACCAGCCTCAGGGTCGATCCCTACGGGAACGACTCCACCATCCTGACGATGGAGACACGGGTCGCCGTCACCGATGACACGAGCCGCCGCCGGTTCAGGCGCTACTGGCTGGCCATCGGCCCCTTGAGCTCTCTCATCCGTCGAATGGCGTTGCGACTGCTTGCGGCTGAGTTCCGCCGGTCGACTCCTGGCGGGCCAGACGAAGGTGGAGTCGGGTAGCCATCGCCGTCATGGGGCGTGCTCGATGTCGCCCCGTGGGTCACCGATTCCGTGTCGGAAAGCGACTGAACGCGTGTCGAACTGCGTGCGCGCTCATCGGCTGATCCGAGCACACTCAGCGGCATAGTCCGTTTCTCAGTGCCACGGGCAGCAGGACCTACTGCAACGTCCTCCTACTCGAGGTCGGTTGGTCAGACCCGCAGAACAACCAGACGAAAGGGTCGAGCGCACCGGTTCGTTAAGACTGCCAGCCTGCACGGGAAGGCGGGCGTCGCGCGGCTGGCGATCGCATGGCGCGACTCTGCCGGAGCGGCGGGCAGGCGGGCTACGGTGTCGAATGTGAACGTCACGGTCGTCGGCTCGGGTAACGGTGGTCTCGCGACCGCCTTCGACTTCGCGGTCCACGGGAACACCGTGCGGCTCTTCGACAGTCATCATTTCCCCGATCATGTGGCAGAGGTCGAGACCGCCGGCGGGATCCACGCCACCGGCGCGCTCGAGGGCTTCGCTGAGATCGGGTATTCCGGTCACGACATCGAGGATGCTCTCGACGGCGCCGAGCTGGTCCTGCTGGTCGGTCCGGCGTACAGCACCGAGCACCACGCCGCCGTCGTCGCGCCGCACCTCGTGCCCGGGCAGGCGGTGTTGGTCTGCCCGTCCTCGTGCGCGGGTGCGATCACGTTCAAGCGCACCGCCGGCCTGGCGCTGGACGATGAGACGATCGCGGTGGGTGAGACCAGCACGCTGCCCTACGCCGTACGGATCGTCGCGCCGGGACGGATCAACGTCTTCCACAAGCTGGGCGGCGGTGTGTTCGTCGCCGGCCTCCCCCGTTCGGGCACCGACCGGCTGCTGTCGATGATCCAGGACGTCTATCCCGGGGCGGAGGCCGCCGACTGCGTCTTCCAGACGACTCTGCAGAACGGCAACCCAGTGATCCACCCCGCAGTGACACTCCTCAACGCCGGTCTCATCGAGCGGACCGCCGGCGGATTCCTGTTCTACGAGGAGGGAGTCACCCAGGCCGTCGGCCGGGCGATCGAGGCGGTCGACCGCGAGCGCCTGGCCATCGCC
>Ga0302322_100000852_pt1 | contig 24085 bp, 30 predicted proteins | sample Fen_T0_2_FD_203757 | JGI IMG/M metagenome (GOLD analysis project Ga0302322, IMG submission 203757) | Peat permafrost microbial communities from Stordalen Mire near Abisko, Sweden - Fen_T0_2 | ecosystem: Environmental > Terrestrial > Soil > Wetlands > Permafrost | place: Sweden: Abisko...
TAAGAGGCTCGCAGGCGCTTGTCGCCGCAGAGACGTACTTCGATGTCGTCCTCTCGTCGGATGGTCGCGAGGTGACGCCTGAGGGCGTGCGCGCGTTCATGAAAACAGAATCGCTGTCTGCGGCTGATCTGGATCTGTCTGCTCGCGTATTTGCTGAGATCTACCATCTCGTCTGCAAGACTCCGACGCATGTGCATCACGGTCCGCCTGCGCGGCGTCGACCGTAAGAGTTGCGGGCCGCGCCCTCGGGCGCCCCGCCGTAGGGGCGCCCTCTCGCCCCCAGAAGTCGCGCGCCGATGCGCGGCATGAGGAGCTCTCCCATGACGAAGACCCCGAACAAGCGCGGCCGCCCGAAGGGCTCGAAGAATCGATCGAAGACACTGCCCAGCAGCGGCGCCGGACTTGTCCAGGCCGTGACGGCGGATACTGCGGTCGGTCCTTCGAGCCCTTCGACAACGCGCGCCGGTCTCGTCGCCGATCGCGATCGGCTGCTCCGCGGGATCGCGGAGTGCTCGAAAGCCGCCACCGAAGATCGCGCCGCCGAGACTGATTGGAAGACCGTCGCCGCGCTGCAGAGCCAGCTGAACGGCGTCACGAGGATGCTGCTCCGCATCTCCGGCGAGACCGCGCCTACCGACACGAACCTGATCAGATCGCCGCAGTGGGGCCGCCTGAAGGCGCGGCTCTTCGACTGCCTTGCGAAGAAGCACCCGAAGGCGTGGGCGGACTTGCTGGCGATCGAGACCGACGAGGCACGCTGATCTTCTGGGGTGCAGGCCATGGCGGCCAAGCGGATTCCAACACCGAAGGACAGGGTTCGATTCCCTGGCATCCCGCCCCATGACCGCCACCGCCGAAGCAAAACGCAGGCGGCCCGGTCGTCCGAAGTCTCCCACGCTGCTCGAGGAGTTCTTCGCGAGCGCCCGCGAGTACGCCGCGCAGGAGTCGACGCTCTCGTTCCCCTGCGTCCGGTACCAGAAGGACATCATCGGCTTCGCGCGTGACGTCCTCGGCTTCACGCCGTGCCGCACGCTCGGCGAGCTCATCGCGATCCGCGACGACGAGGACGCGCGCGACGTGCCCGAGCACGAGCGCGTCCCTTGCCTCTGGCCGAAGCAGATCGAGATCCTCGAAGCGTTCATGCCGGACGACGCGCGCGTCTCGACGGCGAGCGGTCACAAGATCAGCAAGAGCCACACGTTCGCGATCCTCGCGCTCTGGTTCTACTCGTGCTTCCACGACGCCAAGGTCGTGTTCTCGAGCACGACGTACCGGCAGGTCGAGACCATCCTCTGGACCGAGTTCCGGAAGATGCGGTACCGGGCGAAGGTCAACATCCCCGGCGACATGCACGAGGTCGCGTCGAGCGGCTTCAAGTCGACGGACTTCCGCGAGGTGTACGGCTTCACCTCGAAGCAGCCCGAGGCCGTAGCCGGCATCTCTGGCAAGAACCTGCTGTTCCTCGTCGACGAAGCGAGCGGCGTCGCTGACGCCATCTTCGAGGCGATCCAGGGCAACCGCGCGGGCGGCGCGCGGATCGGGATGATGTCGAACCCGACGAAGACGACCGGCACCTTTGCCGAGTCTCACGACGGGAAGTCCGAGTTCTACACGTGCTTTCAGGTCTCGAGCGAGGAGACCCCGAACGCTGTCACCGGCCGCCGTCTGATCCCCGGGCTCGCTACGCGCGAGTTCGTGGAGGAGTGCAAGCGCGAGTGGGGCGTCGACTCGGCGTTCTACAAGATTCGGATCAAGGGCGAGTTCGTCCGAAACGACGACTCGAAGCCCTTCAGCATCGAGCGGATCACGCAGGCGCAAGAGCTTTGGCACGTCCTGCCGAGCGAAGGGCGCCTGCAGATCGGGATCGATCCCGCGGGCCCGGGGAAGAACGGCGACGAGTCGGGCTTCGCCGTGCGGCGCGGCCGCAAGATCCTGAAGGTCTACACGAAGAAGCTCACCGAAGAGCAGCACCTCGAAGAGCTCCTGCACATCCTCCGCGAGCACCGCGGCGCGCGCGAGCTCGGCGACGACATCATGCCGGTCGTGAAGATCGATCGCGAGGGGCCGATCGGCTTCGGCGTCTACGCGAGGATCAAGGCGCACTTCGAGCTGTCCGCTGACGCCCCCGTGGTCGTCGTAGGCGTGCGCGCGAGCGACAAGGCGCAGCGCCTGCCCGAGCAGTACGGACTCGTCCGTGACGAGCTCTGGGCCGGCTTGTCGGCCTTCCTGAAGGAGGGCGGCGCGCTGCCCACCGACAAGAAGCTCGAGAAGGAGCTGAACGCCGTCGAGTGGACGACGGACATTCGAAACCGTCTGAGGGCGACTCCGAAGGACGACCTTCGAAAGATCCTGAACCGATCACCCGATCGTGCTGACGCGTGCGCCCTCGCGGCGTGGGAGTCGGCCGGGTACCGCGACGACAACGGGACGCCCCCTCAGGCGGCGCCCGCGGCCGCGCCGCCTCCGCGGCTCGATCCGTATCTCACGATTTCCAACGCGCAGTCTCCAACCGGGATCGATCCCTACGGAGCCATGAAATGAGGCCCTGATGGCGTGGAAGGAAGCTGTCGCAGCGCTGCTCGGGATCAGCGCGTACCAGCCGCCGATCACGCCGTTCGCGCCGACGCTCGACGATCCGGCCGTGGAGAAGACGCGCGCGCTCCAGGGCGGCCAGCTCTCGCCGCTCCCGAACACGAAGACGCGGTGGTACCTCGCGGATCTCGAGTCCGCGCAGCACTCCGCCGACAACGGAGATCTCGCGAACGCCGCGCGCCTCTGCCGAGCGATGCGCCGAGACGGCGTGCTCGCCGGCCTGCTCTCCACGACGTCCGGCGGACTCGTGCGGCTCCCGAAGCGCTTTAGCGGCGCCGCGGGCCCGGTGAAGTCGCTTGAGGGCCGGCACGGCGTGCGGAGCCGCTTCGATGACATGTGCCCGCCTGGCGAGCTCGAGATGATGGCCGCTGACGGCGTCCTGCTCGGCGTCAGCGTCGGCGAGCTCGTGCCGGTCCCCGGCCGAGAGTTCCCGGTCCTCGTGAGGCTCGATCCGGAGTTCCTCCGGTTCCGCTGGAACGAGAACCGCTGGTACTACATGTCGATCGTCGGGAGCATCCCGATCACGCCCGGCGACGGGCGGTGGGTCCTGCACGTGCAGGGCGGGCGCACGGCCCCCTGGCAGAACGGACTATGGCACGCGCTAGGGCGCGCCTGGATCAACAAGGAGCACGCGCTCCTGCACAAGGCGAACTGGGAAGCGAAGCTCGCGAACCCCGCGCGCGCCGCGACGGCGCCGGCGGCGGCGACCGAGGCGCAGCGAAACGGCTTCATTCAAGGCCTGATCGCCTGGGGCGTGAACACCGTATTCGAGCTCCCCGTCGGATGGGACGTCAAGATCATCGAGTCGAACGGCCGCGGCTGGGAGTCGTTCAAGGACACGATCGACTGGGCGAACAACGAATTCATGATCTCGCTCGCCGGGCAGGTCGTCACCACGACGGGCGGCACCGGGTTCGCGAACGCGGACGTGCACAAGTCGATTCGCGCCGATCTCATTGAAGCTCGCGCGGACTCGCTCGCGTACACGGTGAATACCCAAGTCCTCCCGCAGTACACGCTGGAGAACTTCGGCGAAGAAGATCTCGAGGAGTCGCCGTGTCTCGAATGGGACACGACGCCCCCGCGTGATCTCGCCATCGAGGCGCAGGCGCTCATGCAGGCAGGGCAGGGGATTGCGCAAATGCATACGGCGCTCGCGCCGTACGGCCGCGATCTCGACATCGATGAGGTGGCGCATCAGTACGCGCTGAAGCTCATCGAAGTAGAGGCGAGCGAGCCTGGCGCCGAAAAGCAGCCGGAGGAGACGAATGAAGACGATCCAACGTCGTGACGCGAAGTCGTTCGCGTCCGTCGAGCGCGCTGAAGAGAACGGCCCGCCGACGGCCTTCCTGATCTGGAAAGACGGGATGAACGTCACCGATCACGGTCCTACCGTCTTCTCCGCGCGATCCGCGCGGCTCCTCATGCAGGAGCAAGAGACGCGCGGCAATCGGTATTCGATGGACGTCAACCACCTCTCCCTGAATCCCGACGCGCCTATCCTGAATCAGATAGCGGTCGGGTTCTTCTCCCTCGAAGTGCGGGACGGTTGCCTATGGGCAATCGATTGCGAGTGGAGCGACACCGTCAGCGCGGGCCTCACCAAGAGCCCGCCCGAGTGGAAATATTTCTCTCCTGCGTATGACGTGGATAAGGCAACTGACGAAGTTGTTAGTTTCCTGAACTGCGCCCTTACGAACAACCCCGCGACTCACAACGTCACGGCCCTTGCGACTCGCGGGGCAACACCTAAGGATCTCATGAAATACGCAGATGCGATTGCGGCCATGGCCGGCGAAGACGAGGACAAGAAGACCGCGGCGATTGCTGCGATCAAGGCCGCGTTCGGCGAGGACGACGAGGAGGCCCCGAAGTCCGAGAAGAAGGAAGCGGCGGCCGAGCCCGACGAGAAGGACGGCGAGGACATGCCCCCGAAGAAGTCCGACGACTCCGCCGGCGACGGCTCCGAGGGCGAGAAGAAGGACTCTGAGGAAGAGGCTGACAAGAAGGACTCCGCCGCATCGATCACTGCCTCGCTTGATGCGAAGGTCCGCGGGCTGGAAACTCAGCTCAAGGTCTTCACGGCCGAACGTGACATGAAGGAGCGCAAGAGCCTCATCGCGGGTCGCGTCATGAGCACGGACCTCGCAAAGCTTCTTTCCAAGAAGCCTGTCGAGGAGGTCGCCGCGATCTGCGCGACGCTCCCCCGGAAGACGCCGAAGGATCTCGCCGCGGAGACGCGCGTGATCGCGACGCGCGGCGAGGATCAGGGGCAGCGCTCGGCGCGCCTCTCCCCCGAGGAGCGCTCGCAAATGGACGCTCGGATGGGCCTCAAGAAGAAGGCCCCCGAGGTGAGACGCGATGGGCGCACGCAGGTGTTCGAGACGATGACCGCCTCTGACGCGCGCAGCGCGATCCGGGCCTCTGCCACGAAGAAGGATGGTGCGAAGTGACTGCACTTGCTGCTGAGAAGGCTCGACGATCCGAGCAGTGGAAGTACAAGGCGTTCACCCTCCCCTCCGGGAAGGCGTGGAAGGGCGCGCGCGCCTGCCTGAACGGCTCTGGTCAGGTGGTCCCCGCGACTGCCGCGACGGGCCTCGTCGCGATCGGCGTCTTCGCCGAGACCGTCGACGCGACGTCCGGCGCTCTGCCCGTGACCGTCGACTTCGAGCGCGAGATCACCGTCGAGCGCTTCGTCAACGCGACGAGCACCGACGCGTGCGCGTCCACCGACGTCGGCTCGATGGGGTACATGCTCGACGATCAGACCGTCGGCATTCTGCCGTCGCTAGCTGGCGTCGCTCGCTCTCCGGCGGGTCGCATCCTGGACGTCGACGCGGTGAAGGGCGTCGCCATCGAGAAGGCGTACGCGCCGACGCGGAGCGCATCCGCCGTCGGTACGATTCCGGCGTTCAGCGCAGGAAGCTCCGCCCCCGTCGGTCTCATCAACAGCGCCGCGTATGATGTCCCGACGACGGCTGCGGCCAGCGTTGTGATTCTTCCCGCGGTCGCGCCGGACGGTACTACGGTCTTCTTCGTTGCGGACGGAACGAAGAACGGTCACACGATCGTCTACACCGACGCGACTGGCAGCGTTGCGCTGAATACCGTCGCGCAGACGCCGGCGTCGAAGCGCCACCTCGCGGTGTGCACGAAGTCGCTCGGCAAGTGGGTCACCAACGTCTTCTCGGCGCCGTGATCTCGTCGCCTCTCTGATCTCTCCGCGCGCGTTGCGCGCCTGACAACTCGTTTCGCGCCTCCGCACTGCTCGGCATACGCCGCGCGGTGCGGCGGCGCTTTGTCCAAAAAGGTTCCGCGCAATGCCCGCTCTGACTCCGTCTTTCCTCTTCGACTTCGAGAGCAACCTCTCGGCAATCGTGGAGGACGAATACAAGCGCTTCTCCGCAAACATGTGGTGGTCCAAGTTCATGAAGGAACGCCCGAGCTCCAGCCGCGTGGAGATCATCTCCTGGCTACTCTCGACGGCGCAGATCGAGGATCTCGGGAAGATGGGCGGGAACCTGCCCTTCGAGGATCTCGTCTCGAAGTACACCACGTACGAGCCGAAGTTCTCGGGCGCGGGCCTGAAGCTTCGCCGTCCGCAGATCGAAGATCTCGACGGCAACGGCCTCGAGCTCGGTGCGAAGTGGGCCGCCGACATCGGCGCGCAGATGGGCTACTGGCCCCAGAAGGTCCTCACGAACATGCTCAAGCTGGGTCACCTGACCACGCTCGGCACTGCCTACGATGGCCTCTCGTTCTTCAACATCGCGCACCCCGTCAACCCGTTCAACACGGGCGCCGGCCTCTACGCGAACCTGTTCACCGGCGCGCCGACCGCCCCCAGCGCGGGCGTGGCGTTCAGCCCCGGCGCGCTCCCGATCGACGACTCGGTCACCGTCGACGTCGCGCTGACGAACCTCTCGAAGGCCGTCGCCGCGATCCGCGCGATGAAGATGCCCAACGGCGTCGATCCCCGCTTCCTGCGCGCCGCGACGATCGTCGCGCCCCCGCGCATGCAGGCGCGCGTCGCGCAGCTCACGAACGCGAAGTTCATCGCGCAGGCGTCCGCCGGCGGCACCGGCGCGTCGGGCTCTGCCGACGTCGAGGCGTTCATCTCGTCCCTCGGCACCGTGGAGCCCGTCATTGCCGACGAGCTTGCGGCGTTCGAGTCCGACACCACGTGGTTCCTCGCGTGTGAGGAGCAGGCCGCGAGCACGCTCGGGAGCTTCGTCTACGTGAACCGCGAGCCGTTCAAGATCACGTACTACACGGGACAGGGCGGCGGCAACGGCACGGACGCTGATCTGGATCGAGCCGAGGAGCTCGAGTGGCACTGCAAGGGACGCAACACGGGCGGCTACGGCCACCCGTACACGTTCTTCAAGATCAAGGCGGCCTGAGCGCCTGACGTCGAACCCCGCACCGCGCAAGCGGTCGCGGGGTTTGCGGCGTTGATGGGATACCTCACGCTCGCCTCGTTCCGACTTCGCACGCTGATGCCGAAGCTCGATGTCGATGCCGTCGAGGCAGACGTCTCGGGATTCACGCAATCGCGACTCGATACCAATTCCGCTAAGATCGATACCCGACTCCGCAAGCGCTACGCGGTCCCGTTCTCGGCGCTCGTTCCGTATCCCGAAGCCGTTCTAGAGTGGCTGACGAAGATCACGACGTACGAGCTCTACCTGAAGCGCGGCGTGGATCCGTCGGATCAGACGCTCGCGCTCGTGCGCACCGACAAGGAGCAGGCGGAGGCGGAGCTGAAGGAGGCTTCGGACTCCGTCACCGGGCTCTTCGATCTTCCTGTCCGCGACTCCGCGGACGGCTCCGCGGTCGTGAAGGGCGGCCCGATCTTCTACACGGAGACGAGCCCGTACACGGGGTTCGACATCCAGCGCCAGACCGGCAGCGACGAGGATCGCAATGGCCGACGGTGACGAGACGCTGCGTGCGATCGTGAAGCGGCTCCGCGCGTTCGGTCTCGCCGCGTCGATGGCGACCGAAGCGGTTCCCCTCGTGGAGGCGGCCGTGAAGGCGACAGCGGCCGCGGGGACGGATCCCTACGGCGAGCCCTGGCGACCGAAGAAAGACGGCGGGCGGGCCCTTCCAGACGCCGCGGACGCCGTCTCCGTCGAGTCGAACGGCAAGATCATCCGGATCACGGTGCGCGGCGGAGAGGCCGCGCAGAACCGCTACGGCGTCCGTCGGCTCCTGCCGAGACGGAAGCTCCCGAAGGCAATCCTCGAAGCGCTTCGCGAGGGCGCTCGGCGCGCGTGGGTGAAGGCGATGAGCACATGATCCCGCCTCCGAACGTCATCATCCAATCCGGGCTGCTCGCCGCCGCGGACGCCGTCGCCGCCTACTTCGTCGCGAACGGCGTCACCGCCGTTACGGACGTCGGATGGCGGAAGCGCACGCAGGGCGTCAACCAGGGCGCCGGCGGTGCGAACCGCGTGCTCTTCAGCCCGAGCGACGACAGCGGCGACGGCGGAGAGCTCGCGCCCCCGCGCTTCCCCGGCGCGCGTCAGCTGCGCGTTGCGGCGGATCAGCCGCCCCTTGCCTCGATTCGATCACTCGCGAACTGGAATCGCAAGGTGACGCTCTCGATCTGGGCAGTCGATCCGGATCCTACGAAGCGTGCCGTGGAGCGCGCGCAGATCGCCGCGACCGAAACGCTTCTCGAGTGGACCGTGCGCGCGGTGCACTCCGCGCCTGGCTGCTTCGCCGCGGTGAAGTTCGGCAAGGCGAAGTGGACAGTTCCCGCTGAGCGCTCGTTCGGACTCGAGATCCTTGTCGGACTCGAGTTCTCGCAGCCGATCTTCGATGTCCCGAATCAGACCTTCTTTCCGAATTCCGCGGCCGTTGCGCGCGGGCCCCACACGATCCCGACGCCGACGACTACCGGCAAGGGCGACACCTGAGGATTCCTCCGCATGATTCCGCAAACCAAAGTTACGAAGCTGAACGGAAACACCGGCACGATCAAGCCGGGCGCGAAGGGCATCCACGCGATCATCGCGCCGAGCTCCGCGGGCACCGCGAACCAGCCTCAGGGCGTCTCCAAGGTCAGCATCGCGCAGGCGAGCTTCGGCGGCGGCATGCTCGTCGAGGCGGCCGCGTACATCATGGCCGCGTCGGGCAATCCCGTCGTGATGATCAAGGGGACGGCGACGACGGCGGGCACGAACAGCGCCGTCGTGAAGGTCGGTACCGGCACCTCCGTGATCACGGCGACCGGCGTGCCGATCGACGACTACAACGTGCTCGTCACGTGGGTGAACGGCGGAACGCAGGGCATCGCCGGGATCACCTACAAGATCAGCCTCGACGGTGGAAACACCTACGGCCCGGTCACCGCGCTCGGAGTCGCCGTCACGCTCGCGCTGAACGTCGGCACGATCACGACGGGCGTTTCGCTGGCTCTCGCGGCGGGAACCATCGTCACCGGCGACACCGCGGCGGTCGTCTGCACCGGCCCGCGCATGACCACGAGCGACATCACGACGGCGCTCGAAGCGCTGCGGACGTCCTCGCTCCCTTGGGAGATGGTCGTCGTTCTCGGGCACGACGCGATCGGCACCACGGTGACCGCGCTCGACGCGTGGCTCGCTCTCCGCGAGGCTGAGGGCCGCTTCCGCGGCTTCATCTGCAACAACGCGTTCCGCGGCGTCGCGACCGAAGCGGCCTACCTCACGGCCCAGCAGACCACATGGGCCGGCGTCGCGTCGATTCGCGGGCTCGTCGGCGCAGACGGCGGAGATCTCGTCTCCGTCCTGCCTGGCAACAGCCTGACGCAGAAGCGCCCGACGGCGCTCGCCGTCGCCGGCCGCGTCGCGAAGGTCAACTACGGCGTGGATCCCGCGTACGTCTCCGACGGCCCCGTGCCGGGCTTCGCGCTCGCCGACGCGCGCGGCAACCCGAACAACCACGACGAGAACCTGTACCCGGGCCTCGACGCGATCAAGCTCTGCACGCTGCGGACGTTCGATCGCCGGGCGGGCACGTTCATCACGGGCGCGAACGTCATCTCGAGCGACGGCAGCGACTTCGTGTGGGTGCAGCACATCCGCACGATGAACCGCGGTTGCGAGATCGCGTTCGACACGCTCACCTCGCAGCTCTCGCGCGGCGTCGGGAAGAACCCGAAGACGGGGCCGAGCGGAGAGGTCTACATCGCGGAGGAGGACGCGCAGCGCATCGAGGCGCTCGTGAACCAGAACCTGACCGAGCTCCGCGGGCAGGTCTCCGATCTGCTCTTCACGCTCTCGCGCACCGACAACATCGGCGCAAACGGCCCTGTCGTTCTGAACGGCGAGCTGAAGGTTTCCTCGCTCGCGTACGTCAAGGAATTCGACGTCAACGCGAGCTTCGTCCGCACGATCACCGTGCAGCAGTGAAGGGCTAAGCCATGACCGATCTCATCGAAACTCGGCTGAACGATACCCCGTTCAGCGCGACGTCTTGCTCGTGGAACATCGCTCTTGCGCCGTTCGTCGGCATCACCGCTCTCTCGTATTCCGAGAAGCGCGAACGCAAGTTCGTGCACGCGTCTCGGAAGGACGGCACCCCGCTCGGCATCACGAACGGAAAGTACTCCGTCGACGGCCTCTCGATGACGATGCTTCGATCGTCCTTCCAGCGGCTGATCGAGATCCTCACCGTGCAGGGGTTCGGCTCCTACGGTGACGCGCGATTCCCGATCATCGCGACCTACAGCGAGCCGCTCGCGCTGCTCGCCGGCGTCCCGCCGATCACGGTCGCCGTCGCCGGCGCGCGCATCACCGGCGTCAAGGACTCGTATGCCGAGGGCATCGACGAGCTCGTCACCGAAGTGGAGATGACTGCCCTCGCGATCACGCGCAACGGCCTGCGTCTCTGGTCTGTCATCAACGGGATTGGAGTCTGAGCATGAGCGATCAGGATGTGACCGACGTTCCCGAGGCGTTCGCGCCGAAGACTCCCGCGCAGAAGCTCGCCGAGCTGCAGAAGCGCAAGGCCGAGCGCGACGCGGCGAACGAAGCCGCGGCGGTCTCTGCCAGGATCGAGCGTCTCGAGCTCGAGGAGAAGTTCGCCGAGAAGCTCGGCGGCGACGTCGACAAGGCGTTCTGCATCGTCGACGTCTCGGATCTCGGCGAGGGCTTCGTGGTGCTGAAGCTCGGCAGCGATGTCGAGTTCAGCGCGTTCAAGGCCTCGAAGATGAACGTCGTAGACATCGACACGTTCGTCGCGCCGAACATCGTGCACCCGTCGCTCGACGCGTACCGCACGCTTGCGAAGCGCCGCGGTGCCTTTCCCGATCGGTGCGTCATGGCTCTCTCGGGGCTCTACGGCTACCGGGCGAAGGAAGACGCGGGAAAATAGCCGCCCTCGTCACGCGGGGCCGCAAGGACGTGACGACGTTCGCGGACTGCCTCACGGCGTTCGCGCATCGAGCGGAAGACGCGCGGAACGCTGCAAGCGTCAACGTCGCGTTCGGTGCGCTGGCCGATCGGAGCGCAGCGCTAGACGAACAACGGAGATCAGCGAGGGCAGGAGCAATCCTCCTCGCGGAAGCTTTCATGAGGCTGGGCAATGGCGGCTGAGAACGAAGCGGCAACGTTTGCCATCAACCTCGAAGGTGACGTAGCGACGAAGTCTGCGCAGATCGCGGACAGCATCGAAGGACTCCGCCAGAAGATCTCTGGCGGGGTCAACGCTATCAAGGAGATGAACACCAATCTCCGCGCGCTGAAGGGCAACTCCGACGAGGTGAAAGCCGCGAAGGAGAAGCTGAAGGACAGCATCGCCGCCGAGAAAGACGCTCTCTCCAGCGCGAAGTCGGCAATGGCCGATCAGGGCAAAGAGATGAAGAACCTCGTCAAGGGCTCGAAGGCCCTCGCGGACGAGAAGAAGAAGCTCGCGGAGAAGAACAAGAAGCTCCGCGAGGAGCTGAAGGACGACGCCGAGAAGAAGGCGGCCGATCGCACGAAGGCGCTCGGCGCCGCGATCAGCACCGCAGGCGGCCCCGTCGCGGCGCTCCGCGACAAGCTGGCTGGCCTGAAGGACATCATGGGAGAGGGCGGCGCAGGCGGCGCCTCGAGCCTCCTGACGCTCGGGATCGCCGGGCTCGCGGCGGCGGCGGCCGCGCTCGTCGTCGGTGTCATCGCCGCGGGCTACGCGCTCTCGAAGTTCATCCTGCGAGGTGCCGATGCGGCGCGCTCGCTCGGCCTCATGCGCGAGGCTGCGATGAACGGCAATGCCCAGTGGGGGAAGAATTTCGGCGAGCAGGTGGACGCGCTCGCGCTGAAGGTCCCGACGTCGAAGGACAAGATCGATGAGCTCGGCAAGAGCCTCGCGAAGAGCCGCATTGGCGGGCAGATCTGGGTCGACACGCTGAACGCGGTCACGCAGGCGTCCGCGGCGCTCGGCGAGGACTCCGGCAACGCGCTCAAGGGTTTCATCGAGCGCGGGAAGCAGTTCAACCGCTTCCAGCTGAACCCGCTCGAGATGGTCGGCACCGGGATCGACTTCAAGGACGTGGCGGAAGCCCTGTCCAAGAACATGAAGATCGGCGTCAAGGACGCGACCGCGGCGCTCTTCGAGGGCCGCGTGAAGCTCGGCGACGGCGCGAAGGCGCTGCGCGATGCGGTCGAGAAGAAGGTCGGCGGGATCAACCTCCGGCAGATGCTGTCCCTGGACAACATCGTGAAGAAGCTCGGCGAGACGTTCGACTCCCTCACGAAGGGCGTGGACATCGAGCCGATCCTGAAGGGCTTCAAGGAGCTCGCGGACCTCTTCTCCCTGAACAACGTCACCGGCCAGGCGCTGAAGACGATCGTGGAGACGTTCGGCAAGGAGATGGGCGTGTCGATCACGTCGACGACGCCGATCGCTAAGCGCTTCATCCAGGGCCTGGTCATCGGCGCGCTGCAGATCACGATCGCGTATCTGCAGGTCCGCAACTCGCTCCGCGACACGTTCGCCGACTCGAAGATCCTGAAGGGGGTCGACGGGCTCGGCATCGCGCTCACGGTCGGCAAGTACGCGGCGATCGGCCTGGCTGTCGCGGTCGTCTCTATCGCGGCCGTGATGGCTGTCGGGCTCGTCCCGATCCTCGCGTTCGGCGCGGCGATGGTGTGGATCAGCAAGAAGTCGAGCGAGCTCGGCAAGAGCATCCGCGAGACGTTCATCGACATCGATTGGAAGGCAACCGGCGCCGCGATCCTCGACGGGCTCCTGCTCGGGATCACGAGCGGCTCGAGCGCGCTCCTGAAGGGGATCAAGGGGCTCGCGAAGAGCATCAAGGGCGCGTTCACCGGCGAGCTCGAGATCCACTCTCCGTCGAAGGTGTTCGAGCGCTACGGCGAGAACATCGACGCGGGCCTGGAGAAGGGCGTCGAGAACGGCGCGCCGGGCGCGCAGAGCGCCGTGAGCTCGATGGTGTCCGTCCCCTCGGGCGGCGGCGGTGGCGGTGGACGCGCGGCACCGATCATCAACATCACGATCAACGCGAGCGGCGGGAACGCGAAGGAGATCGCGGAAGCGGTCTCCAGCTCGTCGGTCATCGAACAAATCGTCAAGGCGATCATCGACGCCTCGCAGGGCGGCGGGGTCGGTGTGCCTGCGTAATGCCCAATCCCACCGATCTGCTGGACGGCCCCCCGAACCAGGATTTCATCGTCCTGGCGGGGGCGCCGTCGCCGGGCGCCGCGGTCGTGAAGGGCGCGGGCTCTCCGCGGAAGTGGGACGTGCGCGACGGCTACGGGCTCTCCGGCGCCGTCGTCGTCTTCATGGGGCAGGGCCTCTCGGCGTTCGACGTCGACATCTTCTGTTGGGAGCCGGAGCACTTCCTTGCCTGGAAGCTGTTCGCGACGCTCACGCTCACGAATCCCCCGATCGGCGCGCGGCCTACTTCGATGGCCATTCAGCACCCTGCGCTGAACGACGCGCCGCTTTCGATCAAGCAAGTAGTCGTCACGAACGTGACGCAGTGGGAGCAGGATCCCGAGGGCACCGGCCTCTGGTGCCGCACGATCTCGTTCCTCGAGTACCGCAAGCCGCGGCCCGCCCTGGTGAAGCCCTTCGAGGGGCCGCCCGGCAGCCCGGTCGCTGTCGCTCCTCCGGCGAGCCCCGACGAGGTGCTGATCGCCTCGCTCACCGCGACCGTCGCCAAGCTCGCAGGGCCGTGATCCATGCTCCCCATCCTCCTGAATCAGCTGCAGGTCGTTTCGGCGATCGTCAACATGCCGGCGAACGGTGTGTGGACTGCCGATCTAGACGTCGATCTTGACGTGTCGATGATCGTGCCCTCTGGGAAGTGCGTCCTGACCATCGGGACGACTCCCATGATCGGCACGATCGATCCTCGCTCGACGGGGAGGTTCGGCGCGAAGGCGCACGTGCAGGTCTCGGGCGGCGGCGGGGGATGGGACAAGCCCGTGCTCGGGCTGCACCTGCACAACGATGTTGGCGTGCTCTCGTCTGCGATTCTCGCCGTCACCGCGGCGGAGGTCGGGGAGGCTGTCGTCGACACGATCCCGAAGCGGCTCGGCGTCGACTACGTGCGGACCGCGGGCCCCGCGTCGCGCGTGCTCTCCGGGTTTGACTGGCACGTGGACACCTCGGGCGTGACCGTCACCGGCCCGCGCCTCCCGATCCCGTTCAACCCGCTGACCGTCGACATCCTGTCATGGGACGCCGAGACGCGCTGCGCGACGCTCGCGAGCGACGAGCTCGTGCTTCCCGGGACCGTGCTCGTCGACATCCGTTTCGGTACGGCGATCGTCCGCGACGTCGAGCAGACGTTCAGCGCTGAAGGCTCGAAGGTCTCGGCGTGGTGCGACACGTCCACGCTCTCTCTCCCCGTCCCCGGGGTGCAGAAGGAGACGCCCGGCAACCGCATTGCTCGAGCGATCGGGATGATGGCGCGCGAGGCGGCCGGCGTGCAGTACCTGAAGCGCTGGCACTACCGCGTGGTCCTGCAGAACCCCGCGAACAAGCGCGTCACGCTGCAGCTCGTAGACATCCTCGGCGGCGCGCCGCTCGCGCTCGCAGAGATCGACATCTGGCCCGGCGTCTGCGGATCCTCCCACGTCCTCGTGCCTGGCACTGAGGTGCTCGTGGCGTTCATCGAGGGAGATCCGGCACAGCCTATCGTTGTCGGCTTCGCGAAGCTGGCGCCGCCTCCGCTGGAAACGAAGCTCGAAGCTGTGCGCATCGCGCTCGGTTCTGTCGCCGTAGATCCCGTCGCGAAGGCGCCGGGGACGCAGGCGCAGATCGCGGCGCTCACGACGGCCGTAGGCGCGCTCGCCGCGTACGTCGCGGCGCTCACCGCGCTCGCCGCAACCCCCCCGACGTCGACGACGTTCACGCTCTTCGGCGCCGCGATGGCCGCGCCGGGCGCTGCGGTCGCGACCGCGCTCGGCGGCCTCGCCGCCGCTGTCGCTGCGCAAGTGCCGCTCGCGACATCCACGAAAACCTTCACCGACTAGAGGCCCCCATGGCGGACGTCGTTTGCTACGACGATCTCGACGAGTTCGGGCGCGATCTAGACGATCCCGTCACCGAGCTCGAGCAGGACGTCGTGCACATGCTGCTCGAGTCCTACCGGACGAACGTCGACGCGCTCGAGCGAAGCATCGGGCTCGAAGACGCGCTCTCCGGCCCGACCGATCCGGGGCTGCGGCACCGGATCGAAACGAAGCTCTCCGACGATCCGCGCATCGACGCGGCGAAGGCGGTGCTCACGGCGACCGACAACCAAACCGTGCGCGTCGATCTGTTCCTGCAGGTGAACGGCGCCGAGCTCGGCATCTCGCTCGAATACGACGCCGCGGGAAACCTGAAGAGGATCGCCACATGATCACGGTCTCGGATCTCGTCACCCCCGTTACGGCCGATCAGGCGGAGGAGACGCTTCTCCTCACGATCGAGGGAACGGGGCTGAAGCCGCGCGCCTGGCGCGAGGGCGGCTCGCTCCGCACGATCCTGCGCGTCTGCGCGATCATCTTCGCCGCGTTCACGAAGGCGATTGCCGATCTCGCCGCCGCAGGCTTCCTCGAGACGAGCACGGGCGGCTGGCTGACGCTGCTCGCGTACTACGTCTACGGCGTCACCCGGATCAACGCGACGTTCGCGACCGGATCCGTCACGCTGACGAACGGCGGCGGCGGGATCTACAGCGTCGCCGCGGGCGCGTTCCGCTGCACCTCGAACGTCACCGGCAAGGCGTACACGAACGTCTCAGCGTTCACGCTGAACCCCGGGGATGTGCTCCTCGTCCCCGTGACGGCGGTGGAGCTCGGCTCCGCGAGCTCGGCGACGCCGGGGACCGTGACGCTCTTCACGACGACGCCGCTCGCCGGCGTCACGTGCACGAACCTCGCCGCGATCGTCGGATCTGACGCAGAGCCCGATCTCGTGCTGCAGCAACGCTGCAAGGACAAGCTCGCGACGCTCTCCGGGCTCGGCCCGCGCGGCGCGTACTCCTACGCGGTCCGCTCCGCCGTGCGCGGCGACGGCTCGATCGTCGACATCAACCGCCTGTCGATCTCTCCCTCGAGCTCCACGGGTGTCGTCACGATCTACTGCGCGTCCCCCGCGGGCGCGCCGCTCGCGACCGATCTCGACTTCGTCCGCGCGAGCATCGAGCTCTACGCGCGCCCCGACAGCGTGACGTGCACGGTCATCGGCGCGAACCCGCTGCCCCTGTCGAAGACGCTCACGGTCTGGGCCATCGCTCAGACAGGCGTTTCGGCGACGGATCTTTCGACGCTCGTGTCGGCCGCGCTCCTCTCGATGATCACCGCCTACCCGATCGGCGGCGTCGCGAAGACGCCCGATCCGCTCGGCTACCTCTTCGCCACGCGGATCGAGGGCGCCGTCATCGGCGCGCACCCGAGCATCTTCGCCGTGGACGGCGTCGGGGCTGACGTCCTGATGTCCGCCGGCGACGTCGCGACGCTCGCCACGACGCTGACCATCCGCATCGTCACCAAGGAGATCTGATCATGGCGGACTCTGGATCTGTCCGCCTGCGGGACTACCTCGCCAAGCTCCTGCCGTGGTGGCTGTCCGATCGCCGGCTCTCGTCCGGGAAGTGGACCGGCTACCGGTTCCTCTGGGCCATCGCGGCATACCTGGATGTGGCCATCGAGAGCGCCCTGCAGGCGCTCAAAGCGCCTTGGCCGGGGCTGGGCACTCCTACTGCCCTGCCGCTCATCGGGCGCTCTCGGGGCATCCTGAGAGGGCAGGCCGACACCGACGCGGGATTCGCGGCGAAGCTCGTCCGCTGGCTCGACAAGTGGCGCCGGGCGGGATCTCAGTTCCAGCTCGCCACCGAGCTGCACGAGTACCTCGGCAACTCCCCGCGCGTGCGGGTGATCAACCGCGCCGGGCGGTGGGTGACCGTCAACGCGGACGGCTCGACGATCACGCAAGACGCTACGTGGAATTGGGATTCCGTCTCGAATCCCGAGCGCGCCGGCTACTGGTCCGAGCTCTTCATCGTGATCTATCCCACGCAGTGGGCGAACCAAGGCAACTTCGGCGCGGCCGGCACGCTCGGCACGGCGTTTGGCGTCGGGCATCTCGCGAACCGTCAGGAATGGGACGCCGTTCACGCGATCATCGCGCAGTGGAAGAGCGCGCACACGAAGGTGCGCGCGATCATCTGGACGAGCGACGCCGCGCTCTTCGATCCAACCGCTCCTCTGACGTGCCCTGACGGGACGTGGGGGGAGTGGAGCAGCCAAACCAGCGCTCGCGTCCCGAGCGCGCGCGCAATCTCAACCTGCAGATATTGGGAACTCTGAATCATGTCTCATGCATACGCAGGGAATCCGGCCAGTTTTCCGGTGAGCTTCACGGAGCCCGACGACGGAGACGCAATCAACGCCGCAGCGTTCAATGTGGCGTACGAGGCACTCGGCGATCGGACGGCGTACCTGAATGCCAAGAAGATGCGGATAGCGTACATCATCGCGTCAGGCACGTTCACGGTGCCGGCGGATTGCGACTCCGCGATCGTCATCCCGTGGGGCGGCGGCGGCGGCGGCGGCGGCGGCAACGGCGGCCAGAACGCGGCGACGCGCTGGAACGCGGGCGGCGGCGGCGGCGGCGCTGGGCAGAAGGTTGTCGTTCCAGTTTCCCTCGCACCCGGCGCCGTCATCACGACGACGATCGGCGCGGGGGGCGCGCTCGGTACGGGCGGCTTTGCGAACGCTTCCGGCGCAGTCGGAAGCGCGGGCGGAAACACCACTTTCGGATCCCTCGCGACAGGTCTCGGCGGCGGCGGAGGTGGCGCGCACGTCAACGGGCGCGCGAGCACGACGGCGACGATCGCGTGCTTCTCCCCCGGGGGTACGGACGGCAACGCGAGCAACCTGAACGGCTTCCAGCTCGTCGGCGATCCTCCGACCCAGGGATCAGGCTCAGGCGGCCACGGCAACGTCAGCGGCACGACGAACACCGGTACCTCGATCATGGCCGGCCACGGCGGCAGCATGTCGATCGAGGGCTTCGCCGGTGGCTCGGGCGGCTCGTCCGCCGCGGACGGTGGCACCTACCGCGGAGGCGGCGGCGGCGGCGGCGGCGCTGGCGGACCGATGGGCGTCGGAGGCACGGGAGGCGCCGGCGGCGCAGGCAACGGCGCTGGCGTCGGTACGGCGGGCAGCAACGCGACGTCTCCCCCCGCGGCGAACTCGGGCGCGGGCGGCGGCGGCGGCGGCGCCGGCGGGCACGGGAGCGCGTCCGGCGGCAACGCAGGCAACGGCGGCGCGGGCGGAAGCGGCGGGATGTACGTCCTCTATCTGAGCGCCTTCACGGCGGTGATCACGTGACGCAAAACCTCTCCTACCTGGATTCGTTCTTCGGCCCCGCGGTCCCCCGGTACCTCGGGACGGACGGGAACAAGCGCCCGACCGTCGAATACGTGGGTGCGGGCGTCGTCGTCTCCGACGACACCGTGAACAACCGCACAATCGTGACGATCGCAGGCGCGGGAACGTTCGGCGCGGGCGTCGCAACGTGGCTGACGACTCCCTCGAGCGCGAACCTTCTCGCGGCGCTGACGGACGAGACGGGCACGGGCCTGCTCGTCTTCAACACCGCGCCGACGTTCAAAACCACGATCACGCTGCGCAACCCGGCCGACACGTTCAGCTACATCTTCACGCCGGCGGCGATCGTCGCCAATCGCGTCGTGACGATGCCACTCCTCGCCGGAAACGACACGCTCGTATGCGAGGCGTTCGCGCAGACGCTGACGAACAAGACCGTGGTGCTCGCGAGCAACACGATCACCGACACGAGCGCGGCAACCGGCGACGTCATGCGCCACAACGGAACGAAGTTCGTCCGTCTCGCGCGCGGCACCGCCAATCAGGTGCTCGCGGTGAACGGCGGCGGCACCGACATCGCGTGGGCGACCGCGCCCGGCGGGCTCGGCACGAACGTTCTCTCCGGGACGAGCTTCATTTCGATAGGCGTCAATCCGGCGGCGGTGGGCGGGCTTCGCATGGCGAACGCGCTTGCGATCACCGGGCGCAACTTAGGTAACACGGCAGACTTCAATTTCTGCAACGTCGATGCGTCGAATCAGATCAACGTCGGCGACGCTGGCGCGGGAACTAGCATCTCCGGCACCTACGTACAGCTCGTATCCTCGGGCAGTCTCTACCTCTACGCGGCGAGCGCGCAGGCTATTACGGACGACGGCACCACGACGAGCATGGCGCACCCGATCGTCGGGCTCGGTACCGCGTGGGGCGCCGTCGACGGTCAGGTGCAGGTTGCTGTCGCGGCGGCGAACATCACGCTATCGAGCGTGCAGTACAACACCAAGATCCAGAAGTTCACGGGCGCGCCCGCTGCGCAGCGAACGATCACCTACCCGCTCCCCGCTGACGATGCCCACTCGTACGTGAAGATCATCTGGTGTCAGACCACGGTGAGCGGGATCGTAATCACGAATACGGGCGGTCTTACCGTAACGCTCGTCATCAACGACGCGCCGCACGTCCTTCTGTTCACTCCTACCGGCGTCGTCAAGATCACCTGATTCCTTGCCTTGTGGCAATTCAACCGAGGCACTCCCATGTCCGAAAAGATCGATATCAAGAACCTGACTTGGCAACAGGTCGCTCTCTGTCTCATCCTGCTCGCGTCCGTGATGGGCGCCTACAAGCTCTTCGGGGAGATCCCCGCGGGCGTCCTGCTCGTCGTGTCGAGCGTGGTCAACCTCCTGCTCGGCCGCTCGGACTCGAAGGGGGGCAAGGAATGACCCCGCGTCGCGTGCGCGCTCTCTTCTTCGCGCTCGTCGTCCTGCCGATCACCGCGCTCGTCGCGCGCGTGACGGTGGGGTGCGGGCAGCTGACGCCGGCCGATCACGCGACCATCGCGGCGGACGGCGTCCGGATCGCGACCTGCCAGGCGATGACGTTCGAGTGCAAGCGCACCTCGCCCTCGGGCGAGGAGGCGAAGTGCTGGGGCGTCTACGATCGCTGCATGGTGGGCGCGGGCCTCTCCGACGCGGCCATCGCGGCGGCCCCCCGGGACGCAACGGTGGAGGCGGCGCCCGCCAGGGACGCCGCTCCGCCGAAGAGCGACGCCGAGCTGATCCGGGACATCTTCGCCGCTCTCGACGCAACGGACGCCGGCGACGCCGGCAAGGAAGGGGGGCTCTGATGCCGCCGATCGTGATGACGACTCTGGCAATCGGGACGTTCCTCGTCGAGCACGGGGACATGATCGAAGCGATCCTCGCCGCGTTCGGCGCGGGCACCTCGAAGGCCGAGGTGATGGCGGGGATCCGCGCGAGCATGATCACGGCGTCGGACGCCGCGGTCTTCGCCGAGCTCGGGCCCCGCGAGACGGAGCCCGTGACGCTCCGCGGGGGCGGCACGTGATCAAGGGCCTCGACGCTTCGAGCGTGCAAGGGCTCCTCGACGTCGAGGCGCTGCACGCCGCGGGGTGCCGGTTCCTCCTGCACAAGTGCCAGCAGGGCAACGACGGCAAGGATCCGTTCTTCGAGCGGAACGTCTCGGCCGCGCGCGCGAAGGGCTGGCGCGTCGGCGCCTACCACTTCCTGTACCCGCTCCCGCACCTCGATCCGGAGAAGCAGGCCGAGGGCTTCTACGCAGCTTCGCAGCTTGGTGCGTATAACGGAGAGCTCCCGCCGGCGCTCGATCTCGAATGGCCGGATCCTGACGCAGGATTCGCGAAGTGGGGCTGCACCCCGAAGCAGGTGAGCGACTTCGCGCGCCGCTGCGCGGAGAGGATGACGCAGCTCTTCGGGCGCAAGCCCGTGATCTACATCTACCCCTACTTCGCGCAGAAGCTCGCCGCCGGCGCGGACGTCTCGTGGCTGGCAGAGTACCCGCTCTGGATCGCCTCGTACGAGAAGGCGCCGCGCATCCCGAAGCCTTGGACGTCGTGGGCCCTCTGGCAGTACGACGGCAACGGCGGCGAGAAGCTGCCCGGCGGAGGGGATGCTGACTTCAACTGGTTCAACGGGGACGAAGAGGCGCTCGCGGCCTTCTGCGCCTTCCCGCCCGAGCTCTTCGAGCACACGGATCCCGTCTACGTCGAGCCCGCCTAGCTTCGCTTCAACCCCCGCCCTCGAGAGAGGCGCGGGGGTTTTCTCGTTTCAGAGCTGCGCCTGTTCGCGCGCCGTCCACGCCATCGGCCACACGACATGCATGAGGCCCGCGCTCTCGGGATCGTCCTTGAACCCGAGCTCGCAGTGCGCGAGCTCGTGCGCGGCGAGCCCGGCGAGGCTGCCCGGCGTCGCGTTCGGATCCTCGGGATCCAGGTAGACGGTCGCGTCCCTGCAGAGGCCCGTGGTCGTCTCGGCGCCGAGCGTCCCGCGCTCGCGCCGGATGGTGTGCGGGAGCGCTTCGGTGCTCGTCACCGCGTAGGACCACTCGAACGTCGCAGGCGCGCGCCCCGCGTGAGCGGCGAGCCAGCCTTCGCCGTCCTCGATCGCGGCGCGCTCGGACGCGGAGAAGCGCGCGTCACCGTGCCAGTCCGCCTCAGGGGCGGCGCAGCCCGCCGTGCACGAGGGCGCGAGCGCGTAGAACAGGACGAGCAGGCCGAAGCGCATGCGTCCAAGCGTCCCCCGGATGCTCGCCCGCGCGCGCCATCCCCAGGGAGTACGGGGCGCCGAAACCCGCGGGCACCCCGCGGGCACCCGACCGGCATTCTGGGAGGCGACTGGGGCGCCTGGCGCGAACCTTGCCGCTGCTGTTTCAGCGGGATTTGTGGGTGCCCGGGGACGGAATCGAACCGCCGACACGGGGATTTTCAATCCTTCCAGATCATGGGCTTTCATCGGTAGATCCTGGGGTTCGGGGTTCGGCGGGCACCCGGTGGGCACCCGAGGTCATTCGTCGGAGGTCGCCAGGCCCTTGGCCGCGATGCGCGCAGCGTGAGCCGAGCCCTCCACGTAGGTCGCCATGCCAGCGATCTCGGCCAGCGCCTCCCGCGCGCTCGACAGCCGAGAGCGCAGGTTCTCGATCTCTTCGCAGGCCGAGGCGTAGTTGTGCGGGGTCTGGCAATCGTCGCAGACGGTCGCGGTCTTCTCGTTCACGTGTGCGCACACATCACACTGCCACTCTGTCACGACGCCCTCGGGTCGGTCGGCTTCTCGAGGAGCGCGCGCATGCTCGTGATCGCTTCGTCGATGCCCGCGCCCAAGCCAGGCGTCTGCCACGCGGCCTCGATTGCCTGCGAGACGCCTAGCTCCCAGACGCGTGAGAGCTCCTCGGCAAGCCTTTGCTCCGTCGTCGGGTTCGCGTACCCGGTCGTGGTCTTGAGCCACTCGCGGGCCATCGTGAGGAAGTCGAGGAAGTCGGGGCGGGTCATTTCAGCATCTCCCATTCGGCCGTGCCGAGCATCGTCGGATCGTACTTGCAGCGGAAGCGGGCGCGAACGCCCTGCGTGTCGACGTAGGAATCCAGGAAGTACCTGCACCCGTCCGCCGAGCTCAGGCCTGTCGTGTCGCTGTCGGGAGGCAGGGGAGGGAACGCAGCGTTCGGGAGACCTGCGCGCACCTTCGCGTTGCAGTCCTCGAGCATGGCCCTCTTCGTCTTCGGGAAGACGAGCTCTCCGGGCTTCAGCCCGCAAGCCTTCCGCGTCTTCGCTTTCCAGGGCTCGATCTTCGCCGCGTACTGCGCATCGGCGTCCGCCTTGTCGATCTCGGCCTGGACGACGAGCGCGATCTGTTGCGCCTCCGCGTCGGCCTTCTCGGCCTTCGTCTCTGCGTGGCATGCCGTGAGAACGAGCATCAACACCGGGGCGGTTCGCATCTCGGGAGCGTATCCGCCCGCGCTTCGGCTGGGGAAAGCGCACCCGAGTTTGCTCGGCGATTGTTGGCGTAGCAGCGGCGGCACTGGCCCTTGACTTGGGCGGGTTCCGCGCAACCTGGATGCGGCGCGGAACCTGAGCACGTGGCCGGCTTGATCAGCTTCATTTTCTTCGCCCACGTTTCGCTTCTCTTACGAGAGCTCTCCGCCCTCATCGCGGGACCCCTCGCACGTGCAGCCTTGACGGCTTGCGCCACACGCTCTTCGGGGGTTCGTCTCGCAGTTGCCAGGAGCAGAGCTTGAGTGGCTTTTGCGACGGTGCACTTGCGACACTGAACAGAGCGCCCGGCCCTAGCTGCCGTACGGGCTGCTTTCTTCGATATTGCAGCGCCGCAAGCGCAACGGGTTTGGCAGCCTTCCGTGCAAACTCTCGGCACGATGGCGGACTTTACAGGCACGCTCTTCCCGCAGTTCTGGCACACCACCTCCTTCGGCCGCACGCCCTCCTGCACGACGTGCTCGAGGCCCTGGATCTTCGCCAGGCCGCGGAGCACATCCCGACCGACGCCAGGGCGCACGGTGCCGTCCTTGGCGACGATCTGGATCTTGCGGTTCAGCGTCTTCTCGCTGGCTCCGCGGAACACGGCGGCGTCGAGCGCAGCGAGTTCGAGGGCCTCCTTCGCGGTCAGTCCCTGAGGCACGAACACGTCAGGGACGTCGCGCGCCTCATCTCCCGCCCCGCCCTCCGGTCTTCTCTCTGCGCTCTTCATGTCGTCCTCCTTCACTTCGTCTTCAGCTCGGCCAGCCGCTCGTCTTTGGTCAAGGCGAGCTCGAAGAGCAGTAGATGTGCGCGCCACTGCGTCAGCCCCCAGGACAGCGCCTCGTCGTGCGCTTCCTCTACTCTTCTCTCCTCGCTCGTCATGTTCGTCTCCTGTTGGCTGGCTCGTCAGCGCGGGTAGCCAATCCCGCGGACCCCCGAGGAGGGGTTTCGCCTTGAAGTTTTCAGGCGCGGGTGCGTCCGCTGCGCGCGACATTGAAGGGCAACGCGATAAGGACCGCCTCGAACCCATCCCACCCGGCTTCCTCTATGCGGCGCTCCGCAGCCTCTTGCGTCTCGAACCGCATCGGCTCGCCGTTGTCGAGATAGACGACGTGGCCCGGGTCACACCGGATCCTCCACGGGCCTGTTGCCGTGCTGCGCTCGACCT